>Ga0194130_10002660_pt1 | contig 25473 bp, 24 predicted proteins | sample TA2KigsurfametaG_FD_160084 | JGI IMG/M metagenome (GOLD analysis project Ga0194130, IMG submission 160084) | Freshwater microbial communities from Lake Tanganyika, Tanzania - TA2015050 Kigoma 12 surface | ecosystem: Environmental > Aquatic > Freshwater > Lake | place: Tanzania: Lake Tanganyika... | reverse complement strand
CAATATAACCATATCCGGCCACACCACGCCCTCGGCATGCGGCCGCCGGCACCCGAAACATACTTAGTAAACCCACAAATCACTGGTACATAAAAAGGGGGCTGGACACAGGCGCTGCGAGGTGGTGGCATTGCGCTGATACCGCAAAATGCCGGCACGGCATTGACACCAACCTTGCGGGTCGCGGCACAGATCAATGAAGCCTTGATGCTTCATACATCGCTTGTTGCCGATGCGCGCAAGGCCCGCATCATTGAATTGCTGCACCAGGTTCGCCTGCCAGACCCCGAAGCTATCGCGCAGCGCTTTCCGCATGAACTTTCGGGCGGGCAACAGCAACGTGTGGCAATTGCCATGGCCCTGGCGGGGGCGCCGCGTGCGCTGTTATTGGACGAACCGACCACCGGGCTTGATGTCACCACACAAGCCCATGTGCTCAAGCTGCTGCGGGAAATTGCGGAGAGTGCCGGCACAAGCATGATCTATGTCAGCCATGATATCGGGGCTGTCGCGCAGGTCTGCGACCAGGTTGCCGTGATGTATGCGGGGGAAGTGGTGCTGCAAGGTTCGGCGCGGCTTGTTCTGCGCAAGCCCGCGCATCCTTACGCGCGGGGATTGCTTGCCGCCATTCCCAGCCTTCGTGAAGCCGTTCTGCCGATTGGCATGGAAGGGCCGCCCGCCCGCCCCAGGCGCAGGGTCTGAAGGATGCGGCTTTGCCCCGCGCTGCCCATTGGCCGAACCACAATGCCGAAAAACTCGACCAGCAAAGCAGGAAAGACCAGATGGTCAGGCCGCGCGCTGCTTCCGCCATGCGGAAGTTGAAGCGCCGCCGCGATCATCGCTTGCCAGGACTGATGCTTCCAAGCCCCAGAAAACAGCGCCGCCTGTGCTTGAACTGCGCGACATTTCCATCAGCTAGGGTCATGCAAGCTTGTGGCGCCGAATGGTTCGGGCAGCCGAACCCCATGTGCCCACTGTTGATGACATCAATCTGACTATCAGCGCTGGTGAAACCTTGGGCCTTGTCGGCGAATCAGGCAGTGGCAAATCCACCTTGCTGCGCTGCATCGCTGGGCTTATTGCGCCGATTGGCGGCGATATTGTGATGTCTGAGGGTAGGGTCTTGCCCAGCCCTGTCGAAAAGCGACACCGAACGGATTTGCGAAGAATACAAATCATTTTCCAGAATCCGGATGAAAGCCTCAATCCCCGGCACAGTATTCGCGACATCCTGGCGCAGCCGCTCAAGCTTTATTTCGGCTACAAGGGCGATGCGCTGGAAGAAAGATGCCGGGCCTTGCTTGGCGATGTGCGATTGAATGACGCCTATCTGGATAGGTTGCCGGCGCAGCTTTCCGGCGGAGAGAAGCAAAGGGTTGCCATCGCCCGTGCCATTGCCGCGGAGCCTGAGATTATTCTTTGTGATGAAATCACCTCCGCCCTTGATGTCTCGGTCCAGGCGGCAATCCTGGAATTGCTGGATCGCCTGCGTCGTGAACGCGGCATTACCTTCATTTTCGTATCGCATGATCTGGCGGTGGTGCGCGCCCTCGCGGATCGGGTGGCGGTGCTCTATCAGGGACGGCTTTGCGAATTCGGCACATCAACGGAACTCTATGATCACGCGGCTCATCCCTATACCCAAGCGCTGCTGAATGCGGTGCTGGAGCCCGATCCCGATTATCGTCCGCAGCTTTTGGCCAATGATGTCGCGGAAAAGGGCCCACCCGTCACGGGCTGCGCCTTTCAGCGCCGTTGCCCGAAGCGCGTGCCGGGGATTTGCGATGACGTTGTGCCCCCCTGGCGCGGGGTGGAATCGGCAAGCAGCGTAAGGTGCCACTTGCTCCAGTAGAACCGAACCGCGCCGCTTTTGCCGGCGGTCATTTTGTTTGGATTACGCTGCCATGGCCTTGGCATCATTCAGCACCATATCGGCGACCTTCTCACCGATCATGATGCAAGGCACATTGGTATTGCCTGAGGTCAGGCTTGGCATGATGGAAGCATCCGCCACGCGCAACCCGGCAATGCCATGCACGCGAAGTGCGGCATCCACCACCGCCATAGGGTCGCTCCCCATTTTGCAGGTGCCAACCGGGTGATAGGTTGTCTCACCTACCTGCTTTACCCATTCGATGATTTCCGCATCACTTTGGCGCGCTGATCCTGGTGCCACTTCCGAAAGCTGCAGGGGCGCCATCGCCGGCGCATACATGATGGACCGCGCGATTTGAATCGCGCGCACCGTCAGTGCCGCATCCACGGGCGATGAGAGAAAATTGAAATGAATCGCTGGCGCCACCTTGGGATCAGCGGAGGTGATATGGATATGCCCCTTGCTTTCCGGGCGCATGACATGGGCGTAGCAGGTCATGCCCGATTGGGCGGCAATGCGCGGACCATTCGGTCCCGCTTCGGTAAAGGCCGGCACCCAGCCGAGCAGAAGATCAGGCGCTTCCAACCCCTCACGCGAAAAGACAAAGGCGCGGATCGGCGCCGCGACCGATCCCAACATGCCCTTGCCGGTCAGCGCATAGCGCAACGCCTGGCCCACCAGGCCAAGCCCCCGCCCGCGATCATTCAGCGTATAGCCCTTGGCACCCACCGCCCAGCGTGTGCGCGGCGCGTAATGGTCGCGCAGATTCTCGCCCACGCCGGGCAGCGCATGCAGCGTTTCAATGCCCAGCGCCTGCAAGCGTTCCGGCTGACCAATCCCTGACAGTTCCAGCAATTGCGGCGAATTGATCGCACCACCGCTGACAATCACCTCTCGTCCGGCCCGCGCTTCAAGCACCTGATCGCCCTTGCGGTAGCGCACACCAATGCAGCGCCTGCCTTGAAGGATCAGTCTTTCCGCAAGCGCCCCTGTTTCAATATGCAGATTGGCGCGGGCGCGGATCGGGCCCAGATAACAGGCGGCCGTGCTCATGCGCCGCCCGCCCGAAATGCTCGCCTGGCTCATGGCAATGCCATCTTGGCGCGCGCCATTGTAATCCGGGTTGTGGCGAATGCCGACTTCACCGGCGGCCTTGATCAGCGCCTGGAAAATCGCGTCGCGCGGTTCAGGGTTCGTGACGCGCAACGGTCCGTCCTTGCCGCGATAGGTGGCATCTCCATCGCCCTGATAGGTCTCAATCCGCTTGAAGAAGGGCAGTACATCCGCGTAGCTCCAGCCGCGATTGCCCATTTGCGCCCAGGTGTCGAAATCCTGCGCCTGGCCGCGCACGAAAGCGAGGCCGTTGATCGCACTCGACCCACCCAGAAGGCGCCCGCGCGGCACGGGCAAGCGCCGGCCATTAGTGGTGGCTTCGGGTTCCGAAGTGTAGAGCCAATTCACCTCAGGATTATTGATCATGCGCGCATAGCCCACCGGGATGCGCGTCCAGCGATAGCTCGCAGGGCCGGCTTCCAGTAGCAGCACCTTGTTGCGCGGATCGGCAGAGAGGCGATTGGCCACCACCGCGCCAGCCGAACCGGCGCCGATGATGATGAAATCATAGGCCGCCATGATCTTCCTCCCCCATTTGATTGCAAGCGCATCAACCCATGCGGCGCGCTTCAGGGCAAGTCCCGAACGGCATGTGCCTTGCCAGGCACGGCAAAGCGCCGCCGCGCGATTTGGGGTTCCGCATCACGCGGGTTAAACGGGGCCATGGATCGCTTCGCCCGACATATCGCCGCCTGCAACAACATCGCCTCCCCCTCTGGCTTCCTTGGCTTTCATATGGGCGGGGTCCAGGTGGGCTTCATCACGTCGGAATTGGCCCGCGCGCTGACCTTCCGCCCGCGCGATTTCCATTTCGATCAACATGGCGTCGCCATGGCGGGCCGCTTGAAGACCAGCGGCGCGCGGAGCGATGCTCTTGCCGCCGCATTGCCCAGCCTGGCTGAGGGCGGGTTTCTGCGTATCCGGCGCGAAGCCTTTGACGTGCGCCAAACCAGTGACGGCACAGTGCTGGCCAAGCTTGATCGCGGCGCGCTGCCGGCCTTTGGCGTCATGTCCCAGGGCGTGCATATGAATGGCTTGGTGCGCCGCGCGGATGGGCTGCATGTTTGGGTGGGAATTCGTGCGCGCGACAAGGCGGTGGCGCCCGGGCAGATGGATAATCTGGTCGCCGGCGGCATTCCGGCGGGGCTGACCCCGGCGGAAACCCTGGTGAAGGAAGCCGCCGAGGAAGCCTCCCTTCCCCCCGAATTGGCGGCGCTGGCGCGCCCCATGGGGCGGGTTTCCTATATCCTGCTGAATAATGAGGGGCTTCGGCGTGACGTGCTGCATTGCTATGATCTGGAATTGCCCGAGGATGTAACGCCAAGCCCCAATGATGATGAGGTGGAGCGCTTCGAGCTTTGGCCCGCCCAGCGCCTGCTGGAAGCTGTCGCCGATTCGGATGATATCAAATTCAACGTAAACCTGACGCTGATTGACCTTTTCCTGCGCGAGGGGCTGCTTGCGGACCCTGATGGTTCGCTCCGCGCGGGGCTTGATCAGGGGCCGGCATAGCGCGCCATCTGGACAAGCCGCATTTCCCTTTTACACATGACACTCAGAAAAGGTTGAGGATCAAAATTGCCATGGTGGACCTGACACGGGTCTGGGATGTGCTGGTCGCGGGCGGTGGTAATGCCGCGCTTTCCGCCGCCATTACCGCGCGCCGGGCCGGGGCGAGCGTGTTGTTGCTGGAACACGCGCCGCGCAGCATGCGGGGCGGCAATAGCCGCCACACGCGCAATCTGCGCGCGTTGCACCCCGCCCCGACCGAGGTGCTGACCGAATCCTATCTGGAAGACGAATACTGGGACGATCTGCTGCGCGTGACCGGCGGCAAGACAGATGAGCATCTGGCGCGCATGTGTATCCGCGCATCGCAACACGCACCGGATTTCCTGAAATCCTGCGGCGTGGTGTTCCAGCCATCGCTGTCAGGCACGCTCTCCCTCTCACGCACCAATGCGTTTTTCCTGGGCGGCGGCAAGGCGCTGGTCAATGCGCTTTATCGCACCGCCGAACAGCTTGGCATCGGCATTCTGTACGATACGGAAGTGCAGCACATTGAAGTGCAGGATGGCTTCGCGACGGAAGCGATCATTTCCCATCATGGCTTTCCGGAACGCGTGCGCTTCAAGGCGCTGATTGCCTCGGCCGGTGGGTTTCAGGCCAATCGTGATTGGTTGCGCAAATACTGGGGCGATGCCGCCGATAATTTCCAGATTCGCGGCACGCCTTACGCACAAGGGCGCTTGTTGCGCGATTTGTTGGACCAAGGTGTGCAGGAAGTGGGCGATCCCACGCAATTCCACGCTGTCGCCAATGATGCCCGCGCACCGATGGAAGATGGCGGGCTGGCCATGCGCTTGGATTGCGTGCCCTTCGCTGTGGTGGTGAACCGCGACGTGGTCCGCTTTTATGACGAAGGCGAGGATGTCTGGCCCAAGCGCTACGCCATTTGGGGCCGGCTTATCGCGCAACAACCGGGTCAGGTCGCTTTCGCCGTGACGGATAGCAAGGCTTTGCATAATTACCTGCCAAGCGTCTTCCCGCCCTATAAGGCCAATAGCATCGCGGAACTCGCTGGCATGGCGGGGATTGATGCGGGCAAATTGGAAAAAGTGATTGCTGACTACAACGCCGCCGTGCGCCCCGGCACCTTCCAACCCATGAAGCCCGATGATTGCCGGACCGAAGGGCTGACGCCCCCCAAAAGCCATTGGGCGCGGTTGATTGATACGCCGCCCTATTACTGCCACCCGCTCAAGCCCGGCATCACCTTCACCTTTTTGGGTGTGAAGGTGAGCGACCGCGCGCGCATCATCATGGCCGATGGCAAGCCTTCGGCGAATATGTTTGCCTCGGGCGAAATCATGGCTGGAAATATCCTGGGCCAGGGTTATCTGGCGGGCTTTGGCATGACCATCGGCACCGTTTTCGGCCGGCTGGCGGGTGAGGAGGCAGCACGCAATGTGCGTAATTGAACAAGGCAGGGCGCGCTGATGTTACCTGAGAACGAAACCACCGCCGAAGCCCGCCGCCACATGGCGGTGTGTAATTCCTGCCGCTATTGCGAAAGCTATTGCGCGGTGTTTCCCGCCATGACCATGCGGCGCGAATTTTCGACCGGCGATCTGACGCATCTGGCGAACCTCTGTCATGGCTGCAAGGGCTGCTATCACGCCTGCCAGTATGCGCCGCCGCATGAATTCGGCATCAACCTGCCGGTGACCTTCGCGGAAATCCGCGCGCAATCCTATGCGCATTACGCCTGGCCGCGCGCCATGGGCACGCTGTTTGAACGCAATGGCACGGTAGTGACGCTGGCTGCCGCACTTGGCGTGACACTGGTGCTGCTGCTGACCATGGCGCTGGTTGATCCTTCCATTTTGTACACGGCGCAGCGCGGTGAAGGCGCATTCTTTCGCGTCATTCCCATGTGGCTGATGGTGAGCCTTGCAGGCGGCACTTTCGGGTATGCGATCATTGCCATGCTGATCGGCGGCATACGCTATTGGCGCGAAGTGGGCGGTGGCGCGCCGGCACCGGGGCCCATTCTGGATACGGCGGTGGATATCATCACGCTCCGCAACCTTGGCGGGGGCGGGCATGGCTGCAATGATGTGGATGATGCTTTCTCCAGCCAAAAGCGCTGGATGCATCAGGCCATGTTCTTTGGCTTCATGATGTGTTTCGCGGCCACCACGGCGGGGGCGTTTTATCACCATATCCTTGGGCTGCGATCACCGCATCCCTTCTTCTCACTGCCGGTGCAGCTTGGCACTTGGGGCGGCATGTTGCTCTGCCTTGGCACCGCGGGCTTGATCCGCCTGAAGATCATCACAGATCCCGTGCCGGTGGCGAAGCGCCTGGTGGGCGGTGAATACGCCATGCTGTCGCTGCTGTTTCTGGTGAGTGCGACCGGGCTTTTGCTGCTGGTCGTGCGCCATACCGGAGCAATGGGTGTGATGCTTGCTTTGCATCTAGGCCTTGTGCTGGCGCTGTTTGTGGCGCTGCCCTACAGCAAGATGGTGCATGGGGTGTATCGCGGGCTGGCGCTTTGGCGCCATGCGCGGGAAAAGCGCAGCAGCGGGATGGTTGCTGCGGAATAAGCCCTTGTCGCGCGCCACACGCGCGCCATTTCAGGGCGATGAATGCCATTGCCCCTGCCCTGCCCGATATCGCCATCACCGAAATGCCCGCCTGGCTGATCGGTGAATTACGCTCAGATCATGCCGGTGAGACCGGCGCGGTCATGATCTATCGTGGCATCCTTGCCTTCTGCCGCGACCCCGCCATTCGGGAATTCGCCGAGAGGCATGGCACGACCGAACAGGGGCATCTTGATTTGTTGAACGCGCTGCTGCCGCCAGATCAGCACAGCAGGCTTTTGCCGATTTGGCGCATCGCCGGCTGGTTGACCGGCGCCATCCCCGCGCTGTTTGGCCCGCGCGCCGTCTATGCCACGATTGATGCGGTGGAAAGCTTTGTGGATCACCACTACCAGCAGCAATTGGACAGGCTGAAAGCCGAGGCGCTGTTCCCTCCGCTGCAAGCGCTGCTCCGCCATTGCCAGGAAGAAGAAATCCATCACCGCGATGAAGCGCGGGAAGCCGGCGAAGGCCGCGCCTATGGCCCGCTGATTGGCGCCTGGGCCTGGGTTGTTGGGGCGGGGTCCAAGGCGGCGGTGGCGGCGGCGAAGCGGATTTGAAGCGCGGTAGCTTTACCGGCTGATTTGCGTTTCCCGCCACCAGACCAGCAAGCCACCTGCCAGAATCGCCGCTGTGCCGACCCAGGTCCAAAAATCCGGGAAGGTCTGAAACACGAGCCAGCCGATAATGGCCGCGAAGATGATTTGAATAGTGCTGAAGGGTGCGAGCATGGAAGCTGGTGCCCGTTGAAACGCCGCAATCAGCAGCATCTGCCCGCATAGATTGAGCAAGCCCGCCACAGCAAAGGCCGGCAAATCCGCCATATCCGGCATGGTCCAAACCAGCGGCACAAAAACCGCCGCCAGCACCAATTGCATCGCACTTGTCCAGATCAGCGTCGTGATCGCGCCATCGCGCGGCATCATGCGCGTGATGACCAATGCAAAGGCCCAAAGCACAGCTTCCGAAAGCGGCCAAAGCGCCGCTGGGCCAAACACGCCCATCCCAGGGCGCAGCACCACCAGCACGCCCAGAAAACCAATCACCACCGCCACCCAACGTTGCCAATCAACCTTTTCCTTGAGCAGCCAAATTGAAAACAGCACCACGATAAAAGGTGAGACGTAGGCGAGTGCCGTGCAATCCGCGAGGTCAAGCAGGCTCAAGCCCTGTACGAACATAATGGTGCAAAAATAAATGCAGGCCCCGCGCAGCAGTTGAAGGCGCGGATGCGCGCTTCGCACCACACTCAGCCCGCGCCAGGCCATGAAGACAAGCAGCGGCAATACCTGGAACACCGCGCGGCCAAAACCGATTTCCAGCGCATGGTAGCGTTCGGTCAGCAGCTTGGAAGTCGCATCGACCATGGTGAGCAGGAAAAACCCTGCCAGCAGCAACAAAACCGCCAAGGCAGGATTTTGCGCCGGGTGCTGGTTTGGTGTCGCTTGCATCACATGCCGGCGAAAAAATCGCGCGGCGCGACGGCACCCACAGCAAGGATCGTCGCCGCAAGCCGTGCCATCTGCGCCTTGCCAATCACGGGCGCGGCAAAGCGTTGGCATTTCGCCAGCACCGCTTCGGCATCAAGCGCAAGGCCGGGATCGCCCGCAATGGCACTGACGGACGCCTGATGGCTTTCACCGCTTGCAAGCTTCACAATCAGCCGCGCGCCGCGCCATTCCGCTTGCGTCAGCGCCGTATCTTCCGCAAATTCCACCAAGGCTTCCAAGCGGCGCAGCGCGGGATCAGCAAGCGCAGCATCGTTATAAGCCGAAGGCCCAAGATCACCCTGCACCAACGCCGCCGCCACCGCCCATGAAAGGCTGAATTGCGCCTGAATGGCGCGCGCAGGTGCGCGATTGGCAGCGTAGCGCAGAGCCTCGGCATAGGTTTCCAAACGCAGTGCCTTGATGTCATCAAGCCTGCCATCCAACACCGCGCGCAATTGCAAGGCGGCGGCGGCCGCGTAATGCGCATGGCGCACACCGGCGGAGGGCTTGATGTAGGCCTCAGCGATCAGCCATTCACCTGCAGGCGCGCGCGACGCCGGCGTTTCGTGCAACAGGGCAATACGCCGCGCCTCGGCCAAGCCATCCCCTGGCGCATCCATCCCAGCGCGCGCGGCAGCAGCAGCCATGGCGCCGAGCAGCACCGAATGCGCCGGGTAGCTATTCCGCCCATCCATTCCGGCGGCAATCGGCGCATAAAGCGCGAAGGGAATTTGGCAGGCCGTAAGGCGCACGGCGCGCGCCACTTCCTGCGTATCGCCCCCGGCCAGCCTTGCCGCCGCAGCAGCAGCGCCGAGTGCGTGCCAAGACCCATCCACATGCATGCCAGGGCGGATGCGCCAAACCTCCCCGGCACGGGCAGCGATTTCATAGCCAAGCGCGAAAGCATCATGCGCAGCGCGCAGCGAAACGCGCCCCGCCGCCAAAGCCGCAATGCAAAGCGGCGCGACAGCCAAACCAGGCCGACCATGGGCGCGCGCCAGCCCCTCATTCGCTTCGTCCCAGCACATCGCAGAAGCCAGCACAGCAGCGGCGCCGGCTTCTGAAAGTCCGGCGATGCGTCCGGGCAAATGCACCGCACCGGGCATGGTGATAGCCAGCGCATCAGCAAAACGGCGCGGCGTGGCGTGGCCAAGCCCGGCGATCATGCAGCCAAGACTATCCAGCAACAGCAAGCGCGCGGCATCCGCGGCCGCACCGACAGGACCATCCCAGGCAAAGGCAATCACATCATCGAAATCACCTTCAGGGTGTGCGGTCATAGGTGATCCACATGGTGCGTTTCGCGACACGATCATAAACGCCGCGCCCGCGATAATTGTCATCCGCGGTAATCCAGCGCAGCACAGACCAACCACGTTCGCGCGCCATGGCGGCCAGATGATCAATCAGCGCATCGGCCACGCGCTGGCCGCGCGCGGCGGGATCAACAAACAAATCATCCAGGAAGCAGCCTGTGCTGGCCGAAAGGGGGCGCGCAAAGGGGCGGTAATGCGCGATCCCAATCGCCTCACCAGCCGCATTTTCGGCAATCAGCCCTTTCACCTCATGCGCGGGGTCCTGCGTCCAGGACCACACACGCGCGCGCATCTCAGGTGTCTGGGTCACGCGATAGAATTCGGCATAGCCGGCATAGAGAATTTCCCAGCGCGGCCGGTGATATGGTGCCAGTGGCACAATGCGAAGAGAAGCGGTCATGGGGTTGCCTTTGGTGCGACGTGAAACTGCACCCTTCCGATCGCTTGCAGCGCGACCATCAGGGAAGCGACATGAGCAGATTGCAGAAAGGCGCCCCTGGCGATCAGTGCAGGGATTTCAGCAAGCGGCAGTAATTCCACCGCAATTTCTTCCCCGGCATCAAGCGATTGCGCCCCATCGGCATAAGCGCCTTCTGCCAGCACGATATGAATGCGGTTGGTATGAGTTGCCGAATTGGGGCTGAGGCTCGTGATATGGCGGAACTCCCGCGCGGCAAACCCGGTCTCCTCGCGCAATTCACGCGCAGCCGCTTCAAGCGGCCCGGCATCCGCCGCATCCATCACGCCGCCCGGCAATTCCAGATGCACACAGCCTGCGCCATGACGATATTGGTGGTTCACCACCAGCCGATCATCATCGGTCACCGCCACCACATGCACCCAATCGGCATATTCCAGCACGTAATAGGGATCGAGCACCGCGCCTTCCGGCGTGATGCAATGGTCCGCGCGCAGCCTGATCCAGCGGTCCGCATGGATCAGGCGGCTGCCGGCCACGCGCCAGGGACCTGGCCGGGGCATGATTATTCCGCCGCGATCTGCTGAGCGTAGCTTTCAAGCGGCGCGCAAGTGCAGACCAGATTGCGGTCGCCATAGACATTATCCACGCGCTTGACCGGCGGCCAGTATTTGCGCGCCTTGACGAAGGGCAGCGGGAAGGCGGCTTCTTCGCGGCTATAGGGATGCGACCAAGTCTCCGCCATCACCTCTGTGGCTGTGTGCGGCGCGTTTTTCAGCGGGTTATCGGCCTTGTCCATGCGGCCTTGCTCAACCGCGCGAATTTCGGCGCGGATCGCGATCATCGCATCAATGAAGCGATCAAGCTCGGCCTTCGGTTCGCTTTCGGTTGGTTCCACCATCAGCGTGCCAGCGACCGGCCAGGACATGGTGGGGGCGTGGAAGCCGTAATCCTGCAGGCGCTTGGCGATATCTTCCACCAGCACGCCGCCGCCTTGCTGGAAGCCGCGGCAATCCAGAATGCATTCATGCGCAACCATGCCATTGGCGCCTTTGTAGAGCACCGGGAAATGCCCATCCAAGCGCTTGGCCATGTAATTGGCGGAAAGGATCGCAACCTCGGTCGCGCGACGCAAGGCATCCGGCCCCATCATGCGGATATAGGCGTAGGAAATCGGCAGGATGGAAGCGGAACCAAAAGGCGCCGCACTCACTGGGCCAAAGCCTGTAGCAGGCCCGGCTTCCCCCAGCATCGGGTGATTGGGCAAATGCGGCGCCAGATGCGCGGCAACACCAATCGGCCCCACACCAGGCCCGCCGCCGCCATGTGGAATGCAGAAGGTCTTGTGCAGGTTCAAATGGCACACGTCAGCGCCAATCGTGCCGGGGCTGGTCAGGCCAACCTGCGCATTCATATTGGCGCCATCCATGTAAACCTGCCCGCCCTTGGCATGCACGAGCGCGCAGATTTCCTTGATCTCAGCTTCAAAAACGCCATGCGTACTGGGATAGGTCACCATCAACGCCGCAAGCTTGGCGCCGTGTTGATCGAGCTTCACCTTCAGATCATCAATATCCACATTGCCATCACGGTCGCAGCCCACCACCACCACCTGCATACCCGCCATGACGGCGGAGGCAGGATTGGTGCCATGCGCGGAAGATGGGATCAGGCAAATGGTGCGGTCAGTATGGCCGCGCGAAAGATGCCAGGCGCGAATGGCGAGCAAGCCGGCATATTCCCCCTGGCTGCCAGCATTGGGCTGCAAGGACACTGCCGCAAAACCAGTGATGCGCGCCAGCCAGGCTTCCAGGCGACGGATCATGGTGATGTAGCCCGCTGCCTGATCCACCGGCGCGAAGGGGTGGATATTGCCGAAGCCCGGGAAGGTCACCGGAATCATCTCGGCCGTTGCGTTCAACTTCATGGTGCAGGATCCCAGCGGGATCATGCTGCGATTGAGCGCGACATCCTTGTCTTCGAGGGATTTCATATAGCGCAGCATGCCATGTTCGGAATGATGGCTATTGAAGACGGAAGCGGTCAGGAAGGATGAGGTACGGCGCAAAGCTTCCGGCAAATCGCCAGCAAGGGTCAGCGCATCCAGCGCAGGTGCGGGCTTGCCTGCCGCCTCCGCCAGCGCTGCCACCAGCCGCGCCAGATCATCGCGCGAAATGGTTTCATCCATGGCAATCGCCACGGCACCCGCATCCACACGCCGCAGGTTGAAGCCATGCTTCAAGGCAGCGGCCATCACGGCATCCGCGCGCGCATCGGCTTCCAGCGTGATGGTGTCAAAGAACCCTTGATGCCTCAGCGTGAAGCCAAGCCGAGTGGCGGCATCACCCGCCAGCCGCGCCAGTAGCCGCACGCGCTTCGCGATGCGCGTCAGCGCTTCCGGCCCATGCCACACCGCATACATGCCCGCCATGACAGCCAGCAGCACCTGCGCGGTGCAGATATTGGATGTCGCCTTTTCGCGGCGGATATGCTGTTCGCGGGTTTGCAGCGCAAGCCGCATGGCGGGCGCACCAGCGGCATCTACGGAAACACCCACAAGGCGCCCCGGCATCAGGCGCTTATGCGCATCGCTCACCGCCATGAAGGCAGCATGCGGCCCGCCATAGCCCATCGGCACGCCAAAACGCTGCGCGCTGCCCACGACAACATCCGCGCCCATCTCGCCCGGCGGCTTCAACAAAGTCAGTGAAAGCGGATCAGCCGCGACAATCGCAAGCCCGCCCACCGCATGCACGGCGGCGATCTCCCCGGTCAAATCACGCACTTCGCCTGTCGTGCCGGGATATTGCAGCGCCAGCGCGAAGGGCTTTTCGGCAGCGCAAGCCGCGGCAATGCCGGCCACCTCCGCCACCACCACGCGATAGCCAAGCGGTGCGGCGCGGGTTTCCAATACGGCGCGGGTTTGCGGGTGCAGATCAGCAGCGAGCACAATCGCATTGCTCTTGCCGCGCGTCGCCGCATGGGCCAGCGCCATGGCTTCGGCCGCTGCCGTTGCTTCATCCAAAAGCGACGCATTGGCAACCGGCAGCCCGGTCAAATCCGTCACCATGGTCTGGAAATTGACCAGCGCTTCCAAGCGCCCCTGCGCGATTTCCGCCTGATAAGGCGTATAGGCCGTGTACCAGCCGGGATTTTCCAGAACATTGCGCAGGATCACCGGCGGCGTCAGCGTGCCGTGATAGCCAAGTCCAATCAGGGATTTCACATCGGCGCGGTTCTGTTCGGCAAGCGCGCGCAATTCGGCAATCGCCTCGGCCTCATTCACTGCCGGCGGCAGGGCGGAAAGATCAGCCTCAAGAATCGCTGCCGGCACGGTGCGCGCGGCAAGTTCGCTCAGGCTTTTCGCACCCACGACGCCGAGCATCGCGGTGATTTCCGCTTCCGATGGCCCGATATGGCGCCGGTCAAAAGCGTAATGCGCCTCCAGCGCGGAAAGTTCGGCGGCGCTCATGCCAGGCTATCCACAAAAGCGTGATAGGCGCCTTCATCCAGCAACGCGGCGATTTCGCCAGCATCGGCGGGTTCAATGCGGAAGAACCAGCCGCCTTCGGTCGGTTCGCGGTTCACCAGGCCAGGGTCATCGGACAGCGCCGCATTCACTTCAATGATCTTGCCCGCAATCGGCGCATAGACATCGGAAGCCGCCTTCACGCTTTCGACCACGGCGCAGGCTTCACCGGCAGCGACCATGCGGCCCACTTCCGGCAAATCCACAAACACAACATCGCCCAGCGCATTCTGCGCGTGATCGGTAATGCCGACCGTCGCGCCATCGCCATCGGTGCGGACCCATTCATGGTCTTTGGAAAAGCGCATATCAGTCATGGTGCAGGGCCTTTCAGCGAGCGTAACGATGAGGGGTAAAGGGTATGGGCGCGACACGGGCGGGAACCGCCTTGCCACGCACCATCAAATCAAGGGCAGTGCCGTCTTCGGCGAAGGGGCGCGCGACATAGCCCATGGCAACCGGCGCACCCACGGAAGGGCCAAACCCGCCCGAGGTCACTTCACCAATCACCGCGCCATCGGCGCCTGCAATTGGCGTATGGCCGCGCGCCGGCTGGCGGCCTTCGGGGCGAATACCAACGCGCAGCCGCTTCGGCCCATTGGCCAATTCGTCGCGCACGCGCTCCGCACCCGGGAAATTCCATTCCATGCGGCGGCGCTTGCCGATGCTCCAGACCAGCCCCGCTTCAACGGCGCTGGTGGTTTCATCAATATCGCTGCCGTAAAGGCAAAGCCCGGCTTCAAGCCGGAGTGAATCCCGCGCCCCAAGCCCCGCCGGCATCACACCGGGAAGTGCGAGCAAGCGGCGCGCGAACGCTTCCGCCTGATCCGCAGGCACCGAGATTTCGACGCCATCCTCACCAGTATAACCGCTGCGGGAGATGATGGCGTTGACGCCACCGATATCGAAGCTGCCAATGCCCATAAAGGAAAACGCCGCCACACCCGGCGCAAGGGTGGACAATGCCGGCACCGCGCCCGGCCCTTGCAGCGCCAAAAGCGCGCGATCTTCATGCCGATGTAGCGTCACACCGCGCGGCAAATGCGCCGCGATATGGCCGAAATCATGTTCCTTGCGGCTGGCATTCACCACCAGAAAAATCTGGTCGCCGAGATTGGCGAACATGAAATCATCCAGAATGCCGCCGCTTGGCGATGTCAGCAGCCCATAGCGCTGCCGGCCTGGCTTCAGCCCCGCGACATCAGCGGGCGTCAAAGCCTCCAACGCCGCCGCCGCGCCTTCGCCACGCAATTCCCCCTGCCCCATGTGGGAGACATCGAACAACGCCGCGGCTGCTCGGCAATGCAAATGCTCCGCCATGATGCCGGCCGGGTATTGCACGGGCAGCGCATAGCCGGCGAAGCCCACCATGCGCCCGCCCAATTCGCGGTGCAGCGCGGCAAGCGGGGTTTCCGCCAGGGACTCGGTTTGAGACTCGACCACGCTGCCTCCCGCTGCTTCGCGCAGCGAAATGGGTTCAACACGTGGTCCCCCTCTGTCTGATGACCTGAGAGATTCGGCGGGGGCGTTACCGCGCCTTACTCCGTCGGTGCCATGGCTTGCGCCACGGGCTTTCCAGAGGCCCCTTCCCCGCGCGGCCCTTTTTGCCTGAGCGTTTCCGGGGACCGGTTGCGCCTTCGGCGGCAGGCAGGCCTGCTCTCTCCCGCGCGGTGTCAACGGGGTAACAGGTGAATGACAGATCAGGCCAAGGGGCGCAATATGGGAAAACTGCGCTGAGAAAATTGATTTCGTAAGGCTTCGCTTAACCCTTGGCATGGATGATGACAGATCAAACTGATCCCCAGGATGAGGGCATGGACGGCTATTTTCTTGGTCAATCCAGCGCAGCGCATCACCCCCCGGTGGCGCGGTTCGAGATTTGTGCCGATGCCCTGCTGGAAGCCCATGGTGGCGTGGTCTATCGCGACTCGGCGCTGCGCGGTCCCTGCCTGAACGGCATCAGCCTTGGCATGTTGAGCGCCTTTCTGGGCGAACCCGCCAGCATTGGCCGCCTTATGCGGCTAGATGAGGCGCTGACGCGGCGCATCTATCGCCGCCTGATCTGGGATGAGCTGGGCGCGGACCGCCTGCCACCAGGGCTTGATCTGGCATTGATGGGCTTTGCGCTGGAAGCCGGGCCACATGCCGAAATACTGGCGTTGCAGGATGCGCTGGGGGTGGCCCGCAGCGGTGCGCTGGATCAACCAAGCCGCGCTGCCATGCTGGGGCTTGAAGCAGGGCCTGTTATTGCCCGTATCTTTGCAGCGCTTGCCGCGCATTGCCTGGCGCTCGGCGCGCTCCCCGGACGGGCTTTGGAACAATTGCGCGATGCCGCGCTTGCCATGGCCGATTCAGGCTGACCCGCTCTGATCTTCCAGCACCTGCCCGGCGCGATGCCGGCGTAACAACCAAAGCCCGATCAGCACCGAAACCACGAAAAGCCCTGCCGCCAGCCCCATCTGCCAGGCGCCATCCACCCGGATGCCTTTGCCGAGCAGCGCGAAAATGACCGTCTGCGGCAGATAACCAAGCGCCGAGGCCGCCAGAAACGCCAAAGGCGGCACCGCCGCCATGCCCGCCAACAGATTGACCGCGAGGTTATTGCCAATCGGCAACAGCCGCAGCGCCAGCGTGGCACCAAAAGGGCTGCCCAACAGCACATCCCGCATCGGGCGCAGCCGGTGGCCGAAACGCCCCACCAGCCGCGCCTCCGCCCATGGCCGGCCAATGGCACGCGCCCAGGCGTAAGCAATGGCACAGCCCAGGATTTGCGCCAGCATGGCCAGCGCCGTGCCCTCAACCGCGCCAAAGGCATAGCCGGCCAGAAAGGCAAGGCCCTGGCGCGGCACGCCGGCTGCCGTCAGCGCTGCACCCGCCAGGACGAAAATCGCGTCACCCAGCAGGCCCTGCCCCAGCACGTAATGGTCCACCCATTCCGTTCCCGGCGTGGCACCCAGGCTTTTCAGCAGCACGCCACCCGCAATCAGGCCCAGCGCCAGCATCAACAGGCGCAGCAGCGCTGCCCGCCGACCTGCGCCAGGCGCGGGGCTGGGGTTCATGCCTCGGGCTCGATCACCGGGCGCTTGCCGCGCCTTTGCAGCCAGGCCACGCCGATCAGGTCCAGAATGCTGACCGCGAGCCGATCCAGCGTGCCGTAATTGGATTTGCCACGCACGCGCGGGCGGTGATTGACCGGTTCACTGATCACCAAACCCCCAGCGCGCAAGGTCAGCGCCGGCAGGAAGCGGTGCATGTGATCGAAATGCGGCAGGCTGAGGAACAGCGCACGCGAAAACACTTTCAGCCCGCAGCCGGAATCGGGCGTGGCATCGCGCAGCATCCAGGCGCGGAAGCGATTGGCGAAGCGGCTGCTGAAGCGCTTCACCGTCGAATCCCGGCGATTGACGCGATGCCCGGCAATCAGCACCGGCACGCCCTTGGCACCTTCAAGCTGCGCGCGGGCCAAAAGACGCGGGATATCGGCGGGGTCGTTCTGGCCATCGCCATCCAATGTGGCGATCCATTGCCCGCGCGCCCCCTTCACCCCGGTGATCACCGCAGCCGATTGCCCGCAGGACGCACGGTGGCGCTCCACGCGCAAGGGCGCGCCCGCTGCCCGCGCCGCGGCCAATTCCTGCGGGGTCGTATCGGTGGACCCATCATCCACATAGACAATTTCATGCTCCAAACCCGCCAAGGCAGCGCGGATTTCGGCAATCAGCGGCGCGATATTTGGGGCTTCATTACGCACCGGCACCACCACTGAAATGAGCGGCGCAGCCGGGAGCAGAGCATTGTCGGAATCCATGAGAATTTCGCGGTAGCAGGGCCACCAAGACACGGCAAGCAGGGGTGCATCGCCCTGCAACAGCCCCTATATGCGCGCCATGCCATTCGACACACGATCCCTGCCCGCCGATATCGCCGCCGCCGAACAACAGGATACGCGCCGCGCCATTGCCTTTTGGCTGCTCGGTGTGGCTGGCATGGTCTGGTTCATGGTGGGTCTTGGGGGTGCCACGCGGCTCACGGGTTCTGGCCTTTCCATTATGGAATGGGCGCCGATTGCGGGGACACTGCCGCCGCTGTCGCAAGCCGAATGGCAGCGGCTTTACGATCTTTACCGCACCATTCCGCAATATCAGCTGGTCAATCAGGGCTTTGGGCTGGAAGGCTTCAAGGAGATTTTCTGGCTGGAATGGGGGCATCGGCTTTGGGGCCGGCTGATTGGGCTGGCTTACGTGGCGGGGCTTGCCTGGTTCTGGCTGCGCGGGCGGGTGCCGGCTTCGCTCAAGCCCCGGCTTTTGCTGCTGCTGGCGCTGGGCGGGCTGCAAGGGGCGGTTGGTTGGTTCATGGTGGCGTCAGGCTTTGATGCTGATAGGACCGCCGTGTCACCCTATCGGCTGGTGATCCATCTGGGCTTGGCCTTTGTGCTGTTTGGCCTTTTGTTCTGGACCGCGCTGAGCCTTTTGCGCCCTGCCCGAAGCGGCCCGGTGGATGCCGGCGCGCTGCGCGGCTTGGTGCATGCAACAGCCGGGCTTGCGGTGCTGGCCATGCTGGCGGGCGGCTTTGTCGCCGGCATTCGCGCGGGCTTCAGCTACAATACCTTCCCCTTGATGGATGGCCGCCTGGTCCCCGCAGGCTATTGGGACCTGACACCTGCCATGAAAAACTTCACCGCCAATATCGCCGCGGTGCAGTTCAACCATCGGCTTTTGGCGACCGCCGTGTTGGTGGTGGCGGTGGTTGCGGGCGTTCTGGCCTGGCGCCGGTTGGCACCGGGCTTTGCGCGCAATGCCGTGCTGTCGCTGACAGCGGCCGTCACGCTGCAATATGCGCTTGGCATTGCAACCCTTCTGGCCGTGGTGCCGGTTTGGCTTGGCACTTTGCATCAATCCATCGCGGTACTGGTACTGGCCGCCGCGCTGGCCGCGATTCACGGCTTGCGCCGCCCGCGCGCAACCGCTTCCATCACCGCCTGATTTTTTGAGGTAGATTTCCCATGAACGCGCTTGGCATTACGGATGAGCTTTTCTTCACGCTGCTGGATCGCGCCGGCGCGGAACGCCAATTGCGCGATGCGACCGCCGGCTGTGAGGATGGTGAGCTGTTTTTGGAATACCGCGAAAGTGAGGCGATTTCGTTGGATGATGGCCGCATCCGCACCGCTAGCTATGACGCAACGCGCGGCTTTGGCCTACGCGCGGTGTCGGGCGAAGCCGCAGGCTATGCCCATGCTGGCGAATTATCCGATGCAGCGCTTTCGCGCGCCGCTGCCACCGTGAAGGCAGTGCGCCAGGGCCATAGTGGCGCTTTGGATATCGCGCCGCGTGCCACCAATGCGCGGCTTTACACCGATGCCAATCCGCTGACGCAAATGGATTTCGCCGCCAAGACCACGCTGTTGCAGGAAATAGACGCCTATGCCCGCGCGCGTGATCCGCGCGTGGTGCAGGTCATGGCCTCCATCACCGGGGAATGGCAGGCGGTGCAAATCCTCCGCCCCGATGGCCAGCGCTTCGCGGATTTACGCCCGCTGGTGCGCTTCAATGTCTCGGTGGTTGTGGCGGAAGGGGATAGGCGGGAAACGGGCAGCTTCGGCACCGGCGGGCGCTTCGCCTATGACCGCGTGCTGGGCAGTGATTCCTGGAAGCGCGGCGTGGATGAGGCCTTGCGCCAGGCGCTGGTGAACCTTGGCAGCGTACCGGCACCAGCCGGAGAGATGGAAGTGGTCCTTGGCCCCGGCTGGCCCGGCATTTTGCTGCATGAAGCCATTGGCCATGGCTTGGAAGGCGATTTCAATCGCAAGAAGACCTCGGCCTTTGCCGGCCTGCTTGGTCAGCGCATCGCTGCACCGGGCGTGACCGTGGTGGATGATGGCACCATCCCAGATCGGCGCGGCAGCCTGACGGTGGATGATGAAGGCACACCCAGCGGGCGCACCACGCTGATTGAAGATGGCATCCTGGTTGGATTTCTGCAGGATCGGCAGAATGCGCGGCTGATGGGTGTGGCACCCACCGGCAATGGCCGGCGCCAAAGCTATGCGCATAGCCCGATGCCGCGCATGACAAATACGGTGATGCTGGGTGGTGCCCATACGCCGGAAGACGTTTTGGGCAGTGTGAAGCGCGGGCTTTACGCGGTGAATTTCGGCGGCGGGCAGGTGGATATCACCTCCGGCAAATTCGTCTTCAGCGCGTCTGAAGCCTATTTGATTGAAAACGGCAAAATCGGCGCGCCAGTGAAGGGTGCGACGCTTATCGGCAATGGCCCGGATGCGCTGACCAAGGTGAGCATGGTTGCCAATGACATGGCGCTTGACCCTGGCATTGGGACATGCGGCAAGCAGGGCCAGGGCGTGCCGGTTGGCGTTGGCCAACCGACGCTGAAACTGACCGGGCTGACCGTGGGCGGGACCGCGGTTTAGCGGCTGGTCCGCAAAGGTCGCATGACCGAAGCGGTGAATCAGCCGCTTCATTTTATCAGCGTCTGATCCGCGCAGGTCGCATGACCGAAGCGGTTAGTCAGCCGCTTCATCTTTTCAGCGTCTGATCCGCTACACATTCGTGCGGCAGATATGCGCCAATACTTTTGTCTGGTCGTATTTTCCGAGTCGCCAAGTGAAAACACTTGGCTTGAAAATGCTCCTAACTCGCCTTCGCCGCCGCGCGCATCAATTCATAAGCGCCGCGTTCACCTGCGCTTGGCACCAGCCGCGTGGTGAGCCCAAGCACGGTTTCAGCGTCCCAAATAAACATAGCCATCCGACTGCAATTGATTTGCGATATTGGCCAGCACTTGAGTCTTCGTCGCTGAGTCGAAATAAATCAGCACATTGCGGCAGAAGATGATGTCAAACCGCCCCAGAATGGCGGGGTTTTCCAAAAGGTTGAAGCATTGCCAACGCACCATGGCGCGCAGCCCATCGGAAATGCGCCAGCGCCCCGAATCAGGCTTGAAGTATTCCACCAGCAATTGCACTGGCAGCCCGCGCTGCACTTCGAATTGCGAAAACAGCCCTTCCTGTGCGCGCGCCAGTACATCGCGTGACAAATCCGTACCCAGGATTTCCACGCGCCTCCCGCCCAATGCCGGTGCCATTTCATTGACGATCATCGCCACTGAATAGGCTTCCTGCCCCGTGGAAGCAGCCGCCGACCAAATGCGCAGCGACTGACCAGCCGGGCGTGACGCGGCCAGCTTGGGCAAGATTTGGCGCAAATGTTCAAAGGGCTTGCCATCACGGAAGAAGGAACTTTCATTGGTGGTAAGCGCTTCCACCACCTCGGTCGCCAGCGGCAAGGAAGGCGCATTGCGTAGCCGCCCCGCCAGCGCATCCAGCGAAACAAGCCTTTCGCGCTTCAGGATCGGCGCAAGCCGCGTATCCAGCATATAGGCCTTGTCCGTATTCAGTACGATGCCAGATCGTGCCTTCACGAGACCGGTGAGGAATTGAAAGGATTCAGGGGTCATGTTTTTGCACCCGGCAATTTGAAGATTTCGAGAACACGTTCCGCCAATATTTCCGGCGGTGATTGCAGGCTGGCGACGCCGGCGCGCGAAACCGCCCCCGGCATGCCCCAGACCACAGAACTTGCTTCATCCTGCGCGAAAACTGCGCCGCCCTTGGCAACAAGGCCGCGGCAGCCTTCCAGCCCATCCTGCCCCATGCCGGTCAGGATCACGGCAAGCACACGCCCGGAACAAATGCGCGCAGCACTATGCACCATGGGGTCCACTGAAGGACGGCAGTAATTCACCGGCGGCCCGGTATCGAGCCGCGTGACGAGCGTATCACCAGCACCGCCTTCGATAATCAGATGATGATCACCGGGCGCAAGATAGATGCGACCACGCTGCATCACCTCGCCATTCTTGGCCTCGGCACAGGGCATGACGCCAAGCTTATCCAAATGATCGGCAAGCATGGTGGTGAAACCCGCCGGCATATGCTGCACAATCGCCACGGGGATTGGCAGCGGGCGGAGATGCTTGAAGAACGCAGCCAAAGCCTGCGGCCCGCCCGTGGAACTGCCGACCGCAAGCAGGCGCGGCGGCAGCATGGGCCTGGCCGTAGCGCGCGAGATGGGCCGCGCGATGACCGGTGCGGGCGGCGGCGGGCGTAGCCTTTGCACGGGCGTACGCCGCATGCGCGCCCAGCCTTGCACCTTGGCGATCAATTCATCGCGAAAGACAGGACTGGCCGCGCCACCCAGTGAGCCCTGCGGCTTTGGCACATAATCCACCGCACCCGCCCGCAAGGCCGCCATGGCCGCTGCCGCGCCGCGCTGCGTCAGCGCACTGGCAACGATGATGGCCGTGCCCGGCGCCTGCTTCAGGATCAGTGGTATTGCAGTCATGCCATCCATGACCGGCATTTCCAGATCCAGCAGCACAACTTGTGGCTTGGTCACCGCCAGCGCCGAAAGCGCGGCCTGCCCATCACCAGCGCGATGCACAATCCTGATGCTGGGATCGGACTCCAGAATGCGCGCCATGATGCCGCGCTGTACAGCGCTGTCGTCGCACAGCATTACGCGCACTGGTTCCGTCATGGTGGCGGTTGCCGAAAAATTCACGCTGAATCCGAAAGCAGGCCAGCCTGGACGAATTTATCGTGCAGGATTCCAGCATCGAAAGGCTTCATGATATATTCCTGCGCGCCCGCCGCAAGCGCTTCCACAATACGGTCGATCCCGGCTTCCGTCGTGCAAAGCACCACAATCGGCTCAGAAGGCCCGTGTTCCGCGCGCACCTGCTTCAGGAATTCCAGCCCATCCATGACTGGCATGTTCCAATCCAGCAACACGGCTTCTGACATGTCTGTCCGGCAGGAAACCAGCGCCTCTGCACCGTCCTTGGCTTCACGCACCGTGAAGCCAAAGCCTTCCACAATGCGCCGCGCGGCGCGCCTTACCACCGGGCTATCGTCAACGATGAGGCATGAGCGATTTTGCATGATTTCAATCATCCGATATTGAGAAGACGTTCGACATCCAACATGACAATCAGACGGTCTTCTTCGCGATAAACACTAAGGGACACATCGCGCCAAAGCGCATCAAGCGTTGGCGGGTTGGGACAGATTCCTGCCGAAGGTAGGGGAATCACTTCACCCACTTGATCAACGATCAGGCTGTATAATTCGCCGCCCTGTTCGACCACCACACTCATGGCCTTATCGGCATTATCGGCTTGCGGCAGGCCAAGGCGGCGGCGCAGATCAATCGTGGTCACAATGCGCCCGCGCAGATTAAGGCCACCGGCAACTTCCGCTGGCGCCAGCGGAATGGGCGTGATGGCTTGCGGCCCCAGCACATCGCGCACCAGCAGCACGGGAATGCTGCAGGTCTGCCCGGCTACAGTCAGGGTCAGAAAGACTTCATCTTCCCGTTCTGCCAATGCGAGCGCGGCAATGGCAGGGCCGGAACGCTGGGTTTCGCTGATGCTTTGCATTATCCCCTCCTCAGGCGGCAATCGGTGAGTTCAGGCAATCGCGCAGCGAAGACAGCAGCGCATCCCGGTCATATTTCGCGACGTAATCGGTAAAGCCGGCTGCCCGCCCGCGTGCGACATCTTCAGGTTCCGCGCGGGATGAAAGTGCCACCAGCGGTAGCCTTGCCCATGCACCCGAAGCGCGGACATTGCGGGCAAAGCTTAGCCCATCCATTTCCAGCATTTCGATATCGGAGATCAGCGCTTCGAATTCCACGCCCGCATCGCGCAACCGCAGCGCTTCCGCCGGGCTTTCGACTGCGGTCACGTCAAAGCCGGCGGCGGAAAGTGCAGGCACCACCAGATGGCGGAAGAAGGGGCTATCATCAATCAGCAGCAAGCGCGGCTTTTGATCTGAAGCCGAAGACTTCCGATCTCCACGGAACCAATCGCCGCCCGCATGGGAAAGCCAATAGACAGTGTCGATCACATCCGTGACGCGTTCGGAAACGACAGCGCTGCCCAAATAGCCCAACCGATCCGATCCAGGTTGAATCAGCAAGGGCTCTTCGACAACATCAAGGATTTCATCCACCATCAGCCCCATGCTGCGCTGGCCTTCAGTGAAGACCAGTACAGCCTGGCGGCCCGATGCGGGCGTTTCCCAGTGCCCGGCAATCGGCACCATGGGCATCAATTGGCCCCGATACTGCACCACCGGCGTGCCGCCAGACATTTCAATACGTTCCACCGGAATATCCTCAAGCCGCGCGACCAGCCCAAGCGGCACGGCCTTCGGTGTCTGATCACCGGCGCGAAACAGCAGCAGCGATGTGCTGGAATCCGAACGGATGCCGCCATTCACGCTAATGGTCTGCTGTTCTTCCACACGGCCTTCCGCAGTGATACCTGCACCGCGCGCCACGCCATTCGGATCAAGGATCATGATGACGCTGCCATCACCCAGAATGGTATTGCCGCTGAACATGGTGATGTGGCGCAGAATGGGTGCCACGGGCTTCACCACGATTTCTTCTGTGTCAAATACGCGATCCACGACAATGCCGAAGACATTGGCACCAACCTGCATCACGACAACATAGCCCTTAAGGCCACCCACCGGCGCATCACGCAGCCGCAACAGGGAAGACAGCGATACCAGTGGCAGCAACCGGTCACGCAGGCGCAGCACCGGCGCATCCTTGATCATTTCAATGCGCGTGCTGCCTTCATGTTCATCGCCAACGCGCACCAGCTCCACCACGCCGATCTGCGGAATGGCAAAGCGTTCTCCGCCCGCCTGCACGATCAGCGCAGATACAATCGCGAGCGTCAGCGGGATCTTGATGGTAAAGGTTGTCCCCCGCCCTTCCTTTGAGCGCAATTCGATGGTGCCGCCAATGCGTTCGATATTCGTCTTGACCACATCCATCCCGACCCCGCGGCCGGAGACAGAGGTGATTTGCTGCGCCGTCGAAAAGCCGGGACGGAAGATGAAGCGCAGCACATCATGTTCGCTCATCTGCGCCAATTCAGCCTCGGTCGCGAGGCCCTGAGCCAGCACCTTAGCGCGGATTTTGTCAGCCGGCAGGCCGCGACCATCATCGCCGATTTCAATGATGATATGCCCGCCCTGATGATAGGCGTTCAGCAGAATGCGCCCCATTTCAGGCTTGCCAGCGGCGCGGCGATCAGCGGGTTTTTCCAGCCCATGATCCCCGCTATTGCGCACCATATGCGTCAGCGGGTCCTTGATCAGTTCCAGCACCTGGCGGTCCAATTCGGTATCCGCCCCGCGCATCTCAAGTTCAATTTTCTTGCCCAATTCATTGGCCAAATCGCGCACCAGCCGCGGCAGCTTGGCCCAGGCATTGCCAATCGGCTGCATGCGCGTCTTCATCACGCCTTCCTGCAATTCGGACGTGATGTGCGAAAGCCGCTGCAAGGGCACCGAAATCTGGCTATCGGATGAAACGCGCGCCAATTGCATGAGCTGATTGCGCGTCAGCACCAATTCGCTCACCAGCGTCATCAGGTCTTCAAGCACTTCGACGGAAACGCGAATCGTCTGCTGCGCCGCGGCCGATTCGGTGTGCACGGCTTCGGCTGTTGCTTCAGGGGCGCGCGGCGCGGCGGCGGCTGTGG
>Ga0194130_10002652_pt1 | contig 25496 bp, 28 predicted proteins | sample TA2KigsurfametaG_FD_160084 | JGI IMG/M metagenome (GOLD analysis project Ga0194130, IMG submission 160084) | Freshwater microbial communities from Lake Tanganyika, Tanzania - TA2015050 Kigoma 12 surface | ecosystem: Environmental > Aquatic > Freshwater > Lake | place: Tanzania: Lake Tanganyika... | reverse complement strand
TTGCTCCATCGATTTTGGCAAGGTCAGAATTTTCTGGAATTAAACTAGGATGAACTCTTAGTTTAATTTTATTATTTATAACCTCTGAAATAGCTAATAATTTAATTTTAAGTTTAAACTCTTTAGCGTATTCAATATCTAAATAATCGATATTTTGGATTCCTTGAACTTCAAATTTGTTACTTAATATTCCAGACTTGAAACACAATCCGCTTAATATCGATAACTTAGACTTTACATCCTCACCATTTAAATCTTTCGTAGGATTTGGTTCGGCATAACCTTTTTTGATTGCTTCAGTTAATATTGTCGAAAAATTTTTTTTGGTTTTTTCAATTTCAGTTAAAATAAAATTAGTTGTTCCATTAAGAATTCCATAAATATGAAAAATATTATTCGAAATTAAACTTTCCTTAATTGATTTTATAACAGGTATTCCTCCTCCAACCGATGCCTCAAAAAGCAAATTAACTTTATTTTCTTGGGCGATTTTAGCAAGCTCATTTCCATACTTAAATATAAGTTCCTTATTTGCAGTTATTACGTGTTTTTTGTTTCTTAATGCAGAAAAAACAATTTTTTTTGCTATCCCCTCTGAACCACCAATAAGTTCTATAATAATATCTACATCATCCTTGTGCGCTAGTTTTAAAGGATTTGAAAACCATTTCTTTTTAATGTTTTTTAGATGTCTTCTTTTTTTTAAGTTTTTTGCTGAAACGTATTTTAAATTATAGTTAGATCCCGTTTGACTAATTAAGTAATTTTTTTTTTGAACTAAATAATTGTAAACACTAGATCCAATATTTCCAATACCTACAAGTGCAATATTAAAATTATTGTAATATTTCATAAACTTAATCCTTCACACTCGTTAAGACCAAGTCTTATATTCATATTTTGAACTGCCTGTCCTGCAGCTCCTTTTTGCAAATTATCAATTGCACTAACTATTATTAGTTGATCATCAGATCTTCCTTTAAAAATATTTATATTTATTTTATTCGTATTTATAACATTATTAGTGTTAGGAAAATTCCCTAACTTTAAAACATTAACAAATTTATTTTTTTTAAAAAAATTTTTCATAATTTTATTTAAAGAAGCTAATGTATATTTTTTTTTTAAATTTACATAAATTGTAGTTATTATTCCTCTGAATGTTGGAATTAAATGAGGGGTAAATTCAACTTTAATTTTTCCTTTATAACTTGAAAACAACTTTAATCCCAAATCAATTTCAGGCATATGGCGATGTTTACCAACACCATAAACTGCAATATTTTTTTCGATATTAGGATAGAGCTTCTTATCATTAGTTTTTTTTCCAGCACCGGAATACCCTGATTTGGAATCGACTAGAATTTTACCTGGGTTAATTATATTTTTCTTTATTAATGGAATTAGAGGAATTTGAACTGAGGTTGGGTAACATCCAGGGCATGAAATAATATTTGATTTAGATATATCTTGCTTTGCAAACTCACTTAAACCATAAACTGCTTGTTTTTGCAGAATAGGTGCAAAATGTTTTTGATTGTACCATTGTTCGTACACACTGGGATCTCTAAATCTAAAATCTGCTGATAAATCTATAAGAATATTATTTGGTCTGAGTTTTTTAGCAATTAACTGAGCCTCTCCGTGCGGTAATGCAGTAAATATTATATCAACATCATTTAAATTAGCTTCATTAAAATTTGAAATAATTGGAAGTTTTTTTTTAATTTTTGTTTTTAAAAAGTAATTAATTTTTTTTCCAATTGAACTTTTAGAACATAAATATTTTATATTTACGAACTTATGGCGAATTAAAATTTTTATTAGTTCAAGACCTACAAATCCTGATGCTCCATGTATCAAAACATTATACTTCATAAGATAAATTGTAATTACAAGACCTTTTAATCAACTTAAAGATTTAAATTTCTGAAAAAAAGTTATTATCTCTTAGAAAACTGAAATCTTCTTCTTGCTTTTCGTTGACCGTATTTTTTTCGCTCAACAACGCGTGAGTCTCTGGTAAGCAAACCTTCTTTCTTTAACGTTTTTCTTAAAGATGGTTCGTTTTGAAACAATGCTTTTGAAATTCCCAAACATACAGCTCCTGCTTGCCCCGATAAACCTCCACCACTTACGGTACAATTTATATCAAAGCTTCCAATTTTATTTGTAACACCAAAAGGTTTTTCTATTGTTAGTTGAAGGACTGGTCTTTTAAAATATTCGTTATATTTTTTTCCATTAACTAGAATATTACCTGATCCATTTTGCAGCCATACTCTTGCAATAGAATTTTTCCTCTTTCCTGTTGCATAAAATTTTTCTGCTGCCACCATTAATTTATATAGTTTTTTCTATTTCTTTTTTTTAAATCTAATTCAACCGGTTTATGATTGTCATGACTATGTTTTTCTCCAACATAAATTTTAAGATTTGTTAGTTGTCTTCTTGCTAAAGGACTTTCTTTAGGAAGCATTCTTTGAACTGCAAACTTAATTATATCAGTAGGTTTTTTTTCTAATAATTTTTCTGGAGTAGTTTCCTTAATACCTCCTGGATAGCCTGTATGTTTAAAGTATATTTTTTTAATCGTTTTTTTTCCAGAAAACTTCACTTTATCTGCATTAATCACGATAACGTTATCACCACAATCCATATGAGGAGTATAATTAGTTTTATGCTTGCCTCTTAGTATTTTTGAAATCTCAGCAGCTAACCTTCCCACAATTAAGCCTGTAGCATCAATTTTATACCAATTTTTTTTAATTTCTTTTTTTTTTAAAAATTCAGTCATTAGAGGAGCGAATAACTATAGTTACAAAGTTTATATGTCAATAAGCTAAGTATATTTCTTTAAAAGAGAAACCTGAAACAAAAGATAAATTACAGACAAAAGTAAAAAAGCTGAGAAAAGTTGATGCATGCTTGCAATAAAAATATTCAAACCTGATGTTAAAGTAAAAATTCCTAAAACTATTTGTATAAAAATTAATAAAAAAACGTAATTTGCACTTATTAAATGTATATTTTTTTTTTTTAATACAAAGAAAAAAATAAGAAAATAGAAGAATATAAAATATGCAAAATTTCTATGAATAAATTGAAGAAAAACAATATCATATAAATAATTATTTTTTATGAGATTTTTAAATTCAATCTCATTTGGTATTGCATCATTTCCCATTAATGGCCATGTCTGATAAACACTTCCAGCATCTGTGCCCGAGACAAAAGCTCCTAACATTATTTGAACAAAAATTAAAAAAAGGAAAAAAAATGTAGCATAAGTAAAGTTATTAAAAATAAAGTTTTTAAACTTTATTTTTAAAATTAAAAAAAAAGTTAAACATAAAATAATTTTTGCAATTACAAGATGAGTTGCTAATCTAAAATGACTAACATCTACATTGTGAATAAGGCCACTTTGGACCATATACCATCCTATGAAACCCTGAAAAAAATACAAAAAAGTTATTGAAAAACCAATGAACATTTCATTTTTGCTTAATTTTTGTGTAAATAAAAAAAATAAAAAAGGAAATACAAAAAAAATAACACATACTCTTGCTGCTAATCTATGAATATATTCCCACCAAAAAATATATTTAAATTCATTTAAAGTTATTTCGTAGTTTACTTCCTTGTATTCAGGTATTTTTTTATATTCATCAAAATATTTATTCCAATCTAAGTCGGTTAATGGAGGAAAAATACCTGTTATTATTTCCCATTTCGTTATGGATAATCCTGAGTCAGTTAATCTTGTTAAACCACCGATGTTAATTAAAATAATTAATAAAAATAATGATAAATATAACCAAATTAAAATTTTTTTTTCTTGTAGATGATTGCTTATCATTAATAAGTTAATATTATTAAAAAAATAGAAAATAAAATTAATAAATGTCGCAAAAAAAAATATATCAAATTAGAAATCAAATTGACAAAATTGATAGAAAAATCATTGATTTATTAGGATTGCGAAAAAAAAAAGTAATTAAAATAGCTAAATATAAAACTAAAAAAAATATTATTGATAAAAAAAGGATTCAAAAGATTTACAAAAAATTAAAAATATTAAGCAAAAAAAATAAGCTTGATTTTAGATTAATTAAAAATTTTTGGTCTAAACTAATTAATTATTCAATATTAATAGAAAAAAAATTAGTAAAATAATTACTTTGAGTGCGGTGGTAGTTTTTTTTCAACAAACCACTCATGTTTTCTAGTGCTTGGATTATATTTCTTTAATCTAATTTTTACTTTTGCTTTTTCACCAGCAGAAGGTTTTTTTATATAATAATTATAAGCACTATCAGGTTTTAATTCTGGTACTAATCTGACTTTAACTGAAGTTTTTTTAGCCATTATATAAATCTTTAAGTTCGGATAAAATTTTTTTTATTTTTATTAACTTTTCTTTTTTTGTAATATTACTATGAGAATTTATATCTTTTCTTGCAAAGTCGTCAACTTGAATGTCGGAAATTTTATTTTGTAAAATTTTTTTTACTCCTTTAATTGTCATTCCCTTATCTTTAAGTAAAAAAAAAATTTTTTTTAATAAGTTTATATTTTCTGGAGTATAGTATCTTCTACCTTTAGCTCGAATTTTAGGTTTTATTTGTGGAAATTCTTTTTCCCAAAAACGTAATATATGCGTTTTTACTTTTCCTGTTTCTGTGTGTACTAAATTTAGTTCTTTAGCTACTTCGCCTATTGTTTTTAGGGCTTCAGATGTTTTCTCCAACATTAAACGCTTTGTTTATTTTATTTTTTAAAATTTTTGATGGTTTAAATGTAATGACTGTTCTACTGGAAATAACTTTGTCTTCCTTAGTCTTTGGATTTCTGCCTATTCTTTGTTTTTTTTCTCTTATATTGAATGCGCCAAAGTTAGCGATTTTTACTTTATTTTTCTTTTCTAATTCAAACGATATTAAATCAAATATATCATCAATAAAATTTGAAGCCTCAACCTTAGAAATTCCAAGTTCTTTATATACTAAATCAGCCAAAGACTGTCGTGTTGTCGCGTTCAATTTTGTTACCCTTTAAAATTTTTTTCTAATTGGGTTTGCAGATTACCATTAATAATATCATAACAAAGTTTTATTGAATAATAAAAGCCAATATAATCTGTTCCACCATGGCTTTTTACTACAGGCGATGTTAATCCTAAAAAAATACCTCCATTATATTTCCTAGGATCAAGATCGTCTTTTAAAGATTTAAATATTTTGAAAGATAATAGGTATATTAATTTAGAATAAAAAGTTTTAAGAAATCTATCTTTTACAAGGCCTGTTATATATTTTGCTGTTCCCTCTGCGGTTTTGAGCGCTATGTTTCCTGAAAAACCATCGGTAACCACTACATCAACATTTCCATCTTTAATATTATTACCTTCAATAAATCCTGAAAATTCAAAAAAGTTCTTTTTTTCCTTAAGTTCATTTAAAGTTTTTTTAAGAATTTCACTTCCTTTACTTTCTTCTGAACCAATATTTAATAGTGCAACTTTTGGATTGTCTTTTTTAAAAATTGAAAAAAATAATGCTGACCCCAACTTACAAAAATCGACTAAATTTTTTACACCACATTCAATATTTGCACCTAGGTCCAAAACAACCGTTAAACCTTTAAACGTTGGCCACAATGATGCCAAAGCTGGTTTGTCAACACCTGCTATTGTTTTAAGTAATAATCTGGACATAACTAATAAAGCCCCAGTGTTTCCTGCAGATAGTGCAACGTCTGCTTGCTTTTCACTTAACGCTGACAATGCTAACCACATACTAGAATTTTTTCCATTTTTCACGGCCTCTAATGGAGAAAGATTGTCTGATATTCGATCATAGGTATGAATAATAGTTGAAGAAGTAGAAACTAAAGGAAAATTTTTTATAATAGGATTTATTAGATCTTGATTTCCAAAAATAAAAAACTTTACATTTTTTTCTTTTTGTAAAAATAGATCAATACCTTTTAAAACTTTTAAAGGAGAATCGTCTCCACCCATTGCATCAACTGCAATCGAAACTTTCATTAAATTTAAATTTTAGGTTTAAAAATCTGTTTTCCGTTATACATTCCTGTCTTTTCATCTACATGATGAGACAATCTATATTCGCCGCTTTTTTTATCTTCTATAATATTTGGAAAAATAACAGCATGATGAGATCTTCTTAAATTTCTTCGGGATTTTGAAACTTTACGTTTTGGTACTGCCATAAGAAAGGGTTGGATATCACTATGCTATAATAAATCAACCAAGCTTTATTAAATTGTCAAAAAAGTAACAAAATAATATGTTTTAACACTAATAAAATGAAACTTGTCTACAAAGCTTTACTGTTAATTATAACATTATCAAGCTGTACAAAAATAAATGAGTTGCATGGTATTGATAACCTAAAAAATAAAGCAAATAATCTTGTTATAAATCAAAGTAATTCAAATGACGTATTAAATGTTATTGGTCCTCCACAACACAAGGATGTAGTAAATAAAAATATTTGGTTTTATAACGAGGTTAGACACACTCAAACAAAATTAGGAAGTAAAGAAATTGTAGAAAACAACATTTTAAAAATAGAGTTTGATGATTTGGGAATTTTAAAGGAGTTAACTTTTTTAGATAAAAATGATTTAAATAAAGTTAGTTTTGATAAAAATGCTACTCAAAGCTTAGGTAAATCTCAAAACTTTTTATCAAGTTTTTTAGCTAGCATGAGAGAAAGAGCAAAAAACTTCGGAAAAACTAGTGAGCAATAATTGCAAGCAATAATAAAGCAACTATATTTGTAATTTTAATCATCGGGTTTACTGCTGGTCCAGCAGTATCTTTATATGGATCTCCTACAGTATCGCCGGTTACTGCAGCTTTATGGGCATCAGAACCTTTGCCTCCAAAATTGCCATCTTCAATATATTTTTTCGCATTATCCCATGCTCCGCCACCTGCCGTCATAGACACTGCAAGGAAAAAACCTGTTACAATAACTCCAAGTAACATGGCCCCGACCGCAGATAATGCAGAACCTGTTCCTGAGATATAAAAAATTACAAAATACAAAACAATTGGTGACAAAACTGGAAGCATCGATGGAATTATCATCTCTTTTATTGCAGCCTTTGTAAGAAGATCTACTGCAGTTTTGTAATCTGGTTTTTGAGTTCCCTTCATAATACCTGGCATTTCTTTAAATTGTCGTCTAACCTCAACAACTACAGAACCGCCTGCTCTTCCAACAGCCTGCATACCCATTGATGCAAACAAATAAGGTAATAAACCACCTAACAATAAACCAATAACTACGTATGGATTTGATAAATCAAAATTTACACTTATGCCGCTTAAAGCTGAATTTTTTACTGATGAAAAATATTTTATATCTTCTGTGTATGCCGCAAACAAGACAAGAGCTCCAAGTCCGGCAGATCCTATGGCGTATCCTTTTGTAATAGCCTTTGTAGTATTTCCAACTGCATCAAGCGCATCAGTTACTTTTCTTACTGATGGTGGAAGATCAGACATCTCTGCAATTCCTCCAGCATTATCTGTAACAGGACCATAAGCATCTAATGCTACAACCATTCCAGTTAAAGCCAGCATCGTAGTAACAGCAATTGCTATACCGTAAAGACCTGCGATTAAATATGTAGAAATAATACCTGCAACAATTATTATCGCAGGAAGTGCTGTTGCCTCCATAGAGACTGCTAAACCTTGAATTACATTTGTTCCATGTCCAGTAGTTGAAGCTTTAGATATGGATCTAACTGGTCTAAAATTAGTTCCAGTATAGTATTCAGTGACCCAAATTATTAAACCAGTAATTAAAAGACCTATTACTCCGCAATAATACAAATCTAATCCAGTAAATTTTAGTTTTTCTACCGTATAAATTTTATCAAATCCTATGACAAACTTAGTAACTGGATAAAGAATAATTAAAGATAAAATGGCAGATACTATAAAGCCTTTATACAACGCTCCCATAATACTTTGGTTTTTTCCAAGTTTTACAAAATAAGTTCCAATAATTGATGTTATAATACAGCTTCCACCTATCGTTAATGGATAGACTGCCATTGCTAAATCATTTGAGAAGAAAATAGATGCAAGAACCATTGTTGCAACAATTGTTACTGCGTAAGTTTCAAAAAGATCCGCTGCCATACCTGCGCAGTCACCTACATTATCTCCGACGTTGTCCGCAATTACAGCTGGGTTTCTAGGATCATCCTCTGGAATTCCAGCTTCTACTTTTCCAACAAGGTCCGCTCCAACATCAGCTCCTTTTGTAAATATTCCACCACCCAATCTAGCAAAAATAGAAATTAAAGAAGCTCCAAAACCTAAGGCAACTAGTGCATTAACTATTTCTCTTGAGTCAATTTTAAATTTTAAAAGAAAAAAATAATAAACTGCTATTGCTAACAGTGCTAATCCAGCAACTAACATTCCTGTTAAAGCTCCTGATTTAAAAGATATATCTAAGCCATCACCTAAACTTTTTCTTGAAGCTTCAGCAGTTCGAACGTTTGCCTGAACAGAGATCAGCATTCCTGTATAACCAGCTACACCTGAAAGAAATGCTCCAATAAAATATCCTATGCCCACCCAAATACTAAAAAGATAGGTAACGATTATTAAAACAACAAATCCAACAATTGCTATAGTTGTATACTGTCTATTCAGGTATGCCTTAGCTCCAATTTGAATTGCTTCTGCAATTTCTCGCATTTTATCATTACCTGCGTTAGCAGATAAAATTTGTTTTCCAGTAATGAAACCGTAAACAATTGATAAACAGCCGCAAAGAATAGTAAGAATTAAAACAAAATTAGGCTCGAGCATTAATTTCTAAATTAAAATGAACCAGCCTTATTGCCAAAAAAAAATCATAAAATCAATCTTATTAAAATTAATATTCTGAATACGTACTTAGGACATTTCTTTAGAAATTTTATCTAAAACTGCATTAATAATGCTTTTTTGTTCATCTAAAAGAAAAAACTTTGAGACATTTAAATATTCGCTAATTACAACTTTATAGGGAGTTTTTTTTAAATATAATATTTCAAAAATAGCTGCTTTTAAAATTAATAAAAAAATAAGTTCAAAATTCTTAAAATTAAATTTTTTATCTAAGTAATATTTTATTTTTTCTTCCAATATATCATTATTTTCAACAACACCCTTACACGTTTTTTTAATAAACTTTTTATAAGGATTTTTAAAATTAAACATAAATTCATCATTGTTAATGAAATGAGAATATAAGAGCTGCACTATAATTAGCCTTGGATTATTATTGTTTTTCATAAATTATCTATTTCCTTTTAACGCCTCTAAAATACTTATCCCAGATAGCGCAGCCTCTCCTCCTCTATCAAATTTAAGAGGATCACATCTATCCTTTGCAATAGTTAGGTTAGAACTTTCAACTATTCCATTTGATATTGGAATTTTATGCTTAATTGATAAATCGAGTAATTTTTTTGAAACAGAAAAAGCAATTGATTTATGATGGTTTGTCTTTCCTTTTACAATACAGCCAAGAGCTATAGCGAAGTTATATTTTTTTTTTAATAACAAAATGTTTAATATCTGAGGTATTTCAAAACTACCTTTCACCGAAAAGATATCAAATTTAAAAGATTTTTTTTTTAAAGTTTTAACTGCACCTTTTATTAAATTTTTTTCAAAGTTTTTATAGTACGAAGAACTAATAATTAAAGCTTTTTTCATTACATCTTATCAAGTGCTTTAATATTTAAAATTCCAAAACCTTGTTTTAAAACCATTTCAATTTTGCTAATTAAAAAGACTCTTGAATTATAATCATTGTTACTATTTAAAATTTTAAGTTCATTACTTTCGTTACCTAAATTCCAGTAAGTATGAAAAAGACTAGAAAGTTCATAAAGATAAAACGTTACTCTATGAGGTTCATAATGGTTTGCAGACAACTCTAAGCATCTAGGCCATTCGGAAATTTTTTTTATTATATTAATTTCAATTTCATTATCTAATTCATCTAAATCCTCAATTTTTAAAGCTTGAATTTTTTTTACTTTTCTTAAAATTGAGGAAATTCTTGCATAAGCATACTGCACATAATAGACAGGATTATCCTTTGATTGAGATTTTACTAAATCAAAGTCAAAATCTAATTCACTATCATTAGTTCTGTAAACCATCATAAAACGAACTACATCAGATCCAACTTCATCTATTAAATTTTTAAGTGTTACAAAATCACCAGCACGTTTAGACATTTTTAAGGGTTCACCATTCTTATAAAGTTTTACTAACTGGCAAACTTTTGAAATTATTTCCTGCCTATTGTTTGATAGTGCATGGGTACATGCTATTTGTCTCTTTAAATAACCAGCATGATCTGCGCCTAAAACATTAATTAATAAATCATATTTTCTTTCAATCTTATCTAAATGATATGCAAGATCGTTTGCAAAATAGGTCCATGAATTGTCAGATTTTTTTAAAGCTCTATCTATATCATCTCCAAAATTAGTAGACTTAAACAAAAGTTGTTTTCTTGGTTCCCAATCATCCACTTCATTTCCTTTAGGTTTAGGTAAAACTCCATCATAAATTAAATTTTTTTTAGATAAAATATCAATAGCTTTATCAATAATATTTTTTTTAACTAAATTTGATTCCGAGATAAATTTATCGTGTTTAATTCCAATCTGACTTAAATCATTTTTAATCATATTCATGGTTTCATCAATTGATAGAATTTTTAGATTTTCAAAAACATCATTAAAATTGTCAAAATTCTTAATAATATTTTTTTTAATAATATTTTTAGCTATATCGATTATATAATTTGATGGGTATAAATCTGGATCATTAGGAAATTTTTTTTTTTTTTCTAATTCTAAAATTCTATAATAAACAGATTTAACAAAATATGTGATCTGATTACCATAATCGTTTATATAATATTCTCTGGAAACATTATTTCCGATAAAAGATAGTAAGTTTGCAAGAGTATCACCAAATATTGCACCTCTACAATGACCTACATGAAGTGGACCTGTAGGATTTGCAGATACAAATTCTAGTAAAATTTTTTTTTTTTTAATATCAAAACTTGTTGAAAAACTTTCTTTTAAATTATGTAAAAAAGTATGCCAAAATTTATTTTTAAATTTAAAATTCAAAAAACCTGGTTTAACAATATCTACACTGTTTAATAGATTTAACTTTTTACATATTTGTATTTTTATTTCCTCAGCAATTAGTAAAGGATTTGTTTTTGAAACTTTAGAAAAAATAATTGCTATATTTGAACTTAAATCTCCATAGTTTTTATTCTTTGGAATTTCTACAGTGAAATTTTCTACCTCTTTAAAATTTATATTGTATTTACCTATTAAGGGCTCGATAGACTCTCTTATTAAATTTTTAATATTATAAAAAATATTCATTTAATGTTGTAATAAAAATCCATAGCATATTTATCAGTCATACCAGCTATAAAATCTATAATTGCACGTTCAACACCCCATTTTTTAATTGATTCCTTGGTTAAAACTTTTTTAGAATTTTTATATGAATATTTGAAAATTTTAATAATTACTTGTTCAGCCATATCATTCATTTTAATTATATTAATATTTTCATACATGTATTTTTTTAAGAACTCTCTAATGTCAGAATTTAACTTTTCTACAGGAGTTGAAAAGCTTACTAATTTTTGCTGTGAATTATAAACATCATCGATTATTTTAATTTTATTTTTTTTAATATTTTGAGTGGTCTGTTTTGCTAAGTCAGTAACCATATAATTAATTAGTGATCTTATGATTTCTTCTTTAAATAATTTGTTTTTTTTATTTTTAATTTTTACTGTTTTAAGTAAAAAAATATCTTTTAAATCATCTAATAAAAATAATCCTGCCCTAAGTCCATCATCTAAGTCATGATTATTATAGGCGATATCATCAGAGATTGAACTAATTTGAGCCTCTAATGATGAATTATTTAAAAAATTTAAAGATTTAATTTTTTTTAAATTTTCTAAAATATCTAAATCATTAACAATACTAAAATTTGGTCCATTATGTTTAATTAAACCATCTAGAGTATTTAATGATAAATTTAATCCGTTGTAGTTCCTATAAGGATTTTCAAGTTCCGTTATTAGTCTTAAAGAGTGAATATTGTGATCAAATCCTCCTATAGATAAAGATAAATTATTTAAAATTTTTTCTCCAGCATGACCAAAAGGCGGGTGTCCAAGATCATGAGCTAGACTTAAAGTTTCACATAAATCTTCATTTAAATTTAAGTATCTCGCAATTGATCTAGAAATTTGAGATACCTCCAAAGAATGTGTTAATCTTGTTCTGTAATGATCTCCCTCATGATATACAAAAACTTGAGTTTTGAACTTTAAGCGTCTAAACGAATTGGAATGGATAACTCTATCTCTATCTCTCTGGTATTCTGACCTAAAATAATTCTTTTTTTCTCTAAATTGCCTACCTAAAAAATTTAAATTGTTGGATGCATATTTTTTAAGTATTCTGTCATATTTATTGATTGAATACATAGTCTCAAGATGAACAATTCTGCCCTTGTAATTACAGATAATGCAAAAAAAAAGATAGAGAATTTATTAGCAAAATCCAAAAGCAAGTGTTTTTTTAGAATTGAAGTTAAAGGTGGAGGATGCTCTGGATTTAAATATGAGTTTTCGGTTGACGATAAAAATGATCAAAATGATATTTTTTTTGAAACAGTCATAATTGATAAAGCTTCTCTTGAATTTATAAAAGGTTCAACACTAGATTATTCAAATGAATTAATTGGTGAAGCCTTTAAAATCGTTAATCCTCAAGCTAAAGCATCGTGTGGATGTGGTAATTCTTTTTCTGTTTAATGATAGTTTCTTCATGGAACGTAAACTCAGTTAGAGTTAGAGCGGTTCATATAGTTGATTACCTCAGGGATAAAAAACCAAATTTTTTACTTCTACAGGAAATCAAGACTGAAAATAAAAATTTTCCAAATAATCTTTTTTTAAAAGAAGGTTATCAATCGTATGTATATGGACAAAAATCTTATAACGGTGTTGCAATTTTAGCTAATGAGAAAATTGAAAATATAGAAAATAACACTATTAATGATCCATCATTACAATCAAGAATAATTACTGGGGATATAATTTATAATAAAAAAATAACTAAATTAATTTGTATTTACGTCCCAAATGGAAATCCAATCAATACAGATAAATATGTGTATAAGAAAAAGTGGCTTAATATTTTTGAAAAATATTTAAAAAAAATTAAAAAAAATTATGAAAATATAATTGTAGCTGGTGATTTTAATATTATTCCATCTAATGAAGATGTATACGACCCAAAATCATGGGAAAATGATGCGCTTTTTAAAGAAGAAATAAGGGAAAAATTTAAAGATTTAATAAAATTAGATTTTTTTGATGCTTTAAGACATTTTAATAAAGCTTCCAAAACTTATACGTTTTGGGACTATCAATATAGATCTTATCAAAAAAATAATGGACTTAGAATTGATCATTTTTTAGTTTCAAATAATTTAAAAAATAATCTTAGAGATATTATTATCGACAAATACACCAGGGGCCTAGAGCAACCCTCTGATCATGTTCCTGTAAGAGCTATTTTTATCTAGTTTCTACCGTAGACATCTTTAATTCGAATTATATCATCTTCACCCAAGTAGGATCCAGTTTGTACTTCAATAATTCTTAATAATTTTTTTGAAGTATTTTCAATTCTATGAATGCTTCCTTTTTTTACAAATACAGATTGTGATGGTTTTAAATAAAAAGATTTTTTATTTAAAGTTACTTTTGCGATACCTGACACAACTACCCAATTTTCAGATCTAAATTTATGCTTTTGTAAGCTTAAACATCCACCTGAATAAACAACAATTTCTTTAACCTGAAAACCTAGACTTGCATACAATGATCTGAAGTATCCCCATGGTCTATGAACAGTTGAGTGCTCATTTGTAACTTTAGCAAATTTTTTTTTTATAACAGGATAAATATCTTTTAAAGAATTTTTTTTTAAATTAGAAATATACAAGACATCGTCGTAATTAACTGCCAAAATGTTACTTAAATTGTCTGCAACAATAGGTTTGTTTTCTGAAAAAAAATAGGAATTTGAAGTATTTTTTAAAAAAATTTTACCTTTAACTAAATTATTATTTTTACTCTTTTTTTCAATATTCCAACGTTGATACCAGCTCCCAACATCTGTCCATTTATTTGGAAGTACGGACATAAAAACATTTTTGGATTTTTCAACTATGGCATAATCAAAAGAAATTGGACTTATTTTTTTGAAATATTTTTTTTCTAAGTATATACAGTTATTTTTTTTATTAGAGTAAACAACAGAGTTTAAAATTTTTTTAGATAAATTAGATTGATATTTAGCAAATTCCTCAATCAAACAATTTTTTGTCGAAAAAAAAGTACCAGAATTCCAATGAACATTCTTATCTTTAAATAAGAGATTCGCTATTTTTAAATTTGGTTTTTCAATAAATTTAGTTACTTTTCTGTAACTAAAAAGTTTTTCAGACTTTATGTAACCATATCCAGTTTCAGGGTACTCTGCTTTTACACCGAATATAAAAATTTTATTATAACCTAAATTTTTTTTTAAACTTTCTAAATGTTTTTTAAATAGTTGATCATTTTTAATAATATGATCTGACGATAAAATAATTATAGGTTGTTTAGATGAGATATCATCATCAGAAATTGATGCTAAAATTGCAGCTGCAGTATTTTTTTTTTCTGGTTCAACAATAATTTTACATTTTATATTCTTTGTTTCTTTTTTTATAAGATCTAAAAAATTCTCATTCGTTGAAAAAGTAATAGTGTCAAAATCTGTGCCTGTAACTCTTTGAATAGCATGCTTGAGTAAAGATTTATTTCCTACTTTAATAAATTGTTTTGGAAATGTAGCTCTAGATTCTGGCCATAGTCTAGTTCCTTCTCCGCCACATAATATTATAGGTTTAATTTTTTGATTTAAATTCATCTTCCGTTTTATGTTTTAAATCATGCAAATATGCTTTTTCATATAATATTGATTCACCATTTATTTTTGTTGTACTCTGAATTATTTTCTCAATACTTGAAATATGCTTGAGTAGTTTTTTAAGATCTGATTTTTTCATAAAATAAAATATAAAATTATAGGTAAAGATATTGCAGAAAAAATTGTTGAGAAAAATACACAACTTCCAATCTCATTTTCATATGCTTTATTCTGGCTTGCAATTAGATATGTTAATATTGCTGAAGGCATTGAGGATTGTAATATAACTACTTTAGCAGTTAATCCTTCAAGTTGTAATAAATACACAATTATTAAACCAATTAAAGGTCCAGCTGTTAATTTATAAATACCCAGAGACAGTCCTCTTTGAATACTTTTTATGTTAATTTTTCCAAGGGATATACCGAGCGATAAAAGTACAAGTGGTATTGTTATCCCAGATAAAATATGTGCAACATTATCTAAAAATTTTGGAATTGGTATTTTATAAAATAATATTAGCATAGAGGCTATTAAAGCTATAAGAGCAGGACTTAAAAAAATATTTTTAATTGAAAAATTACCTGAAGAAATAGCAGTATTAACTGTAAAATGACTTACCATGACAATTGATGCAAATGCTGCAGCCAGAGCTAAACCCTCATTACCAAATGCTAATAGACATAGTGGTATTCCCATATTTCCAGAATTTGGATGCATTAATGGGGTTACGATTTTAGTAGAAGGTAATTTAAAAATTTTAATAAAAACGTACCCGAAAATAAAACCTAAAAATAAAACTAAGACTGCTGATAAAAAAATAACTAAATAAATATTTATAGTTAAGTTTGATTTCGTTATTGACTCGTAAATAAGTGCGGGAAGGCCAATATTTGCAACTAATTTTGTAATAGCCTGGGGGTTAAAATCTTTATTGTAATTGTTCCAAAAAAAACCAATTAAAACTACCAGTATTATTGGTAAAATTATATTGAGTATAATAAAAAACAATTATTCCTCAAATATCTGCGTAACAATTTTTTTCTTTAAAAGCTCCTGGATGCGTTACCGCTCCATTTCTAGAAGAACCAACTGCATTTAAATATTTCCACAATGTCCCAGATGTAAAATTCGGTTTAATATTTTTCCATTTTTTCTTTCTTTTTAAAAGTTCAGTTTTACTTAGTTTTATATTTATTGTCCCCTTGGAAGCATCAATTTCTATATTGTCTCCATCTTTTATTAATGCAATTGGTCCACCATCAAAAGCTTCTGGTGCGACATGGCCAATACAAAAACCTCTTGTTGCTCCTGAAAATCTTCCATCTGTAATTAAAGCAACTTTTTCTCCCATCCCTTGTCCATAAATTGCAGCCGTAGTGGATAACATTTCGCGCATACCCGGTCCTCCTTTAGGTCCTTCATATCTAATTATAATCACATCACCTTCTTTATATTTTTTATTTTGAACTGCTTTAAAAGCCTCTTCTTCACTATTAAAACATCTTGCTTTTCCAACAAATTTTAACTTTTTCATTCCAGCAACTTTTACAATTGCACCGTCCGGAGCGAGGTTTCCTTTAAGCCCTACGACACCACCTGTTTTTGATAAAGGGTTATTGTAAGGACGTATAACTTTTTGATTGTTATTAAATACAACAGTTTTTAAATTATTTTCCATAGTATCACCTGTAACAGTTAAACAATCTCCATGTAAATATCCGCCATCAAGTAAAGTTTTAAGTAGCATTGGAACTCCCCCTGCTTCAAACATATCTTTTGCAACATATTGACCTCCTGGTTTTAGATCAGCCAAGTAAGGTGTTTTTTTAAATATTTTAGCAACATCGAATAAATCAAATTTTATTCCACATTCATTTGCAATTGCTGGAAGATGCAGAACTGCATTTGTAGAACCTCCTGTTGCAGCAACAACGGTAGCTGCATTTTCAAGAGCTTTAATAGTTACAATATTTCTTGGTCTAATTTTTTTTTTTAAAAGCGACATTACCATTTTACCACTTTCATAAGCATACTTATCTCTTTCCTCATAAGGAGCTGGAGTTCCTGATGAATATGGAAGTGCAAGACCTATTGCTTCAGATACGCAAGCCATAGTATTTGCTGTAAATTGACCACCACAGGCTCCAGCACTTGGACATGCACTAGCTTCTAATTCTTCTAATTCTTCATCAGACATTAAGTTATTTGCATGCTTTCCAACTGCCTCAAATACATCTACGACAGTAACATCTTTGCCTTTAAATTTTCCAGGTAGAATAGATCCTCCATAAATAAAAACACTTGGCACATTTAATCTACACATTGCCATCATTAAACCTGGAAGCGATTTATCACAACCTGCAAGACCAACTAATCCATCGTAACAATGACCACGTACAGTAAGCTCTGTTGAGTCTGCAATGATTTCTCTTGAAACCAATGATGACTTCATTCCTTCATGTCCCATAGCAATTCCATCCGTTACAGTAATAGTGCAAAATTCTCTTGGCGTTCCGTCATTCTCGTAAACTCCTTTTTTGGCAGATTGAGCTTGTCTCATTAAAGCAATATTACAGGGAGCAGCCTCATTCCAAGTCGAAACAACTCCTATAAATGGTTTAGCTATATCTTCTTTTTTTAGATTCATTGCATAATAAAATGATCTATGAGGAGCCCTATCTGGACCAACTGTTGTATGTCGGCTTGGTAATTTAGATTTGTTAAAATTCATTAATGTTTAATGGATATTATATTCTGCAGATAGTTTAAATCATCATTTAGTTTTTTTAAATTATTTTTTTCAGCCTCAACTATATCTTTGGGAGCTTTTTTAACAAAGTTTTTATTATTCAACTTAGTTTTTAAACTAACTATTTCATTTAACGTACTATTTATTTTTTCTTCTATTTTTTTTAACTGATTTTCAAGAGATATTTGTTCAGAAAATTTAATATGAAAGGTTACTCCATCGATGTAACCTGGTATAACATTTTTATCTTTTATATCTTCAAAATACCCTTTAATTCTAGCAACTTTTTGAATTATTGAAAAATTTTCGTTAAAAAATTTTTTTAAATCTGGTTTTATATTTTTAATGTTAATGTCGATGAAATCTCCAGGGTTAATTTGCAAAACTACTTTGGATGATCTTATAAATTTTATAAATTCAATTATCCAGGATATCATAGTTATATTATGATCTTTAATATTTCTTAATTTTAAATTAGAACTATAACTAATAAGATTTTTATTAATCAATTTTCCAAAGCCAGTTTTTTGCCAGATTTCTTCTGTTATAAAAGGCATAAATGGATGAAATAATTCAAGAATTTTAGAGAAAATAAAACCAAATACTACTCGTATTTCCTCTGAAGCCTCATTATTTAAGTTTAAAATAGGCTTTGTAAATTCAGTATACCAATCACAGAATGTATTCCAAAAAAAAATGTAAACTTCTTTTGAGGCTTCATCAAATCTAAAGTTTTCAATGTGATTATCTATTTTTTTTTTGGATTTAATATATTCGTTAATAATCCATAGATTGATCGATAATTTAACCTTATTAATTTCTAAAACTGGATTGTTATAACATTTATTAATTTCACCATACTTTGCGACATTCCAAACTTTCGTGATTAAATTTCTATATCCTCTAATTCTATCCTCGGAAAGTTTAATATCTCTTCCGGGAGAGGCCATGGACGCCAAAGTGAATCTTAGAGCATCAGCTCCAAATTTTTCAATTAAATCTAATGGATCTATAATATTACCTTTAGATTTTGACATTTTCTGACCAAACTGATCTCGAACCAAAGCATGGATATAAACTTTTTGGAAAGGTACATTTTTCATTTCAAATAATCCCATTAACATCATTCTTGCTACCCAAAAAAATAATATATCAAAACCTGTAACCAAAACCGAAGTAGGATAAAAATTTTTAAGATTATATGTTTTGTCGGGCCATCCTAAGCTTGCAAAAGGCCATAACGCAGAAGAAAACCATGTATCTAAAACATTTGTATCTTGTTTTAAAAATACATTTTTCTTTTTATAATAAATATCTGCTTGCTTTTTAGCATCGCTAAAATTTTCAGCACAAAATATTTTTTTATCCGGTCCATACCAAACTGGAATTTGATGACCCCACAGTATTTGTCTAGAAATACACCAGGGCTGAATATTGCTTATCCACTGGTTATAAATTTTTGTCCAATTATGAGGAAAAAAAATAGTCTTACTTTCCTTAACAACATTTAAAGGTTTTTTTGAAATTTTTTTAACATCTAAAAACCATTGTTCAGTAAGATAAGGCTCAATTACAACGTTAGATCTATCTCCATAGGGAATTACATGATTAATTTCTTCAACTTTATCTAGTAATCCTAAATACTCTAATTCTTCTAAAATAATTGTACGTGCTTTAAAACGATCAAGGTTTTGATATTTTTCAGGGCAGTTTTTGTTTAGGGTCGCGTCATCATTAAATATATTAATTTTTTCTAATTTATTTCTCACTCCAACTTCATAATCATTGAAGTCATGTGCTGGTGTAATTTTAACAGCCCCTGTTCCTTGCTTTGGATCTGCGTATTCATCTTTAATTATTTTAATTTTTTTTTTGGATATTGGTATTTCCGCTGTTAAATTTAAAAATTTTTTATATCGTTTATCCTTTGGGTTGACTGCAATTGCAGTATCAGCAAAAATTGTTTCTGGCCTTGTTGTGGCTATTGTGATGTAATTCTTCTCATCTATTTTATATTTAATATAATAAAGTTTTCCTTTAACTTCTTTCTGAACTACCTCTAAGTCAGAAATAGCTGTTTTTAAAACTGGATCCCAATTAACTAGCTTTAAATCTTTATAAATTAATTTTTTTTTATACAGCTTTGTAAAAATTTTCATAACAGCAATGGACATACTCTCATCCATTGTAAAACGTTGACTACTCCAGTCGCATGAAGCTCCTAATTTTTTAAGTTGATTAATTATTTGATTTCCAGATTCATCTTTCCATTTCCAAACCTCTTTTAAAAAATCTTCTCTTGATAAATCTTTTTTTAACACATTCTTTTTTTTAAGATTACTTTCAACAACAAGCTCGGTTGCAATTCCTGCATGATCAGTACCTGGCTGCCACAATGTTTCGTATCCCTTCATTCTATAATAACGAATAAGAATATCTTGAATTGTGTTATTGAGTGCATGACCCATGTGTAAATTTCCGGTTACATTTGGAGGAGGAATTACTATAGAAAATTTTTTTTTATTTTTTACTGGCTTAAAACAATCTTCAATTTCCCAGTATTTATAAATTTTATCTTCAATATCTGAATGATTATAGTTATCTTCAAACATTAAAAAACAAACTCTTCTTTATCAATATAATTTATTAGTAAGGGAGAAGATACATTTGATAATTTAATTTTTTCAAATTGATTATTAATTTTTTTATATAGAAAAATATTAGAGTTATAATTACTTTTTAAAATACATACCAATATTCCGTTATCTTTTAATAAATTTAAGAAATTTTTAGGGTCTTTATTCACTGACCCATTAATTATAATTTTATCAATTTTCTTATCTAAGACATTTTCTTCTCTAAAAGATTTATGATGAACTTCAAAATTATTAAAATTATACTTTTTGAGATTATTTATTGTATTTTCCTTACCTTCATTATTTTCCTCAATTGAATAAACAAACTTAGCCAAATTACAAAGAATTGCAGTAGTATAACCAGAACTAGATCCAACCTCTAAAATAATGTCTTGTTTAGATAAATTTAATGAACTTAAAAGTTTAGCAAATGTTAGAGGTCGAAGTAAGAATCTATTTTTGAATATCCTTAGGTTATCATCTATATAAGAAAAATTGATTGTATCGTTATTTAGAAAATCTTCCTGCTTTATTTGTAAAAAACTTTCTAAAATATCTTCAGATAAAATATTATTTGGTTTCAACTGACTTTCAATCATGTTGATTTGTTTAGTTTTATGAAGCATGAATTTGAAAATTATAAAACAAAATATATATACACCAATAAATTTATAAAATAATAATCAATTTTATGGCCACGTGGCGGAATGGTTACGCAGAGGACTGCAAATCCTTGTATCCCAGTTCGATTCTGGGCGTGGCCTCCAAGATAAATATTGTTTTTAAAAAAAAAATTCGTATTGTGTTTTTTTTTATTCCCCGATAGCTCAGCTGGTAGAGCAGTTGACTGTTAATCAATTGGTCGCAGGTTCGAGTCCTGCTCGGGGAGCCAAAACTATATTGCTTTAGCTATTCTTCTTTTATTATTTAAAATAACTTGTAGTTTATCTTTTTCTGCTTCAGATAAATTATCTATAAAGTTTTCAAGAGATGATGAATTTTCTTTTTTTAAATCAGATTGAATATCTAAATTTTTAAACTCTTTAAAATCTTCAAAGAAATATTTAATTGGCACTTTTAGAAAATTTGAAAGTTGCAACAGTCTTGAGGAACTAACTCCGTTAGTACCTTTTTCATATTTTTGGATCTGTTGAAATGTTACATTAATTGCGCGAGCTACTTGTGTTTGAGTTAATCCTAGAGAAGATCTTCTTGATCTTAATTTTTTTCCTAAATGTTGGTTAAGTTCTAATGACATGCATTCAATCCCTTTAATAATTATTATCTAAGTAAAGATGGTTTTTTAAATTAAATCAAGATAGTTTTTAAAAAAAAATTTAATGTCACATTCTTATTTACTAATAAAAGACGACTTAAGAATTCAAAATAATCTAGCATTATCTAGCTTTTTAGATAACAAAGAAAAACTTAAGAAAGCAATTTACTTCTATGATAAAAAGACTTTTGAAACTCGTTCAGCTCAGCGTTGGTGGCTTTGGAATAGCTTAAAGACATTTAAAAATAAACTTAAAACTTTAAAAATTGAACTTGACATCGTTTATGAAGATACTGAAGATTATTTAAATTTTTTAATAAAAAAAAAATTAATTTCATCAATTTATTGGAATAAATCTCTAAATATTCCTGAAAAAAATCAAGAAATAAAAATTAAAAATATATTAATAAAAAATGATGTCAAAACATTTGAATATAAATCTAATTTATTAAACCAATTAGAAGAAGTAAAAAAAGATGATGGTACGCCCTTTAAAGTCTTTACACCATACTGGAAAAAAGCTGAACAAACCTACTTAAAAAACCCTTTTAGACAGCAATTTAAAGAGGAAAATAAGATTATAAATTCAAATAAAGTTTCAATAGACAAAAGCTTAGATCAGATACTGCCTAATAAAAACTGGTACAAAAAATTTGAAAAATATTGGGATACTGACGAAAATGCTGCTCATAAAATTATTGATAATTTCATTGAAGAAAAAATTGATAAATACGCAACAAATAGAGATATTCCTGGAATTGAAGGCACCTCAAGATTATCTCCTTACTTAGCCTTTGGTCAAATTTCAATTCATATAGTTTTTAACAAATGTCTAGAATTAAAAAAAAAAGGGATAGGCTATAGAAGATATATTAATGAACTTGGCTGGAGAGAATTTTCTCACTCACTTTTACACAATTTTCCATCTATGGAGAAAGAAAATCTCAGAGAAGACTTTAATAATTTTGCATGGGTTAAAAATGATAAATTATTAAAAATTTGGAAAAAAGGTAATACAGGATATCCAATTGTAGATGCTGGCATGCGTGAATTATATGAGACTGGATGGATGCATAATAGAGTTAGAATGATTACAGCTTCATTTTTAGTAAAACATTTAAGAATACACTGGAATGAAGGAGAGGCATATTTTAGAGATTCACTATTAGATTTTAATGTTGCAAATAATGTTGCTGGCTGGCAGTGGGTTGCTGGTACTGGAGCAGATGCTGCTCCTTATTTTAGAATTTTTAATCCAATTATACAGGGTGAAAAATTTGATCCAGAAGGAATATATGTTAAGCGCTGGTGTCCGGAGTTAAAAAAGGTTCCAAAAGAATATATTCACCGTCCGTGGGAATTGAGTGAGGATAACCAAAAAAAATTTGATGCTAAAATTGGGATGACATATCCCTCGCCGGTTGTAAATCATGAGCAAGCTAGACAGGCTGCTCTTGATTCTTTTCAAAAATTAAAAAAGTGAAAAAAAAAATTGCAATAATAGGAAGCGGTATTTCTGGGTTAATTGCAGCGAAAGAGTTGATTAAAAAATATCAAGTAGATGTTTACGAAAAAAACTCTCATTTAGGAGGTCATACTCATACCCATAAAATAAAAGAGCAAAAAAAATCATTTTTTTTAGATAGTGGCTTTATAGTATTTAATAAAAAAACTTATCCAAATTTTTTAAATTTTTTAAACAAGTCTAAAGTACAATATGAAAAAACAGAAATGAGTTTTTCTGTAAATTATCCAAAAGAAAATTTTGAATGGTCAGGTAGAAATTTAAAAACTTTAATTATTAAAAATAAATTTTTTTTTTCTATTAAGTTTTTAAAAGTTTTTTTTTCAATCTTAAAGTGGCGATTTATTAATAAAGATATTAAAGATCAAAATATTAGTATAAATAGTTTTTTAAAAAAAAAAAATTTTTCAAAGGAATTTAAAAAATACTATTTTTTTCCATTATGTGCATCGGTTTGGTCTAACCCAATTGAAAAGATTAAAAATTATAAAACTATTTTTTTTTTACAATTCTTTAAAAATCATGGTTTAAATAATCTTATTTTTAGACCTCAATGGCTAACAATCAAAAATGGAAGTTACAATTATATTAAAAAAATAAAAAAAAATAAAAAAATTAAATTTTTTTTAAATAACAAAGTTAAATTTTTAAAAAAAAAAGAAAATAAAATTATCATTAAAAAAAAGGTTTATGATTATGTAATATTCGCAAATCATTCAGATGAAATAAAAAAAATTCTTCCAAATTCTTTTAGAAAAGAAAAAGAAATACTTTCAAATATCAAATATCAAAAAAATACTGCTCAAATTCATTATGACGAAAATATTATGCCCAAAAATAAATATAATTGGTCAAGTTGGAATTTTATTCAAAATCATAATAATACTATTTCTCTAACTTATTGGATGAACTTACTGCAAAATCTAAATACAAAAAAAAACTACTTTGTATCAATCAATGGAGGAAATTTTATAAATAAAAAAAAAATTATAAAAAATATAACTTATCATCACCCTGTATTTTCTATAACCAAAGAAAATTTTTATAAAAAAATTGAATCTATTCAAGGAAAGTCAAATATATTTTATTGTGGAGCATGGTGTGGTTATGGCTTTCATGAAGATGGATACAATTCGGCACTTGCTGTTGTTAAAAAATTAATATGAAGACTTCATCGCTACAAATAGGTGAGGTCTTTCATCGGAGAATTCATCCCTACCAACATTTTTTTAGATACCAAACCTTTTATCTGCTTTTAGACTTGCACAGACTTTCTAAATTAAATAATACATTCTTATTTTCTCTTAATAGATTTAATCTTTTAAGTTTTTATTTTAAAGACCATGGTTATAGAAAAGAAAACATTAACCCTGCACTTTGGTTCAGAGATAAATTAAAAATTAAATTTAAAGATAAAAAAAAATATAATATTTACTTGTACTGCACTCCAGCTTTCTTTGGATATGTTTTTAATCCGATATCAATTTACCTTGCATATAGTAAAAAAAATATTTGTTACATTTGTTATGAGGTTAAAAATACTCATCAAGAACAACACTCCTATTTTTTTAAAATAACTAATAAAAAAAAACATTTTTGTAAAAAACAGTTTTATGTATCCCCTTTTTTAAAAAAAAAACTTTTATACGAATTTTATTTAAATTTTATTAAAAACTTTGAACTTAAAATCAATGTATATGATAAACAACAATTAGTTCTTAAGACAGGAGTCAATTCAAAAACAATTCCATTTTCAACATTTGCAGTGATTAAATATTTAATAAAAAATCTATTTTTTGCTCAAAAAATAATGATTTTAATTCATTATCAGGCAATAAAAATTTATTTAAAACAGAAGTTTTTTTTTATGAAACCCATAAAAAACAATGATACAGTTTCATTCCATGAATCATCTTCTAGAAAGTTTTCTTAAGCTTAAATTACGTTCAATTAAACATGGTAGATTACTCATTGATTATAAAGATGTTTATAGGGGAGAATTTGGTGAAAACATCGATAACATTACAGCTGATCTTAAAATAAATAATTTAAGTTTTTTTTTTGATATAATTTTTAAAGGTGAAATAGGATTTGCAGAGGCTTATATTCATAAAAAATGGGAAACCACTGATTTAGCGGCATTATTAAAGTTCTTTTTGATCAATCAACAATTGAATCAAAAAAATACCACTGATAATTTTTTTTATA
>Ga0194130_10002647_pt1 | contig 25527 bp, 18 predicted proteins | sample TA2KigsurfametaG_FD_160084 | JGI IMG/M metagenome (GOLD analysis project Ga0194130, IMG submission 160084) | Freshwater microbial communities from Lake Tanganyika, Tanzania - TA2015050 Kigoma 12 surface | ecosystem: Environmental > Aquatic > Freshwater > Lake | place: Tanzania: Lake Tanganyika... | reverse complement strand
GCTCTTGCGCTCAGGATGCTTTGCGTGGCCGATGGGAGTGATATGGGAGGGTCGCTTCGCAACCCGGCTGGCTGGAACCACGTTTATGGCCTAAGACCTACTCAGGGTTTGGTGCCCAAGTGGCCGCTGCTGATGCATTTTTTTCACAGCTCGGCACCGAGGGGCCCATGGCTCGACATGCCATCGACCTTGCGCACTTACTAGCGATTCAGAGCGGCTCAGATCCTCGAGCGCCACTTTCGGTTAAGCAGGCTCCGCAGCAATTCATCGAGCTTTTCAATGCAAACAATCGGAGCGAAATGAGCATGGCTGGCTTACGCATTGGATGGCTTGGTGATTTGAATAGCTACTTAAACACAGAGCCTGGAGTGCTGGCCGGTTGTAAGCATGCACTCAATCGATTTGAAGCGCTCGGAGCGAGCATTGTCGAGCCCCACCTGAGCTTCGATCCTGAGGCATTATGGACCGCTTGGATTCGTATAAGGAGCGCACTCGTATCACTCGAACTTGAGCCACTTTTCGATGACGAGGTCAGCAGACTTAAGCTTAAGCCCGAAGCACAATGGGAGGTTGAACATGCCAAGCGCTTATCGGCGTCGCAACTGATGCAAGCTAGCGCTGTGAGAACTAGCTTTTATCAGTCATGGCTTTCGTATTTTGACCATGTTGATGTGCTTGCACTACCGAGCGCTCAGGTTCATCCCTATGCCCTGGATCAAGCTTGGGTAGGGTCGATCAACGGCAAAGCCATGGATAGCTATCACCGCTGGATGGAGACGGTGATTTACGCGACGATGGCGGGCTCGCCTGCATTAAGCGTTCCGGCAGCGTTCTGGGATCCCGTTCGGGAGGTAGTCCTTAATGAGCCTATCCAGGCCGGAGCCCTACCCATCGGTATACAAATGGTAGCCGCACCACATCGGGATGGTCTGCTGCTTCGCCTTGCCCATGCCTACGAAAAGGCCAACGAGGACTTTATGCATGCCACACCACCCATCCTGCGTAGGAGCTAACGAGCACAATTGCACCGAAAGCAATACGGTACCAGGCAAACCAGGTGAAACTGTGATTTGAAACAAAGCGGATGAGCCAGTGCACGACTACCAAGGCCGAGACAAAAGCAGACGTCAGTCCAAGCAATAATGCTGGCGCGTCTGCCCAGCTAAGTAGATCGCGGTACTTCCAGGTATCGTAAAGGCCAGCCCCAATCAACGTGGGGATCGCTAAAAAGAAAGAAAATTCAGTCGCCACTTGTCGTGACAAGCCAAACAACATCGCACCAATGATGGTTGCGCCCGAGCGACTGGTCCCAGGAATCAACGCAAAACATTGAGCCATACCGACCTTTAGCGCATCAAGTCCGCTCATTCGATGCAAAGCCTCAACACGCACCGACTGAGGATAAAGGGCAACCCGCCGTTCTGCCCAAAGAATGATCACGCCGCCAAGCACGAAGGCAATCGCAACAGGTACGGGATGAAAAAGATGCTCCTTTATAGCCTTTCCAAATAAGACCCCCAACACAGCAGCAGGAAGAAAAGCAAGGCTAATGTTTGCAATGAGTCGGATCGACTCCTGACGCTCCACAACCGGTCCTTCGGCGTTGCTTATCGATCGAAAGATGGCTATAAATCGGTCGCGGTAATACCAAACTACGGCGAACATCGCACCCGTCTGAATAGCGACATCGAAGAGTTTCGACTTTTCGTCGTGTAAACCAAGTAAATGTCCGGCCAAGATGAGGTGCCCCGTCGAAGAAATTGGCAAAAACTCGGTGATGCCTTCAACCAGACCCAGCAATAAAGCGTGAAGCAAGTACATCGACCCTGACTCAGACATGCTTACGGTTTCCCTTTAGTGGATCGACGCGTGAGGGCCACAACACTAGCAACCATGAGCGCTATATCGGTATAGGCATTCCATAGATTTTGAAAGGGTCCCGCATCAAGTCGCCAAAGCAAGGCTGGTATCAGCGCGCAAAAACCTAGGAAGGGCCGTCTCACCGCAATCGATAAGCTCAACAATACGAGCACCAGCGTGGTGAGTGCGAGTGACATGCTCGTTGCTTGATCAAGAAAAGTCCAGTTCAGAATTGGAAAAGGGATGAGACTCAAGGTGTCGAGCAAGCGCAAAGTGCAAAGGGCGCATACGATCAGCCAGCTTGACTTGGGTAATAACTCGCTCGAACCAAGATGGATTGAGGCGAGCAAGAGCACCAGCGAAAACCCCGAGAGCGGGCCAACCAGTGCGAGAAGCCATCCGGATAAACTGAGTGTCCCAATCGGTATCAACATGGCGCTTCCAACAATCGTAGCGACCGCCCATCGCAACCAAAGATTTGAAAGATAGCTGCGCGCCAGCCAGATAAAAAACCATGCTATCGCGACGGCTATGGTGACCATTGGCCACCAAGTCTCAATCACATGCGACAAGCTCTGGCCTTCGCCTAAAAGGAGCTCCTTCACCGTTGCAAACTGAAATAAGCCGCTCATCGAAGCTAGTACCCCCTGTAGATTCGATGACCGAATCGTTTTCGATTGTCGGTGAAAAGAACGTGAAGTCGACCATCCGTAGCCATGACCATGGCAGGGTATGAATACTCTTCACCCTCCCCACCCCTCGCCACCACCAGGGTTTCAGTGGCCTGTTGCTGGGCATTGAGTCGCTGCAAAACCAATTGCTGCCTCCCGACTGAGTCAGGGTTGCGTACGATCCAGCTTGCACCATCAAACGAAGGCCACACCGCGATTGAAGCGTCGGGATTGTTTAAGGCGAGTGGTCTCACGGGTTCGTGAGGATCGCGGCTTCCCAACCAAACTCTGCCACCGCTTGCTGACGCATCGCGAAAATAATAGTCGAGCTGGCTCTCATCTCGAACAACAGGCCAGGGTTGCAGCAAATGGCTGGGCCCCGGCATGCGTCTTGCGCCGATCAAGCGGGATTCTGAGTCAAATTGCAATTCCAACCCGTACTTGATACCCAGTTCAAAATAAACCGGCAGTAAAAAGCCACCCCTTTTGAGGTTTACCCCTGGCGAGCGAACCAGGTGGCTCAAGTTCGCAAGCGAAGAAAGCCATAAACGTCTCTGGTGATTAAAGGTCTTGCCGCCATCGCCCGAGCGAAAGTGTTCGATGTAAGCCGTTGCCCAACCGCCGAGTGCAACTGAAGTAACAAAAAGATGCAGAAAACCCGACCGATCAAGATGTAAGACAGGATTCCCTAGCTTTCGCGCAGCTTGCTTGCTTTGCCCAAGCAGCTGATTGATATCGATCAGAACGCGCGATTCCGACCAATTTAAGCCATCGAAACTAGAACCATAAATCGCAACATCAGCAGCACCTTCTCGCGAACCACCAAACCATGCAGCGAGCAAACGACCCTCCGGCAGGGGTATGAGGGAAATCGCATGAACACTCGGGGTGCGTGGTTGTGGCCCAGCAATGTTTCTGAAATTCTCCGGAGCAAGTCTGCTCGATAGTTTCTGTGGAACCTCAAAGAGCAGGGGCTGCGGTGACGGACTAACGCTCATAACGATTAGAACGGCACACAAAGCAAGCAATACGAACAGCGCCGGGTGTTTGCCAGGTGGTTTTGCCTTCTTTGGTTCTTTCTTTTCTGCCATCAGTTGCCCTTTGGGCTGATCTTAAAGACGATCAATTCAGTTGTCAGTTCTTGCAAGTCACGCCTTTTGACTGCAAGCTCCCACGAAGCCCCTGGCCGTGCGAATCGGAAGGCTGATCCCTGATTGATCAATGCCTTCCAGCGTCCTAACTCCTGCGCATCAAATCCGGCGCGAGCAACAAGCGCTTGGAGCAAAGTATCATCGGATTTTTGTAAGACGATCCAAGTCCCGGATTGAATCGCCCTTAGTGGATTGAGATCATTGGGGTTGAAATGCCGATGTGACCTTCCGGTGACCGCAGAGAGCATGGCAGGATGTGGCCCGCCAAAGTAGACCACTTCCTGCTCTTTTGCATGCTCGACAAGCCAAGAAGGTGCATCGTTAATCCTGAGGTTCGGGTAGCTGATCGATACAAAAATCTGTATGTTCAAGATCCAAAAGGCAATTGCTAAAGCAATTGTCAGTAGGGATTTGGCACGCCACCATATGACGGTAAACACGCCGATTAAAAGCAGCGGTATAGAAGCCGGCCACAAACGCTCGAGCTCAAACCAAATAGCAAACCATTGAACAGCGACGACGATAACAATCATCGGCATCGCCGATATGAAGCGGATCCACCCAGGTATGCATTCTAGAATTTGCCGACCCCGCAACAGCATCATTGGTATCACAAGAATCATTGGCACGAGCGAACCAAGCAAATAACGCTCAAAGCTTCTCATGAAGAAAAACGGCAAAAGACTTGCAACAAGCCACAGCAATAGCCCCAAAGCAACACGCCGATGATCAAAGCTATCTTGGGCCCACTGATTCGAGGACAGGCTTTTGAAGATCCAGTACAGCACAGCAATCAACCAAGGCGAGGCGATCAGCCAAAGTCCCCATAGGGGACTCAAACTAAGCCCTCCAAATTGTCTTGCCTGCATTTCTTCGCTCGCAATTGAGGCAACCTCCTCGCTATAAGCAAGGGCTGAGAAAAACCAGGGTAGGGTCGCGGCAATGCTTAGGGTGAGCACGCAAAGTAGGTGTAGCGCGAGAGCTGCCAAACGCTGTCGGCGGAGCTGGGGAAAAACAACAAGAACAAAACATAATCCCGTTGCCCATACCAATAAGCCAGCAGGTCCTTTGATTAGCATGGCTACAGCCAAGGCGAAAGCCGTGCAAAGCGTCCATGCAGACGCGCTAAGCCAGTGAGGGATCTCGATGGCCTGGTGCCTTGGCGGCGCCTGCGGTGCGAGGAACTGCCAAGAACCCCAAAGGGCGAGTGTTGATGCTGCGGTCATCGGCAGATCAAGCATAAGGCGTCGGCCCTCGATGAGAAAACCCAGGCTACTTAGCAGCACGCATGCGGTCGCGAGACCAGCCTGTTCTCGCGATGTTGGATAAAGCCACCGAGCAAGTCCGAAACATGCAACCGACCACACGCCAGCCCAAATCATCGCTGGTAAGCGCAAACAGTACAAACTGGTGCCACATGACTCAACCGAAGCCCGCCCAAGCCAGTAAAGCCCCGGCGGCTTTCTCAACCGAGGCTCACCGTCCAAAAAAGGCATCCACCAACGGTCTTGCTCGTGCATACTCAAAACCGTGCGAATCGATAAGAAATACTCATCTTTACCGCTGTAAACATGCAAACCGGCATTCCCGGCAGCCAGCAGCAGCAGACTCGTTAGAAAAAGCGCGAGTGCGGCCCCGAACGCGGGTTCAAATGCATTTCCAACTCTCATGCCTTGCCAATTCATGAATGCGGGAACGAATTACTGGCTAAACACCAAGCAGCAGACACTTGCTTGTCCATAAATCCTTAAAATGAAGCCTGATACTAACAACCCCATGCCTCTTCGAAAACTTCTGCTCCTCGGACTAGCGCTGATTGCGCTTGCGGGCGCAGCCTTTTTCGGTGTTATGCGAACTCAGCAAGCAAAAGGCGAAGACGCAAGCATGAGCTCAGCGAAGAAGCGCCACCCGCTTGCTGAAAGCATGATCAACGAGTCGGCTACTAGGCCGCTTCTTTTGGGCGCATCCGACTGGCTAGAGGCCATGCCGACAAGCTTGCAAAGCACGATTCCGGTCTCAGGAACGGTCAAAGCGGTCCATGCTGCGATGGTCAAAGCCAGAGTTCCAGGCGATTTGCTTGCACTTCACGTTCGCGAAGGCATGGCGGTGCGTCGGGGCGATGTACTTGGCCAAATTGATCCTCGCGACTACGAATCCAGAGTCCGAGAGCGAGAGGCACAACTGCGGGCTGCGCAAGCCCAGCTTGAAACGGCAGAACGTAACTTCGATGCCAATCGACAACTTGTTGCGAGAGGTTTTCTGTCGCAAAACACGGGCGACAACGCCCGTTCGGCGCGGGATGCAGCGCTCGCCTCACGCGATGCGGTCCGTTTTCAGCTTGAGCAGGCACGCAAGGCCCTCGAAGACACTGCACTTGTTGCGACCATCGATGGCACGGTGCAAGAGCGCTTTGCACTGCCCGGCGAAAAGCTCTCAAGTGACGCTCGAGTGCTTTCCTTAGTCGACACACGAGACATGGAAGCCGAAGTGATGGTGCCCTTGCAGCACTTACCGCAAGTGCGCCTCGGACAGACCCTGGATTTAACGGTTGAGGGCGTCGAACGACCGATCCAGGCACAAGTTATGCGCATTAACCCTGGAACCTCAGGCAGCAGCCGCCAGGTTGCTGTGTTTATGCGCTTAACTTCCAATGCTCAGATCAAAGCAGGAAGCTTCGCGCAGGGCAGTTTGCCTGCAGCTACCCGAGAGGCTGTGCTCGCGTTGCCCTTAACGGCGATCCGCGCAATGGATCAAACAAGCCCCTTTGTGTGGGTTGTGGAAAACAATAGGCTCACACGTAAATCGGTTCGCATTGGATTGCGCGATATCGCAAAGCTTGCGCCCAACGGTGCGCGCGGCATGGCTGAGGTAAGTTCTGGACTTCAAAAGGGCGAAATCGTTGTCGTCGCAGCCTTTGGTGCACAAGAGGGTCGACTCCAGGAAGGCCAAGCAGTTCAACTCGATCAGTCTGCAGTTAACCAGACCGGCCGATCCAAGTGAAAGTCTGCTATCAGACAAAGCGGCTCATGTGCCTTTGCATGTTTGAAAGCATTTAACTAGTCGCCGCCATGTGGTTCACCCGCGTTTCGATCCAACACCCCGTTTTCGCAACCATGGTGATGCTTGCCTTCGTGGTCGTGGGTCTCTTTTCCTACAAGCGCCTCGAGGTCGAACAGTTTCCCGATATCAATTTTCCAGTTGTGCTGGTGCAAACCGATTTCGCCGGAGCCTCGCCCGAAGTGATCGAAAGCGAGATCACCCGACGCGTTGAGGAAATCGTCAACACCATAAGCGGTATCAACGAGATTTCTTCGCGTTCTTACGAGGGCATTTCGCTCGTCATCATTCGCTTTGACTTGAGTGTTGATCCTGTTCAGGCCGCGCAAGAGGTTCGCGAAAAACTTGCCCTCATCAAGCCTCTGCTCAAGTCCGGCGTCAAAGAGCCACTAATTACCCGCTTTGATCCCGACGAAAATCCAATCGTGTCGATCGCTCTACGCAGCGACACAGTGCCCGCGCGAACGCTTACAACCCTTGCCGATCAGACAGTAAAGCGTAAGTTACAAAATGTTCGAGGCGTGGGACGAATCAGTCTTGTTGGCGGGGTTCGTCGCGAGATCGCCATTCATTTAAAACCGAAAGCGCTTGAATCGTTTCGAATATCCGCCGAGCAAGTCTTGGCGGTCATCCGAAGTGAAAACCAGGATTTGCCTTCGGGACCACTGCTTGGCGGCGACAGGGATCCAACGGTTCAGGTTCAAGGCAGGCTTAAGAGTGCCGACGCATTTGCCAATCTCATCGTCGCCAGACGATTCGGACAACCCGTGTACCTGTATCAGCTTGCAAGCGTCGTCGACGGCGAGGAAGAGGTCGAGAGTCTTGCCCTGGTAAACGGTCAACGCGCTATCGCGCTCGACATCGTCAAAGCACAAGGTGAGAACACCATTGCTGTTGCAGATGCCGTACTTGCAGCAACGGCCCAGCTACAAAAGGAAATGCCACCGGGTGTTGAGATCAGCGTCGTTAGGGATGCCTCAAGGGCAATACGTAATTCGGTCGCAAGCGTTCAACGCAATATCGTTGAAGGTGCACTTCTGACTATCTTCATTGTTTTTCTCTTCTTGTCCTCGTGGCGCTCAACAGTAATCACGGGATTGACCCTGCCAATTGCCTTGATCGGTACCTTTTCTGTGATGTTTTTTATGGGTTTTTCGATCAATCTCGTCACGCTGCTTGGCTTGGCCATTTGCGTGGGGCTTTTGATCGACGACGCTATCGTCGTGCGGGAAAACATTGTCCGCCATCAGGCCATGCTCGACGATCATCGAGAAGCAGCCTTGATCGGCACCAAGGAAATTGGTTTAGCGGTTCTCGCTACCACGCTCACGATCGTTGCCGTCTTTTTGCCCATTGGCTTTATGGGCGGCATTATCGGGCGCTTTTTTAAACAATTCGGTGTAACCGTTGCTTTCGCCGTGTTGCTCTCGATGCTGATCTCGTTCACGCTCGACCCGATGTTGTCCTCGGTTTGGCGTGATCCAGATGCCCGTGGTCCTCAAGGTAAGGGCTGGATCGCAAGCATGCTGCGCAGCTTTCAAGCGCTGATACAAAAATTAGATCGGTCATATGTGTCGCTACTGCGCTGGGGTTTACTAAACCGCGGTAAGACAATGCTTATCGCCGTGATGAGCCTTGTGATTGCGGTGCCTCTGATCCGCCTGGTTGGCACAGAGTTTGTGCCTGTAGCAGATAACAATGAAGTATTTATTCGCTTTTACACGCCCGAAGGCTCATCGATTCAAGCCACTAAGGAGCGAACCCTTTTAGCGATCAAGGCGCTCGAGGATTTGCCTGGCCTTACCGATACCTACGCAACGATCAACAGCGGCATTACCCAGGGCAAAAACTACGTGACCCTCGTTTGTCGCCTAAAGCCGCGTGCTGAGCGGCCGTTAGCGGTCGATCAATTACGATCGCCGATTCGCAGCCTGCTTAAACAAATTCCAGGTATTACGGTCACGGACATTGGTGGGGGTGACGCCGTAGGCGCAGGCAAGCCGATCCAGGTCAGCGTTCAAGGGCCAGACTCAAAAAAACTCGAGCGCATCGTCGCCGAAGTATTGCCAAAGATTCAGACGATTCCTGGCATCGTTGACATTGACACCTCGTCTAAGCCCGGCAAACCGGCCATCATGGTTGAACTCGAACGCGATCTTGCCTCGGATCGCGGCATTACGCTTGCTCAAATTGCCTCCAATTTACGCATTTTGCTGGCTGGGGAAGCGGCAAGTACCTGGCGTGCCCCAGACGACGAAAACTACGATGTTCGCTTGCGCCTTGATCCTGAGGCAAGGCACTCGATTGATGATCTCGCGCGTTTACCCATCCTTTCGCAAATACCCGAGGCCGACGGGTCACCGCGGAGTATTGCATTGGGATCAGTTGCTAAGCTGAGCGAAAGTCAGTCTCCGACGCAAATCAACCGAAAAAATCTGATTCGCGAGATCGCCATTACTGCAGGTGCCGACGGTGTACCCCCAGGAACGGTTGGCCTTCAGGTCCAGGAGGCTCTTGCAAGTACTAGCCTTGCGCCTGGGTATCGATTTGTGACAGGTGGTGCGACCAAAGACATGGTCGAGAGCGCAGGCTATGCCATTCAGGCACTCTTGCTTGCGGTGATCTTCATCTACATGATTCTTGCATCACAATTTGGTAGCTTCAGCCAACCCATAGCTATCATGGCCTCATTACCCTTGGCCTTAATCGGTGTTGTACTCGCATTATTAATATTTGGCTCCACTTTCAATATGTTTTCGATGATTGGTTTCATTATGTTGATGGGTCTTGTAACAAAAAACGCAATTTTGCTGGTTGATTTTGCAAACCAAGCGCGTGTGAAGGGCATTTCACGCGACACTGCACTCTTACAAGCGGCAGAAATTCGCTTGCGGCCTATTCTGATGACAAGCCTGGCTATGGTCTTTGGAATGATTCCGCTAGCACTTGGGCTCGGGGCGGGATCCGAACAACGGGCCCCTATGGGACAGGCTGTTATTGGTGGCGTCATTACGTCGAGCTTGCTAACCTTGCTTGTAGTTCCGGTTCTCTACGCCATGCTTGATGACCTCAAAACAACAATTCGTAGAACATTACACAAGTCGAAGTTAAGGTCATAAAATTTGTAAATTTCGCATCAAAGGAAACAGTTACGATGGACATGGAACGCGCACGATTCAATATGGTGGAGCAACAAATTCGGCCTTGGCGAGTACTCGATGCTGCAGTGCTAGCGGCCCATCTGCATTTACGCCGCGAGGATTTCGTACCCCGATCCATGCTCAATCTAGCCTTCAGCGATGTGGAGATCCCTCTTATCATCGATGGACAAGACACAGGTGAGCGCATGCTTTCGCCCAAGGTCGATGCGCGATTGGTCCAAGCACTCGAAATACGACGTGGCGAAAGCGTCCTAGAAATTGGCACCGGCTCAGGATGGATGGCGGCACTGCTCGCTGATCGTGCGATCCGAGTCGTCAGCCTTGAAATCGATCCAAACATTGCGGCGTTTGCCAAAGAAAACCTCGCAAGGCAGGGTATCTCTCAGGTTGAAGTCAAGCAAACGAATGCTGCCAAAGGGATCGAGGGTCAGTGGGACGTGATTGTCGCTTCCGGTGGGCTTGAGCTCGTTCCAGAGTTTTTGCTTACCGCTTTAAAGCCTGGAGGTCGGCTAGCTGTAATTGTCGGCAAAGCGCCCATCATGCAAGCTCAGTGCATTAGCAAATTACATAACGGTAGCTTTCATACCGTTAATCTTTTCGAAACGATGGCTCCTTTGCTTCATGACTTTCCCAGGGCCACACGTTTTTCGCTTTAAGGACATCCAAAATCAAAATGACTACCCCAACTTTTTCGGATCTGCCATGCAAGCCCTTGCGACTTGCAAAGACCAGGGCAATGAAGTCTTTGCTCGCAGTCGCTTGCAGCCTTTTAGCCGCACCAGCCTTCTCTTTCAATTTGTCGCAAGCACTCGATGCTGCAATCAAGCATGATGCGAGCCTTGCATCGGCAGAAGCGCAGTTGCGTGCAAACCTGCAGAAATTACCTCAAGCTCGATCTGCATTTTTGCCGCAAGTCAACGCGACCGCTAGCGGATCGCAACAATGGGTCGCCACCCTGAGTTCTCCGGCAGGTCCAAGGCCTACGGTTGACTTTCAAAATTATGGTCTTGGCATATCGCTTTCCCAAGCGCTTTATCGCCGCGTAAACTTCGCTCAACTTGAACAGAGCAAGCTTTCAATCAGCCAGGCAGAAACGGCTCTAGGCGCTGCAAGGCAAGACCTGCTGCTTCGAGTTTCTCAGGCCTACTTCGATGTGCTTGCCTCGCAAGATGCGCTCATTACCTTGAGGGCGCAAGAAAAGGCGATCGGACTTCAGTTTGAGGCTGCAAAACGTAATTTCGAAGTGGGTACAGCAACAATAACCGATCAGCAGGAGGCGCAAGCACGGCTTGACCTCACTAGGGCACAGGTCGTGGCCGCACAAAATGACTTGGCTACCAAAACTGCAGCGCTGAGCATTTTGATCGGCGACAGGCCAAAACGAATCAGTGCGCTTGCGCCATCGGTACTTTTGCAAGCTCCTGAACCCGCGCAAGAGAAAGCCTGGACGGACCGTGCAAAAGAGCAAAACTTTTCGGTCTTGCAGGCCAAAATCGGCGTTGAAATAGCTAGTAGAGAGATCGATAGGCAACAGGCAGGAAAGTACCCTACCGTGGATCTTGTAAGTTCTGCGGGGTTCACAGAAAGTCCTTCGGTCCAGCTTGCCAATTCACGATTTCGGAGCACCTCGATTGGCGTGCAAATGAATATGCCACTCTACACCGGTGGTGGCCTTGAGGCCCGAGTGGCAGAAGCAGTCTCATTGCAAGAGAAGACCCAAAAGGACCTGCTCAATGCAGAACGTGGCGCTGAACAAGGTGCACGCACAGCATTTTTGGGTACCAACTCTTTACTTGCCCAGGTAAGCGCACTTGAAGCTGCCGAGCGTTCAAGTGCTCTCGCACTTGAATCGAATGAACTCGGCTACCAGGTTGGTGTGCGAATCAACATTGATGTGCTCAATGCGTTACAACAATTAAGCTCAACCCGCAGGGATTTATCCAAAGCTCGCTACGATGCACTTTTATCTGGTCTGCGATTGAAGGCGAGCGCCGGAGCTTTGCTGATTGATGATATTGCAAAAATCGATCAATTCTTAAAAACAGAGCGCCCTATCGAAGTTCCTGAAAAAATCGAAGGAACAGCGTTTGATATGCCCATTAAGGTCGGTGCGCCAATGCGAAAGCCTTAAGGATCGACGAGAGCCTTAAGGATCGCCGAAAGCCTTAAAGATCGGCGAACGCCTTAAGCGTCGCTAAAAGCATTAAGCGTTGGCGAAAGCCGCTCAATACTTTTTTCACTTGCCCCTCGGTGAGCCTGTGAAAAGCCTGATGCGGCATTCGCCATGGCCTGATGGCGTTGTGGATCAGCGATGATACTGAGGGCTGTTTCTACAGCCCTCGTGGGTACTGTTTGAACCGCAGCTCCTGCGTCAAGCGCCTCCATGGCAGTTTGTTCAAAATTGTATATCGATGGGCCAAGCACAACCGGACACGAGGCACTACAGGGTTCAATTAGGTTTTGAGAGCCTGTTCCTGCAAGCGAACCGCCCATAATCACTACGTCGGCAAGGCTGTACCAGCTGGCCATTTCGCCCAATGAATCACCAAGTACAACAAGCTCCGATATCGATTGACTGGGGTCTTGCAACATTGATTCAAAGTCTGCCGACGACCTGCGACAGACCTGAAATCCATATGACGATATCGATGCAGCGACTTCATCAAACCGCTGTGGATGTCTGGGTACGATCACAAAAAGCACTTGATCAATTTTTGTAGCGCTCAAGGCCTTCCATCCAGCCAAGACCATGTCCTCTTCAGCCTCACGTGTACTTGCTGCAACGATCACTCGGCAGCTTGCGTGCGCTTGAATCAACATCTTCCGCCAACGAAGGCCCTGGGCTAGCAGGATCGCGTCTAGTTCGAGATCAAACTTGAGATTCCCCGTAACGTGTATAGGCCCAAGCAAGTCCGACAAAGCACTTAGCCGCGATGCATCCGCTTGTGCTTGCATGAGAAAGGCATCAAATCCTTCAAGCGCTGGCCTGATCAAAGGAGAATAGGTTTGCGCTTTGCGAAAGCTCTTTTCAGACAAACGTCCATTCACGAGCAGCATTGGTACCTGCTCAAGATAGGCTAAGTGGGTCAGCAAGGGCCAAATCTCGGTCTCCATGACCAAACCAATCGAAGGTTTCCAGAATCTTAGAAAACGATGAATGGCGCCCGACCACTCATAGGGCAAATAGACTTGGGCATCTGCCATGCCCTCTCCCGCCTGCCGTCCTGTCGGCGTTCCATGAGTGAGCAAGATCCCAGCTTTGGGCCAGCGCTTGCGTAAAGCCTTGATGAGACTTTGTGCTGCACGTGTTTCACCGAGGGAAACGGCATGAATCCAAATCCAAAAGGCCTTTTTCGGCGGCCTGAGACTTGAAGGGTAGATGCCAATGCGCTCTGACCAGTGCTGCCTGTATTCGGGTTGTCTGATCGATCGCTTAAGTAAATAGATCCATACAAAGGGTGAAACAAGCTGCCAAAGCAGCCGATAGCCCAATAACCACAGCCTTGATGACAAAGCACTGAAAGGCCTTGTGTTCCTGAGCGACGCGGGCTTTCCACTATCCATGAGGAGCCAAGGATTGAACACATTGCCCAAGAGCGTCGTAAATACCCAAATCCAAGTGAAACCTGCCGTTAGCAAGTACTACGGCTTGGTGCCCGATCAACGCGCACGCCTTCGGGCGCGTTTGCAACGCGTTGGCTGGCTTACCCGGTTCGAAGCACATCAACAAGGCTCCGAATGCAACAAGGCGAGAGCTTCTTCAAACACACGATCAGCGGTTAAAGCGCCCTCCAAATTCTTATGAGGCGTCTTGGCCATAACACCCACATGATCAGGTGAAGTGGCAAGATAAAGGCCCAAAGTGGGTAACTGGCAGGCAGCGGCAAGAAAAAGAAGCCCGCTGTCAACGCCTACCGCCAGTTTAGCCCTCACAAACAAATGCATCCAGGTTGGATAATCAGGTCGCGAGCTGGGCATCCACGCATGAGGAATAGCCTCCACCATCCTTCTTGCCCTTTGATGCTCCACGACTGAGCCCCAAGCAATTGCGCAACGATACCCACGCTCGCTGAGCGCTTGACCAAGCCTGATCCACAACGCTTCGTCCCAGCATTTTTCCGCCCGCGCACTACCGTGCAAAAGCCACACGACGCTGGTTCGAGCGGGCGACATGTCCCAACCCTCGGGCTGATGATCGATGATCGCTCGCTTTAAATCATCACTAGCCTCCAACAGATTGCTTATCGGATGATGCGAATCGGTTAAAGCTTTAATATCAAGTCCATAATCGATACCGATCTGATGTTGCGATGAGCTAGTCTGGAAGTCTTGCAAGACATCGCCCATTAACGACATGTAGCGCAATACCGCGTGCTGGGCCTTGTAGTGCAAGCCCTTATGTTGCCGGTCGTAAAACAAGGCTGCTAGCGGCTCGCGACTTGCCGATGCCTGCCAGCCGTGCCGAATCGCAGGCTTGCCTCGCGCTAAACGGCACACGATTGCGCTTTTCATTAGTCCTTGAAAATCAATGACCGCGTCATAGTCAGAAGCGGCAATATCCGCCTTGAGTTTGCGCCAAGACGCTTGAAGTTCGCCGCGCTGTATGCTTGAAAACCATGATTTCTTCCGCAATGTGCGAAATGGGACCGCAATCACTTGCTCAACTAGCGGGTGGGCCTGCATCAAATCAACATACTCCGACTCAAGCGCCCAGTCGACTTGTAGGGCTGGCACAAGTCGCTTTGCCATGCTTAGCGCCGGCCATGTTTGGATAATGTCGCCAAGTGATGACATCTTGACCACTAAAAACCGCATACAAAACCTGTCCGAAACAACGATGGCAGCAGGAGCAGGCTCAGATCAAAATGGCAGCTCTAATTGGGGATTGATCGACGCAAAGGCTCTTCGAAACTCCGACTGAATACGGGCCAAGGCGTGCTCACTATCCGCTTCAAAGCGCATAACAACCACAGGAGTTGTGTTGGATGGTCTCGCCAGTCCGAAACCATCGTCATATTCAACGCGAATACCGTCAATGGTGATCAAGGATTGCGCCGTCTCAAAGGCACCAAGACCTTGGCGTTTGAGTTGCTCAACAATACCGACATGTTCACCCTCGTCGCAGACCAGCTTCAGCTCGGGTGTGGATGGAGCATCAGGGAGCGATTCGAGCAGACAGTTAGGATCATCAGATCGAGACAATATTTCTAGCAGTCTGACAGCAGCGTAAAGTCCGTCATCAAAACCATACCACCGTTCTTTAAAGAAAAGATGACCACTCATTTCTCCAGCAAATGGTGCCCCTGTTTCACGCAATTTGGCCTTGATCAACGAGTGCCCGGTCTGCCACATTAAGGGCTCGCCACCTGCCTCTTTAATAACGCGAGCAACATGCCGAGAACACTTAACATCAAAAATAATCTGCGCACCTTCATGCCTTGAAAGAATATCCTTGGCAAACAACATAAGCTGTCGGTCAGGCCAAATAATCTTGCCATTTTTTGTGACAACACCGAGCCGATCACCATCACCGTCAAAGGCAAGCCCGATCTCGGCATCGCTTGATTCAAGACATGCCACTAAGTCGCTCAGATTATGGGGATCGGCAGGATCTGGATGATGGTTGGGGAAGTTGCCATCAACCTCGCAAAAAAGCCTATGAACTTTGCAGCCAAGTGCCTCAAGAAGTTCTGGCGCATAAGCACCAGCCACACCGTTGCCGCAATCTACAGCCACAGTCATGGGTCGCGCAAGCTTCACATCACTGAGAATTCGGTCTCGGTAGGAGGGCCAAATATTGTGCCCGCTGCGTTTGGCTTGCACAGCGCCTGCTTCTGTAAGGGCTGGCTTGTTAAGCGCAGCCTGGTGCAGGATGTGTTGTTTTAATGACTGGATCGCATCTCCGTATAACGTATCACCTGCCATCATCATTTTAAGACCGTTATCGTCTGGAGGATTGTGCGAACCTGTCACTGCCACGCCGGACCCGGTATTTAATGCGTAGGTCGCAAAGTAAACCATGGGGGTCGTTACCTGGCCTATATCGATCACATCCACGCCGTGACGCATCACACCACGCGCTAGCGCATCAAGCAGTCTTGGTCCTGATAGACGGCCATCGCGGCCAAGCACCAGACTTTTTACTGATGCTGCCACTGCCTCGGCTCCAAGCGCCTCTCCAATAGCCTCCACGGCCTCTTCAGTCAAGGACCTATCGACAACCCCTCTGATGTCATAGGCCTTGAAAATTGACGCATCGATGTGCGTAACTTGTCCAGCTTGCCGTGCCTGGTCCGAATTTGCTAATGTCATAGCCTCATTCCCTCGTGCTTATCCACTAGGCGGATCATAGGCGATTCCGGATCCAATCAAAGCCAGTGCTTCGATTTGATTTTCTAAAGACTCAGTGAAGGCAATAAGAAGGCATGGCGCTGCATATGCGCTATCTTCAAGCATATGCAACCACCAGTTAAAGCCCTCCTCATCGGGACTTCGGCCAAGAATTTGCTGATAAAGGGCCTGAACAAACTGCTGCGGCTGGTTTTGCGCTGCTTGCAAGGACAACAAGCCCTCAGAATCGCTTAGTAACTGGGCCGCCATCGCCTCGAGTGCTAGTCCTTGGTCAAGCTTTGCCATCCAAGCACCCAAGCTTGACTTTGAAGGTGCTTGCTGCAGAACTGCCTCAAGTAGTCGATAAGCCTGACCGGCATGGCCTTGCAGGTCGAGCGCTATAAAACTACCACCGGCAAATTGTAAACGTTCAACGTCTTGCAAATCATAAGAAAAACCTGGCCCCTCAAGTTTCCAGCGTGTTGAGTGTGCGAGTCCATCAGGATCAATCCTCTCGAGCCTGACAGCGTCTTGCTGTGCAACCACATCCATTGAAAAAGCATTCGTGAGCGTAGTGATTGATTGAACGGCAACTGGAGCACGAACGATGTCAGTACCCTCGCCCGCATCAATCAGATCGTGGCCAAAGCCTGGTAACCAGGTTTCTGCGCGCTCACTGCCAATGAAATAATCGTCGTAGGCAGTACCGATAACGAATTCAATCGCTGTACCCAGTGCAATGCCAAGGTTGTCAACGGCAGCCAATCCGCTTGCAGCAACACCGACCGAGGCAAGCGAGCCTTCAACGAGACTTAAGCTCGCGCCTTTGCTTAATGCGGAAAGATCGATAACATCGCGCCCTCCATCATCGATAAGTGTTTGCAGCACAAGACCATCATCGTCTTGAAAAACATACCAATTATTTCCAGTCGCCCTCTCCCGGCTGCCATAAAGTGCGCGTAGAGCAGTCACGTCGAGTAGGCCCCAATCGATACGATGTTGTTGTTGAAATTCATCGAAATAAGACATAACGGTATAACGTTTACCATCATCAATAGGTGATAAAACGGCACCGCCAAGGGCACTATCGCCCGCTTCATAAAGACCTGGATGCTTCAAGCCAAGGGCGTGGCCGAGCTCATGTAAAAGCGTATCAAAACCCCTGCCTCCAGGGGTCAGATCACCAAGGAATTGAGGATTTAAGCGGATCAAACCAGGCTCCGGACCCGATGGCAACGAGGCCTGACCTGCAAAGGGGAGCTCAGGGTCGAGCTGGAAACGAAGTAACCTTAATGGTAGTGTAAGCACGCCAATGCCAAGCGCTATATCATCGTTTTGACCGACTTTGAACTCGCCTGGATTGTTCGCTTCTCGAGCTGTGAGCTGCGAAGACTCTTGGAGCGGAATAATTTCTGCGACAAGCGACAGTGCGCGTTGCACTGCGATTCGTTGGACTTGTGTGAATGAGGCATCAAACTCAATATCCACCCGCAAACCCCCGCCTTGAGGCTCTGCCCAAGGATTAGGATCGCCTGGCAAAAGTACTGCTGAGACGTCGGAAAGAGTCACATGGGAGTGACCTGAGATGGTGTATAGATGGGTTTCGGTGAGACTAGCCATAGCTCTCATTTTCAACGATTCGTTCACTTAAAAATGGGATCAGAACGCTTGAATGTGGCAAGAAAGAGAACTTGATCACAGCCTTGCCTTCATTAATCGCTTTTGCCTAATCAGACGAGTGAAACCGGCATAGGTCAAGCTTCGCAGCCATCATCAGCATTCTTACGGCGGCAGGTTGATCAGGCAAATTAAACTGATTGATCCAATCGGAAGCATGAAGGATACGATGGCGCTGCTCGATGAGCCGTCGCATCAGATTATCATCACCGAGTTCAGGGTGAAAACCATAACGAATCATCGAAAGCGGCTCTAGCGCCTGCCATAGACTTGCAGCCTCGTGTTTCCACTCAAGCTGCGTTTCTGGAGTCAGATGCGAACTTGCAAAATGCGAAAATAGCTTGAACGGATCTGGGCGCTGAACCCAAGTTTGTGGGCTTAACAAGTGGGGTTCTTGGCGAATAGCAGCAAGCCGTCTAGCGTTTAGGTCCTCGGCCAACACCTCATACTGCGGCAAGATTACGGACCAATCAAATCGAGAAAGTACATGGGCTCTTGCTTTTTTTCCCATAGCACGCGCATGTGCAGGCTGACTCGCAAGCTGAAACAGGGCTTGTTGAAGAGCGTGTGGATCAACCACCGTCGCCATGCTGACACGCCCAATATAAAAATCGTAAGTGTCTACTTGCACCGCATGGCGAATCGCTAAGTCGGAACCAGCCTGCAAACTCGAATCAGGCAAATAGGTAGGAATCCTAAAGCCTGTTTGCTCATGAATCACCGTATCCTTATACCCATTCCAATCCGACACCACAACGGGCAACTCTGCCGCCATCGCTTCGATCGGCGTAAGGCCGAAAGTTTCCTGAATATTGTCTGAACCCGACAAAAATACGTCAGCCGCACGCCAAGCAGCCCTAAACCAGTGGTCTGATGAACCATCGACGGTAACGAACGATACGTCCGGCGCAAGTACACTTCGAGCTGCTTGGAAGGCACTTTCAATACCCTGATTTGGAAATTGGCCGCTTTCGAGACACACCACACGACGTGCATGAAGACTCGATGCAAGTGTCTGAAGCGCCTGATACATAGGTGCCGGATTTGCCTTTGCGTGGAAGGTCAGCCGCCCAACGAAGAGCACCACAAAATCACTAGGCGACAAATTCCATTGCGAGCGTGCCGCTTGACGCAATGCTTCGGAAGTCTGAAAGCGCGATGCCTGAACACCCAGAGGAATCAGTGGTAGTTGCAACCTTGGAAATCGATGAGCACCGGTGCTTGATGCAAATCGCTCACGGGTTGAATCAATGAGTTCTTTCGCCAGCGTTTGCGCTACCTTTGAAGTACAGATTAGGGCATCCCAGTCTTGAAATGGTGGAAGAGCAAGAGCGCAGAGCTGATCGAGTGCGCCCGTTGAGGAGAGGGTATGGGTTAGCCCCATGAGCGAACAAGATCCTGGTCCAGACGTCGAGCGAAGGTTTGCCAGATCAACAGTCGGAGGCGCAGGGTAGTAGAGAGCGCCAATTTTTTGGAATCCACCAGGCTTAAGCATGGACTGCCAACGCAAAGCACCCTGAAAGCCTGCCTGCAAGAGCAGCTGTCGGAGCGATTGTGGTGATTGTTGTTCGAAACCTGCCCAAACGGTTTCAGCGCTCTTGGGGTTGAGCATTGCTCGATCAACAAGGGCTTGCAGAAAGTGCTCGCCATTTTTCTGCCGTCCCATAAGCTTTGCCTGGCTCGAGTATGCGTCAAGTGCAAAGTAGGCACTAAATGAGCTCACCATATCGCTCCGCTATTCATATCGTATTAACCAGATCAATGAACTTGTCGGCTGCTTGTTGCCAAGTGAAATGCTTACGAACATGCTCAGAGGCTCGCCGACCTGCCCCAGCCCTTTCGTTTGCAGAAACCGACGCTACGGCCTGCAACTGACCCGCTAAACCGGCTACGTCGGGCATAGCCCACTGCGGTAGTGATTGGTCGGAATAATGGTGATCAGCAAGCCATTTCGGACATTGAACCGCTTCCAAGCGAAAGGGGATCGGCCAGATAGCATCCTGGACCCCGAGCAAATACTCGGATTGTCCGCTCCAAACCGTGCACACCGCGGGCGTGCCACAAGCCATTGCCTCAATTAAGGGAAGGCCCCAACCCTCGCCCATCGAGGGGAACAAAAACACATCGACCTGCGCATACAAATCGCTGAGAGCCTCTTCTGACAGCAGACCCTGAACCCAGCGAATCGATAAATGCTTATAACGCTGAATCAAGGCCAAACAATCTGGAGCCATCGTCACACGCGATTCAGAAATCCACTCAGGCTTGATAAGAAGCTGCACATCCTTACTCATACCAAAAGCCATATCAAAAGCTTCAAATGCCTGTTTGTACGCTTTTCGGGTTTCGTACTTTCCCATCATCAAAAACCGCAGTGGCCTTGACGAATCCGATGTTTCTTTACGTCTGGAAAAGGGATGAAAACGATAAGGATCTACGCCCTCGGGAACGACCGCAATACGGGCGGGATCCAGACCTTCCTGAACTAAACAATCTTTACCCCATTGACTTGGGGAAACAAGTAAATCATAACGTTCTAACCATTTTTTTGAATCTGGAGGGGGTCTACTCGATTCAAAAACCACCCAATAGAGCTTTAACCCTTTTAAAGCAACGGCGAAGTCCGCATCACCAAAAAATAAATTGATGTCGCTTGATACTGAGCTTGCTATCGCTTGGCGAACCTCAATAGCAACACGATCGTGGAAGTGCTCGACCACCCCGAAATAAGCTCGAAACATCGCTAGTTGGGCCTTGATTTGGGCTAAATGCACACCGATGCCCATCAAGCCCCTTGGCCCAAACATTCGCAACCTTCGACTCATAGCTCTCCTGAGGCCATATGACGACGCTCAACCAAAGTCCACGCGAATCGCACAATTCCTCGAGGGCGAGGCAGGCCTCGGTTTAGTTTTTGAATCAATCGATTACGGTTCGTTTGCAGATCACGATCAAGTGATTGGGTCGCTATCGAAAGTTGCTGAAACATGATGTCGGCGATGTAACGCTCGTTTCCCACATTTTTTTTCCACAGGTTGCGTAACATGATGTCATCGTAGCCATAGTGGCCCGAGAAATCTTCATCGTAGGGACCCGCTTCGAAAAAGGCATCGCGCCTTACAAGAAAGGTGTTCACATGAGAACTGGCGATCTTTCCAGCTTCCAAACGCCCAAAGGTATATAAGGTATCAGATGGTATCTGCCCTAGACCGCGAAGCAAGAGATCAAAGCCCACAGGCGCAAGGACGTTATCGGCATCAAAAAAAAGCAACCATGAAGACTTCGCCATCATGGCGGCCAAATTCCTACAACCCGGTTGATTCCAGGCTATGTCGTCGTCAACACGGAACAAACTGAGGTTAATTTCACAAGCAGGAAGCTTCAAGGGGATGTCTGAGAAGTCGTCGACCACGATAAACTCGATTTGCCTTCTTTGCGCCTCAGGGATTTGCATCCAAGTGTGCAATTGTTGAAGCATGGCTTCTTGGCCGTTATAAACATGCGTTATTACGCTTAGGCTTAACAAAAAAGTCTCCTAGGGCTTGAACTTTCGGATTGAACATTAGCACCATGCAAAAACTTTACGCGATTCTCATAACAAAAAATGATCATGCAATCCTAAACGCATGGATGGAGAGACATGCCAAGGGTTTTGATGCTATCTCTGTAGTGGACGGTTCGGATGGAGGGGAAAGTCAAGCGATTTGCGCAGCCTATCCAAACATACTTTACCGGAAAGACCCTCCTGGGCTCATCACTGACCAAACGCTGCGCCACGCTGCGATGGAATCGTTGCGCTCGATGCTCAAGCCCAATGACTGGATTTTTATTGCTCACCCAGACGAGTTCTTGCTTCATCATCCGAGACAAATGATGCACGTTCCCATGCCCTTGGTGCTCTGGCTGCCTTTAGTGGTCTTGCCTCACCCAAGCGAACGCGAGTTAGCACTAAGCCTTCTTGGTAAGGCGTTTAACCCGAGCACCGTTTTCCAGCACTACTGGTGGCGACAAGGACAGTTGCCCCATTGCGAATTCAGAATGTTTCGACTTGTCCAAAATGATCAATGGGATTTGAAATCGGAAAAGAAAAGCACAACGGTTATTCCACCTAACTTCGCAGGACTGCCTGTTTGCAATTTGTTTCCACTTTATTTTCATTACAAAATATATGATTTAAGTGCATCGCGCTATCGAAGCAATGGACTTTTCGTCGACTCTGGGCTGGGTACCGGATTAAGCCATCCAGTCAGTAGTTTGGACGATTTATTTTTTGACGAACATCGCATTTGGGGCGATGGCTACCAAGCCTTTGAACGCCAAAACCCCTATATTTTTAAACGTTTCGGCAACCCGCCGCATGGGGTAACGAATGCCAAAGGCGAGGTCCAAATTATGAACGACGATGGCCTGTGCATTCACCGCTGAGGCCTATCATTTAACTCGCTTGCGTCCTTAAGGCTACCCCCCCCAAGGGATGTATTCGATACCCTGACCGATCAAGTCTGCAACCGCGTCCCGATTTTCTTTGGACTCAGAAAAGAATACAAACATGTGTTGCCGTGTGGTAGCGCCGGCGTCTAATACACTTTTCCAGTATTCATAACCAGCCTGGTCATATGCGGTTCCGGTAACAGGATTGAGTTCTAGTGGATTGCGGCCGAGGGTGTTTTTGTAGAGATTGAGTACGTAGTCTCCGCTTGACACATCATCACCATAAAGATCCTTGAACTCGGCGCTCCCGACAAATGCTGAAGCAATATCGAGAAGCAGTAAATTTTGGTCCGGCGCAATACTTGGATTATTCTGATTTTTTATCAATACGTCGACCCAATAACCAAGCCCAGCAAGATCAGGCTCTCTTGCAAATGCTGCCCTGTAGAGCCTGAAGGCAATTGCCGGATTGCCGTCCACATCAAGCGTAACTTCGCTAAGCGGATCACCGTCAAAGGCTTGTGCAAATTGAAGCTTTTCAACACCTATCAAAAGGTCGGTTTCTCCTGACACCGGGTCATTGAGCTGCCATGCACTTTGTCCCTGGTAGGTCAATTTTGTAGCCTTGTATTGGGCTCTTTGACCGGCATAAGCAACAATATCAAGACCGTCACCCCCAAACACCGTGTCGTTACCCTCGCCAGGACTGAGCAAATCGTTGCCGGCAAACCCCTGAATAAGTTCAGCACCCTCTCGTGCGCGAATCAAATCACTGCCAGCGGTCCCACTCAAATGGGTACCTGGGGCGAAAATGAATACATCTTTGACAGCACCTTGTGCAAGATAGTAAGCGAGCCCGCTGGGATATAACCCGGTCTCGAGCGCCGTTAAGGCATCTTCATTATTCTCCAAATAATATTTCTCATTGAATCCAATTACCGCTGACTGGTTGAACCCTGGTCCGCTGCCAATTGCGCCCGTACCCTGAAATGCATAGAAATTGCCAGCATTAAAATTTTGCGAAGTATTTACGAAGAGCAAATCCACAGCTTGATCTGGACCTAAATGGACAAGGCTGGGAAACACGTCACCTCGAACGCCACGCACAAGATCGGTAATATCTGGGATAGCGTTAGCACTAACGGGATAGAAGTTTCCATTTCCAGCATTCATGTAAAACAACATGCTGGGCGTGCCACCTTGATAGCTGACTGCTAGATCTTGATGACCGTCACCATCGAGGTCAATTGCCCGTATCCCAACCACCTGCAAGGACGACTCAGTGTCCCCTTTAAAAACACCCATTTCAGGTACGCCTGGCTCATAAACGCCCTGAGACACAAATTGCAACAAGCTGCGCTCAGCACCGAGCGCAGCTATCGTCCAATCGCCATTTTCGTCTTCAACTGCTGTTACACGCTGAAGTCTCAGCGCTACAGCAATGATAGGGTCAGTGCCTTGTGCAGCTAGCACATAGCTTGCTGCATCGATACCTCGTAACAGGTACAGTGCATCGCCCAGCATATAGGTCTTTGCCGCACGAGGCTCCGTTGCGAACTCACCAACTGTACCCGTAGCCGTTTTGAAGACCTTTTCGCTCACTTCAATGGGAAAGTTAGCGCCGGTTTCTGTCAAGCTACCATCACTGTTTATCATGAACTGGACCACGCCACGATCGTTATCAAGCCCAACTGCGATCGCACTTGCTGTCGATTGCTCGTTAATTTGCCCCTTTGGCACGAGCGTGACCGTGTTTTCTACCGGCGTGCTGGCTAGCCACAGAGGGGTTGAATTTGGATCATTTGGTTGGATCGCATATCGCACCAACGATGCGCCCGCATCGACTTGTAACTCTTTGGTTGAAAAAACCACTTGCGGCAAAGAACTTCCACCAGAACTGAGGATGACCACCGACTCTGCGACCGAGGATGGGACTTTGGCCGATACGTCGATCGATACAAGCTTGAATGATCCATTTTGCTGGGATAAAAGTACGGCACTCTTTGCTACAAGGTTAGATGATTGAGCGCGGCCATCATCCCGATTAACCGCGAAGGCAAGATCGGGCCGTTGATCACCGTTGAGATCACCAATTGCAAAGCCCGCAATCTGCCCATCGAGCGCTACGGCGCCGTTACCCGTTGAGGCGATATAGACCGAGGTCACATCAGTGAGGTTTCCCTTTGCATCTGATGCGAAAACAACGAGCCGGTTGGGGGTCGGAAGGTTACTGCTAGCCCCAAGCATACCGGCTGGATAGCTCGTGAACTGGATGATGAGTTCGCTTTGACCATCCCCATTTAGGTCTGTTTCAATGAGCGCGTTAGTCTTCATGACGCCAGGCGCTCCACCCTGGCTCTCAAGCCAACTCCGATAACTAGCTAAAGAAGGCAATTGCGCAGAAGATGGTGTGAAGAAGGGCTGGCTTGCTGCCTTGATAATGGCTGAATTTATGCTGTCATTCATTGATAATCGCTCCTGCAACTTAACGAATCTAAGTCTAGATCCTCTTTTAACTGCGTAAACTTCTTGTTTCTAGTATGGTGGCGCATAGGAGGTCATTCAATGGCCCTAAGTATGAAGCCAAACGATAAACACACTTAGCTCGCAATATGTCCTTCACATCCAAGCCTCACGCAGCTTCAACAGACATCCGTTTGTTTCAGATTGTCTACTCCGACGACCCCTCTGAAGCGCCGGAAACCGACTACATGGTTCTGGATAATCGAAGCAATCCTAGGCCTGATTGGCGAGAGTACTGGCCGATTCGAAACTTCATTCGTTCGAACACTCTCCGTGACGATGTATTGTATGGCTTCTTTTCGCCGCGTTTTCGAGCAAAGACGCAGCTCAGCCATGAGCAAGTGATCGAAATCACACGAAAACATCGTCGAGCTGGCGCAGATGTGGTCTTGTTCAGTCCGCAACCCGACATGGGGGCATTTTTCCGCCATGTCTTTGAACAGTCAGAAGTCTTCGACCCCGGGATGGGAGCACTTGCGCAGCAATTCTTCGATCGATTGCGCATACCGGTGCAAATCGATCGCCTCATCATGGACTCTCGCCATGTGGTGTTCAGTAACTTTTTTGTAGCCACCGGAGCTTTTTGGAAGCACTGGTTTTCTGTGGCTGAAGCCCTGTTTTCATTATGCGAAGGGCCGCCAACCGCCTTAAAGGAAGCGCTCACGG
>Ga0194130_10002645_pt1 | contig 25544 bp, 22 predicted proteins | sample TA2KigsurfametaG_FD_160084 | JGI IMG/M metagenome (GOLD analysis project Ga0194130, IMG submission 160084) | Freshwater microbial communities from Lake Tanganyika, Tanzania - TA2015050 Kigoma 12 surface | ecosystem: Environmental > Aquatic > Freshwater > Lake | place: Tanzania: Lake Tanganyika... | reverse complement strand
CGTTCCTGGGCGACACCACCATGGCGCTCGAACGCCGCGGCGCCAGGCGGATAGCCGCGCCGTTCCCGCTCGGAGCAGAGGGAACGACGATGTGGCTGCGTGCTGCCGGCGCCGCATGGGGAATCCCGGCCGCGGCGGTCGATGCCGCCGTTGCGCCCGACCGCGCTCGCGCCGAGTCCGCGCTCGCCGCGAAGTCCGCCGAACTCGCCGGCAAGAGCGTCTTCTTCTTCCCCGATTCGCAGCTCGAGGTCCCGCTTGCCAGGTTCCTCGCACGGGAACTCGGGATGAAGCCGCTGGAGGTGGGTACGCCCTATCTGCACCGCGGGCTGATGGCCGAGGAACTGGCGCTGCTGCCGGGGGACGTGACGCCCGTGGAAAGCCAGGACGTCGAGGCCGGCCTCGACCGGGCGCGCGCCCTCAGGCCCGACCTCACCGTGTGCGGGCTTGGGCTGGCGAATCCCCTCGAGGCGGAGGGATTCGCGACGAAATGGTCGATCGAGCTGCTGTTCTCGCCGATCCAGGGGTACGAGCAGGCCGCGGACCTGGCGGAGCTCTTCCGGCGCCCGCTCGCGCGTCGCAGGCGGCTGGCGGCCTGAGCCCGTGGAACTGACGCTCTGGACATATGAAGGCCCGCCGCATGTCGGCGCGATGCGCGTCGCGGCGTCGATGCGCGACGTCCATTTCGTGCTGCACGCGCCGCAGGGCGACACCTACGCGGACCTGCTGTTCACGATGATCGAGCGCAACGAACGGCGGCCGCCCGTCACCTACACGACGTTCCAGGCGCGCGACCTGGGCGGCGACACGGCCGAGTTGTTCAAGCGCGCGGTCGCTGGCGCGCGCACCCGCTTCGCGCCGAAGGCGATGCTGGTCGGCGCATCCTGCACCGCCGAACTGCTTCAGGACGATCCGGGCGGCCTCGCGCGGACGCTCGGGCTCGATATTCCGACCATTCCGCTCGAGCTTCCGTCGTACAGCAAGAAGGAGAACTGGGGCGCTGCGGAGACTTTCTACCGCATCGTGCGCGCGCTGGCGGGTCCGGCGCGACCGCGCGGCACCAAGTCGCGCGCATGCAATTTACTCGGCGCGACGTCGCTGGGCTTCCGCAACCGCGACGACGCGGTCGAGATCCGTCGCTTGATCGAGTCGCTGGGGATCACGGTCAATGTCGGCGCGCCGGCCGGTGCCTCTCCCGACGACATCGCGCGGCTCGGCGACGCCGACTTCAACGTCGTGCTCTATCCCGAGATCGCGCTGCCGGCGGCGAAGTATCTCGAGAAGACCTTCGGGCAGCCCTACACGCGCGCGATCCCGATCGGCGCACGCGCCACCCGCGAATTCGTCGAGGAAGTCTGCGCGCTCGCGCAAGTCGCCGCGCCGTCGAGGCAGTTGGTCCCGCGTGCAGACTGGTACGCGCGTTCGGTCGATTCGAACTACCTGACGGGCAAGCGCGTGTTCGTCTTCGGCGACGCCACGCACGCCCTGGCCGCCGCCCGCGTCGCCGCCGAGGAGATCGGGTTCGACGTCGTGGGCCTCGGCACCTATTCGCGCGAGTTCGCCCGCGAGGTCCGGGCAGCCGCCGAGCGATATGGGATCCAGGCGCTAATCACCGACGACTATCTCGAGGTCGAGCAGGCCATCGCCGAAGCCCAGCCCGAGCTCGTGCTGGGCACGCAGATGGAGCGCCACATCGCGAAGCGTCTGGGCGTCCCCTGCGCTGTGATCTCCGCGCCAGTGCATGTACAGGATTTTCCCGCGCGCTATGCGCCGCAGATGGGGATCGAAGGCGCGAGCGTGCTGTTCGACACGTGGATCCATCCCCTGACGATGGGCCTCGAGGAACATCTGCTCGCGATGTTCCGGGACGATTTCGAGTTCCACGGCGATGCCGCCCCCTCGCATCTCGGCGCGCCGGCCGGGGTCGCGTCGACGCCGGTCCTGCCGGCCGCTGCAGCCTCGGTGCGGGACCTCGCCGCCGCAGCCGCGCCTGCCTGGACGGCCGAGGCGGAAAGCGAGTTGAAGAAGATCCCCTTCTTCGTGCGCGGCAAGGCGCGGCGCAACTGCGAGAGATTCGCCGCCGAGCGCGGCGTGGCACCGATAACCGTGGAAACGCTCTACGATGCCAAAGCGCATTTCTCCCGCTGACGCCACGCCGGTCCGCGTCGTCCTGGTCACGATGGACAGCCATCTGACCGGTGCGGCGATGGCTGCGGGCGCCGCGCTGCGCAAGGAGTTGCCGGGACTCGAGCTCGCCGTCCATGCGGCCGATCGTTGGGGATCGGACGCCGAGCGTCTCGCGCGCTGCAAGGCCGACATCTCGCGCGCCGACATCATCGTCGCGACGATGCTGTTCCTCGACGAGCATGTCCGCGCCGTCTTCGACGACCTGAAGGCGCGGCGGGATTCGTGCGACGCCATCGTCTGCTGCATGTCGGCGGGCGAGGTCGTCAAGCTTACCCGCATGGGCCGCTTCAACATGTCGGCGGAGGCGCTCGGCGTCATCGGCTGGCTGAAGCGGCTGCGCGGGGCGAAGAGCTCCAACGGCGAGAGCAGCGGCCAGCGCCAGATGAGCATGCTGCGTCGGCTGCCCAAGCTGCTGCGCTTCATCCCCGGGACGGCACAGGACCTGCGTGCCTATTTCCTCGCGCTGCAATACTGGCTGGCGGGCTCGCGCGAGAATTTCGCCGACCTCATCCGGATGCTCGTCGAGCGCTACGCCGACGGGGCGCGCAAGGGGCTGCGCACGGCCGTCAAGGCCGCCGCTCCGGCCGAGTATCCGGATATCGGCGTATACCACCCGAAGATGGCTGGCCGGATCTCGGGCCAGGCCGATCGCCTGCCGGCCGGGCCAGCCGCGGCCGCCGGGACGGTCGGCGTGCTGGTCATGCGCTCCTACCTGCTCGCGGGGAACGCCGCGCACTACGACGGCGCGATCGCGGCGCTCGAAGCGCGCGGCCTGCGCACGGTGCCAGTCTTCGCCGCCGGCCTCGACGCGCGGCCGGCGATCGAGAAGTTCTTCATGCGCGACGGGCGTCCATCCGTCGACGCGGTCGTGTCGCTGACCGGTTTCTCGCTGGTCGGCGGGCCCGCCTACAACGATTCGCGGGCGGCGGAGGAGATGCTCGCGAGGCTCGACGTTCCCTACGTGACCGCCCATCCGCTGGAGTTCCAGACGCTGGAAGAATGGGCGGCATCGGCCCGCGGCCTGATGCCGGTCGAAAGCACGATCATGGTCGCCCTTCCCGAACTCGACGGCGCCGGCGGCCCGCAGATCTTCGGCGGCCGGTCGACCGGCTCGGGCAAGCCCTGTCGCGGTTGCGCGGAGGCATGCGTCTTCCCGGAGCACGGTGCCGGGATGGAGATGCGTGCGTGCAAGGAGCGCACCGCCACGCTGGCGGCGCGCGTGCGCAAGCTCGTCGACCTGCGGCGCGCGCGCGCTGCCGATCGAAAGGTCGCGGTGGTGCTCTTCAATTTCCCGCCCAACGCCGGAAACGCTGGGACGGCGGCGCATCTTTCGGTCTTCGAGTCGCTCCATCGCACGATGAAGGCGCTGGCGCGCGAAGGCTACGCGGTCGAGGTGCCGGAGACCGCGCATGCGCTGCGGCGTCGCCTGCTCGAGGGAAATGCCCAGCGCCACGGTTCGATCGCAAATGTCCACGCGCGCATCGCCGTCGACGACCACGTGCGCCGCGAGACCTGGCTGGACGAGATCGAGACGGTCTGGGGCCCGGCCCCGGGCAAGCACCTGACCGACGGCCGGTCGTTGTTCGTCCTCGGCGAGCGCTTCGGGAACCTTTTCGTCGGCCTGCAGCCGGGCTTCGGACACGAAGGCGATCCGATGCGGCTGATGTTCGAGAAGGGTCGCGCGCCGACCCATGCCTTCGCGGCGTTCTATCGCTGGATCCGGGAGGATTTTGGCGCGTCCGCGCTGCTGCATTTCGGGACCCACGGGGCGCTCGAGTTCATGCCGGGCAAGCAGACCGGCATGTCTGGCGCCTGTTGGCCGAGCCGGCTCACCGGCGACCTGCCCCATGTCTATCTCTACGCGGCCAACAACCCGTCCGAGGGGACCGTAGCGAAGCGTCGCTCCGGCGCGACGCTGGTGACCTACATGACGCCGCCGCTCTCTCATGCCGGTCTGTACCGCGAGCTCGCGGCGTTGCGGAACTCGATCGGTCGCTGGCGCGCCCTGCCGCCGGAGAACGCGGCCGAGCGGGCCGATCTCGCGGGCATGATCCAGGCGCAGGCCGCTGCCATCGACCTCGCGGCCGCCGAGCCGCAATGGCGCGACGCAGGCGAAGCCGAGATCGCCTCCCTGACGGCGGCGCTGTACGAGCTCGAGTCCACTCTCATTCCCCAGGGCCTGCACGTCTTCGGCTCTCCTCCCGACGCCGACAAGCGGATCGAGACGCTGGTCGTGCTGGCCGATGCGGCGCCCGGAGGGCCTTCGCGCGCGGCGATCGAGGCCCTCGTGCACGGCGAGCCGATCCCGGATCGCGACCGGTCTGCCGGACGCTTCGGCGAGATAGCGCGGATCGACCGGCTGCTCGCGGACAACCGCGAGATGGACGGGCTGCTCAAGGCGCTGGCAGGTCGCTACGTGCGGCCCGTCGCCGGCGGCGACCTGCTCACCAACCCGGACATCCTCCCGACCGGCCGCAACATGCATGGCTTCGATCCGTTCCGGATCCCCAGCGCCTTCGCAGTGAGCCGCGGGACGCGCCAGGCACGCCGGCTGCTCGAGCGTCATGTCGCCGAGACCGGCACCGTCCCCGAGTCCGTCGCGATCGTGCTGTGGGGCACCGACAACCTGAAGAGCGAGGGCGCGCCGATCGCCCAGGCCATGGCCCTGATGGGAGCCGTGCCGCGCTTCGATTCTTACGGCCGCCTGGCCGGCGCGCGCCTCCTGCCGCTCGGCGAGATCGAAGGCCCGCGGGTAGACGTGGTGATCACGCTGTCCGGGATCTTCCGCGACCTGCTGCCGCTGCAATCCAGGATGCTGGCCGAGGCCGCATGGCTCGCCGCCTCCGCCGACGAGCCGGAGGAACTCAACTTCGTGCGCAAGCACGCGCTCGCCTATGTCCGCGAGACCGGCTGCGACCTCGCCACCGCCGCCCTGCGGGTGTTCGGCAACGCGGAGGGCGTCTATGGCGCGAACATCAACCTGCTCGTCGACAACGGCGCGTGGCAGGACGCCGACGAGCTCGGCGACACCTTCGTGCGGCGCAAGAGCTTCGCCTACGCGCCCGATGGCCGGACCATCGCGAGCCCGGCGCTCATGACGCGCGCGCTCGCCGATGTCGGCGCGGCGTTCCAGAACCTGGACTCGGCCGAATTGAGCATCACGACGATCTCGCACTACTTCGACACGCTGGGCGGGATCAGCAAGGCCGCCGAGCGCGCCCGCGGCGGATCGGCCCCGGCCGTCTACATCGGCGACCAGACCCGTGGCGAGGGCACGATCCGGACGCTCGGAGAGCAGGTCGCCCTCGAGGCGCGCACGCGGATCCTCAATCCTGCCTGGTACGAGAGCATGCTCGAGCACGGCTACGAGGGCGCGCGCCAGATCGACGAGCACGTCACCAACGCGATGGGCTGGTCGGCGACGACCGGCAAGGTCCCGCCGTGGGTCTATCGTCGGGTGACGGAGACCTTCGTGCTGGATCCGGCCATGCGCGAACGGCTCGCCGCCCTCAATCCTGCGGCGTCGGCGAAGCTCGCGAGCCGCCTGCTCGAGGCCGAGCAGCGCCGCTTCTGGCAGGCCGACAGCGAGACGCTCGATGCGCTGCGCCGCGCGGGCGACGAACTCGAGGAAAGACTCGAAGGCGTTACGGGAGGAGTTGCCGCATGACGGTTTTGACCCCAACGAGACCGCGTGTCGGGCGGGGAGACGGCGAGGGATCCCTGCAGGTCCATCAGGACGACTCGATGAAGATCGACGGCGCGAAGGTGTTCGCGGTCTACGGCAAGGGCGGCATCGGAAAGAGCACCACCTCCTCCAATCTTTCCGTCGCCTTCTCGAAGATCGGCAAGCGCGTCCTGCAGATCGGCTGCGATCCCAAGCACGACTCGACCTTCACGCTGACGAAGCGGCTGATGCCGACGGTCATCGACGTGCTGGAAAGCGTGAATTTCCACGCCGAGGAGCTGCGCCTCGAGGACTTCGTCTTCGAGGGCTACAGCGGCGTCATGTGCGTCGAGGCCGGCGGCCCGCCCGCCGGAACGGGTTGCGGCGGCTATGTCGTGGGCCAGACGGTCAAGCTGCTCAAGGAGCACCGGCTGCTCGACGACACCGACGTCGTCGTCTTCGACGTCCTGGGCGACGTGGTGTGCGGCGGCTTCGCGTCGCCCTTGCAGCACGCGGACCGCGGCATCATCGTCGCGGCGAACGACTTCGACTCGATCTTCGCGATGAACCGGATCGTCGCCGCGATCGGCGCGAAGGCGAAGAACTACGACGTCCGGCTCGGCGGGGTCATCGCCAATCGCAGCGCCGCGGTCGACCAGATCGAACGCTACAACGCGGCTTCCGGCATGCGCACCCTGGCGCATTTCCCCGATCTAGATGCGATCCGGCGCAGCCGGCTCAAGAAGGCGACGTTGTTCGAGATGGACCGCTCGCCCGAGCTGGACCGTGTCCTCGACGGCTACATCGAACTCGCGGAAACCCTGTGGAAGGGCGTGGAGCCACTCCCCGCGCGATCGCTCAAGGACCGCGAGATCTTCGACCTGCTGGGGTACGACTGATGCAGACCGCCAGCTATCGCGAGCAGCGCTCGCGCGTCGAGACCTACTTCGACCGTACCGCCGTCCAAGCTTGGACGCGCCTGACCTCGGATGCGCCGGTCGGGCGGATCCGCGCCACGGTCCGCGCGGGGCGCGACCGGATGCGGTCCACCCTCCTCGACTGGCTACCGGCCGACCTGCGCGGCGCGCGCGTTCTCGACGCTGGGTGCGGCACCGGCGCCTTCGCCGTCGACGCCGCGCGGCGGGGCGCGCACGTGGTCGCCGTCGATCTCTCGCCGACGCTGGTGACCCTCGCCCGCGAACGCTCGCCCGCCGATCTCGGCGCGGGGCGCGTCGAGTTCCTGGTGGGCGACATGTACGAAGCGGCGGCGCTCGGCCCCTTCGACTACGTCGTGGCCATGGACTCGCTGATCCACTACCGGCTCGAGGATGCGGTGCGCGTGCTCGGCGCCTTCGCGGGAAGCTGCGCGGGATCGATCGCCTTCACCTTCGCGCCCCGCACGAACGCGCTGGCGGCGATGCATGCGATCGGCCGCCTGTTCCCGCGCGGCGACCGCGCCCCGGCGATCGAGCCGGTGAAGCCCGCGACGCTGCATGCCGCGCTCGGGCGCGAACCCGCGCTGGCGGGCTGGGCCCCGGGGCGCACGACGCATGTGGCGAGCGGGTTCTACCAGTCCCAGGCGCTGGAGCTCGTCGGCGGATGACGAGGATGTCGGCGCGCATGTCCGGGATCTGGATGGCGGTCGGCCCGCGCTTCCTGCCTTTCGCCGACGCGGCGAGCGCGGACCTGCCGATCGGTCGGCTCCTGCGGCTGTCGCTGTTCCAGATCTCTGCGGGCATGGCGCTGGTCCTTCTCAACGGAACGCTCAATCGCGTGATGATCGTCGAGTTCGGGATGTCCGCCGCGATCGTCGCGACGATGGTGGCGCTGCCGGTCGTCGTGGCACCGTTCCGCGCCCTGATCGGCCACCGTTCCGACACCTATCGTTCCTATCTCGGGTGGCGTCGCGTTCCGTTCATCTGGATGGGCACGCTGCTGCAATACGGCGGCTTCGCCATCATGCCTTTCGCGCTGCTGCTGATGTCGGGTACCGGGGCCGGACCCGCGTGGGTCGGGCATGCAGGCGCCGCGCTCGCCTTCCTTCTCGTGGGCGCTGGCGTCGCGACCGCTCAGACGGCAGGGCTGGCGCTCGCCGGCGATCTTGCGCCGCAGGCGAAGCGGCCGCGCGTGATCGGGTTGCTCTACATGATGCTGCTGGTCGGCACCGTGGTGAGCGGCTTCCTGTTCGGCCGCCTGCTCGGCGACTTCGATCCGCTTCGCCTCATCCAGGTCGTCCAGGGCGCGGCCGTGGCGACGCTGCTGCTGAACGTCGTGGCGATGTGGAAGCAGGAACCGCGCGACCCCACGCGGACGCGCCACGACAGAATCCGCCCTGCCTTCGCCGACAGCTGGGCCAACCTCGCGCGGCGGCCGGGCGCTCGGCGGCTGCTGGTGGCGAGCGGCGCGGGAACCCTTGGCTTCGGCATGCAGGACATCCTCCTGGAGCCCTATGGCGGCCAGGTGCTGGGCCTCTCGGTCGGGGCGACCACCCAATTGACGGCCCTCGCGGCGATCGGCGCGCTCGCGGCGTTCTTCGTCGCCGCGCGCGTGCTCGAGCGACGCTTCGACGCGCCGCGGCTGGCGGCGATGGGCGTGCTCGCCGGCATCGTGTCGTTTTGCGCCGTGGTGCTGTCGGCGCCGGTCGAGTCGGTCTTGCTGTTCCGATGCGGCGTCGGCGGGATCGGTTTCGGCGGTGGGCTGTTCATGCTCGCGACGCTCTCCGCGGCGATGGAACTAGGTACGGCAGACGACATGGGCACCGCGCTCGGCGCCTGGGGCGCCGTGCAGGCCACCGCCGCCGGCGTAGCCATCGCGGCAGGCGGCGTCATCGCCGACGCTGTCTCGTCCGTCGCCGGCGCGCTTGCCGGCTACACGTTCGTCTATCACCTGGAAATCCTGCTGCTCTTCGCGACGCTGGCGATCCTTGGACCGCTCGCGGCACATTCGCGGCGCGCAGGGGACCGCAATTCGACGCGCTTTGGAATGGCCCAGTTCCCTGGCTGATTCGGGCGCAAGGAGGAAGATATGGAAAAGGGTTCCTTGGGAAGCTACTTGGACGTGGCGCAGGTCGCGCTATACGTGTTCTGGGCGTTCTTCGCGGCGCTCATCTTCTACCTGCAGCGCGAGGGCAAGCGTGAAGGCTTTCCCCTTGAGTCGGAACGGTCTGCACTCGTGACCGTGCAGGGCTTCCTGCCGATCCCGAAGCCAAAGACCTACCTGCTTCATGACGGCTCGACCGTCCAGGCCCCCCGCGAGGAGGTGCCCGAGGTCGTCAACGGGACGCCCGTCGCCGCAATCCCCGGGGCACCCATCGAGCCGAACGGTGATCCGATGACGGCGGGCGTCGGCCCCGGCTCATGGGCGCGTCGTATCGACAAGCCCGACATGACGGCCGACGGCCGGGTCAAGATCGTGCCGTTGCGCGTGGATAGCGAGTTCTCCGTCGCGACCGAGGATCCCGATCCGCGCGGTTTCGCCGTGGTCGGCGCAGACGGCGCGAAGGGCGGCACGGTGGTCGATGCATGGGTGGACCGCTCGGAGGCGCTGTTCCGCTATCTGGAGGTCGATGTCGGCGGTCGCACGGTGCTCCTGCCGGTAAACTTCTCCCGCGTAGATCCGAAGGCGCGACAGGTGAAGGTCGTCTCGATCCTCGGCGCCCATTTCGCCGGCGTGCCCGCGATCAGGTCGAGGGATTCGATCACCATGCTCGAGGAAGAGAAGGTGATGGCCTACTACGGCGCGGGAACGCTCTACGCCACGCCGTCCCGCGCGAAGCCGCTGCTATGAGCCACGACGATTTCGACTTCGAGCCCGTCCGCGGGCTCCCCAGGCGGCTGCCGCCGGGAGAGCGGATCCTCTGGCAGGGAAGCCCGGACGCGAGCGACTTCGCCTTCCGCTTCCTCAAGCTCGCGCATCTTACCGGCTACTTCATCGCCCTCGTGGCCTGGGTTGTGGTGTCGACCGCGCTCGACGGCGCATCGCTGCTCGAGGTCTCCTCGGCGGCGGCCGCCGGCGCGGCGCTTTCGCTCGTGGCCCTCGCCCTCGTTCGCGGCTATGCGGAACTGGTGGCGCGCACGACCGTCTACACGATGACGGACGAGCGCTTCGTGCTGCGGGTCGGGATCGCCCTTCCGATCTCCGTGAACCTTCCTTTCTCGCGGATCGACGCCGCCGCGATGCGCGCCACGCCCGGGGGTACCGGCGAGATCGCGCTCAGGCTTCTGCCCGGTGAACGGATCGCGTATCTCCTCCTATGGCCGCATGCGCGCGGCTGGCACATGGCACGGCCCGAACCCGTGCTCCGGTGCCTGCACGACGTGGCCGTCGTCTCGGCGATACTCGGTCGCGCGCTCGGCGCATCGCCGGCACAGGCCGCCGCAGCGAACATTCCGGCGACCACGCCACGACCGGTCCGGACCCTCGCCCCGAGCACCGCATGACCGCCGGACCGCTTCGCCACGCCGGCTCCGCGATCCCCCGCCTGCTTCTGATCGCGGCGGCGGCAATGCTCGCGACATCCGTAATCGGAGCGGGGCTCGGGCGCGATCTCGGCCAGGACGGCGATCCACGCATCGCCGCGTCCAGCGGCGCGCCGACGTCGCTGCGCGAGATGCGCTTCGTCGACCGACCCGACGGCGGTATCGACATCATAGATCCGGCCGACGAGCAGGTCTTCGCCCGCCTCGCTCCAGGCGAGGATGGATTCGCCCGCGCGACGCTGCGCGGCCTGGTCCGCGACAGGAAGAAACTGGACCTCGGACCCGAAATCCCGTTCCGGCTGGCGATGTGGCCGGATGGTCGCCTGGTGCTCGACGATCCGGCGACCGGCAGGCATGTCGACTTGCGCGCCTTCGGCCCGACCAACCGCGAAGCGTTCGCGCGGCTGCTGCCGCGCACGGACGGCGCGCCTATAGGAGATAGACGATGACCGACGTCGCAGCCGATCCGGCGCTGAACGAATCGACCGCGCGCGCGCGGCAGAGCACCGTCCTGACGCCGAATTTCTACACCACCGACTACGCCGCGATGGATCGCATCGACGTCTCGCCCGTCGAGGGCGAGTGGGACGCGATGATGGATGAGTTCCGCAGGGACGCGAATGTCGAGCATTTCGAGCGCGATCGCGACTTCCGCGCCGAGGTGGCGGCCTTGCCCGAAGACCTGCGCGAGGAGTTCCTCGACTTCCTCGTCAGTTCCTGCACGGCTGAATACTCGGGGTGCCTGCTCTACGCCGAGATCATGAAGCGCGCGAAGAATCCGCGCATGCGCGAGTTGTTCGGGCTGATGAGCCGCGACGAGTCGCGGCACGCGAACTTCCTCAACCAGTCGCTGCGCGACTTCGACCTGGCGGTCGACCTCAAGCTTCTGCGCGAGGTCAAGAAGTACAAGTACTTCTCCCCGAAATTCATCATGTACACGGTCTACCTGTCGGAGAAGATCGGCTACGCGCGCTACATCACGATCTATCGCCATCTCGAGCGCAATCCCCATCTGCGCTTCCATCCGATCTTCCTGTGGTTCCAGCAGTGGTGCAACGACGAGTTCCGGCACGGCGAGGCCTTCGCGCTGATGATGCGCGCCCAGCCGGAGTTGCTGCGCGGCCGCAACCGCCTCTGGATCCGCTTCTTCCTGCTCGCGGTCTACGCGACGATGTACGTGCGCGACCACATGCGGCCGCGGATGAATGCCGCGCTCGGCTTCGATCCAACTGACTACGACTTCAGGGTGTTCCGGATCACCAACGAGTGCTGCAAGCAGATCTTCCCGCTCGTGCTCGACATCGACGATCCGCGGTTCAAGGACGGGCTGGACCGGCTGAACCGGATCTCGCAGGCAAACGAGGCTGCGAAGAAGCGCGGTGGCGTGATGGGCGCATTGACGCGCCTGGGGTGCATGGCGGCTTCGGCGGTGACACTCGGGCGCCTGTTCCTGCTGCCGACGGTCGAGGTCGCCCCGCGCGAGAGCGTGCGCATGGCGCCGCAGTGGTGAGTGGGCAGGGACCGTGGACGCAGTCGTCGCCTTCCTGATTCCCCTGGGGACGGTGATCGCCGCCTGGTGGATCGGCACGGCGGCGATCATGCGCCTCGACAGGCTGCCGCGGAACAGCCCGCCGCTCAGCCTCGCGGTTGCGGGCGTGCTCGCCCTCGCGGGCGTCGCGCTGGTGGCATTTTCGAGCGACGCGGTCACGGAGCAGGGCGCCTATGCGGGATTCATCGGCACGCTGCTGATCTGGGCCTGGGTGGAGACCGCCTTCCTGACTGGTGCCGTCGTGGGGCCGCGGCGGCTGCCCTGTCCGCCTGCCAGGGGCGTGGCGCGGTTCTCGTTCGCCCTGCAGGCGATCCTTTATCACGAGATCGCGCTGCTCGCCGCCGGGGCGCTCGTCGCCGCCGCCTGCTGGGGCGGCGCGAACCTGACGGCGCTCTGGTGCTTCGCGGTGCTGTGGACGATGCGTGCGAGCGCCAAGCTGAACCTGCATCTCGGAGTGCCCAATCTGGGCGACGAATTGCTGCCCGATCACCTGCGCTATCTCGGCAGCTATTTCTCTCGCGGGCCGGTCTCGCCGCTGTTCCCCGCGACGGTCGGGTTCGCGGTGCTCGTAGCGATGCCGCTGTGGATGACGGCCTATGCCCATCGCGCCTCCGGCTTCGAGGGAACCCAGGCGGCGATCCTCGCGACGCTGCTGACGCTGGCTATCGCGGAGCACCTATTCATGGTGCTGCCGATCCCGCAATCGCTGCTCTGGGGCAGCGGGGGGGCCATTCGGATGCGTGGCACGGACGTCGAACGGACAGGGAAGGGGACGCCGTCATGAACTACGACGAATTCTTTGCCGACAGGCTGGACGGCCTCCGCCGTGAGGGCCGCTACCGGGTGTTTACCGATATCGAGCGCCAGCGCGGTGAGTTCCCGCTCGCGACCCGGCACGGCGCCGAAGGTTCGGCGAAGGTCGCCGTATGGTGCTCGAACGACTACCTGGGCATGGGTCAGAACCCCAAGGTCCTCGAAGCCATGCACGAGGCGCTCGACCGCTGCGGCGCGGGCGCCGGCGGGACCCGCAACATCTCGGGGAACACCCACTATCACGTGCTGCTGGAGCGCGAGCTCGCCGCGCTGCACGACAAGCCCGCCGCGCTCCTGTTCTCGTCCGGCTACGTGTCGAACTGGGCCACGCTGTCGACGCTGGCGTCGCGGTTGCCCAATTGCGTCGTCCTCTCCGATGCCGGCAATCACGCCTCCATGATCGAAGGCATCCGGCACTCGGGTGCGCCGCGCCGGATCTTCGCGCACAACGATCCGCGCGACCTGGAGCGGAAGCTGGCGGACCTGCCGCGCGACGCGGCGAAGCTGGTCGCATTCGAGTCCGTCTACTCGATGGACGGCGACATTGCGCCGATCGCCGAGCTATGCGACGTCGCCGAAAGGCATGGTGCGATGACCTATCTCGACGAGGTCCATTCCGTGGGGCTCTATGGCCCGCGCGGCGGCGGCATAGCCCAGCGCGAGGGAGTGTCGGACCGCGTCACGGTGATCGAGGGAACGCTCGGCAAGGCTTTCGGCGTCATGGGCGGTTATATCGCGGGGTCGACCGCGATGTGTGACTTCGTGCGCAGCTTCGCCTCGGGCTTCATCTTTACGACGTCGCTACCGCCGGCTGTGGCCGCGGGCGCACTCGCGAGCGTTCGGCATCTGAAGGAAAGCTCTTCGGAGCGGCGGGCGCATCAGGCAGTGGTCGCCGAGGTGCGCCGGCGTCTGACCGAGGCGGGAATTCCGGTCATGGCTAACCTGAGCCATATCGTGCCGGTAATGGTCGGTGACCCGGTACTGTGCCAGAGCATCAGCGCGGAGTTGATGTCCGAGCACGGGATTTATGTCCAGGCCATAAACTATCCCACCGTGCCACGCGGGACGGAGCGCCTGCGCATCACGCCGACGCCGCTGCATGGACCGGAGGAGATCCGCCACCTTGTAGCATCGCTCACAGCGATTTGGTCTCGACTTTCGTTGCGCCGCGCAGCCTGAGGGCGTGTCGAGGAACGAACGCCGTGTCCCGGCGGGGTCCTGTCTCGCCGGCTGCTCTAGTTCGTGCCGCGCGCGATGCGCCGGGCGTGCCGCCACGTCGCGCGCGTGCGCGTCACTTCAGGGTCTGCAGGTAGGCGATCACGTTCGCCCGTTCGGCATCGTTGCGGATCCCAGCGAACGCCATGGTGGTTCCCGAAACGACGGCGCGAGGATTGGCCAAGTACTTGTCTAGAATCTCGGGTGTCCAGACGATGTTGATGTTCTGGTTCGCCGTCGAATAACGGAAACCTTCCACCGATCCGGACTTGCGGCCGACGACGTTCCACAAGGTCGGGCCCACGCCGCGTTTGCCCTCTGCGGTGGCGATATGGCAGGACGTGCAGAGCCGTTTGAAGGCCTGTTCGCCGGCCGCCGGATCGCTTGCCACTGCGGGCGAAGCCGCTCCCAAGCACACCCCCGCTATCGCGAGGGCTATTGCAACAATGCCCTTCATCGGATCACGCTCCTGTCGTTGGCTAACACACCGAGCAAAAGAAGTTATCCCGCTTTCCGAAGATTTCAACGCCACCGCGCCTGAAATCGGCGAAGCCCGATGGCTTGGCGGCGCAGGCGCTTGTTGCTGTTTCATGCCGTGCTCGGCGGCAGGGTCCGCGCCGCCGCTTTTCCAGCCCCCGTTTCATCCCATACTGGTGTCCGGCGACCGGACACGAGCGGCCGTGCAGGGCAGGAGAGGGGCGATGGGCGCTACAGCCCTCGGCGGATGGAGGCGCGGGGCGCTGCGCGGCCCGCTCGCGGCGCACGCCTGTCGGTCGCGGATGACGCCGCTCGCGTCGCGCATTCGGGGCATCGCGGCCCTGCTCGGGCTCGTGATGCTGGCGGGTTGCGCGAGCGAAGGCGCCCGCATGCATGAGCCGCCGGACGTCGGCGCTTGTCGCGCGCTCTATCGCGACGTCGACGCGATCGTTGCCGCGGCTGGAGTTCGCGATGCGCAGGAGGGGGCAATCGCTGGATTTCCCTACCTGCGCGTAGATCGGCTGCATGCCGCGCTGCGGCATGCGGCGCGGGACGACGCGGCGTTCGAGGACTGGGTCACGCGGCTGCAGGCGATGGATCGCGCGGCGCGGCGCCACGAACTGGCGAACCTACCGGTCGACGCGCGTGCGGCGCTGTCGTCGCGGCATGGCACGCGCGAGGATCCCGGTCGCGGCCTCGCCGATTGCGCCGAGATGCTGCGCGCCGCGGATCTCGGCGACGCAGTCGCGCGGCGCGCGCTGCTCGCGCAGGCAGAGGCGCCGCCGGCCTATCTCGCATGGCAGCGCGTCGCCGGGCTCTACTGGATCACGCGCCTCGGCTTTGCGCGCGGCGTGGGCGATCTCGAGCGGGACCTGCAGGAGGTCTTCGACGCGCCCGCCCTGCCCGGCGCGGGTACGCGCCGGCGCTATGCGCCGCCGCCGGGCGAGCGGCTGGACCCGCGCCAGGTGCGCGCGATCCTCGAGCGCTCGCGCCGGGGTCCCTTCGCGCTGCCGGTGCCGGACGCGGAATCCGCCGAGCGACTCTTCGCCAGCTTCGCGCCGGAGATCACGGTCGACACGACCGGGACCCATGACCTGTTCGGCGCGCTGGCCTGGACGTCGGCGACGGCGCCCGAGGTGGAGGTCGGCACGCCCGTCGTCTACCGGCGGATCGCGCACACGCTCGTCGGCGGGCAGGCCTTGCTCCAGCTCGTCTACACGATCTGGTTCCCGGAGCGCCCGGCATCCGGGCCGCTCGACCCGCTCGCGGGCGCGCTCGACGCCGTCGTGTGGCGCGTGACGCTGGCGCCGGATGGCGAGCCCTTGGTGTTCGACTCGATCCACGGCTGCGGCTGCTACCACCAGTTCTTCCCGACGCCGCGCGCGACGCCGCGCCCGGCACCCGGCGCGCTGGAGGAATGGGCGTTCGCGCCGCAATCCCTGCCGCGGCTAGCGCGCGGCGAGCGCGTGACGCTGCATCTCGCGACGCGCACCCACTACCTGCAGCGCATCGGCGTCGACGAGCCCCCGCAGCCGGCGCGTGCCTACGGCTTCGCCGACGAAAACGCGCTGCGCTCGCTGCCGCGGCCGGACGGCACGCGCCGCGGCATCTACGGACCCGACGGCCTGGTGCCCGGCACCGAGCGGCCGGAGCGTTTCCTCTTCTGGCCGATGGGCATCCCCAGCGCCGGAAAGATGCGCCAATGGGGCCACCACGCCACCGCCTTCGTCGGCAGGCGCCATTTCGACGACCCGGACCTGCTCGAGCGTCGCTTCGACCTGCGCTGAAGGCCAAGGCGGATGGCGGGACGCGCCTGGGCTAGACGCCCTCGACGAGGAGCAGGTCGGTCTCCGCCGCGGCCTCGCGCAGTTTCCTGGCCGCGGTGTATTCCGGCGACTCGTAGAAGCGGCGCGCGGCCTCCGGAGTGTCGAACTCGATCACGACGATGGTCCCGTCGAGCCCGCCTTCGCGCCGCTCCGGGCGCGGATCACGGGCCAGGACCCTGCCGCTATGGGCCCCTATAGCCTCGCCTGCAGCGACGCGGAACCGCTCGTAGCCGTCCTTGTCGTGAACGCGGATGGCCGCCACCACGTATCCCTTCGGCATTTGACGAACTCCCCGATCGCGTGCGCGGCGTCGCAGGCGCGCCGCCTGCTGCATCCTTCCATCATGGCGGCGGGCGCGTCACCGGGGATGGCTTCGCACCATCCGCATGCGGCCCCGCAAAGCCGGGAAATGGCATCCAGTCCTTGCCAGGACCCATGATGCCCGCGCCATTGCCGCCGGTCGCGATCGGCCCGATGCCGGTCGCGACCACGGCGGCCGCACCGCCCGAGGATCCGCCTCGCCCTCGAGGGGACGGTTGCCTGGATCGGGTATCAGGGCGCGAGGGGGTGGCCGGCGTCGAGGGCGGCGACATCGGTGGCGGCCAGGCGCAACGCGGCCTCCATCAGGCGCCGCGCGGCATCGGCGGATTTCCAGCCGGAATGCGCGGCGAGGGTGACGTCGTCGCGCGCGCGCAGCGGATGGCCGGCGGGCAGCGGCTCGACCGCGTAGACGTCGAGCGCGGCGTGGCCGAGCCGGCCGCTCGCGAGCGCAGCGATCATCGCCGCCTCGTCGACCAGCGCGCCGCGCGCGGTGTTGACGAGGATCGCGCCGCGCCGCATGCGCGCGATCCGCGCCGCGTCGAGCAGGCCGCGCGTCTCCTCGACGAGCGCGAGATGCAGGCTCACCGCGTCCGACGCGGCCAGCACGTCGTCGAGAGCCATCGCCTCCACCGGAAGCCCTGCAGGCACGCCCGAGCGGCTCCAGCCGACGACGCGCATGCCGAAGCCGGCTGCGATGCGCGCCATCTCGCTCCCGATGCCACCGAGGCCGATCAGGCCGAGGGTGCGGCCGGCGAGCTCGATGCCCTCCGCCTGCGTCCACGCGCCCGCGCGCAGGCGGCGATCCATGCCCGCGATGCCGCGCGCGGCGGCGAGCAGCAGCGCGAAGGCGTGCTCCGCGACGCTGCGGTCGCCATAGCCCTCGATGGTGCGCACGCGGATGCCGAGGCGCGTCGCGGCGTCGATGTCGACATAGCTCGACGCGCCGGTGCCGAGGAACACGATGGAGCGCAGGCGCGGATGGACCTCGAGCAGCGCCGCGCCCATGGCCGTATGGCCGTTCAGGACGATCTGCGCCTCCGCGATCGTGGCGCGCAGCTGCGCGGGGTCCGGGTCGCCCTCGAACACCAGCATGCCGCCGGGCGCCGCGAGCCCGGCGAGCGTCGCCGCCATCATCGGCGAGCAGTCGACATAGGCGATGCGTGCCATGCGGGCCTCCCCTGTCTCAGCCGCCGAGCTGGCGCCAGAGGAACGCGAAGGCGAGCGCGCTCATCCGCGCGGCCTGCGCGTTGTCGGCGGCGCCGCCATGGCCACCCTCGGTGTTCTCGAAGCACAGCGCGTCGTGGCCAAGCTCCTCCATGCGCGCGGCCATCTTGCGCGCGTGCCCGGGATGGACGCGGTCGTCGCGCGTCGACGTGGTGAAGAGGATGCGCGGGTATCGCGCCTCGCGCCGCAAATTGTGGTAGGGCGACCAGCGGCGAATGAATTCCCAGTCGGCCGGGTCGTCGGGGTCGCCGTACTCGCCGATCCAGGATGCCCCGGCGAGGAGCCGGTGGTAGCGCCGCATGTCGAGCAGCGGCACCTGGCAGACCACGGCGCCGAAGAGCTCCGGGAAGAGTGTCGCCATGTTGGCGACGAGCAGCCCGCCATTGCTGCCGCCCATGATGCCGAGGCGGCGCGACGTGGCGACGCCGCGCGCCGACAGGTCGCGCGCCACCGCCGCGAAGTCCTCGTAGCAGCGCATGCGGCCGCCGCGCGTGGCGGCCTGGTGCCAGCGCGGCCCGTACTCGCCGCCACCGCGGATGTTCGCGACGGCGAAGGCGCCGCCCCTCTCGAGCCAGGCCGCGCCGACGGCCGCATGGTAGCCGGGCAGCATCGGTACCTCGAAGCCGCCATAGCCGACGAGCAGCGTCGGCGTGCCGCCGTCGCGACGCAGGTCGCGCCGCGCGACCAGGAAATAGGGGACGCGCGTCCCGTCGGCCGAGGCGACGAAGCGCTGCTCGGCTTCGAGCCCGCCGGCGTCGAAGAGCGGTGGCAGCGCCTTCAGCGTCTCCGCCGCGCCGCCGCCGACCGTGCCGCAGCGAAGGCTGGTGGGCGAGAGGAAGTCGGTAGCGGTGAGCCAGTACGCGTCGCCCTCGCCGGCGTCGACGGGCGTCGCGCCCACGGTCCCGAGCGCCGGCAGGCCAGGCAGGGCCGCGCCACGCCACGCGCCATCGGCGAAGCTCCAGGCCTCGACCCGCGACTTCACGTCGTCGAGCACGCCGAGCAGCACGTGCGCGCGCGTCGACGACCAGCTGGCCAGCGCGGTCGTCGGCGTCGGTGCGAAGAGGACATGGAAGCGGCGCGCGCCGGCGACGAAGTCGTCGAGGCGGCAGGCGAGCAGCGAGCCCGCCGCGTGGGTCGCGCCCTCGATCGTCCAGTCGTCGCGCAGCGAGAGCAGGAGCCACTCGAGGTGCGGGCGCGCGATCGCGCTGTCCGGCTTGTCGAGCCGGACCATCTCGCCGTCGCGCAGCCAGAAGACCTCAGCGCTGTAGAAGGTGAGCACGCGCACGAAGAAGTCGCGCTCGAAGCCGCGCGCGTGGTCGCGGATGGCGTAGCAGGTGACATGCGTGGCCTCGCCCTCGCCGAGCGTCGTCGCGCTGGCGAGGTCCGTCCCGCGCCGCCAGGACCTGGCGATGCGCGGGTAGCCGGAGGTCGTCAGCGATCCCGGCCCGAAATCGGTCCCGACGAAGATCTCGTCGCGGGTCCGCCACGCGACCTGGCACTTGGACTCGGGAAGGACGAAGCCGTCCGCGACGAAGCGCTTGGCGCGCAGGTCGAACTCGCGCACGACGACCGCGTCGCCGCCGCCGCGCGACAGCAGCACGAGCGCGCGCTCGTCGCCGGGCGGCAGGAACTGCGCGCCCTTCCAGACCCAGTTCTCGCCCTCCTCGCGGCCGAGCGCGTCGAGGTCGAGCACGACCTCCCAGGCGGGATCCGGCCTGCGGAACTCGCCGGCCGTGGCGCGGCGCCACAGCCCGCGCGGATTGGCCGCGTCCTTCCAGAGATTGTAGAGCAGGCCGCCATGCTGCTCGGGGAAGGGGATGCGCGCGTCGCTGTCGAGGATCGACAGGAGCCGCGCGCGCAGCGCCTCGAAGCCGGGCGTGGCCTCGAGCTCGCGCGCCGCGACCTCGTTTCGCGCGCGTACCCAGGCGAGCGCCGCCTCGCCGTCGATGTCCTCGAGCCAGAGATGGGGATCGATCGCGTCCGCAGCCGCGTGCTCCGTCGCCATGCAGGATCCTGCCACGGCCCCGGATCGGATCCAGACAAGTATTTCCCCCCGCCCGAGGGGCGTCGCTAGACGACCTTCAGCACTAGGCCGCAGCTGGGGATCGTGCCGGCCTCGCCGGGCATCGAGACATAGGGTGCCGTGGTCTCGAGCCGCGCGATGCGGCCCTCGGCCGCCAGCTTGGCGAGGCGCGCGTCCATCGAGTCGGCGAGCAGGGTCGTCTTCACGGTGAGGACGATTATGCCGCCGGGCCTGCAGATGCGGACCAGCTCGTCGAGCCCCTCCGCGCCGACATGGCCCGTGGTGAAGACGCCGACGGAGAGGATGCCCGCGAAGGCGCCGGTGGCGAACGGAAGCGGCCCGCCGAGCGCCAGCTTGTGCAGCCTTGCGTAGCTGCCCCGCCTCGCCGCCACGGCCAGCATGCCCTCGGAGATGTCGAGCCCCTCGACCTCCGGGTAGCCGGCGATCCCCAGCCACTCGCCCATGATGCCGGTGCCCACGCCGGCGTCCAGCACGGGGCGCGCGCCGCGCGGCAGGTGGCGCGCGAGCAGCGCGAGGCTGATGGTCGGATGGCGATAGCCGACCGCCGACATGTCGGCGTCGTAGGTCGCGGCCCAGCGGTCGTAATGCCCGGCGACCTCCGCCGTCGATCCCGCGCCGTAGACGGCGCCGAGCTGACCGGATTTCTCGTCTTGAGCCATCGAAGCCTCGCGCGCTGCCCGCCTGTCCGGGATCAAGCTAGACCAGCCGCGCCACGCGTGGAACCAGGCGCGTGGCGCGGATCCAGGCCCCCGGGATCCGGGCCTCGGCGGTCCGGGACCCGGGCAGCCCGCCATTCCCCCGCGAGCCCGCCCGGCCGATACTCGAGGCATGGATGTCGAGGCAGACCGGCAGGAGGGCGGGCGCGTCGTGCGCATGGCCACGCTCGGCCCCGCGGGAACGAACCACGATCTGGTGGCGCGGCGCTATCTCGGGTTCCACGGCGCCGGGACGCAGGGGCTTCGCCTCGTCGCCTCCTTCCGCGAGGCGGTCGCGCTGCTCGGGGCGGGCGAGGTGGACTTCGTGCTGCAATGCGCGGTCCACCCGGACGCGCCGGAGACGCTGGGCGGCAATTTCCGCGAGGTCTTCGCGATCGACTGCTTCATCTCCGACAGCAGGCCGCTTGCGATCCTCACGCGCGAGGACGTGGTGGCGCCGCGCTCGATCGGGCTCGTGATGCCGGCGACCGAGTCCTACGCGGACCTCGGCCGCTGGCAGGAGAAGCGGCCCTACGCCTCGATCCCGCTCGCCTTCGCGGACCTGCTGGCGGGGCGCATCGATTCGGCGCTCGCCTATCGCGACTACGCCGACGATCATTCTGGCCGGCTGCGCGTCGACGAGGAGATCGGCTCGCCAGACGACGTGTGGATCGTCTATGGCCGCGAGCGCGCCCATTCCGGCGGGCTGCTCGCCTCGCGGGAAAGCGCCTTCGCGCGGGGGATCGGCGGCCCGCTCAGCAATCGAGCGTCGTCTCGCGCTCCCACTGCGTGAGGTGGCGGCCGAAGCGGCTCCACTCCTCGTGCTTGAGCTTGAGGTAGCTGTCGCAGAAGGGCACGTCCAGGCGCGCGCGCAGCGCGTCGTCGGAGGCGAAGGCGCGCAGCGCGTCGAGCAGGTTGCCGGGCAGGCGCCGCACGCCCTCCAGCGTGTGGCCCTGGGTGTACATGTCGATGTCGCGCCGCGGGCCGGGATCCCGCTTCGCCTCGACGCCGTCGAGGCCCGCAGCGATCAGCCCGGCCTGCAGCAGGTACGGGTTCGCGGCGCCGTCCATCAGCCGGAACTCGAAGCGGCCCGCATCGGGGATGCGCACCATGTGCGTGCGGTTGTTCCCGCCATAGGTCACGGCGTTGGGCGACCAGGTCGCGCCCGAGGTCGTGCGCGGCGCGTTGATGCGCTTGTAGCTGTTGACCGTCGGGTTGAAGAGCGCGCAGAGCCCCTCGGCCGAGCCGAGCACGCCACCGAGGAAGTCGTAGGCCATGCGCGAGAGCCCCAGCTCGCCCTTCGGGTCGTGGAAGAGGTTGCGCCTGCCGGCGCGGTCCCAGACCGAGACATGCGCGTGGCAGCCCGAGCCGGTCAGGTCTATGAACGGCTTGGGCATGAAGGTCGCGCGCAGCCCGTGCTTCTCGGCGATCGCCTTGACCATGTACTTGAAGAAGACGTGGCGGTCGGCGGTCACCAGCGCGTCCGCATAGGTCCAATTCATCTCGAACTGGCCGTTCGCATCCTCGTGGTCGTTCTGGTAGGGCTCCCAGCCGAGCGCGATCATCGCGTCGCAGATCTCGGTGATGATGTCGTAGCGGCGCATCAGCGCGCCCTGGTCGTAGCAGGGCTTGGACTGGGTGTCCTGCGCGTCGGCGACTGCGCTGCCGTCCGGGGTGACGAGGAAGAATTCGCACTCGACCCCGCTCTTCATGCGCAGGCCCTTGGCGGCCGCCGCTGCGACCTGCTGCTTGAGGACGTGGCGCGGGCCATGCGCGACAGGCTTGCCGTCCATCACGATGTCCGAGGCGAGCCAGCCGACTTCGGGCTTCCAGGGCAGCTGGATCAGGCTGTCGGGATCGGGGACCGCGAACATGTCGCTGTCCGCCGGGCTCATGTCGAGCCAGGTCGCGAAGCCCGCGAAACCGGCGCCCGCGCGCTGCATCTCGCCGATCGCGCGCGCCGGCACCAGCTTGGCGCGCAGCGCGCCGAACAGGTCGACATAGCTGATCAGGAAATACTTGATCCGCTTTTCCTTCGCGATCTTCGCCAGATCCGTCGCCATGCCTAGCCTCCGTTCCCGTCCGTTGTCCCGCCGGGCGCGTTCGCGCGCCTCAGCGCAGATCCCTGCCCGGGATCCAGCTCGTGCCGGCGAGCGGGACCCCCGCCATCGCCGCGGCCTCGATCGTCGTCGCGACAAGGTCCTCGGGCTCGAGGTTGAGCACATGCGTCTTGCCGCAGGCGCGCGCGATCGTCTGCGCCTCCAGCGTCATCACCGACAGGTAGTTGCGCAGCCAGCGCGCGCCCTGCTCGGGATCCAGCCGCTTCTCCAACAGCGGGTCCTGCGTAGTGACGCCGACCGGGCAGCGCCCGGTATGGCAATGGTGGCAATGGCCGGGCGCGGTGCCCAGCGCCGCGTAGTCCGCGACCTGCACGGGCTTGTTGCAGCCCAGCGCCATCAGCGCGGCACTGCCGATCGAGACCGCGTCGGCGCCCATGGCCAGCGCCTTGGCGACGTCGGCGCCGCTGCGGATGCCGCCGGAGATGACCAGCTGCACCTTGCGATGCATGTCGAGGTCGACCAGCGCGTCGACCGCCTGGCGCAGCGCCGGCAGCGTCGGGATGCCGACATGCTCGATGAACACGTCCTGGGTGGCGCCGGTGCCGCCCTGCATGCCGTCGACGACGACGACGTCGGCGCCCGCCTTGACCGCCAGCTGCGTGTCGAAGAAGGGCCGCGAGGCGCCGACCTTGACGTAGATCGGCTTCTGCCAGTCGGTGATCTCGCGCAGTTCCTGGATCTTGATCGTGAGGTCGTCCGGCCCCGTCCAGTCGGGATGGCGGCAGGCCGAGCGCTGGTCGATGCCCTCGGGCAGGGTGCGCATCTTCGCGACGCGCGGGCTGATCTTCTGGCCCAGCAGCATGCCGCCGCCGCCGGGCTTCGCGCCCTGGCCGATCACGACCTCGATCGCGTCGGCGCGGCGCAGGTCGCGCGGGTTGAGGCCGTAGCGCGAGGGCAGAACCTGGTAGACCAGCAGCTTCGAGGCGCGGCGCTCCTCCTCGGTCATGCCGCCGTCGCCGGTGGTCGAGCTGGTGCCGACCGCCGTGCAGGCGCGGCCGATCGATTCCTTCGCCGCGGCCGAGAGCGAGCCGAAGCTCATCCCGGCGATCGTGATCGGGATCCTGAGTTCAAGCGGCTTGGCCGCGAAGCGCGTGCCGAGCACCACGTCGGTGTCGCATTTCTCGCGATAGCCCTCGAGCGGGTAGCGCGAGATCGAGGCGCCGAGCAGCAGCAGGTCGTCGAAGCTCGGCAGCCGGCGCTTGGTGCCCAGGCCGCGGATCTCGTAGATGCCCTGGTCGGCGGCGCGCTGGATCTCGGCGATGACGTTGGGCGGGAAGGCGGCCGACGGACGGGCGTTGCGAGGGTCGATCGTCATGGCCCGGTCCTCAGTAGGAATCGGCGTGGTCGACATGGAAGTTGTAGAGCGTGCGCGCCGAGCCGTAGCGCCGGAACGCCGCCGCGTCGGCGGCGATGCCCGCGCGCGCCAGCAGCGCCGCGACCTTCTCCCGGTCCGCCGCGGTCATCTCCTTCTCGACGCAGTCGGCGCCGAGCGACGCCACGGCGCCGCGCACATAGATGTCGGCCTCGTAGAGCGAATCGCCCAGGTTCTCGCCGGCGTCGCCGCAGACCACGAGGTTGCCGGCCTGCGCCATGAAGGCGCTGAAGGCGCCGATCGAGCCGCCGACGACGATGTCGATGCCCTTCATCGAGATGCCGCAGCGATGCCCGGCATCGCCCTCGATCACCAGCATCCCGCCATGGCCCGAGGCGCCGGCCGATTGCGAGGCGTTGCCGGCGACGCGCACCATGCCGCTCATCATGTTCTCGCCGACGCCCCAGCCGCAATGGCCGCGGATCTCGACATGCGCGGCCTCGTTCATGCCGGCGCAGTAATAGCCGACATGGCCGTCGACCACGACCTCGAGCTCCTGGGTCAGGCCGACCGCCACGGCATGCGCGCCGCGCGGGTTGATCACGCGCCAGGCGCGCTGGTTGGTGTCGGCGGGCAGGGCGTGCAGGCGGCCGTTGAGGGCGCGCACGTCCTCGGCGGCGAGGTCGACGGTCTGCATGGTCAGTCCAGCTTCCAGGTGTAGACGACGGCGGGCCTGGGCTCCCAGATGGTTGCGTCCTCGACGCCGGGAAGGTCGGCGATGGCGCGATACTCCGAGGCCATGGCCACCCAGTCGTCGGTCTCGGCGAGCACGGCGGGCTTGCACGCGATGCCGTCGCGCAGCACCGCGAAGCCTTCGCGCGTGCCCATCGCGAAGGTGTAGAAGCCGTCGAGGTCCCTGAGCCCGGCTTCCATCGCTTCCTCGAGCGACGCGCCCTCGCGCATGCGCCAGGCGAAGTAGCGCGCCGCGACCTCACTGTCGTTGTCGGTCTCGAAGCGCTCGCCGCGTCGGCGCAGGAAGGCGCGCAGCCGGTTGTGGTTGGACAGCGAGCCGTTGTGCACGAGGCACATGTCCGCCGCCGCGGTGAAGGGATGCGAGTGCTCGGTGGTGACGATGCTCTCGGTCGCCATGCGGGTATGGCCGATCGCGTGGGTGCCGGCCATCGCGGGGATCCCGTGGCGGCGCAGCACGTCCGCCGGAAGCCCCATCTCCTTGTAGACCTCCATCAGCTGCCCGTAGCCCATCACGCGCACGTCTGGCGCCTCCGCGGCGAGCCAGTCGCGCAGCGCGGCTTCGCCGGCATCGGCGACCAGCACCGCGTGGTTGGCGCGGACCTCGGCGTCGACCTCGCAGCCGAAGGCCTGCGCGATCGCGCCGGCGAGCGCGTTCCAGTCATGCGCGGGATCGGCATGGTGGAGCGTGAGCTTGCAGGCGCCCTCGCCCGCGGGGCGGTGGTAGACGGCGATCCCGGCGCTGTCGGGGCCGCGATCCGTCATGCCGGCGAGCATCGCGGATACGTGCCGCCCGAGATCGGGCCGGAGCACCGGGTTCTTGAGGAAGAGGCCGACGATGCCGCACATGGGTCACGATCCTTTCCGGCGTC
>Ga0194130_10002643_pt1 | contig 25589 bp, 23 predicted proteins | sample TA2KigsurfametaG_FD_160084 | JGI IMG/M metagenome (GOLD analysis project Ga0194130, IMG submission 160084) | Freshwater microbial communities from Lake Tanganyika, Tanzania - TA2015050 Kigoma 12 surface | ecosystem: Environmental > Aquatic > Freshwater > Lake | place: Tanzania: Lake Tanganyika... | reverse complement strand
ATTCCCTCTAACCATTCAGTCTTCTAGTCTCTGTCGATTCCCTCTAACCATTCAGTCTTCTAGTCTCTGTCGATTCCCTCTAACCATTCAGTCTTCTAGTCTCTGTCGATTCCCTCTAACCATTCAGAAAGCCCCTAAAATGTTCAGTAAAATCCACATAATCTAGGTGAGCTTATTTAACTATACGTAAGGATCGTCGAACATACTTCGTGTAGCCGTCTGGGCGAGAAACGCCATATACAGATCGTCGTTTCCTTTTAAAAATAACGGGCGAGAAATCGAAAGCTCCTCTTACTAGAGTATAACCAACCCCCGGCAAATCATTCGCTCGTCCGCCATTAACTAACACTCGATTATATTTACCACACAAGTACCCAATACCAGGCATACGACCCGTGATCCTTAAACCATTTGTTAACTTCACCTTTGCAACAATTCGAACAGCTGAATTGGGTTTTTTAGGCGACATGTTACTAATTTTGCTTACAATCCCTTTAACTTGGGGGCGTTTTTGCAGAGCAGGTACTCGAGATAGATTAAACTTATTATAGTGTTTTTTATAATTTCACTTCCTAATATATCCTTGTTTTAACGTAGCCATTTTGATTTGCGTAGTAAAATATTTATATTTGTATACTACTAACTGAATACTAACATATTCTAGAACATGCTTTTATTAAAATTTAACTAGTAAATACTTTCATTTAATGACGACAGTATCATGTTTTTTTCCAAGTTAATATGTTAGTACTGTCAGTAGAGAGCATGCCGAGTAAAATCAAATATTAAACCTACAAATAAGATGAAAAAAAAAAATAATAACAATAACGTTTCATAGAAACCTAAATATTCTTCAGTTGAGACGAGTGGAAATAGGTAAATTAGCTCTATATCATACAATAAGAAAAATACACAAATTAGTAAAAACGGTATTGGCAAACATATAGGTTTTTGGGTGACCGGTCTAAATCCACACTCATAGAAGTCTTTTCTTGTCTGTTTTAACATTCCAAATCTTCTAATCAAATTTCTGAACATAAAACTATTTAAAAGATTGTAGATTACCACACTAAGAATCAAGGTCGAAACGACTATAAAAAAAACTTCGAAATCTCCCATTACATCAAGCCGTCGAGAATTGAACTCGAAACCTAGAGGTATGATCACTAGTACTCCCCAGAGAGGCTTGTTAGAAACATTATAAGCATAGAAAAATGGGTTAGTAACTCATCGCAACGCTTTTTGATACAGTTTTAAGTAGTGAATTACAAATACGAAGTACCAAAAAACAAAACAATAAAAATAATTCATAAAGAGCGGCTATAGTTTTTAAACATATTTTTGTTAATTTGAAATGCTGTGTATGACAATACAATATCTAAAAATTCGACAAATCTTTTAACTAGTCATGCAAAACTCATATGGGGAAAGCAGGATTCGAACCTACGCGGAATTAACCAATAGATTTACAGTCTATCGCCTTGACCACTCGACCATTTCCCCAAGAAAATGATAGTTAATCGTGGGGGTGTTATTTTTTTGTGCACTTATCTATACGAACTAACTTTTCCAGTTTTTCGATATACAATTTGACGTGTAAATCTAACACCCCGTCCCGTAAAAATATTAATTGGACGGGTTTTTTTAAAATTATCACCAACTTTAAACAAATCAGTTTTAAGTAGGCCGAATAGAATGATGGAGGTTTTGCTAAGAAATTTTAACGAAACGAAATAAGCGTAGACATACACTCTATGGGCGTATCCAAAGTTAGGCGCGACGGTAAATCTCAATGTTTTATATATGTAATAGCCTTTACCTCGAAACTTCATTCTGACAAATTGTACTTGGGAAAACATATACATTAATTTTTGTAGCGTTTTTAAATATAAATGTATTCAGGGGGTTGCAGCTAGTAGTAAGATATTTATACTCTTCGTAAGTCTATCAAAATCAAACAGCATTAGACTAGGTATTAGTGGTACTTTAAAAAAATATTTTGCTGAAGATAAATAAATTATCTTAATTTTAGAATCATAGTTTTTAGATCCTAATAAGAAGGCTGATCAATGGCTAGGAACATATAGGTGAAAGCGATTAGTGGGTATTACTGCGTTTACAGGAACCAGTAAAGATAGTCTGCGAACTTGAAGATTTTGCCTATACTTATACTGCTTCAATCACTTTTTATACGAATTCAATGGCGCTCGTCCGAACCGCAACAATCTCAATAAGTACAACAATTAAGAAACGGTTTTTAGATTTTTAAGTAGAGTTTTTTTGAAATTTTTAAACACAAAGTTATGATTAAAATTTCGGCATTTATACATGATGCTTCTGGTCGGGTCATTAAGGATTAGATCGATTGTACGTGAAAATCGAGTTTGAAATTTATATGCTTTTTGAAATGAAATATCTTGAATTAGTCATCTTAAAACTGTATAAATTCGACGATAAACCGGCACATATTTTCATAAAATAAGGTATTTTCCAGATTTTCCCCTAGAATTTTTTCGAGTTCGTTTATCGACTTTTTGTACTTTAAACATAAACATCGATTTGTACCGCTCGAGGTGGGAAGTAAGAAAAGTTGATAACTGCGCGTCTTGAGGATGCATAAGATAATTCGAGTCGATTGTTTTGCTCAACGTGTCCAACCTCAATTTCGTAAAATAGAAAGTCTGATAAGCACCATCCGGAGTTACTGATGTTGTAGTAAATATAGGTAGTAGAGAAATCCAGCTTAAACCTGTACGTATTTTATCTGCACTAAGTTTAGACTGGAGCCTACTAAAAACAAAGGCTTTAAAAACGGTTGAGAATATCTGCTCTTTTTTACCATGACGCATTAGAATGTTTAAAAATTTTAGATGCGGAAGTTCAAAAATTGGTTTATAAAGCGAGTAGCTTTTTTTTAGACAGCGGGGTATATCAATCATGTTAGTAGTGAAGAAATTTGCAATGGACCCCCGTTTTATTGATACTAAATTCGGTAGAAACGCTGCGCGCTCCTCCAATTCTGTTTCAAACTCATCAGTTGCTAACTTAGCGTTATAGTTGTAGTACGAGAGTCAGTTGCTCTTCTTCGAACTGAAAGAAGTTAACGTTAGATCGGAGTAAATGTTGCAGTTTGAATAAGAGCTCGTAAAGTTATAATATTTATACGTATGATTGGTGTTATTTACTAAAATGTATTTAAACGTACGTAAAGTCTGTTTATCATCAAGATTTGATAACGATTCTAATTCCAAAATTATCTTTATATTAGTATGGTGGGGTAGGAACTTTGATTAAAAAATATATTGTGAATGCTGCGTTACGCTGTTTAACGTATAAAGATTAGTTAAACTATAAATACTGATAAGACGTCTGCAGGTTGTAGATCTGAAACTATTACGTGTGTTGGCGTAGTCATACTCCTTATCTTTATAAATCAATCTATGCGAAACCTTAGGATTTTTGTTGGGATGAAATCAGTACATATTTATCACTAATCAGTTACCGTAACGCAAAATTCAAACTCGCATTCGGTAGAAATCAGTCATCGAGTTTCGTAGTCTGAAAGTAGTGACTATCTTAATTAACGGTCGTCGAATTGTGACGTGGCGATAATACGACGATGAGGGTATATTTTTCTTTGATCTTTTAAATCAATATAAATGGCTAAAGTGGTTGTGGTGTGTCTCTAATCCATAAGTCAGGTAAGTTTCTAGCAATTTTGAAAAAATTCGATCTTGTTGCAATTGTTTACCGTAGGTTTTATCTGCGTATCAAAAATGATATCAAATTAAGTTAGAGCCTCATCTATTAACTAAAGGGTTACTCATATTTCCCAAAAACACATCTTTTATCAATTTAGGAATTGACGATAATATTACATGAAGTAAATTAAAGAAGCGACTAGGCATAGTAATAATGCAAAAGTTTCAATGAAAGCGAAACCTAAAGCACTATACGCAAATAATGTATCTTCCATATCAGGGCAATAAGAAATTGCTTTTAATAGAGAAGCATAAATGATACCAGTTCCAATCGCGCAACCTGCAAAGGGTGCGAATACCATACCTAAAGATAAAATTTTTGCTGATTTAACAAACGTCACATTCATTCTATAGAGTTAATTAAAAAGCTCGGAAAGAATGTTTACTCAATAAAACTCAACAGGCAGACGTCAATAGGTAACAACAAAACTAAATAATATCAATAAATATAATAAGTTAAAACCATACAAGAACTGACGTAACGCCGATACGCAGTAGGTAGCGTAGGTATATGTGATTTCGTTAGTAGCATAAACTCGTCGAATTAACGTTAATCAGAATATATGAAACGTAAAAATTGTTAAAAAGAAAAAAATATTAAAAAGTAACATTGCGCTAGCAAACGGACCATCATTTTTATATCAAAAAACTGTTTTAGATGAGTGGTAAGAGAAATGGTCTCGTTTGGGGTTTCCTCAAGATCACTTATTTGGTTCATGACTTAACTGGACATAATCTACTAGTCGAGTTTTCAAATATCAACTAGAATTGGTAAAATATGCAAAGAAGGTAGTGAAAAAATGACCATACAGTAGATACGCGATAAAAAGGTTTATCATCAAGGCAATTAGTAATGACTTTTTTCAATGAAACTGGGTGATAGTCGATTGAAATCATACTGCTAATAATAAACTTATCGTGTAAATACTGGTAAATTTAAAAAAAAAGGTTCTGGAATATCAGTCCCACCACGACATTATCAAAGGGGTTATATAAGTAATTTCGTGGTAAAATGGTATAATAACGAACAAAGCAGCCGCGCCTAATGATAGAGCATAATAGATTTGAATGTTTCAAAAAGTTTTATACCATGCAAATCAGACACGTTTATCTCGACCTGTATAGCTTCCATATCGACTCGTTATTAAATTTTCGGCAATTCAAGAAAATAAAAAAATGAACATTAATCAACTTTGTAGCAAACTCCACTCAGTAGGTTCTCAAATAGGTTCATCATCAGATAACAAGGCATCGACATAAAAAATTATCATTAAATATGCCACAAAAACAAAACCTTCTCCAAAAACCTGTTTTTTATTCACAGTAAACTCAGTTTTCATAAAAACTTTAAAATAATGTATATTATTAAAAACGTCCTTTATTAGTATTAGTAGACTTGTAAATGGGGAAAAGATTATTCGAGACAGCCGCTGTCAAGTGTATTGGTCAGTTCTGAGTTTAGATCAAATAAAAGATCTAAACGTAGCTGTTTTGTTTCTCAAAGTTCAATCAATGTTTAGCGTTTTTTTACGAATTAATTTAGGTTTTAAAGTTAACAAGTCGGTGAATTTGGAAACTTTAATAAATACTAAACTTCAAGACGTAAAGCGATAGGGGTTTTTGTTAATATAGAACTTATTGTTTACTTTTGTTTTTATTCTAGCTCAGGTGTCGACTAAAGTCCACTTGGTTAGTACCGCTTTTATAGCCGCCAACTTATTTATAAAACACGGAAAATCAAAAAGTTGCTAATAATGCAATAAAGAAGACTACTTTGAGTAAACGTCGCCTTAAAGCAATAAGGGTGGACTCAGGCATAGAGTAAAAATTTAAACTTTTGAACTGATGCTTGAATTTAATATTAGAAAACTTTTTTGAATCTAGCTGATGGGACTTAAAAATTGTCATGAAAAGTTTAACCTTATTTCATATTCATGTATAAAACGCCACTTGAATTAGTACAACAGACAGACTAAAACACCACCCGTTTTGAATCTAATAGCTTCTTGGTGTGTTAATAATCCTTTATTTGTTTTTAGAATGTAACTTGATGCCCCGCTCGCAGTGTTAATAATTTTTAATGCGTTGAGGGATAACTTTATGTGATCTGCATTGTTACTAAATAAAATTAGTCGTAGGTTACTGTTATCGACTTTCGTATGATTAGGGTAGATTATGTAAAGCTCTTTATCAATTGTCGTATTATGCAATTTAAAAAATCGTCTAATAACACCTTTCTGAGTTAAGAGACGCATCATCGCAACTTCTTGACTGCCTAAAGAGATTTTAAAGAATAGATTTTTTTTGGCAGTGTTAATTCGTAGTTGTGATAAAAATCTCAAATAAAGTCCAGACTCCATAGAATAAGTGTTGGAAACACAGGACTCGAACCTATACTATTCGGACCCAAAATCCGACGCTTTACCGATTAAGCTAGTTTCCAAAAACCACACTAATAGATTAGTTGTTTCTATAGTGACCGTTCTTAGTCGCATACAGAAATCAGTACTGATCCGCAAAATTGAACGTATATCATACATAAAAATAATTTGATAATAAGTCATTCATTACTAGAAAAAACGGCCACAGCTTCATTCAACTTTTTAACACTAAAACAGACACCTTGCCTCAAAATGGGGATTGTTCAAAAAGGGGATTATATCTCATCAAGTCAATATCTATTGTTTTTTATTTTGATTATTTCATTCAATTAACTTAACGATAAAAAAAAATAATCTGTAGCAGTCCTTAACGTACTCTCGTTCCACCACATCGTACATGTGTGGACACGGAGAAAGTTGCTTTTTGATAAGCTTTTTTGTAGCGTCTCAATCAGTAGCGAAATCTTGGACCTCCGGGAAAGACTCAGTGTCATACAACAAATCATAATCACTTAACTTAAAGAAATAAGGTTTTGAATCTGCAGAAGATTTACCGTTGATAATTTCACCCATTGACGTCAGCATCTCCTTAGTAAACAATTCTTTATTCGACGATTGGTAAAAAGTATCACGGGCTAATTGTTTAAACTCTTCCCCCACATCATCCAACAATGACTCATCTTTTAAAAACATAGAAACGCTGTTAAGTTTAGAGAGAAGGTAAATATATGCAAGAACACTAGTATCAAGCTCATCAACAACTTTATTAAGTTGAACACTGAGTTTGGCTAACTCGGAATCCAATGAACCTAAATAAGCCATTTGCTTAACTACTCAGAAAAAACTCTCCTCATAATACTTGATAAAATCAATATTTGAAGATGTATTATTTTGTGAATAATTTCTTAAGACCTCTCGTTCAGCATTTTTCTTACCAGAAGCATTATAATCACCATAAAGGTTTTTAATGTTCTCAACAAAATTAGTTAGATTGTTATTTTTAACTAGATTATTAGCAATTCAAATATTGTTACGAGTTGCGTCAAAAGTACTCGCAAAGTCAGTTACTAGTTTTTTTGTATTCGTTACTCCGTTCATAATTTTTAAACTTTGATTATGTAATATCGTATTCTTCGAAAGAACACGCTGAGTCTTAGTTAGGTTAGTCGAATCTTCTACTATTCTATTAATGGAGTTGTATTCTGATGTATCTGAAGTGATATTAATATCTGCATATTCAGACGATGAGAGAATTTCGATTATAACATCATCTAAACCAGCTTCTTTACACATTTGAATAGGGAGGTAACTAGAGTCAAGCATAACGTCAGTAACATTCCTGAGTTCTCACTTATATTTCATATCATTTTCCATACCCAACTCCAGTCTTTTGACATTGAGCATCATTTCAATTATTTTTAGATCAGCATTTGACGCATTAGTTAAATACGAGCCGAACTGCTCCCTTCGTGCTAAAATTTTTAGAGATCGTACACTGTCACCATGCTCTAATTGACGTAAAGTCTCCTGAAGCTGATATAATCGCTTTAGAAGTAATAAAACCTCAATACCTCGTCTAGCTTGATCCTGTAAACTATCCGGCGTGATTGTAGTACTAACCACCTCCGAAGGATTATTTTTTCAAGTGAGACTAGAAAGGCGGGACTTTATTAATGCCGAGGACTCCCGAACTCGGGTCGCGAAAGTCTTAGATGAAGGTTTGCTGCGATAAGAAAGTCAAAAATCTACCAAATTATCTTTTAGGCCAATTATTATATCAAGGATGGAAGCGGGGAGTACGCGTAACGTGGCTAATAAGACTGCAACTAATGCTTTAATTTGCATGAAGCTATTTAATAGTAAACCGTAAGTGGTGTTTTCTAATAAAGTTAGAGCGAGTAGTAAAACAAAAAAAAATACGAAAATGAATGCAAAAGTGTTTTTGAAATTTTGTAAAGGTAGTTTATTAATATTAACTTTAAGATAATTAAATCATTTTGAATTACGAAAGGTGGACCCTAAAAGGATTTTTGAAAAGCTGTCTTGAGACAACCTCTCAAAAATAAATCTTTTGCGGTTTTGGAAATATGTCATGCAGTATTTAAGTTGTTTGATGACGGAACTTAACATTAAAGTTTAACATTGTTTTACGTTTATGATACTAAATATTACGTACAGCACACAATAGTACTGGTTTTCGGGTTTATAAAATAATGCAAAAAAGGAAAGCCAACAAAAAAATTGAAATAACGTAGCCTAAGAACTTGATTCAACCAATTTTTGTTAAAAAATCGTATCTATATCGAGGTACACCACCGCGAATAAAAATTAAGAAAGATAAGCATGCTGCTAATTTAAAAGTAAAAGTTAAGGTAAAATTACACGCGTGGGTATAATACACATAATAAAGCTGATCTATAAATCAGTCGATTGTGATATATTTAACAAAAGAGTATGTATTCACGAAATAAATAAACAAATCATATAAAACATTCACTAAAATACCAGGCATACTAAAGGTTATTTATTTTTAGCTACGGATTTTACTGCTTGTACAATTAAGTTAATTGTACTGTTTGCATAAGTAGTAACTCCCGAGTATAATTTGAAACAAAAGGATTGTACAGTGATATAAAAAAATTTAGATAGCGACGATAACTGCTTTAGTACTGGGTACTGTTGGCAGTAAGTGTCTAACGTAACTAGCGCAGAACCTACGCTATTCTTGAAAAGAATAGAGTATTTAACCGCTAAATAGATTACCACTAATAAGCTAAAAATTAGTCACAAACCGAAGCTTGAACTATTAGGTTTTCGCTCATCAGAGTCAAACAAGAGGATCAGCGGGAGCTGACAAATCTCTCACAACCAAGTGATAGTGTTTAAGATTTGTGTAAACACAGAACTTATGCTGTTACGTCATTAGTAGTAATGAGCGTGTAGGTAACAGTTTTATTAATAGACATAAGTTTTAAATGAATTAAAGGTTAGATCGAGTGTGTGAAAGCGCACACTCTACCAACTACCTCGCGATAAGCCTGGTAGGTTACCACTATAGGATTCTTTTCTGAATACAAAACGTGAGTATCTTGCTTTTTGGACAATCATTCACTTCCTACCACTAACTACGCAACGATTTCGAGTTTGTGTAACGGAGGAGGCTCTACTCATAAGAGTGTAGTTGTAGAAAGCGTAGTAGCGTATTGTGTTAGGTATTTGCGTGTTTTTTATAAGTGATTTTAAAATTTTTTTTTTAAGTTCCGATTTTAGAAACTCGTGTCTTCGAAACTGATCTAATTTAATTCACTGTTGTTGTCGAGTCATTTAATTAATACTCTAGCGGTCAACGTCGCCAAAAACAATATCTAAAGACCCTAATACCGTAACAAGATCAGCAAAGTAATGACCTTGAACCATTCTCGACATAACCTGCATATGATGATATGCGGGAGTTCTGATCTTACATCTATAAGGATTAGATGTCCCGTCTGATATCAACGATGTTCCAAATTCACCCTTTGGAGCCTCAACAGCTTTATATACAAACCCTTTAGGTACAACTAAACCTTCACTATACATCTTAAAGTGAGAGATTAAACTTTCCATGGAGTTATATTTTGAATTATAGCCGTTTCTAAACTTCCCTCCACGATTTAAAGTCTCAAAAAATGTAAAGAAATTAGTTGACGCACTATTAGGACTTTTATAGGTTATGCTTGTTAAATTACTTAAAATTTGAAAAATTAAATTGACGCTTTCATACATTTCTCGAACTCTGACTAGAAAACGGTCATAACTGTCACCTCTTCGTCCTAAGTAGCCGTTGATAGATAGAAATCAGTAATGACTATACGTTTCCGACTTACTAAATCTTATGTCCTTTTTAACACCAACACTCCTAGCTACAGGGCCGGTCACGCCATAAGTAATAACATCATTATAATTTAAACTTCCCACTGAAACTAATCGCGATTTTCAGATCCGATTTGTTGTGATTACTGCGAAAATTTCAGTAAGAGATTTAAAACAATCACGTGCAAATAATGCGATATCTAAGAAAAATTGATGATTTAAACCGGTTCAATCTATGTCATTAGGTCTGTAAAACGCGGCGTGCATACGAGCACCAGATACCCTCTCATAAAATTCCATAATTCGTTCTCGCTCCTCAAATGCTCAGAAGACTGGCGCCATATTACCAACGTCAAGAGAATGTGTAGATAACGCAAGTAGGTGATTTAGAATACGTGTCAATTCGTCAAACAATACTCGAATCTGCACGTATACCGCAGTGTAAGAGGTTGAATGTAACAATGATTCTATGGAAATACAAAAAGCATGCTCTTGGGTCATCATAGAAACATAATCTAGTCGATCGAAATAAGGTAAAGATTTTAGATAAGTTCGGCTTTCAATGAGTTTTTCTGTTCCACGATGTAAAAATCCAACGTGGGGATCCGCACGTTCAACGATTTCACCGTTTAGTTGTACAACGAGACGTAAAACGCCATGAGCTGCTGGATGTTGGGGACCGAAGTTAAGAATGAAACTCTTAACCCGACGTTCAGAATAGTTATTTTGTAAAAAGTTCGTTTGTCAAAAGTTGAAAACTGATGAGCTCATAAACTAAATTGCTTAACGTTGTGTATCGACTTTCGTTAAATTAGTAATTTAAAATGCTAATTGATATATTTTCAATTATATAAACGGACAACTTTGGGAATACCGACATAATCGACGTAAGGATCTGTATGGGAATCCACAAAAGGATTATATATAACTAAAAAAGATAAAGTAAAAAAATCAATTTCCACAAACGAGGGTATTTCACTATCGTAGAAACGCAATTTCAGTAGCCAATCAGGATAGTTGTAGTTACGATCAGCCCCCACACGCACATCCTTAGGTCGAAATTTACGTTTGGCAAATCTGTAAGCGCGGGTTTTCTTAATTATGGCAGCACTATGTCTTCACTTTATAATCATATAATACTTAATATGAACCAATAATTGTACAAAATCGCCCTTTACTACAATTATTTGTGGATTAGTAACCATAAATCCGTTTATAAATACATAATGATTATCTAACAACTCCCTACCTCAGGACAAATCGAAAGCAAATTTGTTTCGGATAAGTAATAAATGAATATTATTATCGGTTATTTTATACATGTTATTTCTAAAAATGTTGTGCTCATATAAAAATAGATGTGTAGTCAGTCGGTGCTGATATTTAAATTTTAAGAAAAAGACCTCTTTAAACAACGCTCTAACGCGTCGTCATATTATTGAGTAACCTGGTTTGAATTTGATTCGTAGAGACTTATCAGGTTCAGGCTCAAACTCATCTTCCGAGTTATAAAAAGGGTAATCGGCTACATATAAGCTGTCCACTGGACGAGAATTAAGTTTAAAAGAAGACTTTGATGAGGAGATATTATGGTTTATAACATAAAAATTAAAACCAAATGTATCATAGACATCACTAAATGCTTCATCGCTTAGCTGGTATACTGGTTTTGATAAGAAAGATTTTAATATTTTTTTTTTAAGATTTAGTGACTCCACAAAAGAATACGCGCTATGCAGGTAAGATCGTAGCAAAGTAGTAGTAAAAATTGTACCATCCTCCGGAAGCATTTTGAAGTAAAAGCCGTACGTACCGAGGATAAAGGCGTTGTTAAAGACTGTGTTAAAAAAAGGTCGTACCGACTGCGTGGCGTGGTGTGACGCTAAGCTAGAACCACAAGGGGTATATTGAATGGAACTTAGTTTAGTAAAAGTTGAAAAAAACGACGAACTACAATATTTAAAAGTAGATGAAGAGTTAAGAAGAGGTTGGGGAGTAGTGAACGCTAATTCGGAAGTGTGTAAATTTAACGTAACACGAGAGTGCAGATAAAAATGTTTAGTAAATCATTGTATATAAGATACCGCCAAGGTTGAGTTTTTCCAATCATCGACCTCACCGGTCGTTGCAATAAAATTGTGCTGTATAAAAAAGTTGTTAAAATAGTTTTCTACATTTAAGCTTGTCATTAACGTTTTGTTGTAGTTCTTAAAAAATACTTTGGTACTTAAAAAATCATTAAATTTGGCAAAATAAGAAGTCAGTAAGTTGCTATTAAGATCTAAGTAATTAGCATCTTTAAGGATTTGGGGAATTCTATTTAAATATCGCCCCGCCTGGAGCATTGATGAGGTACTATTAATATTCTTTTTTGCAAAAAGTTGATTTTTTAGGAAGTAGATATACCCTAAAGACTCTGTATTGGTGGAATCAGATTTGATGCTCGATATCAAATATTGAGTGGGATTTGAGCTTCCACGGTTAGCGATTTTTCTGCGTAATATCAATCGTTTCGATTTTTTTTTAGATCCTCGCGTAACTCGTCTACTAGATTTTTTTCTCTTAATAGACTGCACTGACGAGTCCGTTTGTACTAAGGCACGTTGATACTTTCAAGTAGAAAGTTTCCCAATTAAAGGCTTTAAATTCCCCGATACTAATGAGACATACTCTAATCGTCTAGCTCATTCGGTTCGAGTTAGATAGAATGGTAGTAACGTCATTTGGTTTTTAACGAGCGGACTGAGACGCCTGTTGTGTCTAAAAATACTAACTGAGGTATCTCTGGTTGTCATTTTTAAGATTTCCGAAACTCTAATCTTAGAGAATAATCTTCCGTCTTTTTTATACTTGTTTGGAGCTAGATTATGTCGATTGAAAAATTTTTTCAAAATGAAATGAAGTTTAGATCTAACATTAACGCGGGCAAGGTTCTTTAATTTTGATTTTTTAATACTTTTTAACTTTATTAACGTATCTACACGAAAAAGATCCCCCTTTAACCCAGCAAAAACGTCTTTAAACTTTTGTATATTACGACTTTGGGAACCTACCCCATATGTGGATTTTGATAACGAACGATGAAGTTTACTCACCTCGGATGCTAGAAGATGCGATGTATTGTACGTTTTTAGAGATGATGAAGCCAAAACAAATTTAAACTTTAGATTTAAATAATTTGTAAGTTGAACTTTATCAACGAGAAATTCTAAGTATGCTAGGCTTAAATTTGTATCAACCGTTTTTTCAAATGCGAATTCGAGATTAAGATTTACCTCGTGAACTAGAGGGTAGTCTAACTTAAGTTTGGTTTTTTCGAAGTTTTTAGCCACGACAAAGCTAACAAAAAACGATGAACAAGTTGAATTTTTAAATAGTTTTAATGCGCGGTAACCTAATAGTCGCTTTTTAGCCTTAATAGAAACTTTACTACGTCTTTTTCGCCTCTTCAACGCTCGATTCACCTTAAATTTGGAGACACTGATCTCTCGATTCATATCTAACTCGAGCTCAGTTTCAATATGGTCGGAAACAAGTTCGAGTAAATGGTAATGAGCATAATCAGATAAGTCAAAAACTGTATCTAGTCCATGAATAGTATTTAAAAATAAATATGGTGTATCTCAAATAGTCTGAGTTTGTGATGTAAACTCTTCTAAATCTTCTTCACCCTCCTCCCCGTCCGACTCCCCATCATAACAAACTCGAAAAACTTGATCATCGCTTTCTTCACTGTAGTCGCCTCCATCCGATACAGCACACCCGGGTTCAAATGATGAGTCGGTGTGGTCTAGACGAGATAAACTACCTAATATTCGATTAATATCGTATTTTTTATTAGATCGAAAAAAAACCCCATTATAAAACTCCTTGAAAGAAGTCTTAGAATCTATAAAACTAGTATCAAGTTTCTCAAGATTGTCGACCGATGACCTCAACATTTTATCAAAGTACACGTTAAAGATTGGGGTACCTAAAAACACCCAAAAGGGTTTGTATAACTCTGATTCAAAATTCGTAAAATAGGGATGTAATACATATGATTTGATGTTAGTGCTGGTTCTCATAGTAAAACCAGAACCTCGTCGATATTTGAAGGGGTTTGCAACTGTTTTTATAATCCTGTTAGACGTCAAACGCATGTTCGGAGTTTTAACATAACAGAATAAAGAGTTAGCACGGAGTAACAAGCGTTTAGTCGATCGAGATGGTAACCTATCCGAGCTAAAGCCTACTGATATTCTAATATTTTTTTTCAATATTAGATTACTTGTCCTAGAATGAAATAGTTTTTTAGATTTTGCGTACCTCAAGAGTACGGTATTTTCGTATAAATCCGCTGCGATGTTTGCAGGACGTGAGTAGTTTAATGACCCTAGTGTAGTAACAGAGGAGTTTATTGCGTTTTCCAAAATTAAAAATATATAGAACAAATATAAAAGACTAGAATCAGGCGTTTAATTTAGGTTTTTGTTTTTTAAAAGCCGTGACAGCTCTTTTTTTGACTTTTTTTTTAGGTCGTCTGTAATCAATCTTCTCAGGTTGTTTATTCTCGGCGTGGAGTTTTTTAACTAATGTTAAAAAAGATTTAATAACATGGTTACTGTAATGAGCAGTTCAAGCGTTAGATCAGGTTCTTTGACCTCGTGAAGGTTTTCCTAGCGATTGGGCACGGCCACGGTATGAGCGAATGAGGTACAAACGTATAATATTTAATCTGACAAGTTCGTGAACTGTTCGATTAAATGGGCTCATCTTAGAGAAAATTTTATTTATAATAAGATGAGTAGACGATGGGCATTTTGCTAGAGAAGTTTGTCGGTTTTTTTTTATATGTCGCCACTCAAAACGATCAATAAGGAGTTTTTTTAAAGGTCTGCCAACCCCGCTACATTTATCAACAAGCTTATCCAAAGTTATGTCGAAGCTAAATAGTGTGTTATTGTAATAAAAACCTTTAGATCAGTAAATTTTTAAGATTTGTTCGAATTTCATCAATTATTTTTTTTTTTTTTTCTTTCTTAATTGTTTAGCTTTGTATAAAGCTAATCGACGGTTTCATGTAAACTCGCCGAACTTAAAACCTACCATCCAACGAGTGATAGCGCACGGTCTAAGTTTAGAGCCCGCATATATTCAAACTCGATATCGGACAAAAGTTGAAGGTACTGTTGAACTTCGGTCAAACACAACTTTTTTTTTTTTCTGATGCAAAGAGTTATATTTAATCAGGAAAATTTTTCGCCACGTACTTGAAGCCATAAATGTGAGTTTAAATGTTTTTGAATCTTGTCTAAACATAGCCAAATAGTAAATCTTTATTTGTATTTAGTTGTTAAACCTCAGGGGGTACGTGGATATTTTACGGTATTCGTTCTACCACCATGTGGGTGGTCTACCGGGTTCATAGCTACTCCGCGAACTATAGGTTTTCACCCCAACGTTCGTCAATAACCACTTTTAGTATTCGCTAACCGTCTCTTCTTCTTCAGTGCTGTTGGTTGCCGGAACACTGTTATGTGCAATGAAAAAATTTTCTTAACACCAGACGGAAGTGCCAACAAAGCTAAATGTTGTTTCGCGTTAAATTTAATGATCTTGGCGAAACATCCCGCACTAACGGCATATTGAATACCCTTTCCTGGAAAGATCTCCAGCATAGAAATTTTGGATAGACGCTGAATATTGTACAACTTAAAGACTAGAGGTTTTTTTAAATAATCTAAACGAAGGTGGTACTGTTTGGGTTTGTAATATATAAAGTTTAGAATCTTGTGTTGATTAGTTACTGGTGAATAAAAATATGAACCACATGATAATATTACTAAACCTAGGAGCTTATTATTACGAGGATTCATTTTGAACGTCGCGAAGAAGCCGAGATTTAGACGTTTTCATGAATGCAACATTAGAGTAGTTTTTAATTTTTTTTTTACGGCTGATTTTGTTCAACAAATAATTCTACCTATTGAAGATCTACCGCGTCGACCTAATAACCTAAACGAGGTTCTTGGAGCTAACTTTTGTAACAATAATGAATAGGATAGGTTGATGATTTTTCTAGAGGCATTAGATGTTATATATTTTCGTTGTAGAATCAAAATTAATAAATACGAGTTATTTAGCTCGTCGATGACAAAGCAGATAACTTAAATGAGTTTTTCTTAGATAGGTTTGGACATATTGATAACTATAATGTTCAACTAAATCCAAATGGTGCGCAATTCATGCCATGTAGAGATAAGCATATTGGTATGAAAATTTAACTCATGGATTACCAACATAACCACCCTCGGGATCATAATAATACCGACCGCAAGGTAACATACTAGCAGTACAATACATTGACAACATGAAAAGCATAAAGCAAGTTGTTTGGAGTAAAGAAGATTGCATAGGAATAATAGGTAGGTAAGCGTTATTAGAGTTGTAGAAATTGTAAGTTATAGGCAAAATAGCTAATAAAATGAACCAAAGAGCTAATCACATTAAACCCTCATAGTGTGAAGGGGACACAACTAGTAAACCCATTAGAGGTCTGAAATATCAGTGAGGGGCAACACCATAAAATCTAATCTCTTCTAACTCAGAAATATTTCATCTTTCGAAGAAAAAATAGTTAACGGTTGATGGATTGAAGTGATGTTCGATAAAATACATGAAAACAAATAAAGTTCAGTATCACGCATCTTGGAATTCTTTTAACATTGCGTCGTAGAATCATGAAATATACGTACCTGACTTGTCTTCATACACATTTTCACCACTATCAGTATCTCACGATTCGTGACAAAATAAGACGTGGAGTTTGACTAGATACAAGTAATATCAAGGTGTAAAGTAGTGAATGACCATTAATCGAGTTAATTGATCAATGTTTAGGTGTTTATTTGTGAAAATAATATAATAAGTTTTATAGGTGAAGTTAAAGAGGGATCAGAAAATATTCGCCCCGATGGTTAAGGTTAAGTCGCTTAAGTGAGTTGCGCTTAAGGAAATACCAAAGAAAACAATAATATGGAATCAAAAAAATGCGTATCCTCCGATTAATCATCCATCCGCTTCAGTGTTAACATAGTTTTTAATATAGATTTTTTTTAAAATATGTACATAAGATAAAACCATGATAGTGTCAACACCGCGAACGTGGGTATAGAATACTTCCGCACCAAAGCGAGTATCATTAAACATTTCCTCACGTAACTCAATAACTAAACCTGGTTCAGGGATGTAGTATCAAGCTAAGAAAAATCCTGATAAAATTTGCATTACAATGGTCATTAACAGCATAAAACCTATGATCGAAGTTACACTTGAAAAAGGTAAAAGAAGTCGGTTAATAAAATGGTTTAAATAGTGAACAATTTCACCTGATAATGAAACGAGATGTCACGTTCAGTTTGAAATCAAATCAGGGGTATTAAAATATTTAGGAAGGTAGTTTCAAGTATTTCTAAAAAACACGCCTAGGTTGGATTAGCATACACACTACAAGATCAACCTTAAAGTTCAAAATAGAAGTATCTGGGTTTAAGTTATCTAGCTCGTCGATGACAAAGCAGGTAACTTAAATGAGTTTTTCTTAGATAGGTTTGGACATATTGATAACTATAATGTTCAACTAAATCCAAATGGTGCGCAATTCATGCCATGTAGAGATAAGCATATTGGTATGAAAATTTAACTCATGGATTACCAACATAACCACCCTCGGGATCATAATAATACCGACCGCAAGGTAACATACTAGCAGTACAATACATTGATAGCATAAAAAGCATAAAGCAGGTTGTTTGTAGTAAAGATGATTGCATCGGAATAATAGGTAGATAAGCGTTATTAGAGTTGTAAAAATTGTAAGTTATAGGTAATATTGCCAATAAAATAAATCAGAGAGCTAATCACATTAACCCCTCGTAGTGCGAAGGAGACACAACTAGTAAACCCATTAGAGGTCTGAAATATCAGTGAGGGGCAACACCGTAAAATCTAATCTCTTCTAACTCAGAAATATTTCATCTTTCGAAGAAAAAATAGTTAACGGTTGATGGATTGAAGTGATGCTCGATAAAATACATGAAAACAAATAAAGTTCAGTATCACGCATCTTGGAATTCTTTTAACATTGCGTCATAGAATCATGAAATATATGTACCTGACTTGTCTTCATACACATTTTCACCACTATCAGTATCTCACGATTCGTGACAAAATAAGACGTGGAGTTTGACTAGATACAGGTAATATCAAGGTGTAAAGTAGTGGATGACCATTAATCGAGTTAATTGATCAATGTTTAGGTGTTTATTTGTGAAAATAATATAGTAAGTTTTATAAGTGAAGTTAAAGAGGGATCAGAAAATATTTGCCCCAATGGTTAGGGTTAAGTCGCTTAAGTGAGTTGCGCTTAAGGAAATACCAAAGAAAACAATAATATGGAATCAGAAAAATGCGTATCCTCCGATTAATCACCCATCCGCTTCAGTGTTAACATAGTTTTTAATATAGATTTTTTTTAAAATATGTACATAAGATAAAACCATGATAGTGTCAACACCGCGAACGTGAGTATAGAATACTTCCGCACCAAAGCGAGTGTCATTAAACATTTCCTCACGTAACTCGATAACTAAACCTGGTTCAGGGATGTAGTATCATGCTAAGAAAAATCCTGATAAAATTTGCATTACAATAGTCATTAACAGCATAAAACCTATGATAGAAGTTACGCTTGAAAAAGGTAAAAGAAGTCGATTAATAAAATGGTTTAAATAGTGGACAATTTCACCTGATAATGAGATGAGGTGTCATGTTCAGTTTGAAATTAAATCGGGAGTATTAAAATATTTAGGAAGGTAATTTCAAGTATTTCTAAAAAACACGCCTGGGTTGGGTTAGGATACGCATCCTAAAACCAATCCTGAATTTCAAAATATAAAAAATGTAACAAAGGGTTCGTGACGGGACTCGAACCCGCAACCTCTGGACCCACAATCCATTGCTCTACCAATTGAGCTACACAGACCAATTTTTTTCAAGTAGCTGCCTTTAGGGCATAGACTAACTAGAAAATAAAGGTTTGTCAGCTCAGACCCAGTCAGAACATAATTACAATGAGTAGTCCGTAAGTAAAAAGTTCTTTAGACGAAACGTCCACAGGGGTGGTTTTATGGTAGTACGTGCTTGTTCCGAACAAGGCGTTCATTCAAGTTCGTAAAACGAATGTAGGGGCGATTAAATATAATAAAACAACCAACAAACAATATAAAAGAGGAAAAAGGTCGAAGAGGAATGTAAAAAATAGAATTTCCGAAATAAACATTATTGATCCGGGGAACCCTAGGAAAATAAGTAAATTGACTAAACACAATAAAAAAAGCTTCGGGCACAGGAAGTTTAAACCACTCAATTCGGTGATTAATCTCGTTTTGAAGCGACGTGCAATTGCATCGACTAACAAAAACGAATTAGTTGATAAAAGTGCATGGCTTATCAACATACAGAAACCCGATAATATTAATGAAGACTGTCCACTAACAATACAAAGAGTTAATCAGTGCATTTCGACAACAGTGGAATAAGCGACTAGTTTTTTCAAATCTATTTGATAAAACAATTTAAACACTGAGTCTACGATACCAATTATTAGAAATGGGTATATGAAATAAAATGTAGGCTCTAACTGTATGACGAGTAAGCATTTTAGAAAACCAAAAAAGGCAAATTTAACTAAAACACCGCTTAAGAATATTGAAAAGTTAGTTGAAGCCTCCACATGGGCCTTAGGTAATCAGCCATAGAAAGGTCAGATTGGTAACTTAACACCAAAACCCAATAGTAAACATATAAAAATAAAATTTACCTCAAAAGTATTAAAAGAAAAGTCGTTAATTGTACTGAATAAAGACGAGTTGCATACGAAAAATATATAGAGGAATCCGAATATTAATCATAATGCGCCAAACTGTGTTCAAAAGAACATAAGGTATGCAGCTTCAACACATCGTCTAGTCTTAGCGAAGTTGTATAAAATAAAAAATGAAGGGATCAAAAGAGTTTCGTAACTAAAAAAGAATAGTATTAGCGAGTCAGTAAAAAATAACACATAACCAGCTAGTAAAATCACCACGATATAAGCTGAGAAGGTAATTAGCTCATTACTATTATATGCTAAGCAAAATAGTAACGATAAGATCGTGATAAAGATAAAAATATAGATAAAAGGGAAAGAATAAATAGATACTAGTGAAATATTTAACAGCTTAACATTTAGCAAGTGTTGACTGGCGGAATTTTCTAGATAATTAAATAAGTTGGTAGTAGACGCTAGATAATTAAATGTTGAGTACAAATCAAGAGTGTAATAAAGCGTTGTCAGAATATTCAAAGTAAGAAACAAAAAAAAAGTAAAGAATAAAAAAAAACAATTCTTGATTATTTTTTTATAATTTAGTGAATTTGTATATGCTAACTTAATAACAAAAAAAAGAAAGACAAAAAGAATAAAAAACGTCAGTACATAATAGATATAACCGTACCACAACACTATGACTAAGTTTTCTAGAACTTGGTAACTAAATAATTAAAACCTATAGAAAATAGTATCGCGCAACTAATTAAAAGGTAATAACGAAACATTTGCTCGAGAAACATGCCGCATATTTACCGAACCCATACTACAAACTATTAATTGAACTTTGATTGGTGATTTATGAGCAATTTGTTTAAAAAAGTATGCAATGCGACCGTAGCGCAGATGTTGAAATTCGACTAAAATTATACCGGGTCGTAGTCGAACTCACCAGGTTGATAGCTTTCCAGACCCTTTACCCATTCTAGACCCTTTACCTTTACGAGTTAAAGGTAGATGTGGGAACGCGGAAAACCACATATAACGCTGTGTTCGATCTGACTTTCTTACCGCTCTTTTTAAAAATAACTTCATACGATAAATCATTTTTGCGGACAAGTGGAGAGCCTGCTGAATTCGCACACCTGAGGTACCGTATGCTAATTGATGAGATGATCATGATTTGAAATTTCTATTTTTTTGAAGACTTTTTCGTTTAAATTTTCGTGGCTGTAACAGCAAAGAGAATAGAAATAATTGAACTAGTTAGCTGAACTTCAGTATACCAAACCTACGAGCTAAACAGGGGGTAAAAACTGATACAATAAATTATACAAAACATCACCTAACAAACAATAAAATGTCGTCCAAAATTAAAAAACCGAACACTATTAAAAACGAGAGAGGTAGACATATATAGTAGGTAGCGGGTGCGAGGCGTATGTTTCTATCAAAAACGGAATTAAGGTTTTGCTGATTACTCGTATTCAAAAAACGGATAGTTTGCATATAGAAATAAAGACCTACAAATATAAATAAAAACAGAATTAGAAATAAAAAAGCAAAATAACTATTACAAAGAAGGGTAAAAATAAATATTTTTGAAAAAAATCCTAAAAACGGTGGGATACCGGCTGCTGACAAAAAAGCTATTGTTAAGACTTTAGTTAACGTGTAATTAGAACCTATGGTACTTAAGAAGTTGATTGTTTTAACGTACGAGCTTGTCAGTTGAAACAATACTACAAAAATAGGTAACAATGAAATGTTATATATAAAAATATAGGATCAAATCAAGGTTAAGGTTTGTTCATATTCGTATGTAAACAGCAAAATTAAAACAAAATTTAGTTATCACTAGATACGCCAAAAGCTTTCGTTAAATACATAAGATCAATGCTGGATCGTGTAATATCAAATTTTTCTCGATTTCCGAACCTATTCACGATATACAGATTTTTACTTTTTATATTTTTTTTATTTTTCATATAACTCTTCTGGAAAACGACGCAAGAGGTAGTTTTTTCGCGGGATTTAACAAAAATGTCGGATCAGGAATTCCGTTTTTTTCATTTATTAGGACTTTTAAGAACTGCCAAAGTACAAAGTGAGTTAAGACTATTAAAATTAGCGGAAGTTGAGTGGAACTCATCACCTTTTTTCTAGAATAACCGTATCAACGCGGACGAAACTAAACTAGAAAAAAATGATTCGATAATGATAAACTGGAGAGACCTAAAAAGATTAATAAAGTGTTTAAGATACTACTCATAGCTAGAAACGATTTAATATAGTAAGACTCTGTTAAGATAAAAACTAAAGTCACTATACCGACAAGTAAAAAACTAATTAAAACGAAGTTTATAACCTTACTCTCTCACAAAATATCTTGACAATACACAATAAAGAGGTAGACAAAAAACATCAATAGATAGTAATAATAGTAACAAATATAAAAAAAAATTGCATGAAGAGTCATACCTCTAAAAACAATAGGTTTCCATGCATATAAAGGCACCAATCCGCATTTTAAAAAAATTATTAAAATCAAGGTTGTCGAAATTAGGGTCGTAGACAAAAACTGCTTAAACGTAGTGGTGTGGAGGATATGTGAAGTGATAACTTCAACTAAACTGAATTCAAAGGTGAACATGTGCGTGTAGAAAAGAATGAGAAAGACAAATAATAGTAACGATGAGATTAGTGACATTCAGAAAAAGAAAATAAGAGTATCGAGCGTATTTTTAGGTAAAATAGAATTAAAATATAAACTTTTAGAAAAATTTCAAACTTGGTAATTGTAGGTTGAGGAGAACGCGGAGGTTATTAGAATTAAAGTAGTTAAGCCGGTTAAGATTTCGATAAAGAAAATAACTACAAAAAGGTTGTTGGAATAAAACACTAAAAACGTTCAAATTAGTGTATTAAACAGGACGAGAATAAAATCATATACATCCTTAGTATTGTATATTATGTTTGTGCTGTAAATATAGTAAACTAAACCAAAACTTGAAACGCACAGAAGAGTAACATTTCTCTGCATAGACGACATAACAATCTGCCCGAACCACATATTTACTGTTATAGAGACTCAAGAAAAAGTAAGTAAGAACAAAACTATAACAGGTGTGGACATGAATTTGTGCAAGGTAAATGCTGTTATGTGGACATAATTCAGCGCATTTTTAAAATGACGGTCCGTAAAACTGAAAACTAAAGGGAGTGTGCTAGCTGATAGTAAAAAAACCGTCATAACGTAAAAAATACAAAAGAAGAAGGCTACACTTCATATGTGAGTAGGCAAAACTTTTGTTAGTAATATTGGAGCTAAGAAGCTGCTGTTGACATAACTACCTAGCATCGAACCGCTTTGGGTGGTGTAAAGGGTGTACGGGTTTATCATAAATCAGCAAAGACTTATTGAATCAGTAACATTAAACATATTAAACACAAACCTAATTGTAATATACTATAAGTATTGAAGGTTATCGTTAAGCGCTACATCTACAATGTGAATAGTACTGGTAGTACTTGTCAAGTCATTTCAAACCAACAGGGGTCGAAAAGGTGAGAAATAGCTGTAGACAGTTACACCCTACTTAAGACGAAGTACAAACAGCGTTGTCGACAGTGAAACACCTAAAACTCACAAACAGTGCACAAGTCATTGTGATAATATCGGACTGAGGTAATCGAGTAGAGTAGAATAGTGTGTAATAAAATAGAAGTTAAAGGTTGGCTTCACACTAGCATAGAAGGGGAGGTGGAGGACGGTAGGATCTACATCGATCAGAATGTGGTAATTACTATTGGAAAAGTATTCAAATACAATAAACATAAACATTTTGTTAAATACCCGTGCCTGGAATCGAACCAGGACCCTTACGGACTAGATTTTAAGTCTAGCATGTCTACCAATTTCATCACACGGGCACCTGACTGACATGCATACAATTCGCGATTAGCGATACGTACTGTTTTGAACAAATCTAGAATAGTTGAAAAAATTAGAGTCGTGGAATGTAAATCATACCCGAGAAGTCTTTAAGAATAAAACATTAGTGCTGATTGTAGGAAAAGCTCTTCTAATTAGTAATAGTAAAGACGCTGCGGCGTCGCATGAAGTTACTACCTTGTTGGAATCGGTTAGACCTTTAAAAGATGCTACGATAAAGTAAAATTTAAATTCGAACTGCTCCTTCGAATTTTTTTTATGAGCCATAGGCGCTTTAATGAGCGTATAGTGGGTCCGCTTGGAGGGTAAAATAGAAAACTTAATAATTTTTTTGTTATTAACATTTTGTAAGGATTTTTTATCGGTCGTTATGAGTTGGAGTTGATAAAATCAAGCTAAGATCAGGTATGAGTTTTTGATAAAGTACTTATTGGGTAATTTAGAATCGTCTTGCCAAGAATTCAACGCAAAGACGTTTAGCGATGAAGTATAGTGTGGGGGGATCGCAGATACAAAAAGTATTTTATATTCAAATGTAGTTCGATTGTCGGGTTGGGCTAGTAAAAATTTTCTCTTTAACGTATTTAAATTACGCATGTGTAAGTCAGGCCAGTAGGAATCGAACCTACGTTACTAGAGTGAAAGTCTAGAGTCCTAACCGCTGGACGATAGCCCGAAACAATTAAATATGTATGAGTGTTTAAAACGGGTGAGATATATGGCGCAAAAAGATTAAAAATTAAGAAGAGGTGAAGTTTAAGAGAAGGGGTCAGATGCAAATGTCAGCATATACGAGTAAATCGAGATAACCTGATTCGTTTAATTTTGAATGTCTAAACGGTTTTGTATAACAGAATCTGATACCACATCATAGCTAGTTTCACGAAAACCTATTGAAGGAAAAACTTTTTTCAGGGGTGTGCTAGTGTCGCCATATTGTAGCATTAAATTTCGTAAGTCTTTTTTGAATGTGAACTGCAAACCGTGAAGCTCAGCAACCTCTCTTTCTAGTCAACTTGCGTTAGTGTAAAGCTCCGCAACGGTAGAGGATATATTGGTAATGTTACTTCGAATCAAAGCTTTACTAAAAACAAATAGTCGATTATTTGTTAATAAATTGTGTAAATTATAAACAACAATACAACTTGTACTTGTATTGAGTAACTTGGCGTTCGAGGCGGTGTTAGGTCAAGCACTTAGATTAGCGTTTTTCAAAAAAAGTTCGTATGTAAAAATGTCAGCAAGCTGATAGGTGTACAAGCTTGTAGCTAGTCGGCAATGGATTAAGAAATAGTACAACTTGTGATTTTTAAGAAAAATACAAACGTTATTAAATTTTTCAAATTTGAAAGAAAGGAACTTGTAGAAACTATTGAACAGAATATAACTGGTGTGAAGTTTAAGAACTGAGTTTATTTTTTGCATCGACATAAATGTTTTAAGTTGGGCTCGAACCAACGACACCAAGGTTTTCAGCCTTGTGCTCTACCAACTGAGCTACTAAAACAAACAGGCTTTAACCAAAAATGAAATCCAATCTGACACCGTGGTGTAGAATTTTTTAATTAGATTTCAAGGATTATACCAAATTTTGAAACACTACATACCCAAAGTTTTTTATTTTTTAATTTTCTAATTTTGCGTATTAAATAAAGCTGTATACACCCCCCCCCCCTGTGTGCCCTAGTAGTCAATACGACAAAAAAAATAAAATAGAAAAGTTTTCAAAAATTAGAAAACTTCTGTCCATAGACATTCATACATTATATACATTGTATATATTATATATA
>Ga0194130_10002639_pt1 | contig 25612 bp, 22 predicted proteins | sample TA2KigsurfametaG_FD_160084 | JGI IMG/M metagenome (GOLD analysis project Ga0194130, IMG submission 160084) | Freshwater microbial communities from Lake Tanganyika, Tanzania - TA2015050 Kigoma 12 surface | ecosystem: Environmental > Aquatic > Freshwater > Lake | place: Tanzania: Lake Tanganyika... | reverse complement strand
GCAAGATGTTCTTCGCCGACTGGCTGAAGGAAACCATCGGCCCCCATTTCAATCTGGTGTTGCTTGCCTTTGTTGCCACCATGCTTGCAGGCGGCGTTGTGGCCTCCATCCTGCCACGCCGATCAGCTCGGTGATATAGTTATAGGACGTTACGGTTGCTCCCCGGGAAAAATTACTTGTTCAATTATTTATAGATCGTTTTGACAGCGCTCGATTTGGGTGCATCCTCATAATGTCCGGAGGGGGGTCAGAGGGGTCGAGTCGGAAGCCGTATTTCCGCTCGTCGAGTGTTCCCTACCTCTGGAGACAGAAAAATGAAGACTGTTCTCGCTGGCGTTTCCCTCGCCGCCCTCGTTGGTGCAGCCGCATCCGCGGATGTCACCTACTCCTTCACAAACCAAACTTGGGCTGGTTTCGATTTCAACAATGTCTTTGCGGCCGGAACGCTGCAGGGCTCGCTGACAGGAGCGTCCATCAATGTGACGCTGAATGCGTCGACCTCGTTTACCTACGCAGATGACCTTTGCCTCTATGTAGGGGCGAACCCAATCGCCTTGGGTGGTGCGCTGCAGGTTGGTGGCTTCTCCAACTTGCAAGCAAGCCAGCGTTACTCTTGGCCCAATGGCGGCTCATCCGCGCCAGGCACGACTTCGGTCGGATCCGTTTCTTTCACCTCAGCGGTCAACTTCAGTGGCAGCACCTCTGACCTGACGGTGTATGTCGGCAACGGTTACGGTGCCGCTGGCACTTCGGGCACTTGGACTGGGTCGATCACACTGATCGGCGTCAGCCAGGTTCCAGCTCCAGGCGCGCTTGCGCTCCTCGGCCTGGCAGGGCTCGCAACGCGCCGTCGCCGCTAAGGCACGGCACGGTTTGGGGCGGAGTCTGACGCAGCGGCGTTGCAGGTTCCACTCCAAGCCGCGGATACATTGAGGGTCGTTCACGGATCGTGGACGAATCCCGAGACAGTCTTCAAGGGGATGCTCCCGAAAGGGAGCATCCCTTTTTTTCATTGGTGCTCAACGCGCAGCGCTCTCTGCGCTCGCCCGCTCAGCGGATTCCGTCCTTGGATGCCATGAATGCCAGCATGTCCACGCACCGGTTCGCGTAGCCAGCTGCGATCGCTCTTCTTCCTGCTGGCTGGTCTCCTCGATCGATTCCATGCCCTCCGCTACTCCCTTGCCGCAATCCTGCTTGTTATCGGCTGCAAGATGTTCTTCGCCGACTGGCTGAAGGAAACCATCGGCCCCCATTTCAATCTGGTGTTGCTTGCCTTTGTTGCCACCATGCTTGCAGGCGGCGTTGTGGCCTCCATCCTGCCACGCCGATCAGCCCGATGATGTAGTTAGAGAAGGTTCTAGATACTCCTCGGAAAAAATTACTTGTTCAATTATTTACGTATCGGGTTGACAGCGCTCGGTTCGGGTGCATTCTCATAGCCTCCGGAGGGGGTCAGAGGGGTCGAGTCGGAAGCGGTATTTCCGCTCGTCGAGTGCTCCCTACTTTTGGAGAAAGAAAAATGAAGTCTGTTCTCGCTGGCGTTTCCCTCGCCGCCCTCGTTGGTGCAGCCGCATCCGCGGATGTCACCTACACCCTCACAAACGAAACCATCCTCGGTGGTAATCTCACCAGGGCCTTTGAGGCCGGAGAGCTGCAGGGCACGCTGACTGGTGCGTCCATCAATGTGACGCTGAATGCGTCTACCAACTCCACCAACGCAAGTGACCTTTGCATCTACCTTCCGCCAATTGGGCCGCTCCCGCTCGACTTCGGTGGTGCGCTGCAGGTTGGTGGCTACTCCCCCTTCTTCGCAAGCCAGCGTTACTATTGGCCCAATGGCGACTCATCCGCGCCCGGCACGACTTCGATCGGTTCCGTGAGCTTCACAAGCCCAATCAACTTCAGTGGCGGCGCCTCTGACTTTGCGGTGTGGATCGGCAACGGTTACTTTGGTGCTGGCAGTGGCAATTCGGGCACTTGGACTGGGTCTGTCACGCTTCACGGCGTCAACCAGGTTCCAGCCCCAGGCGCGCTCGCACTGCTTGGACTGGCAGGGCTCGCAACGCGCCGTCGCCGCTAAGGCACGGCACGGTTTGGGGCGGAGTCTGACGCAGCGGCGTTGCAGGTTCCACTCCAAGCCGCGGATACATTGAGGGTCGTTCACGGATCGTGGACGAATCCCGAGACAGTCTTCAAGGGGATGCTCCCGAAAGGGAGCATCCCTTTTTTTCATTGGTGCTCAACGCGCAGCGCTCTCTGCGCTCGCCCGCTCAGCGGATTCCGTCCTTGGATGCCATGAATGCCAGCATGTCCACGCACCGGTTCGCGTAGCCAGCCTCGTTGTCGTACCAAGCGACGAGCTTGAAGAAGCGATCGTTCAGCTGAACGCATGCCCCCACATCGAAGATGGATGAACGCGTATCGCCGACAAAGTCGCTCGACACGACCTCCTCATCGGTCACCCCGAGGACTCCGCGCATCGGACCATCCGCAGCCGCCCGCATGAAGCCCGCAATCTCCTCAAGAGACGTGGCGCGCGATGGCTTGAACGTGAGATCGACGCACGAGACTGTGGCAGTCGGCACTCGGAACGACATCCCAGTCAGTTTGCCCTTGGTGGCTGGCAGACAGAGCGCCACAGCCTTGGCTGCCCCCGTCGATGCTGGAATGATGTTCATATAGCCGTTGCGCCCGCCGCGCCAATCCTTCTTGCTCGGGCCGTCCTGAGTCGGCTGCGTAGCGGTCACAGCATGCACGGTCGTCATGAGCCCCTCCTCGAGGCCCACCGTGTCAAGCAGCACCTTCACGACGGGGGCGAGACAGTTGGTAGTGCAGGACGCGTTGGAAACCACGCGGTGCGCGGCGGGATCGAACTGCTCGTGATTCACTCGGTACACAAGCGTCGGAACCTCCTTCTCGCTCTTGGTGGGTGCGGAGATCAGCACGCGGCGACATCCTGCGTCGAGGTGCTTGCGCGCATCTTCGATCGCGGTGAATAACCCCGTTGACTCGATCACATAGTCCACCTGATGTGCCTTCCAAGGCAGTTGCGCGGGGTCCTTCACAGCACAGCACTCGGTGCGCTTGGCACCATCCACAATTGCGTCACCCTCGGCGCGGACACCCGGTCCAAAGCGCCCGTGCATGGTGTCATGGCGCAGCAGGTAGGCCAGATTGTCGGCGGGCACGAGATCGTTGATCGCCACCACCTGCATGTCGCTGCGACTGGAGATGATGCGGTAGACCAGACGACCGATGCGACCGAATCCATTGATGGCGACGCGAATAGGCATGTTTCCTCCAAGATCTGCCAAGCGGATGCCGAAGCGAGCGACTGCACACGGCGGCGCGCATGCACCGCGAGCGGGGAAGATTAGTGGCGCGGCGCGCCCGCCGCATCCGCCGCTTCATGCGCCAGTTGGCGCGCTCTGCGCCTTGCTTCCCGCCGAAGAATCAGGTCGAAGATCCACGGACAGGCATTGAAGAGGGCAGCGGAGAGGCGCACGATCTCGCTCGTCCAGACTTCCGACCGTGGGTTGCGCAGGCAATCCACGATGGCATCTGCCACACGCTCGGGCGGCTGAACAGCCCAGCGCGGCGCATGCTCTGGCACCGTGCCGCCACGCAGGCCGCTGCGCGCGGCACTCTCAGCGAAGAATTCGGTTGTGGTCGTGATCGGGTGCACGCTCGCCACTTCGATTCCGTAGGGCAGCAACTCGAAGCGCATGGCACGGCAAATGGACTCCTGCGCGGCCTTCGACGCGGCATACGCCCCGTGCCCAGGCAGCGAGAACTTCGAGAGGCAACTGGAACACATCAGCAGATGACCGCCCCGCCCCGCCGCGCGGAGTCGCCGCGCCGACTCGCGCAGCAGCGCCACGGACGCGAAGAAGTTGACCTCGAAGAGCGCTCGCAGATCCCTCTCGTCCGTGAGATGTACATCACGTTCGAGCCCATATCCCGCATTGGCAAAGACAACGTCAAATCGTCCAAAGTGTCGCTCCGCGGCATCGAGCAGCAGGCGTTCCGAACCGGGCTGCGCAACATCCACAGCGACGACACACGCGCGCCGACCCACGGACTCGACTGCCCGTGCTACCGCCGCGAGGCGATCCTCTCGGCGTGCTGCCAAGAGCACATCCACTCCCGCGCGCGCCAACGCAACGGCAGTCGCAGCACCAATGCCGCTCGACGCCCCCGTCACGATCGCGATCTGTCCAGTCAGGATCTTGCCCATCGCCATCAGCGTAGTCATCCGCTGATGCCCCGATGCTTCAGCGTGAACGCAGCCGAAAAGGCTGATCCAGCACGCGCAACTGGTGCGCCGGTGACAAGCGCGTTCGTCGGTGCGGTCATGGGTTCAATCGCCGCAAACGCGGCGCCTCGGGGGGAGTAGATCTGCAGGAATCGCCAGCCGCTTCGCAGATGAAGTTCCGTTGTGCTCTGCGCGCAGCGCACGGAAGCAATCGCACCCACATTTGGATTGGACAGCTCAAGCAGAGCATCCTGCCCAGCGCCAACCCGTTCGCTGTGTGGTGACGACACAGCCTCAGCCGAAACCCCCGTCGGCACACCTGTCGGACCGAGTTCCCATTGCCGCGCGGCAGGCAGATCGATGCACGGCATCATGTCCGCGTCCTTGCCCGCATGAGGTGCCATTGCCGTGCATGCATTCACAGCAAAGTAGGGATGCCAGCCAAAGGCGATCGGCACATCGCATCCGCCATCGGCATGGACCTGCACCTCCATGTCGAGGACCGCATTCGCATCGTGCGCGCCGAGCCGCCACGACACCAGAAGCGAGTGGGGAAAGGGGAAGGCTCGGAGCAGTTCAGCATGCTCGCCCCACCGAATGCGCGCACGAAGTTCACCCGCCGAGGGCCGCTCCAATTCCCACCGCGACCAGCGCAGTAACAGTCCGTGAATGGGCAGTCCGTGACCGTCGCGCTTCAAATCGGATACACGCGTGAGGTCGATCGACCGACCCGCCGCTTCGAAACGGTCAGCCGAGAGCCGATTGGCATAGGGATAAAGCAGCGGAATGCCGCCGGTGCGCGCGGATGCAAGGAAGGCGGGCAAGGCATCAGGCAGCGACAGGCACTCCCGTCCCGAAACAACCCACGAAACCGCCACGCAACCAGCTTCCGGATACACGGTCAAGCGCTGGGCATACAGCGGATGTTCAAGCACAAGGGGCACGTTCATGGGATGAGCCTAACTCGCAGGAGTCGTACTGGGCTATCTTTGCCCTGTCGAGACCGGCGTTTCCCATGAACGCACCCCCCCTCTTTCTTCGCCCGCACGCGCTCGTTGGCATGGTTCACCTGCGCGCACTTCCAGGCACACCGCAGAGTCGGCTTGCGGTACGAGAGATCGTTGCGATCGCGGTCGCGGAGGCGCGGCAACTCGCGTCCGCTGGTTTCGATGCCTTGCTCGTGGAGAACATGCACGACGTGCCCTACTTGCCCGACGCTTCGGGGGCCGACACGATCGCACCCTTCGCGGTGGCGACGGCTGCGGTCGTTGATGCAGTCAAGGTTCCCGTCGGGTTGCAGGTGCTCTCCAACGCGAACGCAGCCGCGCTCTCCATCGCACAGGCAGCAGGTGCAGCATTCATCCGCGCGGAGGGATTCGTCTTTGCAGCCGTCGCAGATGAGGGCCTGGTGGCCACGGGCTGTGCCGGATCGCTGCTGCGAGAACGCCGCCGAATCGGTGCCGAAGGCATCCGAGTTTTTGCGGACTGCCGCAAGAAGCACGCCTCACATGCGCTGACGGCGGACCTCGATATCACCGCCTGGATCCGCGCAGCAGAGTTCTTCTCGGCCGATGGCGTCATCGTCACGGGCGAAGAAACGGCCATGGCACCCGACATGGATGAACTGCGCCACGCTCGGGCTGCGGCGCGTGGGCCGCTGCTGGTGGGCAGCGGGACGACTCCCGAAAATGTGGCGAACATCCTCTCGCTTGCCGATGCAGCCATCGTGGGCAGCACGCTCAAGCGCGGCGGCCTCTGGAGCAACGAACTTGACGCGGAGCGCATCGCTGCGCTTGTTCACGCCCGCGATCGCATCCGCACATAGATCGAGGTGGATTCACACGATGTCGAGCAGCAAGCAAGGATGCAATGACGGCGAAGCGCTCGTATGGCTCGATGGCGCACTGCTGCCAGCGTCGAAGGCGCGCATCAGTCCACTCGACCGCGGGTTCCTCTTTGGCGACGGCGTTTATGAAGTCGTGCGGTTCTTCGGCGGTGTCGGAATCGGGCTCGATCTGCATGTGGCGCGACTCGGCGCGAGCCTCGCGCAGCTTCACATCCGTGGCATCGATCCCACCTGCCTGCGGACGATCTCACACGCGCTGCTCACCGCGAATGGACTGACGGATGCGGCGATCTATCTCCAGATCAGCCGAGGGACATCGCAGGCGCGAAGCCATATTCCACCCGCACACATCGAACCGACGGTCTTTGCCATGGCCACGCCATGCGGCGGTTTGGATGAGCTCGAGCGGCTCACCACCGTGCACTGCGCCGCTGCGCGCGACGAGCGATGGCTTCGGTGCGCCATCAAGTCCACGTCCCTGCTGGGCAGCGTGCTCCCCATGGTGGAGCACTCCGCTTCCGGCGCGGAGGAAGTCATCCTGATCCGTGACGGTCTGGTGAGTGAGGGAACTTCCACCAATGTATTCATCGAAGTGGACGGTGTCCTTGTGACGCCACCCGTGGACAGCGAGCCATCCATACTCCATGGCGTCATGCGGACACGGTTGCTCGAAGCGTGCATCCGCGATGGCGTGCCTTGCGCCGTCCGCCCTGTCACGGAGGCGCAACTGCACGCCGCACGAGAAGTGATCGTCACCGCAAGCAAACGGATGTACTCCGCCGTCACGCGGCTTGGCGACCGAGCCGTCGGTGATGGATCGGTCGGTCCGCTCGCTCGCCGCGGGCATGCTGCGCTGCTGAAGCGTCTGCGTGAGGAAGTCGCCCTCGGCGCGGTCAGCGCGCGCGACACGGGGACTCCTATACTCGCCTCGTGAACGCACTTGTTGCCATTTCCGTCGGCAATAGCCGCACGCAGATCGGTCGCTTCAGCGATCTGCGCGGCGATCTTGATGCGAGCGAGAGCATCCCCAACGGCGAGATGGAGACGGTGCTGGAACGTATCGCACACCACTTCCACGAGGTGGAGGGCAGTGATGCGGTGGTGGTCATGGCCAGTGTGAATCGCTCGTTCTCCGACCCGCTTCGCGCGCGAGCCGAGGGAAAGCTGGATATCGAGATCGGAGTCGTGGGCGAAGACATCATGCCTGCGGTGGCGACACGTCTGGATCCCGATGCCGCCACGGGCGTTGACCGACTGCTCTGTGCGGCTGCTGCATTCGCTCGCCTCAAGCAGGCATGTGTCGTCATCGATGCAGGGACTGCCATCACAGTCGACTTCGTCGACGGCGAGGGCACTTTCCACGGTGGCGCAATCGCGCCAGGTGCCGCGATGCAACTTCGCGCACTGCACGAGCACACGGACGCACTTCCGGATGTCGCCTTTGAACCACCGCCCAACGAGCCATTTGGCCGCAACACACGCGAAGCAATGCTGCACGGGGTCTTCCACGGGATCCGTGGGCTCGCGCAGCGGCTCATCGAACGGTACGCCGATGCGCAGGGTGCGTTCCCCATGGTCGTCGTCACGGGCGGCGACGCACAGCTCATCTTCGAGCACGAGGACTTCGTAGACCGCATGGTGCCCGACCTGCTGCTGCTTGGCATCGCGTCGTCCGTGGCCGCCGCAGGTGTGGATGAACCAGCCGCAGACGATTGAAGGCGCGGCGGCAGAGACGCTGCCGTTGGGTGGCGTGCACCTGCACTGGGAAACGGCGCATGGGCCGGGCGCCATTGCGATTGCAAGACTGCATGCCTCGGATGCCGCGTCGATGGACCGCGCACTGTCGGCGCTCACTGGCTGCGAACCGGGCGAAGGTGCTCGCTCCATTCCCATCGGTGCAGTCGTTCACCGAACGCTTGCCAAGATCGATGACGGCATCATTGCACGCATGACCTCGTGCGGCGCATGGGTGATGCCGCATGGCGGCCCCTACTCCTGCGCGTGCCTGCGGGCGTGGATGGTGTCGCATGGTGCGTCGATTGATGGGAATCCAGACTCACGCGATGTCTTCCCGGAGGCAGCGGACGGTACGGAGGCGGCGGCGCTGCGCCTGATCGCACGCGCCGCGAGCCCGCGAGCCATACCGCTGCTGCTCGCGCAGACGAAGCACCGCCAACGGGTGGGCGCCCAGTGGCAACCGTCCGCCGAAGATCACGCACGTTCGCACCGTCTGAGGCATCTGATTGACCCGCCCTGCATCGTCGCGGTGGGGCAAGCGAATGTCGGGAAGTCCTCGCTGCTGAACGCGCTCGCCGGCCGCTGCGTCGCGATCGCGTTCGACGCAGCAGGCACGACGCGTGATGCGGTGGCCGCACAACTCACGCTCGACGGCCTCGTCGCAGATTGGTTCGACACGCCGGGCATCCGCAACGATGCCGATGCGGTGGAGCGCGCCGCACACGCTTTGCTCGTGCCGCTCACTGCCCGCGCGCATCTGTTGATAGAGGTTTCCGCGCCGGGCAGACCATGCCCGCCTGCGCGCACGGCCGACCGTGCGACGCCACGACTGCGCGTCTGTACCCATGCAGACTGTGATTCGGCGCACGAATCGGCGGAGTCGCGGGATGCCGATGTGTGCGTCAGCTGTACCGAAAGGACCGGACTTGATGCGCTCGCAGTTGCCGCACGCCGCGCGCTCATCCCCGACGCGGATCTCGCCAGCGACGAGCCCTGGGTGTTTTAGCCGGCCGCGCCCCCGCCGAAGCCGCTCGGCACGCCGACGCACGAGTAACCACCGTCGACATACACCACCTGACCCGTGATGCCCGACGCGAGCGGCGACAGCAGGAACAGGCACGCTTCGCCCACCTCTTCGGCGCTGATGTTCCGCCGCAGCGGCGCGGTGCGCTCGATCCAGCCGAGGATGTCGTTGAATCCACCGACGGCCATCGCACTCATCGTGCGCACCGGTCCGGCGGAGACGGAGTTCACACGAATGTTCTTTGGACCGAGGTCCGCGGCGAGGTAGCGCGTGCTCGCCTCAAGCGCCGCCTTGGCAACGCCCATCACGTTGTACGCCGCAACGGCACGCTCGGCGCCGAGGTAACTGAGCGACACCATCGCACCGCCCGAAGTCATCAGTGGCGCTGCTCGCTGCGCCATCGCCACGTAGGTGTACGCCGAGAGATCACACGCCTGCGTGAAGACGCCGCGCGGCGTTCCTGTGAACTTGCCTTCCTTCAGCCAGTCCTTGTCGCAGTAGGCGATGCAGTGCACGAGAAAATCGATCGTGCCAAACTCCGATGCGACACGCGCAAAGACCGCATCGAGCTGCTCGTCACTGCCCGCGTCCAGTGGCATCAGCCAAGGGTCGGTGACACCGCTCTCTTCGAGCGCGCGACGCGTTCGGCGCTCGCTCTTTTCCCCTGGCAGATGCGTGAAGAGGCAGTGCGCGCCCTCGCGCTTCAGCGCCTGCGTGATGGCCGTTGCGATCGAGTGCTCGTTGGCCACACCAATCACGAGGCCGCGTTTTCCCTGCATGGAACCCATGCCTTCGGAGAGTACGGGAAAGCGTGCGCTGGCGCGCTGAGGTCATGCCGCTTGGCAGGGCCGCGTGCCAAAAGGTCGCGGAGCACCGGCCTTCCCCATGCCCGTGCAGGCTCTTGAACGCACGCGGTTGGACTCGAACCAACGACCCTCGGTTTCGAAGACCGATGCTCTATCCAACTGAGCTACGCATGCGGGTCGCGCAGGAGGATACCGCAGCACGAGCCCGAGCGCGGGGCTCTTTACTCGGTCGCAGGCTCACACTCGTCGAGCACACCGTCACCGTTGCGGTCTTGGGCAAGCCCGAGCCGAATCTCACAGCGATCCGGAACGCCATTGCCATTGCAATCGCGCACCCAGCCCGCAGCGATCTCGCACGCATCCACAATTCCGTTCTCGTTGCAGTCGGCATCGGCCGAGTCGGGGACCCCATTCCCATCACAGTCCGATGCGCTGCCATCGGCAATCTCCTGCGCATCGTCGATGGCATTGCGATTTCGATCGGGATAGCACTCGCCGAGGAATATCACACCGGCGCGACTGATCGATGCGCCAAGATTCGGCGAGAGGTTGTCGCCACAGACGAGCGATGTATCGAGTTGCACTTTGGCATCTCGTCCATCCACGCTCCAAGCCTCGGCGCTTCGGTTCGCCGTGAAACGGCATGAGTGGAGCGATGCATCACCACCCGCAACGAACACGCCACCCCCCGATCCTGCTGATGCATTGCGTTCGATCGATGCATCCAGCGCAAGCAGCGAACCCTCCGCCGAGTAGATGCCGCCGCCCCAAGCGCCGCTGCGTGTCGTATTGCCGCTGACGGTCACCTCCACAAGCGTCATCGTTCCATGGGATGTGTAAATGCCTCCACCGAAGGTGCGCGCGCTGTTGCCGCGCACCACGCAACCGACGAGCGTCAGGTTCCCCGTCTCGTTGCGCAGTCCGCCGCCCGCAAAATCTGCGCCATTGCGCTCGAAGAGGCAGGAGAAAAACTCGCTCTTGCCGCTGCGGTGCACCACACCGCCCCCTTCATTCCCGTTGAACGCGCATCGACGAGCGGTGATGTCTGCCCGGTCCACAAGAAGTCCAACGCCGTTCGTCCCCGCTGCACCAAACATCAGGAGGTTGTCGATCTCTGTTCCGCACGCGGCAAGTCCCTCAACGCTGAGGACGGGCGTATCCGCCCGCTCACCCTGAAGCCACACGGACGGTGCAGCTGCGGTGCCTTCCCCGCGGAGGGTGAGCCACTTGTCGCGGATCGTCCAGTTTCCCTTGTAGACGCCGGGCGCCATGAGCACCGTCGATCCCGTTGCTGCCGCATCGATCGCAGACTGCAGATCGCGGAAGTCCGATGGCACGTGGAGCGTTCCGCGGACCGATCCCGGTGCGATCAAGGTGGTCTTGCCCGCCAAGAGATCAGGGTTCGCGGAAGTACGCGTCGTCCACACGCCGTGCGCAAATGACGCAACGGCAAGACCGCCGCAAGCCAGGAGGGCCACCTTCATCGAACGTCTTCCTCCCTGTCCGCCCCTTGCCATCTTGCTGCGTTCCATGTGGTGGATCCTCCTGACCTGCGTTGACCTCGTACAGCCATCCGAACAATCGATTTCCCGCCGCGCAGATGCAACTGCAAGACGACTGAAATCAACAAACGTGCCGCTTGGGTCGGCGTGTCGGCAGCACCACTTCTGTCAAACTTGCGATTTCCCACAAATTTTCAGGGGCGGCGTCTCCCCACCCCCACCATTCCGGGCAATCTGCAGCATCTACCCTGTGCGGGGAGAAGCATGCGCCGCTTGATCTCCACCCTTACCGCCCTGCTCTGCGCCGCCGTGCACATCAGTTGCAGCGGGTCCGAACGACCGCCGCAGATGGCTCTGCCGCAGGAGATCAACGCATCGGATCTTGTGCGCTGGTTCGACGATGCGGGCGTTCCGCGGACCAGCGTGGACTGGGCGGAGATCGATCGTCTCCACGAGTTGCATCTGAAGCAAGTCCTTCGCGTCCGAACCTCAGCAGCCCGTGCACTGCGCGATATCGCGCCGTGCACGTACGAGTTCAACGATCGCGTGAAGTGGCCGCGGCTCATGCCCGCGCAATCCCGAGCTGCGGCATCCGTGCAGGCGCGGCTGATCGCCGAAAGCCGCACGCTGGAAGAGGAGTTCCTGTTCTCGCTGCGCTCGGTGAATGGGGTTGTCCCTGAGGTGCCCGCGATGCTTGTCGCGCGCCGTGGAATCGAGCGAGTCCACCAAGTTGCACGCGCCAGTCAAACCGCCGGCTTTCTCTTCGCTGCCACAAGCGCGGATCCCCTGACGCTGCTCGCGCAGGAACTGCGCCGTGGCGCTGTCGATGGCAATGCAGGTCCATCGACAACGGATCTCTGCACGGCGTTCACGGAGATTGCGGCGCGTTCACAGCCGGCGGCTGAACGCTGGTGGCAGGCCGTCGGCGCATTCAGCATGGCGGGCGCATTGGAGTACGAACGAGGACTGATCGTTGCGGAGCGTCAGCAGCAGGCGCAAAGCGCCGCCGAAGGTGGACAGACGCAGCAACCCGCCGCGTTGGATGCCGATCTGCCGCCGCTGGCGGATACGACCAAGAAGGCAACGGACCGCGCCATCGAGAGGCTCCTCGACTACGAGCGCACCGTCGCCGAGGCTCTCGACTCGCAGTCGAACCGACTTCCCGCCTCCACGACCGCTGCCACCAGAGACGTCTTGGTCGACAGCGCGCTGCAGTTCGTTCGGCAAAATGTGCTGCTTGCGATCCGAGTTGGCATCGAGCATCCCAAGTCCAGCGCATCCACGCGCGCCGCGCTCCGTGAGATCCGTGCACGCGTGCACGCTGCGTGCCGCCGCGCCGAGTCGCTCGCTTCGCTGCGCAGCACGCTCGATCGCGCATCGCTGTCGCTCAGCGCCGAGGTCAAGAGCAACGATGAAGTGGCACAGGCGGTGCAGTTCGCGCTCAAGCACGGCAGGGCACCCGATCCACCCCAGCCTGAGCAGACGATGTCCGATGAGCCAGAGGAGGATCATCGACTGAGCATGTGGTGCGATCTTGGCGCGCTGCCCCACCGAATCGACACGAACCGAGTGTGTGCCGTCAGCACTGCAGCCGGTCTTGACATGGACACGTGCCTCATCATCGCTGCGGCAGCCGATGCGCGCTATCGCGCGTTGGAGAAGGATGTGTCGGCGCGGGTGGAGGCGAGCGAGTCACAAGCAAGCGAGGCGGAGCGTGGCCTGGATGAGGCGGACCCAACTCGGGCAGCGCGAGCGGCGGTCCAGACGTTCTTCAGCCATCTGCAGTCGGCGCGAAGCCTGTTGACGGATACGGATACGGCGCTGATCGAAGACATCCGCCTTCGCTGTGCACTGCAGGGACTCCCTGCCCGACCCGCGACCATGCTGCTCGAGGCGCTTCGTGCCTCCTGCGCGCCAAGTCAACAGTCGATCCGCCGCCGCCTCGGCGACAGCTGGTTCCGCTTCCATGTGGCCTTCGACACCTTGGCCTCAGGGTGCGTTGCGCTGCTGGTCATCGACGATGAACTGCCGCAGCACACGCGAGATTTGCTCGGGGCCATGATGGCCGTGTACTGGGATGAACTGCTCCCCGCCATGCGCGAAACATCAGCGGCGCGCGAACAGTCGCTGCGCGACATCATGCAGCTCATTCTCGTTCACAAGGGCTACGACGGCCCGGAGGAACGCGCGGAAGTTTCCGCCATCCTGCGCCGTTACCGCAGCGCAGAAGCCGTGTGGGAGAGGATCGAGGATCGCATCGTGAACGAGGTCTGCACTTCGCTCCCCGACGATGCCGATGGACGCACGCTCCGCGCTGTGCGCGCCATGCGACGTTTCCCGGAAATGTTTGCGGGCAACTCCACGCCGATTGGGCGGGACTTCGAGAACGCTCGCGCGCTTGCGGACCGACTGCCCGATGCGGCCTTCGACGCGCTCAGCCCACAGCTCGATGCGCTCGACGTCGACGTGGTCGCTGCCGTGCGTGCAGCGACGGCCGCACTTCCCGCGAGTGATCCAGCCAAGAGGACGATTGCAGCATTGGTGACGGAGCAACCTGAGTTGCGTTCGCTCTCGATGCGCCGTGTGAACGCAGCCGTGCGAGCCGCGCGTGACGCGGGGCTCGAGATTCCCCCATCGGTTGCGCCGTGATTCAGCGCCGCGCGTCCATGCGCCTCGCGTCGGCGGGCACCTTCTTCATGATGAACAGATAGTTGAACCCGCGCAGGAAGAAGTTCCCTTCCTCCGCAGCGCGCCGCCAATTGCCCTTGCCGAGCGAGGCGTTGTGCCGCACCACACAGATGATGTCCACGGGCTGAAACCTCTTGCGAAGACGCTGAAAGAGTTCGAACCCGATCGGCATGAACACACCACCGCCACCCCCCGCCGCACCGCGCCGCTTGCGCCACGAGTCGCTCACATAGAGCGCCATGTAACGCCGCGGCTTCAGCACGCGGTCGATCTGCCCGATCACCAAGTCCATGGCGCGGTAGTACGCGGCGCCTCCATCATCGCCCGAAGCATCGAGCTTGCCGATGCAGCGCGGATCATCCGAGTAATCCACATGCGTCGAATAGGGCGGATCGATGAACACGAAATCGGCCGTCGCATCGCCCTGTGGAATCTCGCGTGCGTCGCCTGCGCGAATGTCCGGACGCGAAGGCACGAGATCAAATCCGACTCCCTTTCGCCCAAGATCGGCGCAGACATCGAGCGTGGTGCCGCTGCCGCACATCGGATCGAGCACCAGATCCCCCTCGCGCGTGTACCGCTGCAACAACTGCCAAATGACCCATGATGGCGTTGCCCCCACGTAGTCCTTGTCGCCCTGCATACGCGATCCATCCGCAGCGGTGTAGTGCTGGCTTGGGTACTCCCAGAGCGTGGTGGGCGCGATCCGAAGCGGTGGCCGATTCATGGCGTGGTCGCGGTCGCGCCACTCGCCGTCCCGACTGGCGCGCTCCAGAGCACTCCCGCCGACGGCATGCGCCCAGACTCAATCGTCCCGACTTGTGCCAGTTCACGCTCGAGTTGCTGCCAGCGTTCAAGCCGCATCGAACCGATCGGCGAACCATCCGCGGGAACGATCAGCGGACGCTCCATTTCCGCCGCGATATTCATCGCCTCGAGGGACATCGACGGATTGAGCGCAGCGATGCCCGGGTTGTACTTCGAAGGTTCCGCGAAGTAACGCCGCCATCCCTCGCTTGTCGCACGCACGAACGCCTCCACGACCTGAGGGCGCTTCGCAGCGGATGCTGCGCTTGTGGCAAGCACCGCTGCGTAGGGATTGAACACGGTCGCCACCGACAGCACGCGTGTGGGCACGCCGCGAAGCCTGCACTCCACAGGTTCTGCGGTGATGAAGCACTGCTGTACGGCATCCTCCGACGCAAGGAACCCCGCAAGGGCTCCTGTGTAGGGCACCATCTTCAGATCCTTGCCGCCATACTTTGCATTGAGCAGCCTCACGAAGGGTGGATTCGCATCGACGGCCACCGTCGAAGAACTCGTCCACAACTGTTCAATCGTTGTGATGGGGTTGGATTCGTGCAGCAGGAAGCCTGTGGGATTCTCCTGAAAGATCGCGAAGACTGCCACAAGATCGCCCCCTCGATCGCGCAGTGTCAGCACATCCTCTGCAGTCATGACACCGAAGTCCGCCTGCCCGCTCGCCACCAGTTGCGCAACGGGCACCTGCGAGCCGCCCTTTCGAATATCCACATCGAGTCCCGCCGCCGAGTAAAGACCATCCTGCTGCGCCGCGAAGATGCCCCCAAACTCAGGTTCGGGCACCCAGTTCAACTGAACGCGAACCATCGCTGCAGCAGGGGTTGCACTGCCATCCTTGGATTGATCGCAACCAACATGCAGGCACAGGAACGTCGCCGCCGCCACCACCACACTTCGCCACATCACCGTTGATCCTCCGATTCGTTGACCGCCGACGCATGCCACCGGCTGACAAGAAGCCATCCCACGAAACTGATCGCACCGAACAGCGCGAATCCCACCACCGTGGTGAGCGCGACCGCGGCGAACACGAGATCCGTTCTCGCATCCCGCATCGCGGCTTGGATCACGATACCGAGCGGTGCCCGAGTACCACCGTAGCCGGAGACAAACTCGCCCACGACCGCGCCAATCACCGCGAGGCCCGCCGCGATGCGAAGTCCAGTCACCGTGGCCGGCACCGACCACGGAAAGTCCAGTTTCCACCAACGGCGCAGCGGCGAGGCTCCATACAACTTGAAGAGTTCTCGAAGACCGGGATCCACCGATGCCTGCCCATCGATCGTCGCCGCCAACACGGGAAAGAGAGCCACGATCGCGGCGGACAGAATCGCCATCGGCAAACCATTGTCGACCCACAGTTGCAGCAGCGGCGCCACAGCGACAACAGGCACCATCTGAAGCACCGTGGCGAGCGGATAGAGGGAACGCCGAAGCAGCGGAATCAGTGCGATCACGCTCCCAAGCAGGATTCCTGCGGCCGCTGCGCAGATGAAACCGATCGCCGCACCAAGCGCCGTTCGCCCCATAGCGGCCGTGAGCATGTCGCGGCTCTCCCACATCGCGCGTGCAATCGCGCTGGGAGGCGGAAGCAGATAGTGTGCAACGCCTGACACCATCACGCCGATCTGCCACACACCAAGGACAATCGCCACTCCGAGCAGCGGCCAAGCGACCGCGCGAATAGCGGAGGCGGTTGCGCTCATGCCGCCTTCCCGTTCGAAGCCGCACCTGACGCGGCGGCAAGGAGACGCATGCAATGCTCGACTTCACCGATGAACGCCGCCCCGCCGCGATCACGCTCGGCGCGTTCGACTTGAACGACATGATCCGCATGCACGCGACCCTTCGCCATGACGACGACACGGTCGGCAAGCCAGACTGCCTCGCTGACCGAGTGCGTGACCAGCAGTGTTGTTGCGCCGCATGTCCGCCACGTGCGCAGAATCTCTGTATCAAGCTGCATGCGCGTGAACTCATCGACGGCGCTGCAAGGCTCGTCCAGCAGCAGCACCTGCGGCTGAGTGACAAGCGCGCGCGCAAGCGCCACGCGCATGCGCATGCCGCCCGACAACTGAGCCGGCAACATGCGCGAAGCGTGCGCCAAACCCGCGGCCTGCAGCACATCGAGGGCACTCGCATGTCGCTCTGCGAGGGGAACGCCCGCCAACTCAAGGGGTAATGCGACATTGTCCACCACGCGCCGCCACGGCAGCAACCGCGGATCTTGGAAGCACACCGACTGCGAAACGGTCGCCTCCCCGGCCTCCACCCGCCCCGCTGTCGGCGAATCCAGTCTGGCCACGAGCCGCAGGAGAGTCGTTTTGCCGCATCCACTGGGGCCGATGAGTGCGGTGAAAGAGCCGGGCGCCAACGACAACGTCACGCCATCCACTGCACGCACGCCACCCGAGAACTCGCGCGCAACACGATCGAACTGCAGGATCGGCGGCTCGCGGGTCATCCAGTCTTCAGATCAATCTCGATGTCTTCACCAGGTGGGAGGCGGTGCATCAGCGCTGACTGAAACTTCACAGGGTCCGCGGACGATGGCACCTTGCCGACAATGATCACCTGTCGTTTGTGTTCATACTCCTGCGCGGAGGAGATCTTGCCACCGACCTTCCGAATCATTTCCAAGGCCGTCAGCATGACGGCCTTCGGATCCGACTTGCTCGGCAACTTCAGACGCAAGCGAAAGCCCACGGTCGAGTCGAGCCAGAAGATGAGCACCCACGAGAAAACGGTGAAGAACACCGCCATCGCGAGCTCACCAAGTCCACACGCCAGACCGATCACCACCACCATAATCGCCTTCCCCGTGACTTTCGGATTTTCTAGCACGGTCCGGAAACGGATGAGACCGCCAATGCCGAAGATCACAAGGGCCATCGCCGAGTCGACGCGCACCAGCTCCGACACCACTGCCCCGACAAGCGAAAGAACGATCAACGTGTTGCGCTGCTCCAGATCCTCCACTGGATCGCCCTTCCCCGAGCGACGCGGATGCCATGCAATCGCGAAACCGCAGAGTGCAGCCACGACCAATCCAAGCAAGAGCGACAAAACGAACCAACCATTCGTGAAATGATTGATGGAACTCTGTACCCCATGAAGGTTCATGGGGTGCTCCTTTTGCTGCTGCTCGAAGAGCGGCACCATCGACGACCCCTTGTCAGCAAGAAGGAATGGAACACGTTGCAAGAAGTCAGTGACCACCATATCGGGGTATTCTCGCCTCCATCTATGCAAATGTGCAACTTGGAATCTGCTTGGCTCAGAATCGCTGTGAAGGCATGGTGCATCGTCATCTGGACGGGCAGCCTGCTGGGCTGCGAACCCCCGCGGGACACCACGCAAGAGACGGCTCCAAGCGAGGAGCGCTATGACCGTCGCGAGGAAGATTCCCAAGAGCGCAAAAGACAGTCGAAGGACGTCCAGCAAAGCGACAAGCCAACGCACAAACACGATCTCACCGCGAAGGATCCCCGCTGGTACATCACCATGCACGGGAAGCCTGCGGGAAACACTGTCCACGGGATCAACAGCGATGGCGACCTGCTTGGCAGCGTGCTTGGCGACGTGCCCGAATCAGCAGGTGGTGCGGCGCAGGGCGTTCGCGGCATGCTGCACACGGGGCGGCACGGATTGTTGCTCGTCAGCGCCAACATGTCGGATACGCGGATCCTCTGGTACGGCTCGCCAAACGCCGACGGCATGCTCCCATTCGACTCCACTTTTACCGCCAAGCGCCTGGCCAACCCCGAGATGATCCACTCGTACGCGCTGGCAGTCGGCATCGACGGAACCGTGTTCGCCTCGAACCAAGACACGAACACGGTCACGCGCTACAGCGGCATCGGTACGGCGACACCTGGCCAAGCAATTCCCGTTCCTCCGGAGATTGCAGGACTCGGGCTCCCACCGGGCACAATCGTCCCGCGTGCAGGAGTGTCTCCACAGGGCGTCACGGAGATTCGTGGCATCGCCGTTGGGGCCGATGGACTCCTGTATGTCGCAGACCGCGGTGCTTCTCAGGTGCTGGCATTCGACCCCAAGACGGGGCTTCGCCACTCAGTCATCGCCGATGCATCGCGTGGTCTCAAACGACCGATCCAACTGCTGTTCGCTCCCGATGGTGAAACGCTCTATATCAGCGATAACGGCGCCCCCGCCATCTTCCGCACAAATGTTCGTACAGGTGAATTCATCCTGTTCGCCAATGCACGGACGGGTTGCCCCGAACTGCCAAGTTCGCTCGCGCTGGATAACGAGCATCTTTTTGTCGGTGATCGAAAGCGCATGCAAATCCTCCGCTTCAAGATCGAGACGGGCGAGCGAGACCGCGATGCATTCGTGGAAACGTTGCCCGATGCGCCCGAATTCATGATCCCCGCGTCGGTCGTCAAGGCATCCTTGCCATCGCCCGCCTCGGGTGACGCGCGACGCAACGACAAGTCCGACGGCTAATCGCCTCGCTGCAGCCGCAAGTCCACGGCACCTGGTGCGCCTGCGTGCGCCACAAGGTAGGCGCGGTGCGGCGTGCGCCCAGAGAAATCCTCGGGCAGCGTGAACGAGCTGATGTCGCGCAGGACCGCACCCGCAGGCAGCAGCCCGGGATCCGGTGCGAAGGAGCGCGCATTTGTGCTGAACCAAATTTGTCCGCGCGGATCAAGCCAACGGAGAGCGGCGGCAATCAGCGCCGGCCAATCGCGTTCCACCGAGAAACTGTCGGCCACCATGCGCTTACTGTTGGAAAAGGTGGGCGGGTCAAGCACGATGATGTCGAAGGACTCGCCGCGTGTCGGCTGCTCCAACCATTGGAGACAGTCCGCTTGCTCGAAGCGGTGCGAATCACCACCAAAACCGTTCAGCGCCATGTTGCGCTGCGCCCACGCGAGATAGGTGTTGCTCAGATCGACCGTGTGCGTCCGTGCTGCGCCACCTGCCACCGCATGGCAAGTGAACGCCCCCGTGTAGGCGAAGAGATTCAGCACTCGCCGTCCCTTCGCGCGTGCGCGCACCATCGCCCGCGTGGAGCGGTGATCGAGGAACAGTCCCGTATCGAGATAGTCGGAGAGGTTCACCTCAAACGACAGGCCGTGCTCTTGCACGGTGCGCACGACGCCGCGCGTGTCGACCCGCTCATACTGCGCAAGACCTCGCTGACGCTGGCGCCGCTTCAGGAACAGCCGCGAGGGATCCAGCGAGAGCCCGCGCAGGATGTGCTCGGTACACGCTTTGACATGCGCCTGCTCACGCTCGGGCGTGTCGTCGCGCGTCCGTGGGTGCAGCCATGCGACGACATCGCCGTCGTACCAATCCACGACCAGAGGAAACTCGGGGATATCCCGTTCGTACACGCGGAAGCACGGCGTGCCCGTGCGCCGGGACCACTTCGAGAGGTGCTTGAATCGCTTCGCGAGTCGGTGATCGAGCATGCGGGTCTTCGCTTCGGCGCGTTGCCGATCTTCGCAGGGGACGCTACCCTCCCCGTCTTCATTTCACAGCCTAAACCTACGGAAGGAAACTGCATGCGATTCGCACCGCTCGCCCTCTTCACCTTGCTTGCCACCACCTCGACTGCCCTTGCAGGAGAGGCAGATCTGAAACTTCCCCAAGTCAATGATGTCGACTTTGGTGGTGGGCTGACGGGATGGAAACTGATGATGGGCGGACTCGCCATCGCCGTGGTGGGCGCTCTCTTCGGATTGCTGCAGTACCGCCAAACGGTGGCGCTGCCTGCGCACAAGAGCATGCTTGCGGTCTCCAACATCATTTGGGAGACCTGCAAGAGCTACATCATCCAGCAAGGCAAGTATCTCGCGGTGCTCTGGATCCTGATCGCGGGAGCAATCATCTTTTACTTCGGCTACCTCGAGCATAAAGGTGCGCGTGATGTGATCGTCATTCTGCTCGCTTCGGTGCTCGGCATCCTCGGCTCCTACGGCGTGGCGTGGTTCGGAATCCGCATCAACACGCAGGCCAACTCGCGCGCCGCGTTCGCTTCGCTCAAGGGCTATCCGCTTCCCGTCCTCGGAATCCCGCTGAAGTCTGGCATGTCGATCGGCATGCTGCTCGTCTCCGTGGAACTGTTCTTCATGATCTGCATTCTCTGCTTCCTGCCGCCGGAGCTGGTGGGGCCGTCGTTCATCGGCTTCGCCATCGGCGAGTCGCTGGGCGCATCTGCGCTTCGCATCTGCGGTGGCATCTTCACCAAGATCGCGGACATCGGCGCAGACCTCATGAAGATCGTCTTCAAGCTGCCTGAGGATGATCCAAAGAACCCCGGCGTGATCGCAGATTGCACCGGCGACAACGCAGGTGATTCCGTCGGCCCGACCGCGGACGGCTTCGAGACGTACGGCGTCACAGGCGTCGCGCTCATTGCATTCCTTGCCTACTCGCTCGGTGCCGTGGGCAACGAGGGCGAGATGTGCGGCAAACTGATCGTGTGGCTCTTCGCCATGCGCGCGCTGATGATCGTCACCAGCCTCGCTTCCTACTTCATCAATGAAGCGCTCAGCCAGGCAAAGTACGGCAAGGCGAAGGACTTCCACGAGGAAGCTCCGCTCACATGGCTCGTGTGGATCACATCGATCCTCTCGATCGTCGTCACCTTCGTCGCGAGCAAGTGGTTGCTTGGCAACATCGAATACAACGGCGTGAAACTGGAGAACCTCTGGTGGGCGCTCAGCATCATCATCTCCTGCGGGACGATCGCCGGCGCCGTCATCCCCGAGTTCACGAAGGTGTTCACCAGCACCAGTTCGGGCCATGTCGATGAAGTGGTGAACGCCAGCAAGCAGGGCGGCGCATCACTGAACATCCTCTCTGGCTTCGTGGCGGGCAACTACAGCGCCTTCTGGAAGGGTCTCGTGATCGCGGGACTGATGGGCATCGGTTGGTGGATCTCCACCGAGAAGGACATCGCAGCACTCATGCCTGCCGCGTACGCGTTCGCCGACCCCATCTTCGCGTTCGGTCTGATCGCGTTCGGCTTCCTCGGCATGGGGCCCGTGACGATCGCCGTCGACAGCTTCGGACCCGTGACGGACAACGCACAGTCCGTGTACGAACTCAGCCGCATCGAGGCGCAGCCCGGCATCAAGGAGGAGATCAAGCGCGACTTCGGCTTCAACCCCGACTTCGAAGTGGCCAAGCACACGCTCGAAAAGGGCGATGGTGCAGGCAACACCTTCAAGGCGACCGCGAAGCCCGTGCTCATTGGCACTGCTGTTGTCGGTGCGACCACCATGGTGTTCGGCATCATCCTTGCGCTCATCAAGTCCGAGGCGCCGACGGATGCCACGCTGCAGCAGTTGCAGGCGGCGAGCCAACTGGTGATCGGCAAGCTGTCCATCGTGACGCCCGAGATTCTTCTTGGGCTCCTCATCGGTGGCGCGGTGATCTACTGGTTCACGGGTGCCGCGACGCAAGCCGTCGTGACGGGCGCGTACCGAGCCGTGGTGTTCATCAAGGAGAACATCAACCTCAACAAGGCGGAGGCAAGCATCGAGGACGCCAAGAAGGTGGTGGAAATCTGCACGGTCTACGCGCAGAAAGGAATGACCAACATCTTCCTCGTGGTCTTCTTCTTCTCGCTCGGACTCCCCTTCTTTGATCCGTTCTTCTTCATCGGCTATCTGGTGTCGATGGCGTTCTTCGGGCTCTATCAGGCGATCTTCATGGCCAACGCAGGCGGCGCGTGGGATAACGCGAAGAAGATCGTGGAAGTGAACCTGCGCGCAAAGGGCACGGACCTTCATGCCGCGACCGTGGTCGGTGACACCGTGGGCGACCCCTTCAAGGACACCAGTTCGGTGGCGCTGAACCCCGTCATCAAGTTCACGACGCTGTTCGGGCTTCTCGCGGTGGAGATCGCCATTGCCATGAAGGACAATCCGGCGCGCGTGTGGATCGGTGTCGGCTGCGCATTGGTGGCATGCTTCTTCGTCTGGCGCAGTTTCTACGGCATGCGCATCCCGACGGACGCAAAGCGCTAAGTGCGCAGACAGAGGCTGGGCCGATCGCAACGCCGCTACCGACCTAGAATGTTGGGCCGATGTTCGTTCCATTCGCTTTGCTCGCAGTGACCGCTGTCGCGCCTGGCGCGGATGCCGCGTCAGGCGGCCTGCTCCGTGAGGCAGGTACTTGGCTGGCGGGTCATGGCGCACTCACCATCTTTGTTGCATTCGTCCTCTGCGGCATCGGCCTGCATCTCTCCGAGGATTTCATCCTCATCCCCGCGGGCATCATGACGGTGGATGCCGTCACGGGCAATGTCTCCTGGCCACTGTTTGTCGAGTATGGCATCGCTGCGTGGGCGGGGATCATTCTTGGCGACATCGGATGGGTCTGGATCTGCCGTCACTTTGGTGCGCGCATTCTTGGCAGTCGTTGGTTCCTGCGTTTGGTCGGACCGCGCACGCTGCTCGAGATGAAGTACGAAGTGGATCGCCGCGGTGCGTGGGCGTTGCTGGCCGCGCGCTTCATTCCCGGTGCGCGTACACCGATGATCACCGTGTGCGGTCTCATGCACCTTGCTTGGTGGCAGGTGTTGTTGGTGGAGATGTGTGGCGTCGTCATCACTGCCCCGCTCCAGATGCTGATTGGCGTTGGAGTGGCGAAGCTCGGGCAGCAGTTTGAAAGCGATGCGCATCGCTGGATGCTTTACATCGGTGCCACCCTCGCCGTCGTGCTGGTGACGTTCATTCTGCACTTGGTCATTGCCCGAAGAGCCAAGAGTGCCAACAAGCCCCGTGCAAAGGTCACCTGGCTCGAGACACTCCGCGGAACGGCTGCGGTGCGCCGCGCTCCGCGCCACAGGCTCCAAAACAACTGAGGATCGTTGCCGATTCGCCGAGGGCGCGTTAGACTCCGCCGCCCCTTTTGCCAACATTTGTTCGGCAGGCGGGGCGACAATCTGGCACACACTGGGCGAATACTCAAGTGGTCAACGAGGACAGACTGTAAATCTGTTGGCTTTGCCTTCGTAGGTTCGAATCCTACTTCGCCCATTTTTTTGGCTTTCAGTAGCGTTTGCTCCCCAATCGCGTGAGCCGCAGACTGCCTGAAGAGCCCTCAACATCCCCCCCCCTCGCAAACGCAACATTTTGCGGAAGTTCATTTGCACCACCCGCCCGATGGGGGCATCTTGCGGCGTCGTTGGGGAGTGCCCAATGTCTGCTGGGAAAAGGGGTTCGTAACACAAAGGAACATTGCCATGATGACTGCTCGTCTTGAAAGACACTTCACTCTTGCGACCGCCGCGCTGTCGATCGCTGCCGCCTCGCACGCCGAGGTGATCACTTGGAACATCAACACTGTCGTCCCTGCAACCATTGACGGGCTGTACTGCAACGTCGAGACCCAGCAGTCCATCACGCTGCCTGGCTCTGGTCTGCCCGGCTGGGACCTCAATCCCTACGGCACCACGGCCATGACTTTCTTCTGGTCTGGCACCACCAACGGTGCATCGGCCGGCGTCCGCCTGAACACTGTCGCTGGCGGCACCACGAGCGGTACGACCCTGTCGAGCCTTCCGGAAGGCTTCGTCATCGGGCCCGCTCTCGTCGGCGGTTCGTCTGGCGCCTCCTTCGGGTCAGGCAGTCCGAGTTTCACCACCACGGCCCAAGGGAAGTGGGCCTACAACGCTGTGAACCGCTTCGGCTTCCGCTTCACGGACGCTGCTGGTCAGGTTCGCTACGGATGGGGCGAAATGCAGATGGGCGCCACCGCGGGCGTCCGCACACTGCTGAGCGTGTCCTACGAAAACTCCGGTGGTCCGATCACCGTCGGTGGCGGCCCGCCCCCGACCTACAACCCGTGCGCTGCAATCAATCCCGTGCTGGCTAGCGGACCGAACAGTGTCTTCATGAATGTGGACACGGCGCAGGATCTCGCCCTGAGTGGTTGCGGTACTGCCGCGAAGGCGAACTATTACAAGTACACGGCGCCCTGGGCGGGCAGTTTCACCTTCAGCACCTGCTCCAGTGGTGCAGCCACGCGTCTTGCAGTGCTTGATGGTTGCGCGGCTGGTTCCAACCAACTCGGATGCAACGACAATGCCTGCGGCAGTTCGTCGTCACTCGATCTTTCCCTGACCAGTGGTCAGGTCGTGTACGTGGTGGTCGGTGGTGAAGGTGGATCGAACTTGCCTTCGCCGCTCGCCATCGATGTGACCGCCCCGCCAGCGCCGCCAAACCCAAACTGCGCCACCGCGACCGCACTGGCATTCGGCTCGAACGCGGTCGACAACGCCACACACTCGGGTGACTTGACGGTTCGCTCCACTGCCACCACTGGTACCGCCTTCGTCTACAAGGCTCGTTGGTTCAAGTTCACCCCGACCGTGACGGGTGCATACACCTTCAGTGCTTGCGGTTCGGTGAACGACACCAAGTTGGCGTTGGCAGCAGAGTGTCCAGGGGTGGGTGCAACTTTCAACTCGATCGCCTACAACGACGATGCGTGCGCATGCTCCTCGGGCTGTGGCACGGCGACGCAGTCGAACTATTCAAGCCGCTTGAACAGTTCCAACACTGGCATCCCACTCACACAGGACCTCGTGGCAGGTCAGGCCTACCTGCTCGTATTCGGCGGCTTTGGAGCGGCAACGGCAACGGTTTCGGCTGACCTCGTTATCGATGGTCCGCCACAAACCCCACCGTGCTCGGGTGATTTCAACGGCGACGGCCAACGCGACGGTTCGGATCTCACGGCGCTGCTCGCCTGTTGGGGCGAGGGATGCGGCGATCTGGACAACGATGGAGCGACCGGTGGCAGTGACCTCACGTCGCTGTTGGCGGTGTTCGGCGTGCCCTGCCAGTAATCGAGTCTGTCAGACAGTTGAGTGACTTTCGCGCGGGGTGTCTTCGGACACCCCGCGCTTCATTGTGTCGGGTCCCGATTGCGCGGCGCCCTCTCGCG
>Ga0194130_10002638_pt1 | contig 25615 bp, 17 predicted proteins | sample TA2KigsurfametaG_FD_160084 | JGI IMG/M metagenome (GOLD analysis project Ga0194130, IMG submission 160084) | Freshwater microbial communities from Lake Tanganyika, Tanzania - TA2015050 Kigoma 12 surface | ecosystem: Environmental > Aquatic > Freshwater > Lake | place: Tanzania: Lake Tanganyika... | reverse complement strand
ATTTTTTTAAAATTTTGGACGAATACCTTTCTATTCTTAAAAACATCTAATATTTAATCTTCTAAAACCTGTCATTTTTAGCAAATTGGACCTTTTTTTATTAAATTGTATTCTCAATTATTTTTTTGTATTTCTTTTTTTTTCATTGCCAAAGAACCTACCGTGTTCAGGTTTAGGACAGGCGAGTGACCGATTTTGTACATTTTTTTAGTTCCATTTTTAATCTCATGAAAGTACTTTTTTTTGTATTGACGCTGATTCTCACCAATACTCTATTTGCCGCACAGGATTCTACCTGGTACCGATACGATCTTTCCTACTATAAAATTTCTACGGCAAAAGAAGGCATCTACCGGATCGGTTTCGAGGCCTTAGCCAATTTGGGATTGGCTATGCAGCAATTTAATCCACAATTTTTTCGACTTTACCATAGAGGAAAGGAAGTTGCCTTGCATGTAGAGGGAGAAGAGGACTTCCGCTTCGATACGGTGGATTACATAGATTTTTTGGGTTTAAAAAATGATGCATCCTTAGATCTGTTGCTTCTTGAGGAGGGATTATCCATTTCTAATCCTTTTGTAAATACCTTTTCTGATACCACGGCTTTCTTTTTGACCTATACGCCTGGAGAGTTAGGAAAAAGGATGCAATACCTTTCAAGTCCTGTCCATCGCTTCCCCAAGGCTACTTATTACCTTCACGAGATAGCACATCTGGGCTCAGAACAATATGCTTTGGGTAGGATGTATGATTTAGGGGTAAGGCGTTCCATATTAGATCAGGGTGAGGGCTGGACGGGTCCAGTCATTTCTACTGCCCACCGCCATGTTTTTGAACTAAAAACGGAGATATCCCACGAGGCCCTAAGTACTTTATCCTTAGGTGGGGTAGGAAGGTCTCCTAAGAAGCATACCCTGTCCCTTTGGGTGGGACCAAGTACAGATCAACTCTGCCTCTTAGATACCTTGGTATTTTTTGGATATGCCCCCTTTTTTTATAATACTGCCTTGGGTAAGGAAAACTTTTCAGTGCAAGGTGACCTTCATGTGGAGTTGCGCCTAGAACAGCAACATGAGGTAGATTATTTTTCGGTTTCCTTTTTACAGCTCCGCTATCCCAAGGGCATGTCTCTAGTAGAGTTGCCTTCTTTCCCCATACTACTGCCAGCTAGGGAGCAGGAAGTGATCTTGAGGTCCAATTCTAGAAATTTTTTGGTCTACCAAGGAGAAAATCCCTACGAAATGCAGCTTCATCAACTTATTAATGAGCCTAATTCCCTTCGATTTTTAGTAGGAGAAGCCGAAAAGACGAGTAAGCTGTGGATGGTCTACCCAGAACAGACCTTAGAAGTAAAAAATCTCCAGCCCGTACAATTTAGAGACATGCTTGCTCCTTACGCAAATTACCTCTTACTGGGGCACCCTCTTCTTGAAAAACCAAGTAGCATACATTCCAATCCTCTGAAAGCTTACGCTTCTTACCGGGCATCCCCACAAGGAGGTGGCTTCGATACCTTGATTGTAAATATCGAGGACCTGTACAACCATTTCTCTTTTGGGGAAAAGACTCCTCTGGCGGTACATCTATTTTTGCAAAACTACTGGCAAAAACATCATCCAAGCCATTTGTTTTTGGTAGGGAGGTCCTTGGCCCCATTTTCCCAACCTACAGAAACTACGGGATTAATTTTCGCTAAAAATCATCCCGAGGCTTTTGATTTTCAGGACTTTGTCCCTGCAGCTGGCTTCCCCTATTCGGATAAGTTCTATGTCATGGGGGTAGATTCTACACTACCGAATATTCCAGTTATGGCGGTGGGAAGGCTTCCTGTCACCCGTTCTCAACAGATATCGGATTATTTACTTAAGGTCATGCAAAAAGAAAGTCAAGGGTACAGGTTAGAAAAAAATCCAAAAATTCTCCACTTAAGTGGAGGTTTTACTCCTTTGGAGAAAGAGCGGTACCGATCTTTCCTTTCAGAGATTGCATCTTTCCTAACTCAGTCCGAATCCGCAAGTGAGGTTTTGACCATAAAAAAAACTTCTCTCAACGAAGTGGAGCCCTTAGCTCTTCCAGATGAAATTCAGGAGAGGCTGGACCTTCTTACTTTTTTTGGTCACGGCTCCTCAGAATACCTGGAATTGGATTTGGGATTTGTTTCGGACTCTCTTCAAGGAAGTGATTTTTTTGAAAGCCATCCCATTTTTCTGATCCTGAGTTGTTCGTACGGTAGTGCCTTTAGTGACAAGATTACCAAAGCTGAAGATTGGCTTCTCACTCCGCGAGGATGGGCTTCTGCTGTAATTTCACCCAGTGCATTTGCTATTGATGTAGTACTGAAAAGATATACCTCCATTTGGTATGAAGTGATGTTTTCAACCTGGACACAGGAATCCTGCCCTACTTTAGGAGAAGTAATTTTACTTAGCGATGCATTGTTTTTGGAAAGGTATGGTATGAATGACTTGCATTTGGCGCAGGTGGAACAAATGCTATTGTTGGGGGATCCTGCACTTAGAGCCATTCCCAGCTGTAAGTTGCCATAACCATTTCAACTTTTTCTGGTTCCTTTTTTCCAAGAATACCATATCCCCCAGAGGCTTAGGAGCATAAAAAAGGCGAGGAAAGCCCATTGGTAGGGTTGCTTCATGGAATTCTGAGCATCTAAAATAGATTGTGCTACTTGCCCGGTGGCAAAGGCCAAGGAGGTACGGGGTAGCATGCCCAAAAGACCTACTTGCAGTACCTTTTTTAAGGGTATGCCTAGGGAGGCAAAAAGAAAATTGGAAATGGCGAAGGGTACGACTGGACTTATCCGCACAAAAAAAATCAATCCAGCAGGTCGGACTATCCTAGACTCTATTTCTTGTTGCAACGTGGGATTTCTTTGGTAAAGTAGGCTTTTAAAGTCTGCATGAAGATATTTTCCAAAAGTATATCCCAAGGCATTGGCGAGCAGGTAGCTTACCAAGAGGGTAAGAAAAATCTCCCATCCCCAGAAAAAACCTGAGGTCAGGGCAGTTAATGTGCTGGGAAGAATGGCCAAACTGACGAGTAAGGTCATCCCTATTCCAAGGGCTACATGCATCCAGAGGCCATCTAGTACCAAGGAATCAAGCCAAGGATAGAAAAAAGGCAATAGGAATGATCCTACCAAAGGCATGGTACTTACCCAAGCCCAACCCATGGCCGTCCCGGGATGATTTCGGAAGTAAGAAATTAGCCATTTGAAAATGCTCTCCTTTTTTGTCATCTTTGATTCGCCTTGTAAGTATTTGCCAGCAAGTTTAGCACCAAGGATTGGATTTCTAGTCAAGTCCTTCAACTAGGGGCATAATTCTTTATAAACCCAACCCTCCTAACACTACCAACCATGAAATTCGGTACCAAAGCCATTCATGCGGGAGTCGCTCCAGATCCGTCTACGGGAGCCATCATGACTCCAATTTTTCAGACTTCAACCTACGTACAAAAATCTCCTGGAGATCACTTAGGATACGAGTATAGCCGCACGCACAATCCTACTCGCACTGCCTTGCAGCAAAGTTTGGCTGCCTTGGAAAATGGAAGACATGGCATTTGCTTTTCCTCTGGTCTTGGGGCTATCGATTCTGTCATCAAGCTATTTCAGCCTGGAGATGAAATAATCTCTACGAATGACCTCTATGGGGGTACATACCGTTTATTCACTAAGGTTTTTGAGCGCTATGGCATCAAATTTCATTTTGTGTCTATGGCTGATCCCGAAGCTTTATCTGCTTGGGTGACTCCCCGCACCAAAATGGTTTGGGTAGAGACTCCTACCAACCCCATGATGAATATCATTGATTTGAAGGGTATGGCCTCTTTTGCAAAAAAGCATAATTTGCTCTTAGCCGTAGACAATACCTTTGCCTCTCCTTACCTACAAAACCCGCTAGATTTGGGTGCAGATATCGTGATGCATTCCGTGACCAAATATTTGGGAGGACATTCCGATGTGGTGATGGGAGCTTTGGTTGTCAATGACGATGACTTGGCTTCGCGCTTGGTTTTTCTTCAAAATGCCTGCGGGGCCACTCCAGGACCTCAAGACTGTTTTTTGGTTTTGAGAGGTATCAAAACCCTTCATCTAAGGATGGAGAGGCATTGTCAAAATGGTAAAGCAATCGCACATTTTTTAAGACAGCACCCCAAAGTAGCTCAAGTTTACTGGCCTGGGTTTGAGGACCATCCTAACCATCTGGTAGCCAAGGAGCAAATGCGTGATTTTGGGGGAATGATTTCCTTTACCCTGAAGGGAAATCGGTTGAGCGATACAAAAAAAGTAATGGAAAATCTTCACCTATTTTCCTTGGCAGAATCTCTAGGTGGAGTAGAATCCCTATGTGGACATCCTGCTTCCATGACCCATGCTTCTATTCCTAAGGAGGAAAGGGAAAAGGTAGGTCTAGTAGATTCCCTGATTCGCCTCAGTGTAGGGGTAGAAGATGTACAAGACCTCATGCTAGACCTTGATGAAGCCTTGAAAAAAATATAACAGGGTTAGGGGATGGATTTCTGCTCTTGGGAAGAAGCCCCGGAGATGTAATTCTTACACCTTTTGCCTGCTAAGCTATCCCACTACTTTGCGAAGTACTATGAGTGCCTGTTTTTCAAGGCTGGAGTTAAGTCTTTTTTTCTCTTCTTTGAGTTCTTGAACCCATTCCAGGTACTTGCTTGGCACCTCCTCTTTTTGAGCAATAAAATGCGTGAGACTTTGCAAGGTGAGTTGCAACCCATACCAGAGTTTTAGTTCATTTTTTAGGCGCTCCAATTCTCCATGAATCTCTGTCACGAAAATGGAATTTAAGCCAAGGTGCAAGAGAAGATTTTCCAGAAGAATTACTTTTCTTACTCCTTCAAAAAAATCTCGCAGGTACTGGGTGCTCAAGGGAATCTTTGCTTCCTTACCTAATGATTCCAGTTCTTCTTGAACCAACTGGTGAATAGAGGTATGGATTACTAATGGCTTGAGGGACTTGCTGGCTTGGTGAGCTTTTTCCAAGTAATCCTCCCAAACTTTTAAGGAGCTTCCGACCATCAAATCAAAAGCTTCCTTTTGCATTTCTCTTTTTTGCTCGTTCAAGGAGGTCCTGAAGGACTCAAAGGTAAGTGAGGTATCTTGCTCCCGAAGTTTGAGTCGTTTTTCGACCAACTTCAGGTGGTAAATTTTTTTTAAAGATTTCTTTAAGGTTTTGAGCGGAAAAAATAGAGAATACCCCAGGTGCTTATCTTCAAAATAAATTTTTTCTAATAGCTCAGAGTATAGCTCTAAAAACTCCAAATGGTCCAGTAGTGCTATGGATTTGGAGGATTTTAATTCCTTTCCCAACTCGAGAAAAAGCTCCTTTGCTTGTTGGTGTTGGGATAAGAATAGCTGAAATACAGGAGATTTCATTCTGGGGAATCCATTGCAATTGAAGACCTAGACATTCAAAACATGACAGATCCTTCTTTGATATTGAAAGTAGGAAATATTTCTAATTTGATTAAATCTCTCCTCAATTTCTTTTCTCTAAAGCTGCTTCTCAAGCGAAGTTTTCTTTAAACCATTTAAGCTTCTTCCAATGCTTTTTTATATGTGGCTATGGCTCTAGTGCGTGCAAATTTATGATCCACCAGGGGTGGAGGATAGGAGGGAGTACCCCACTCGGGAACCCATTTTTTGATATAAACGTGGTTTTTATCGAATTTTTCCGTTTGGGAATCGGGATTAAACACCCGAAAATAGGGTTGGGCATCGGTGCCCGTTCCTGCGGCCCACTGCCAGCCTCCGTTGTTGGAGGCCAATTCGAAGTCCAGTAATTTTTTTGCAAAATAGGCTTCTCCCCAGCGCCAATCGATCAAAAGGTGTTTGGTCAAAAAGGAGGCCACGATCATGCGTACCCGGTTGTGCATGAAGCCAGTGGCATTTAGCTCTCGCATGCCTGCATCCACAATGGGGTAGCCTGTTTTTCCTTCGCACCAGGTCTTAAACTCTTCCACATTGTTTCTCCATGGTATCCTATCGTACTGAGGCTTGAAGGCACGATCTACGACTTGGGGGGAATAGGCCAGGATCATCAGGTAAAATTCTCTCCAAATCAGCTCGTTGAGAAAAGTTTGATTCAAAGATGCGGACTGTAGGGCTAGGCTTCGAATGGAAATCGTACCAAAGCGGAGGTGGATTCCCAACCTGCTGGTCCCGTGCTGAGCAGGAAAGTTTCGGTCACGATCGTAGTGCTGGATGATTTCTCGATTTGGAAGTGGGCTAGGAATTTCCAGGGAAGAGGCTTGAAACCCCATCTGTTCAAGCTCGATTTGTGGAAGAGGCCTTGTTGCCCATAAGTTTTTCCAAGCGGCTTCTGGAAGAATTTGAACCTTGGTTTGCTTGAATTTTTCCATCCAATTTCTGCTAAAGGGAGTAAACACTTTGTAGAAGTCTCCCGATCCATTGAGGATTTCTCCCGGCTCAAAAATTACCTGATCTTTAAAGCTTAGGAAAGGAATTCCTTTTTTCTTCAAGATCTCTTCTACAGCGGCATCTCTTGACTTGGCATAAGGTTCGTAATCTCGGTTGGTATATACTGCCTGCACTTCATAGGAGTCCAAAAGCTCCTCAAATACGGTTTCAGGATGCCCGTAGGAAATAAGCATGGAGCTTCCCTTGTGTTCAAAAAAATCCTTTAATCGCTTTACCTGCTGGTAAATGAAGGTAACTCGGGCATCATTTTTTTCCTCTAAGGCGTCCAGGATGTTCCGATCAAAAATAAATAAAGGCAAGACCTGCTCTTCTTGTTGAAGGGCATAGTAAAGCCCCGTATTGTCTTCTACCCTGAGGTCTCTGCGAAACCAAAATAGACTAATTTTTTTCATGAAGTTCGTTTATCAAAGAAGAGGGTTTGGGGGCAAATTGTTTGAAAAAAATCAATTTCCAATGCATCCCAGGTTTGGAATAGCAGGTCCTTTACTTGGTAGCTCCCTCCTTTTCTTTGGGAAGCATTTTTTCTACCCGTATTTCTGGCACATACTCTTCCTTGAGAGGGAGATTTTCAAGATTGATGGGTTTCCATCCTTCTTCAATAGTATATTCATCTCTTAAAAAATCATCTGAATCTTGGAGAATTACTCGTGCAGCTCTCCTTTTAGCAATTTTTATAAACAGTTCAGAAAGGGAGTTAAATGATACGTTTTGAGAAAGGGATGCTCCGTAGGAAAGTACATTTTGGGTAAGGGAAAGAGAGGTAAAGGTGTTGAAGTTGTTGCGATTGAAAATCCTCAAGCGGTATACCCCGTCTTCGGTGATCATGTATTCTGCCTGCCAATCTCCAATAATGGAGGCCGCACTTGCGCCTCCTCTGTTGTCGGTAAATCCACCGTCTCTCGATACGCGCAACCTCCCATCCAGGAAGGTGTAGGCTACGCTTAATTGGAAATTTTCCAAAGTATTTTGATCCAGATTAGCCAGGTCTATGGAAACTTCCAGGTTTTTGTCCATTTGACCGATCACACTATTGAGTTGTGAGGAAAGCAAATTCCCTAAGCTTGACGACAGGGTAGATACTCCGGAAAATTGTCCTTCGGGCGAAAGTCCTCGTGCTACAATCACAGAGAATACCTGTCGGTTCATCTCTTGTTCGTCGGCAGCCACTCGATTTTGGAAGGCCGAAATGGTTGTTTGGATGTCTCCACTAGAAGGGAAGGCAGAGAAGTCAAAGCCAAATTTGAAGCTAGGAGAGAGCAATTCTCCTTCCAGATCCATCAAAACCTTGAGTGGGTACCTCCTTCTCATTTGGCTATTATCTTGGGCGGCATTATTGTTAGCTAGTAAAGGCTGTAAGGAGACACTCTCTTCATAGCTTGCTTTTAAATTCATAATGCCAGTGTAGGGATCTCCAAACCAAGTGATGCGGCTACCGGGTTGGATATTAAACTGCTTCTTGACTACATTGTACAGGGAGAAATTGTACTTACCTTCTACAATGTCGTAGTTTCCCGTGAGGGAAAAATTACCCTGAGTATCCACATTCAAGTTTAGACTGCCCCTACCTCTTCCCTGAATACTTTCCTCAGTTCGTGGATCGATGATAATCTCAGTAAATGCATCAGGAGTGACATCAAGCAAAAAGTTCATCCTAATGTTTTCAATTTCCAGTCGGTTGACCTCTTCTGCTATCGCCTTTATTCGAACGGTATCCTGGACGTTGATGACCTGGATGTAATCTTCTTGAAATTGCTCCTTTGAACTGCTCAATGGTATAGAAATTCGGGTATTGGGTTGGCTCGTGGCACGGGCAATGACATCCAAGTTGTTGGTACTTCCCTTGATGGCTAGGGTACCGGTGGCATAAGCTGTTCCAAAAAACAATTCGTTGTCTTTGGCATTGGTATTCAGTACTTGAAAATTTGTAAAGCGAGAATTGATGTCCATCACGATGGAGGAAAATCCTCTGTGGTTGATCCCTCCGGTAAAGGTGGCTCTATTCCCATTGATATCGCGAAGCAAGACGTCTTGGAAACTCACTTGAGTAGGTTTGAAAACCACGCTACCATCCACCAAGTAGGAGGTATTTAGGTAATTGATGCTAAGCTTGCCTTGGTTGATTCTACCGCTACCTAAAAGCTCAGGGGAGTCCAAAATTCCCCTTATTTGAAAATTTCCACTAAGGGTGCCTCCCAAATTGCTGATGTATTTGGATAAAAAGGGTTCAAGAATGACCAAATTGGCTTGAGTCATTTGGGCGTCTAGATTCAAATTTTGGTATTCCAAGCCCATGGTTCCCTCAATATTTATCTTTTTTTCCCCATTGAAAAAATTCTCCAAGTCTAGCCTAAGTTCTGCATCGTCCATTTTAGCTAATGCATCTACATTACCAACAGGAAAATCATTGATCTCCAGTTCTTCCACATGCAAGGAACCGTCTAGGGAGGGATTTTTGAAAAGATTTCCCATTTTAAAATTTCCATCGGCTTTGCCTTCTACCTCCCAAACGCTGAGGGTATTTAGAATATCCATTTCCACGTCCTGAATGCTCAGGGTGAGCAATTCCTCTGGTTTTTCACTTATCTTTCCAGTTAATCCCAACGCTTGTTTTTCGTTGGAGATTGATAATTTTTCAAAGGTTGCCTCCCCCTCCTTCAGGGTCACCAAGTTGTTGGGATCGATTTGCCAATTGCGGTTGAGGACTTTTAGGCGAGAGGGTTTAAACTTTAAAAAAGTTCCTGAATTGGTAAATTGGGCTTCAGCTTCGATTCTGGCACTGCTTTGGGTAGATTCTTGGTCTAAACTAAATAGAAGGTCAAGATTGGTTTGGTCCCAGATGGCTTCCAAACCAAGATTAGTAAACTTAAGTGCATCGCCAACTTCTTGTTTTTTAGAAAACACGTAAAAAGAGGCTAAAATATCCTTGCTATTGATGTACTTGGAGGTATTGAAATCTATATTGGTATCGAAGGCAGTATTTCCCTTGTAGGTAATTGAATCGATGGAGGTAAAAAAGTTAAAAACCGTATTTTCGGTGGTTTGGTAAAATGCCCCTTCTAAAAGCGTATTTTTTGAAATGCGTAACTCTGGCTCTATCAATTGGATTAAAGGATTGATGTCAGCCATTCGAATATTGAGGTCTATATTATAATTCTCTGAAAAATTTTCTTTCACATTTGCCAGGGGAGGACTTTCATTTAATAGGATAGCAAGGTATTGTTGTCCCAATACTTCCAAATCCTCCCCCATTTGCTGCAGTTCAAACTGCCCGGAGGCGGAGGCCACTAGGTAATACGAATTGAGAGAAAGGGTGCGTGTGCCACCAGCAAATAGAGACTGCACAAAAAAATCCCCCAGGTCTAAGGACCTATCTTCGTATCCTAGTTGAATATCTCTAAATCTGGCTATCCCCTGAATGTCGTCTAGGGTAATGCCTTGGGTGTCCATGTCCAATTTTCCAGCAACAAAAACGGGAGCCTCTGTCAGACGCAATCGATCCAGGTAAGCACTTTCCACGTCTACCAGGACATTGACAGAATCTACGCCTTCGTTGAGATTGAGGTATCCTTTTAGGGTAGATTTCAGGTGGGGATCATTGATCGCTAAGTTGCCTCTAAATAAGTTTTTTCCATAGATGGCGTCCGTCTCAATGTTGGTATAGGTGTAGGAATTGATCCCTATTTCACTGATGCTGGCATTGAGATCAATCAACGCGTTTTCTACACTATTGCCTTTTGCATTTACTGTGCCCTCTAGGGATACTTTTTGGAAAAGAGTGGGATTTTCTGTCAAAATCCCCAAATCAAAATTATCTACCTTCAAGCGAGAGGTAATGCTGGTCGTGCCTTTTGTGCCCTCAACATTTACGCGTCCAGAAAGATTGCCTATACTAGTGGTAAAGTTGCCAGTGGTGGTAAATCGATTTAGCATACCCGTGAATTCCGCATCGAAGCGAATGAGATTAAATTTGTTCACTTCCTGTTGAACTTTAGGAGAAAGGTAGGCTTGAAGGTCTTTGGAGGATACTACCGAATTTTTTAAATCCAAGTGGATGTAGGTATTGTCTAGGTTTGGAAGCCCATCTACCAACAAGGATCCAAATAGGGCTGTTTTTTCTCCTGTTCTAAGCAAAAATTCTTTGGATTCTAGTTCTGCAATTGGCCCGGTAAAGTTGCCGCTAAGCACCAATTCCTCCTCGATATCGGGTAGGGAAGGTGCAAAGCGTTTGAGGTCGGAAAGGTGGAGGCGGGTTTCGTCCAGAGTAGCAGTTAGCCGCACCTGATGTATAAAATCGGAAAATCCCTCGGGTCCAATAGTTTCTAGGAGCAGGTAGTTTTTAAGGCGACTTTTATCCGTTTGTATATCTAATTCTGCCAACTCAATTCTCTCTGGCTTGTATTGGATTTGTGTACTAAGTTGCTTGATGTTGAGGCCTGTATACCGTTCTTTTCCAGTAAGCAAATCAAGATTTAAGGCAAGGTTTGGGCCATCGACTTGTAAATCACTAGCATTGGCATCGATTTGGTCGAAAGCAATTCTAGTATAGTTCCATCCTTCAGGAACAGTTCTCGCTCGGAGATCGCTGTAAGCAAAGCTAGAATGCCTCAGTTCTATGCTATTTACTGCAAATCGCGCAGTACTTGGGGTTTTTTGAGGGCCACTCAGGAGGGTGGAAATTTCTTTCAACCAAAGGTTGATATTTAGGCTACTATCACCAGGATGAGTGATGAAATGTACCCTTAGATTTTCTGAACGCAATTGGTCAATTTCTGTTTCTCCAGGAGGCAGTAGGGAGAGAAGGGAAAAGTCGGCGTATACTTGATCAGCCCCCAGCATGAGGCTGTCATGAGAATCATAAATGGCAACCTGTTCCAAACTCAGAGCGTCCCACCAATTAAGGCGTATGCCTCCAATTTGGGTGCGAAAACTACTGTTGTGGTTGAGGTATTCGCTTACTTTAGTCACTGCCCAAAATTGCACCTTGGGGACTTGAAGGAGTAGGGCTAAGCTGATAAAGAGGAGAAGCAAGGAAATAACCACCCAAGCTGCCAGTCGGAGAGCTTTGTGTAAAAAATCCGTACCTTTGACCTTATTTTCCAATGGGCATCACCGATATTTCTATACTTGCTATTGAGTCCTCTTGCGATGAGACTTCTGCTTCCATGATAGTCAATGGCAAAGTACTCAATAATATTGTGGCTACACAATCTGTACACGAAAATTATGGGGGTGTAGTGCCCGAATTGGCCTCTCGTGCGCATCAACAAAATCTGATTCCCGTGGTACATCAAGCCTTGAGTTCTTCGGGAATTACCAAAGAGCAGCTCTCTGCTGTCGCGGTCACCAGAGGACCTGGATTGATGGGGTCCTTGTTGGTAGGATTGAGTTTCGCCAAGGCCTTTGCCAAAGCCCTTGATATACCTTTGATTGAGGTTAACCATATGCAAGCCCACGTGCTGGCGCATTTTATTGATTCCCCAAGACCGAGTTTTCCTTTCCTATGTCTCACCGTCAGTGGAGGTCATACGCAGCTCGTCTTGGTCAGAGATTACTTGGACATGGAGGTGATAGGGGAGACCTTAGACGATGCAGTTGGAGAAGCCTTTGACAAAACTGCTAAGTTGCTGGGCTTGCCCTATCCTGGCGGACCTCTCATAGACCGGTATGCCAAGGATGGTGATCCCAGAAAGTTTGCCTTCCCCATTACCAGGATGCCAGGATTAAATTATTCATTTTCCGGGATCAAAACGGCAGTTTTGTATTTTCTTAGAGAGAAATTAGAAGCTAATCCTGAGTTTATTCAAGAAAATATGGCCGATCTCTGTGCTTCTATTCAATACAGCTTAATTGAAATGCTTCTCATCAAATTAAAGGAGGCCATGATTCAGTACCGAATCACTCAGGTGGCTATAGCAGGAGGGGTGTCGGCAAATTCTGGATTGCGGATGGCCTTAGATGCTCTGGCTCGGAAGAAGGGGTGGCAACTTTATATCCCAGAATTGGAATACTGTACCGACAATGCCGCTATGATTGCCATGGCGGCACATTACAAATACCTCAAGGGGGACTTTGCTCGTCTAGATATTGCCCCTTTGGCTAAAATGAAAATATAGGATGTCTGCCAAGTCTTCTAGGTTTGAAAAGGTTGTCAATATTCGAAATAAGAAAGCAAGCTTTGAGTTTGAATTTTTGGATACCTATGTGGCAGGCTTGGTACTCAAAGGAACGGAGATCAAGTCCATACGTGAGGGCAAGGTTTCTTTGACTGAGGCATTTTGTATGTTTTTTGATGGAGAATTGTATGTGCGACAGATGCATATTGCTCCTTATAGCATGGCCAGTAGCTACAACCATGAGGCCGTGCGGGATAGAAAATTACTGCTAAAGAAAAAAGAAGTAGAAAAGCTTCAAACTAAGTCTGCCGAAAAGGGGCTTTCCATCATTCCTGTTCGTATATTTATCAACGATCGCGGGAAGGCCAAATTAGAAATCGCTTTGGCCCGTGGCAAAAAAAATCACGACAAACGACAGGATTTGAAGGAAAAAGATGCGAAAAGGGAGCTCCAAAGAATGGCCTTTGATTGATGCTTTTGGCATTTGCCGGCAAACGGTCTTGCCCTTGTACCTGAGGCCGTCTATAGATTCGGCGCTAGTCACACAATTACTTTTTGGGGAGTGCTACCAACTTCGAGGCTTGACATCGGATCGACAGTGGTTTCAAGCTTTCCACGAGGATACAGGGGTGGAGGGCTGGGTTTGGGCCAATTCAATCAAAGAAATCACCGCTGCAGATTACCAAGTCTTTCTCCATCAGGATTTTCAAATTGTGACCAGCCCCATAGCAGCGATCTCCTACCAAGGAGCCAGCGTGTACTTGCTGCCTGGAAGTAGGCTTCATTTTTCAGAAAAGGAGCTCTTTAACTGGCAGGATCACGTAGGATTTACAGGTACGGTTAGGCCTCATGCACAAAAAGCCAGCAGAGAAGAATTGGTGGAGCTGGCTCTACGATTTCTTCATGCTCCTTTTCAGGCGGGAGGAAGAAGTATTTTTGGTTTGGATGAGGTGCATGCTTTTCCACTTATTTTTGGAATAGGGGGATATTCTTGGGTGAGTGGAAAGCTTCCAGGCAGGCGAATTGAGCCAGAAGAAATACTCCCAGGGGATGTACTTGTAGCCTCAGATCCACTGAAGAAGAAGTCTTATTTAGGATTATTTTTGGGAGCAGATGAGCTACTTTGGATGGACCATAGGATGGGGATCACAGACCTATATCCTTGGGAAAGTTATATTAAAAAATCCTCAGGAGCTCAGTTGGAGATAGAAATGTATACGCTGCTAGCTTAGGATATGGAAAAGCGAGTCTTGGTGTTGAATTTGGATCATTTTCCTATTGCGGTAATCACCGTTCAGAAGGCTATGGTGTTGCTGCTTATGGAGAAGGCCAACTTACTTTCTTCCTATGAGCTATTGGAAATTAGGACCGTTTCGAGAAGTTTTTCCTATCCGGCTGTGATACGCTTGGTCCAATACAAACATATTCCCTACAAAGGGGTGCTCCTCAACCGGGCCAATTTGTTTAGAAGAGATAAAGGTCAATGCCAGTATTGTGGAAGTACCAAGCAACTTACTATTGATCATGTGGTGCCTCGCTCCAAGGGAGGTAAAACCTCTTGGGCAAATTTGGTAACTGCATGCAACCGATGCAATGTGGCCAAAGGAGACAAAACCTTAGAGCAAGTAGGAATGAAATTACAGACTCTTCCTTTTACGCCTACCCTTTCTTATTTTTTGGCCACCTATGCCTCACGACAAGCAGTAGAGTGGTTGCCCTTTTTGGAATCCTCCCTTGAAGTTTCTGCCTCTCAGGGATAGATAGGAGTATGTACTCCTTATTTTTCAAACTCGATCTGGTAAGTAGAAAAGTATCTTCCTAAATCGGAATATTTAAAAAAGAGTCGTGCTTTTTTGCCCAGCTTCATGCTAGTATGTTTGGCAGCAATATCTTCTGGGGTGGCTAAGGGTTGTAGGGAAGGATACCAAATCACGTGACCAGGTTTTTGAAGCAGTAGTTTTGGGGTAGTCCAAGCTTGAGAATTGTTGCCCTCTCCCAAGTCTCGGTGGGGATTGAAGGAGATATACAATTTGTCTCCCACCCATTTTTGCCCTTCCACATGCCCCATAAGCATTACCCAACATTCCAAATAGGTGTTCCAGCTAACCGAGGGACCCCAATGAAACCCACCCGATTGGGAGGAAGCAGGCCCACCTCCTTTTTCCCGAGGAATTTGTAGGGAAGCGATGGGTGCTCCTATGTCGTCCCAGGGTGCTTCAAATCTCATCCCATCCCATCTCTTTGCCTTTCCTTGTGGATTATCTAGGTCAGTAATCTTGATTCTAGCCACGCTGATACATTGTCCTGACCATTCCGTATCCGGGGAATAGGTAGTGGGGTCGTAGACTCCTGGATATCCATATTCTCCGTAAAAGAGGTACAAATATTCTCCTACAGCTACTGCACTTGGATCTCCTACTCCTCCAGCGAAGGTTTTGGAACTGTTGTGAGGATTAAGGATGAGTCGGGGCTGCTTGTCTTCTAGCATGATACCCTTGTTGTCCCAGGACCAACCTCCATCCGTGGACTTCATTACCCCAATTCGGGGAACAGCCGCCGGGGTAATGCGGTCGGTAAGACCTAAAGGCCATTGTTTGTCTAAGTAACCTTCCCCGGAGCGAGGATTGTAAGGAAGGGTTTCGGGGTAATTTTCATTGTGATAAATGGCGTATAGCGTTTTGCCGGAGGTATCTTTTTCATCTTGGTAGACGGTTTCAAACCAGATGGCACCGTGGAGGCCTGGAGAGCCTGTGTGGGCATTTTTGGGAAGCTTTGGAGCAATATATGCTTCTGCAGCGGTACTAAAAACCACGTCCGCATTAGGGCCAGAGGCAAATTTGAGGTCTGTTGCATATCCCCATACGGGGTCTTCCCCATATTTTCCTGGAAAAATTCGTAACGTATCCCCTATCCAGGCCTCGGCCATGTTGCAATCCACAAAATTATTGAAATGGAAGGTATCCGTTGGGATAAGCGTGAAGCGAGGAAGTGGAGGAGTACTCAAGTTTGCTTCCTCTTGGCTATTCGATTTGCAGGAGAAAAGAGTTGCCAGCACTAGTAAAAAAACAGGGATCTCCGAAAAATATTTTTTAAGGGCCATACTTGCGTGTAGATTTGAAGAAGGAATATACTTAAAAATGGAATTTTGATTTTACTACGATGAATTTTTCCCTTCCAAAAACTTGTCTTTCGAATTCGGCCCTGCGGGTATGCCTGTGCTTATTGCTGCTGCTGTCGGCCACTTCCCTTTATGCTCAGGTGCTGCAGTCGCCCGATCAGCAGGTAAACCTTCGGTTTTTCCTTGGATCCAAGGGGGAGCCTACCTACACCCTTGACCGAAAGGGACTGGCAGTGATTCAGCCCAGTGTCTTGGGTTTTGATTTGAAAAATGATGAGGTCAACCTGCTGGATGGCTTTGTTATCACTGATAGTGCTCGAACCTCACTAGATGAAACTTGGGCTCCAGTATGGGGAGAGGAGTCACAGATTCGCAATCATTACAATGAGTTGCTGATCGGTTTAACTCAAAAGAGCTCCGGCCGCAAAATCCACATTCGTTTCCGTGCCTTCAATGAGGGAATAGGCTTTCGCTACGAGTTTCCTGCACAGGACCAGCTTGGGTACTTTGTCATTCAGGAGGAGAAAACTCAGTTTGCTATGACCGGTGACCACACCGCATTTTGGATTCCTGGAGATTACGACACCCAGGAGTACGACTACGTGGAATCCAAGTTGTCCGAGATCCGTGGCAAAATGAAGGAGGCCATCACCCCAAATGCCTCGCAAAGTCCTTTTTCAGATACCGGTGTGCAGACCTCTCTGATGCTCAAGACGGCTGATGGATTGTACATCAATTTGCACGAGGCAGCCTTGATTGACTATCCGGCCCTTCACTTGGAGTTGGATGATAGCCAATTTGTATTTTCAGTACACCTTACCCCTGATGCGCAAGGAGACAAGGGATACCTGTATACACCCGCGCAAAGCCCATGGCGTACCATCATCGTGAGCGATAAGGCTGCAGAGGTGCTCGCTTCCCGTATCACCTACAACTTGAATGAGCCTTCCAAGATCGAGGATACCTCCTGGATCAAGCCCATGAAGTATGTGGGAGTCTGGTGGGAGATGATCACCGGCAAGAGTTCCTGGTCCTACACGAATGATTTCAAAGCGGTCAAACTGGGCCTTAGCGATTACAGCAAGGCGAAGCCAAATGGTACCCACGGGGCGACTACGGCCAATGTGAAGAAGTACATTGATTTTGCTGCGAAGCATGGTTTTGATGGAGTGCTTGTCGAAGGATGGAATGTGGGCTGGGAGGACTGGTTTGGGAATTCCAAAGACTACGTATTTGATTTTTTGACTCCCTACCCGGATTTTGATCTGCCTGGAATCAGTGCCTATGCCAAGGAAAAAGGGGTGCAACTAATCATGCACCACGAGACCTCCTCCTCCGCGCGCAACTACGAGCGGCACATCGATCAGGCTTACCAACTAATGAATACCTACGGGTACCCGGCAGTCAAAAGCGGCTATGTGGGGGATATACTTCCTCGAGGGGAGTACCACTACAGCCAGTGGCTGGTCAATCACTACCAGTACGCTTTGGAGAAGGCTGCCCAATACAAGCTGATGGTCAATGCACACGAGGCGGTTCGTCCTACGGGTATTGCCCGTACCTGGCCCAACCTGATTGCCAATGAATCTGCGCGGGGTACCGAGTACCAGGCCTTTGGAGGAAGCAAGGCCAATCACGTGACCATTTTGCCCTTTACCCGGCAGCTGGGTGGTCCTATGGACTATACACCTGGGGTATTTGAAATGGATGTGCACAACGGATCCCATGTCAACAGTACCCTGGCCAACCAACTTGCCCTGTATGTGACCATGTATTCGCCTTTGCAGATGGCAGCTGACTTTCCGGAAAACTACAATCGCTTTCCCGATGCCTTCCAGTTTATCAAAGACGTGGCCCTAGATTGGGAGAAGAGTGTGTATCTGGAGGCAGAGCCTGGGTACTACCTGACTATTGCCAGAAAAGCGAAGGACACAGGTCACTGGTTTGTGGGCAATGTGAATGGATTTGAAGGCCGTACAGGGGCTGTGAAATTTGACTTCTTGGAGCCCGGCAAAACTTACCAAGCCGAACTCTATGTTGATCGTTCGGATGCGCATTTCAAAACCAATCCACAGGCCTATCAAATCCGCAAGGTAGCGGTAGATTCCAAATCTATTTTGCGACAGTTTTCTGCTCCAGGTGGAGGCTATGCCATCCGCATTCGGGAGGCAAGCAAAGAGGAATTGAAGGGGATCAAGAAATTGAAGTAAGCAAAACTGGCCTTCCTAGATAAGGGAGGCCGATTTTTTTTTAGAAACAAATAGGAAATCAACTCGGAGAGGAAAATTTTTGATTTACCTTAGCTAGCAGTTGCTTTTCACTCATTTTGTCAGCGTCGACTACCTCAATTTTTACTTTACTAAATTGTTTATTGCCCTGTAAATGGTGAAGAAAATGGGTTTTGGTGACTCCAGGCCCCAAGAGTAGCAGTTCTTCTTTGCCCACTAGTTTTTTCTCCAGCGTGGAGAAATATTTTTTAAGAAGGTTGCTGTGAATGTTGTTTTTCTTTTTCTCGTTAGTACTCACTCTCCCTGGGATGGAACTCAAGCGGGTCACGTCGCTGCCTTCGCCGATAAAGCGAGGCCTAGGTTCTAGAGGAGAGGAAATCTCTTCTACTATGACGGTATGATCATCTTGAAAGTCAAGGACTAAGGCATGACTTTGATCCATCCATAATCCTAATTTAGTTGTTCCGTTGGCTTTCATGCGGAAGAAGGTTAAGATGAGAAATTTCCAGTTTTAGGACTCCGCTTTTTGAGGGAAAAAGTCAGGGAATCATCCGGAGAGGGCAGAGATTTAGGTTGAAACGGAGCTTCTAAGAAAAGTTGTGTTTCCTCGTCGCTCAGGCTTGGGAAAAAGTCATAACCTTGGGATACGGAATAAAAATCTTCGGGACTTTCTAAAACCACCAGGTCGTCGACAAGATCTCTTATTTTCTTTAGGGTATCGGGGGCGCCTATGGGAGCTGCTACTACCAATTTTTTGGGGCCTTGCTTTTTGCAAAACTGCAAGGTAGCCAGGAGGGTAGCTCCGGTGGCGATTCCATCGTCTACAACAAGGACAGTTTTGCCTTTAAAAGAGGGAAGGGAAGCAGAGCCCCTGAGCAAGGAAATCCTTCTTTGTAATTCTTGCCTTTCTTTTGCCAAGATGTATTCGAGGTCCTCTTTACTTACCTCAGCTTTAGCTTAGGGAGAAAGGTAAAGGCTATCCCCTTCGGAAATGGCTCCCATCGCAAATTCAGGATTTTTTGGAAAGCCAAGTTTTCTAGATACTACGGGAATGGCACGGGTACCTAGGAGTTTGGCCACTTCGTAGGCAGTCTCTAACCCTCCCCTTGGAATACCAATGACCAAAGGGGACTCTTTGCGGTATTTCAGTAAGGCCTTACCCAATTGTATGCCTCCCTCTTTTCTGTTTTTAAACACGACTGCGAAGGGGTTTCCAGGGTAGTTTTTCTTTTTTTTCGCTCTTAATCACCTTAGAAAGCCACTTGGAACTTTCCAAGGCAACTTGCTCTAGTTTGCCAGAGCTCTCAAACAAATGATCTGCCCCAGGAATGATCCTAAGTTCTTTTTCCCCAGGAAACGAAGCTAAAACCGTCTGATTTATTCTCAGGATCTCCTCGTCCAAGTCCCCCACGAGAAGAAGTACTGGACAAGGAATTTTGGAGGCGATGCCTGCCGCCAAATCCAATCTACCCCCTCTAGCAATCAAGCCTTGGATGAGTCTAGGCCTTTTAGCTGCAGCGACCATGGCTACTGCAGCACCCGAACTTCCTCCAAAAAAAATCACGGGAAGCTTGGATAAGGATGCCTGGTTTTTAAGTTCTTCGGTAATGGCCAGTAGCCTAGCAGAAAAAGAAGGTACATTAAAAAATTGGTTATGTTTTTCTTTGGGAAGGGTCAAGTCAAATACAAAACTTGCAAACCCTATTTTTTCTAAAAATTGAGCAATGAAGTTGTTTCGAAAGCTATATCTTCCGCTTCCGGTCCCATGCACAAAAACTACCAAGGCCTTAAGATGTGGAGGCAAATAAAGATCCCCTTCCCAAGCTAAGGTCCCTAAGGGTACGTGGATTATTTTTTTCATACGAGCTTGATTTATGTCTGTATGAAATTCATGATTAGGAAATCAAGAACTACTGATTAGAATCAGGAAAAAATATGATAAATAACCAGGTAAAGGAAAAACTAAATGGAGTTACCTATTTCCAAGAAAAGGAGTAAAAAATAATCTCTCGGTAATTGTCCCGCTCGTACAAGATGCCGAGGGTTTCGGGGTCAAGGAGGACCAAATCCGAGTAAGCCGTCCAGGATGATTTTTTGGGGTCAGAAGTAGCATCTATGGGAATGGAGCGGTTCCAAGTGCGACCCTCGTCCCAAGAGAGTTTTACCGTGAGGTGGTTTCGCTCCTGGGGATCGGCTGCATTCGAATGTGCCAACACCATCTTCCCCTTCTCCTTGCCTAGAGCAAGCAAAGAACCTTGGCAAACTGGGTCGGGGAGTTGGGCTTCAAAATATTCCTCCTCCCAGGTGGCTCCCCCATCCGAGGAATAGGTAAGGATGCGTTGTCGCACCGTTCCCTCTTGGTTGCGCACGCTCATCAAGAGGCGGTCTTGACTGAGGGGAGCAGCGGTGGACTCGTTGGAACCTGGAAAGGTGAGGGATTCAGAGAGGCGATAGCTTTTGCCGTGGTCATCGCTGTAAAATCCATGGGCGCGGTACTCGCGAAAGTGCTCTTGAGGATTCCCTACCGAATGGTTGGCCGCCACAAAGAGTCTACCCTTGTAGCGTCCTTCTGCAATTTGGATGGCATGTCCAGGAGTATTCGCATAGTGTCTCCAATCCGCAGGGTGGGTGTAGGCGGGATTTGCTGCCGGATGGTTGGGGCGATGCACCTGGGTGGTGATGTTTTCAGGAGAGGTCCAGGTGGCTCCTAGGTCATAGGATTTGATGACCCATATCTCTCGGATGCCCTGGTTGAGGCGAACTTCGTACTCGTGGTTGTTGCCCGTATTGTAAAAAAGATAGACAACCCCCTGGGGATGTGCGGGGTCGAGGAGATCGACAACTGGTGCGGGGTTGCCTGCCTGCAGGCTGTCGTAGTCTACGAGGGTTTCTAAGGAAGACCAGGATTTGCCACGGTCACTGCTTCGCTTGAAGACGAGGTTGATGTCTCCAAAATCGGCACTTCCCTTGACTCGGCCTTCGGCAAAGGCCAGGAGATCCCCATTGGGTACTTGGAGGATGGCGGGAATGCGGTAGGTAGCATGCCCTTCTTGACCGCTGGTGAATACGGGGATTCTATCTTGAGCATGGAGCGTGTAGTAGAGGAAAAGAAAGAAAAGGGAGCAACTAATCCTGAAGAGCATCACGTAGTTTTTTAGTTAAGCTACAGGTAAATCCGAGCAAAATCAAGAAAGAAAGAGGGGTTGGTTACCTCTGGGTCAAAATTCTGAAACCTTTAAAACAGGCTTTTGGGCTTTTATTTAGCTCATATTTTAACCAATAAATCAAGTTTTGTAACATTTAAAATCTTTAATTAGAAAAAGTCTAAATAAAAATTGACTCGTATTTTTCGTAGCTGTATATTTGCGCTATTATTTATAATAAGTCTAAATAAAAATATGAAAACCTGGGGTTTCCTTATTTTTTTACTTCCTACACTTTTATTTTCCTTGAGCAGCTTTGCCCAGAAAAATGCCATTTCAGGAACGATTCAGGATGTAAAGAAGCAACCACTCGCAAGTGTATCCGTGTACTTACAGGGTACTGTTCGTGGGGTACAATCGGACCGAGAGGGATCCTTCCTCCTCAAAGATATCCCTGCCGGCGACTACCAGTTGGTGGTGAGTCTGGTAGGTTTTCAAACATACACCCAGGAAATAAAATTGGAAGCGGGTGCTACTCATGAAATCCAGGTGGTACTGAAGGAAGCCACGCTAGAACTAGGGGAATTTAGCATTTCGGCTAGCCGAGGGATTCAAGGGCAGGGGCACCTCCCCGAAGTGGAAGATTACCGGATCAATGCGGGAAAGAAAAATGAAATCATCCGAATCGGGGAACTGAATGCCAACCTCGCCATGAACAACAGCCGGCAGATATTTGCGAAGACCCCAGGAATCAGCATCTGGGAGAATGACGGCTCCGGCGTGCAACTCGGCGTGGCCAGCCGCGGACTCAATCCCAACCGCTCCTGGGAGTTTAACGTGCGTATGAATGGCTACGACATCACCCCAGACCCGATGGGCTATCCAGAGGCCTACTTTACTCCTCCCATGGAAGTGGTGGAGCAAATCGAAATCGTGCGCGGAGCCTCTTCCTTGCAGTACGGGTCGCAGTTTGGGGGCCTGATGAACTTTGTGCTACGCAAGCCAGACCCCTCCACCCGCTTCACTGCCGAGATGGTCAATACCTTTGGCAGTAATGGGCTGTTTAGCTCCTTCAACTACCTGGGTGGCACCGAAGGCAAATGGAGCTACACCGCTTACTTCCAAAAGCGGATGGGGAATGGCTGGAGAGAAAATGGTGCTTTTGATACGAATCACGCCCATCTCGTGGTGAACTATGCTGCGAGCAACCGCCTCAAATTGGGCCTAGAGATGACCTCTATGAATGCAGATACGCAGCAGCCTGGAGGATTGACAGATGCACAGTTTGAAAATAATCCCCAGCAGAGTACACGTGCACGCAACTGGTTTAGCATTCCTTGGTATATCCCTGCAGTCACTGCCGAGTACTTGATCTCCCCCAAAACTAAAATCAGCTGGAAAACCTTCGGGACCTTTGCTGAGCGCAATAGCGTAGGCTTTATGCGCCCTATCAACGTAGAGGACGACCTTGGCAACCGCCAGGTGGACCGAGATTATTACACTACCTATGGATCAGAAGTTCGGCTTAGTTCCTCCTACACCTTGTGGGGCCGAGAGCAGTCCCTCGTAGGTGGCCTTCGCTACTTCAATGGGCATATCGACCGTAAGCAATTGGGTTTAGGTACCGCAGGTTCAGACCTGAATTACAGCGTAGCCGCGGGCCCTTTTGCACGAGATCTAGACTTTTTGAATACGAATTTGGCGGCATTTGTGGAGCAGGTCTTTCGCCTCACCGATCGCTTCCTGTTGACGGGAGGATTTCGTTTGGAAAAGATTCAGTCCACCATGCAAGGGCAGCTCAACCGAGTGAATGGCGTGCCGCAATTCTTGGAACCCATCACTCTCAGCCGATCCTTTGCCCTTTTTGGGGCAGGCGCTGAATACCATGTGACGAAGAACGCTGAGTTCTATGCCAACCTTTCTCAGGCATACCGCCCCGTGTTGATTTCGGATTTGACTCCACCCGCGACGACTGATATTATCGACCCGGACTTGACCGATTCTAAGGGATACAATTTTGACTTGGGTTACCGAGGTAGTTGGACACCTGCCCTACAGTTTGACCTAAGCTACTTCCATCTCAACTATGCGGATCGGATCGGGACTATTGCCCAATTGCAACCCAATGGTCGCATCACCCAGTTCCGCACCAATTTGGGTTCTTCCATCAGCCGAGGTTTTGAAGGGTATGTGGAGGTGGATCCTATCACGGCGATTTTTGAATCTTCTCGCTTAGGCTATTTGCATCTATTTGCATCTCTAGCCTTCGTGGACGCTACTTATGGTGATTTTGAAGTGACCTCGGTGAGCAATGGGCAGATTCAAACGCGTAACCTGAAGGGAAATCAAGTGGAGAATGCACCGCGTAAAATCAACCGCTTTGGCGCCACCTACAACATCTCTAAATTCTCCATGACCTGGCAGTGGAGTGATATCGGGGAGGCTTTTGCAGATGCTTCGAATACCCTTGCGCCAAATCTAGCCGCAACGGTGGGATTGATACCCGCCTACCAAGTGCAGGACCTTTCGGCCAGTTGGAATTTCTGGAAGCAGCATTCGGTCAAAGCAGGGGTAAATAATTTAACCGATGCACGCTACTTTACTCGTAGGGCGGGGGGCTATCCTGGCCCAGGGATCCTACCCGCAGATGGACGCACCTTTTACCTGACCGCCGCGCTTAAGTTTTAAGGAGGGTAAATTCCAATGAAGCACGATTTTTATTGTGCACCTCCGGAGCACGCCTAACAAATTGATAGTTGTTCTATTAACATTTTGACCCTCTGGGGCAAGGATGAGATAAAGTTTCTACTGATTTAGGTTTAGTATGGTAAGGGAGGTTTTTTACCGTGCTACTGAGGAGCATTATGCTACTAGGAAGAAGCAAATAGAAATGTTGGAAGTGCTCCAGCGGAGCACCATCAGGAAGTTAAGTACTCTTTGAATATTTATGATTAGACAAGTCCACTTCCCGCAATGGTGCGGGGCAAGCCCCCTTATCTTCCGCGACGGACGTTCAAAAAAATTAACTCGCGCAAAGACGATAAGCCACAAAGGTTATGCCTTTTGTAGGTATGCCAGCCTGCCGATGGAAGATTGATCAACTAATCTATTTACGGGTTTTTTCTGCGGATATCTGCGTAAGCTTTTTTTCCGCTGATTCACGCGGAAAGGGTCTGCAGATTTTTAAATTAATCTGGAGGCCTATTGAACTATTTGCTCCTGAGGAGCAACATGTTAATAGAAAAATATAAACAAAAATTCAGTCGTGCTCCGGAGGAGCACCATATCGTTAACAACTCCCACCTATCCCTTCCCGTAAATTCTCTCGGAATTTTAGTTCTTTTTCTGTAGGTTAAGGGTATTCCAAAGGAGTCGTCAATTCTTCGGAAGCTTCGATCCAAGACTTCAGGTGCATATGAAAATTTTATCTTTCCTCACACTACTATTTCTCGGCAGTTCGGCTTGGGCGCAGTCCATCCCATCCCCCACCACCAAGAGACCCAACATCGTCTTTATCATGTCCGATGACCATGCCTACCAAGCCATTTCGGCCTACAGCAATCGACTCATCGAAACCCCCAACATTGACCGAATTGCCAAGATGGGCATGCGCTTTACCAATGCCACGGTAACCAACTCCATTTGCGCGCCCAGCCGCGCCACCATCCTCACTGGCAAGCACTCCCACCTCAACGGCAAGATAGACAACGACTTTCCCTTCGATACCACCAACGTCACCTTTCCCCAACTCTTTCAAGAGGCTGGCTACCAGACAGCCATGTTTGGCAAACTCCACTTCGGCAATGCTCCCAAAGGCTTTGACCAGTACAAAATTTTGCCCGGGCAAGGATCCTACTACAACCCAGACTTTATCACCAAAAATGAGGGCACCATCCGCGTAGAAGGCTATGTCACCGACATCATCACCGACATGACCTTGGACTGGCTTGAGGAAGAACGAAATCCCAACGACCCCTTCCTTTTATTTTACCTACACAAGGCCCCGCATCGGGAATGGCTCCCTGCCGAGCGGCACTTGGAAGAATTTACTCGGCGCACCTTCCCAGAGCCGGCCACCCTCTTTGATGATTACTCGGGACGAGGACGTGCGGCCAAGGAAGCGGAGATGAACCTACTGAAGCACCTGCATTGGTCTGGAGATTCCAAGATTTATCCCTCGGTGATGAAGGAACTAGGGATCTCTGGCACTTCCAATTGGGACACGCTTGCTTTTACCCGTGAGCTGGGGAGATTGACGCCTCAGCAGCGTGCCAACTGGGATACATCCTATGACCTCGTCAATGCTTCTTTTAAAGCCTCCTTCCCAAGTATGGATGACAAAGAAAAGATGCAATGGCGCTACCAACGCTACATGCAGGACTACCTGGGGACCATCCGGGCCGTAGATGAGAATGTGGGACGTGTCTTGGATTACCTAGAAGCCAACAATCTGATGGACAACACGCTCATCGTCTACACTTCGGATCAGGGCTTTTACCTGGGGGAGCATGGCTGGTTCGACAAGCGCT
>Ga0194130_10002627_pt1 | contig 25653 bp, 25 predicted proteins | sample TA2KigsurfametaG_FD_160084 | JGI IMG/M metagenome (GOLD analysis project Ga0194130, IMG submission 160084) | Freshwater microbial communities from Lake Tanganyika, Tanzania - TA2015050 Kigoma 12 surface | ecosystem: Environmental > Aquatic > Freshwater > Lake | place: Tanzania: Lake Tanganyika... | reverse complement strand
GCAAGGACGAGCAAAAGCTTTCCCTTTCCGTCCGGCACCTCGAACCGAACCCGTGGGACGAGATCCATCTGCGTTACCCGGTGGGCCGCCCGGTCAAGGGCGTGGTGCGCAACACCACCGCCTACGGGGCCTTTGTGGAGTTGGAGGAGGGCATCGACGGGATGATCCACGTCTCCGACATGTCCTGGACCCGCAAGCCGGCCCACGCCTCCGAAGTTGTCAAAAAGGGCGATGCCGTCGAGGCCCAGGTCCTTGGTATCGACAAGGCCAACCAACGCATCTCCCTTGGCTTGAAACAGCTCGCCGAGGATCCGTGGAAGTCCGTCGAGGACCGCTTCAAGATCGGCCAAAAGATCAAGGGCACCGTGAGCAAGGTCGCCAGCTTTGGTGCGTTCATCGCGCTCGAGGGTGATCTCGACGGCCTCGTCCACATCTCCCAAATCTCGGAAGAGCGCATCGCCAAGGTCAAGGACGTGCTCAAGCCCGGCCAGGAAATCGAGGCCCGCGTCATCCGCCTCAACAAGGCGGAACGCCGCATCGGTCTTTCCATCAAGGCCGCTTCCTACTCGGACGCCGAGTTCGAGCGGGAGCGCGTCGCCATGGAGGATTCCTCCAAAGGCACCGACTTCCTCGGCGGAATGGAAGCCGCCTTCGAAAAGGCCGAAGAGGAATATCGCCCCGGCGAAGGCAAGCCCAAGGAGTAACCCGGTCCCTGGTCGCCTCACGCGATCCTGCCCGGAGTCGCCCCCATGCCGTCCGACGAGATCCTCCTCGAAACCGAGGAGAAAATGGAAAAGACCCTCCGCAAGGTGGAGGAGGATTTCCAGGGCGTCCGCACCGGCAAGGCCTCGCCCCAGCTGGTCGAAAACCTCCGCGTCGACGCCTACGGCACCGCCATGCGCCTCAAGGAACTGGCCGGCATCACCGCGCCGGAACCCCGCCTGCTCCTCGTCCAACCGTGGGACGCCGCCAACGTCGACCCCGTCCGCAAGGCGTTGGAAGAGTCCCAGCTCGGCATCAGCCCGCAGGTGGACGGTAAGCTCATCCGCCTGCCCATTCCCCAACTCTCCGAGGAGCGCCGCCGCGACCTCATCAAGCTGATCGGCAAACTCGCCGAGGACGGCCGCGTTGCCATCCGGCACGAACGCCGGCACGGCTTGGAAGCCCTGAAGAAAGAGCAGAAGGACGGCAAGATTACCGAGGACGAACTTTCCCTTGGCGAAAAGGAAGTCCAGAAACTCACCGACCAGTACGTCGGCAAGATCGACGGCCTCGTCTCCGGCAAGGAAGCCGAGCTCCTTAAGGTCTGAACAAGGGGACGCAGCTCCTTTCCGTTGGAAGTTGACCCTCTTGGGCTCCCTTCTCCACACTCGGTGATGGTGGCGTCTGTTTTGGGGAGGATAAACCTGCCTTGAGCGCGATGGTCGAGCTCCGGGACGTCTGCAAAAGCTTTCCGCATCCCTCGCCCAAACCCGGCCAGGACCCGATCTTCCGCGCCCTCGATCACGTCAGCCTGGAAATCCAGGGTGGCGAGTTCCTGACCCTGCTCGGCCCTTCCGGCTGTGGCAAAACCACCGCTCTCCGGATGATCTCCGGCCTCGATACCCCCACCGCCGGCCAGGTCTTCATCAATGGCACCGATGTCACCGGCCTGCCCCCCTACCGCCGCAATGTGAACCAGGTGTTCCAAAGCTACGCCCTGTTCCCCCACCTCACCGTCAGCGACAACATCGAATTCGGCCTGGAGATGCAAAAGGTGGAGGCCTCAGAGCGCAAACGCCGAATGCTCGAGGCCCTCGACCTCGTCTCCCTCCCCGGCCTCGAGTCCCGCAAGCCCGACCAGCTTTCCGGCGGCCAGCGCCAGCGCGTGGCGCTCGCTCGCGCCCTGGTCTGTCGACCCAATGTCCTCCTTCTCGACGAACCCCTCTCTGCCCTCGACGCCAAGCTCCGCCAAAACATGCAGATCGAGCTCAAGAACCTGCAGACCAAGCTTGGGATCACTTTTGTTTTCGTCACCCACGACCAGGAAGAAGCCCTCGTCATGTCCGACCGGATCGCCCTGATGAACAGGGGCAAGATCGAGCAGCTCGGCACCGTCGACGATCTCTACTACAAACCCAAGACCCAGTTCGTTGCCTCTTTTATCGGGGAAACCAATCTCTTCCTCTGCCCTGTGGCCAGCCGCAACCAGGAATTTGTCACCCTGAAACTTGGCGGAGTGCACGACTTGCGCCTGCCCGCTTCAGCGGTTGAATCGAGGACCAAGGAAGTGCTCATTTCCATTCGGCCGGAAAAAATCCAGCTCCAGCACAAACCTTTCTCCGGTCACAATCACTTCACGGTGATGGTCGAGGAGGAGATTTTCAAGGGCCCTTCGGATGCCCTCATTCTTCAATTTCATCCCGATGCCTCCACGCCCTTGACCCGTCAGGTGCGCATGCAATCGCTGGTGCCAAACTTTGGGACGGACCAGCAGGTCATCCACCGCGGGGATAAGGTCTACGCAAAGATTCACCCGGACGACGTCGTCGTCGTGGAGGAGAAAACGGACTAGGGATTCGGAGTCTTCGCCGGCACCGCAAAGTTTTTCAGATCCTCCCCCATCTTGGGATCCAGCGCGGTCAGCTGATCCAACACCTGCTGGTACTGGGCGAGGTCGCCCTTGATCTTGAGCACCACCCCCAGGTTGGCCACCACCTCCACCATGCCCGGCTTCAGCTCGAGCGATTTGTGGAAACATTTCACCGCCTCCTCGTAACTCCCCGCAACGTAGAGCCCCTTCCCCAGCCGGTCCCAGCTATCCGCATCCTTCTCGTCCATCGCCACCAGCTTACGGAGTGCGTCGATCTCTCCCCGCTGCTGTTCAGTGACCTTGCTCTGCGCCCCTGGAATCGAGGCTGGCACGGCCAGCCTAGGCCCGGGCGGTGTCGCCGACCCCGTGCCACCCATTGCCATTCCCGGCTTTTGCGGGGAAAAATCCATGAGGTCCCTCGCCATCTGTGCGTCCACTTTGGCCAGCTCATCCACCACCTTCTCATATTCCGTCATCTCCCCCTTGCTTTTCAGGGTGACCCCGAGGTTGCCCAAGATTTCCTTGTTGCCCGGGGCAAGTTCCAGCGCCTTGCGGAACGTCTTAATTGCTTCGTCATACACCCCTGCAAGGAAGAGACTTTTGCCCAACCGATCCCAGCTATCTGCCTCGCCGGGCTTGAGGGCAACCAGCTTCCGCATCGCCTCGATCTCGCCCTTGGCTTCCACGGACATGGCCGAACCTGCCCCTGAGGCCATTAACGCTTCGCCCCGTCGCCAGGCTTTTGCCTCGTCCGGAGCCGCCGGCCGCTCGTTCGGTTCGCCTGGCGCCGGCTTGGCATCCGGCCCCTCCGTGGGCAGGAGAATCGCCGGCGTCTCGATCAGGGCGATGCTGCCCACGATCGCCAGCAGCATTCCCAGCAGGGAAAACATCACGATCTGGATCCGCGCGGTCATGGTCAGACCGCGGAACCACGCGGCCAGCCGGTTTTCGCCAAACTCGTCGTACAGCATGGTCGGAATCCTAAACCTCCGCGGGGTTTAATCCAAACAGAGCCGGAGGATCCCCTCCTCCAACACCCGGCCCCGTTCCGCGCCGGACACCAGCTCCAACTGCAGCTCGTGCAGCCGCTCCAGCGCCCGGCGCACCCCGGACGCCGGCCGATGGGCACAAAGCGCCGTCACCTTGCCCAATCTCCACAGATTCGGTTTCTCCCCCTTGGCGTTGCGCGGCAACACCGGCTCCGCCCCCGGATCCAGGCTCGCCTGCCCATAGCTCCCCGGCGGCGGCACCCGCAACAGCCGCGCCTCCTGCAACGCCCGCCCCAGCGCGGCCAGCCGCAGGCTCGAAGCCAACATCATCACCAGCCCCACCTCGCTCTCGCCTTGATCCAGCAGCCGGCGCAACCCCACCCGTGCCGGGCCGCTCCGCCCCGCCACCACCGCATCACACCAGTCCCACACTTCAATTTCTCTTCGCCCCGCACCCACCTCCCGCACGGCCCGTTCGGTCACCTTGGTCTCTGGCTTCAAATAAAGGCGAAGCTTTTCGATCTCCCGCTCAAGCGCCCGGCCGTCGGAGCCCACCACTTCCACGAGTAACTCCACCGCTCCCGGCCCGGGCGTCAGCCCCGCCTGTCGCAGCCGGTCGGCGATCTCGTCCATCCACTCCCCCCGGTCCCGCCCCCGTCGCAGATCGGGCGGATCAAACACCTCCACCTGCCCCAGCTTTTCAAACTGCCGGAAAAACGACCTGCGCTTGTCCACTCCCGGCGCGGAAACCAGTAGCTGCGCCTCCTCCGCAGGAATCTTTGCCATCAACTCCTGCAGCGACTTCAGGGCATCCAGCACCGCCTCGCTCCGGCCCGCCGGATTGTCGCCCAGGAAGGTCGCCTCGGTCAGCCACACCAGTTTCCGCCCGCCCATGAACGGCAGCGTCTCCAGCGCCTCCCGCGTCTTGGCGATCGCCTGCAGGGCCGCGTCCACCGTGTCCACCCGGCCGTCCACCTTCTCCGCATTTATGGGGTCCTCCGGCGCCCACTCCGAAAACAGCTCCCGCGCCCGGCGCGATACCTCCGGCTCGTCCCCGCCGCCGACAAGGAGGTGTTGCGGTTTGCCCTGTTTGGCAGCGGGAGCCATCGTCAAAGGGATGGAACACCTCTGGGCCCCGTGGCGCAACCGCTATGTCACCGGCGAGGAAAAACCCGGTGAAGATCTTTTCCGCCGCCTCGCCGACTCCTCCGACGACGCCGCCGTCTTTATCCTCGCCCGCACCAAGGCCTCCTTCGCCGTCCTCAACCGCTTCCCTTACAACCTCGGCCACCTCATGGTCTGCCCCTATCGCGAGGTGGACGACCTCGCTTCCCTTTCCGCCCAGGAGTCCGCCGATCTCTGGACCCTCGTCAACCGGATGACCGACGCCCTCCGCAAAGCCATGAAGCCGGAGGGATTCAACATCGGCCTCAACCTCGGCACCGCCGCCGGCGCCGGCGTGCCCAAGCATCTCCACGTCCACGTCGTCCCCCGCTGGCCCAACGATGCGAACTTTCTCACCACCGTCGGCGCCACCCGCATCCACCCCGGCGACCTCTCCGCCGTCTACTCAAAACTTCGTTCTGCTTTAGAAATTTAACCTGTGTCGAAGATCGCCCTTCTCTTTTCCGGCCAGGGAGCCCAGCGGGTCGGCATGGGGACCGACCTCGCCGAAGCCTCCCCGTCCGCTCGGAAAATCCTGGAACTTGGCTCCGGCATCCTTCCTCCTGACTTCTCCTCCATCCTTCGCTCCGGTCCGGAGGAAACCCTCACCCGCACCACCTACTGCCAGCCCGCCCTTTACCTCCACGGCCTCGCCCTCCTCGCCGTCCTCAAGGAAAAGAAGCCCGACCTCACCTTTGCCGCCACCGCCGGTCTCTCCCTCGGCGAATTCACCGCCCACGCCGCGGGCGGAACCTTCTCCCTCGGAGATGGCCTCCGCCTCGTCGCCCGCCGCGGCGTCCTCATGGATGAGGCTTGCACCCAACGCCAAGGCGCGATGATCGCGTTGCTCGGGGCCGATGAGACGCTCGCCGCCAAGGTCGCCGCTGCCGCCGGTTGGGAAGTCGCCAACCTCAACGGCGGCGGCCAGGTCGTCCTTTCCGGTCCCGCCGAAAAACTCGAGGCCGCCCAAGCCGCCGCCAAGGAAGCCGGCGTCAAACGTGCCATCCCGCTGAAAGTCGCCGGCGCCTACCACTCCTCCCTCATGCTCCCCGCCAAGGAAGGCCTCGCCGAAGCCATCGCCAAAACCTCTCTCAAAATGCCGGCCGTGCCCGTCCTTTCCAACTTCCTCGGCCGACCCGCCTCCTCGGAAGCGGAGATCCGCACCAGCCTGCTCGACCAGGTCACCGGCACGGTCCGCTGGGAAGCCTGCCTCAAGGATCTCTCCGGCCGGGGCGTCACCAAGCTGATCGAGCTGGGCCCCGGGGCCGTCCTCGCCGGCCTGGCCAAAAAAATCGTCCCCGATCTTCCTTGCGCCAGCGCCGGAACTCTGGCGGAACTGGAGAAAGTCATCCATGAGCTCTGAATCCCGCACCGCCCTCGTCACCGGCGCCAGCCGCGGCCTCGGCCGCGCCATCGCCGAGCGCCTCGCCCGCGACGGCTGGCGCATCGCACTCGTTGCCCGCCAAGCCTCCAAATTGAACGAGGTCCGCGCCGTCATCGAGGCCGCCGGCGGCAAGGCCTGCGTCCACACCGCCGACATTTCCGATCCCCAGTCGGCCGACCAGGTCATCGCCGCGGTGGAGAAAGAGTCCGGCCCGCTCGGCGCCCTCATCAACAACGCCGGCATCACCAAGGACGGCCTGCTCATGCGGATGGACGACGCTGATTGGTCGGCCGTCCTCGACACCAATCTTACCGGCGCCTTCCGTTGGATCCGCGCTGCCTCCCGCGGAATGCTCAAGGCCCGGGCCGGCCGGATCGTCAACATCGGCTCCGTGGTGGGCCTCGTCGGCAACGCCGGCCAGGCCAACTACGCCGCCGCCAAGGCCGGCCTGATCGGCCTCACCCAGTCGGTCGCCCGGGAGTTCGCCTCCCGGGGGATCACCTGCAACTGCGTCTGCCCCGGCTTTTTCGACACGGACATGACCTCGGTCCTCAAGGAGGACCTGAAGTCCAAAGTGTTGACAGGCATACCTTTGGGTCGATTTGGAAAACCGGAAGAGGTGGCCGGATTGGTCTCTTTTCTTTGTGGGGCGGACGCCGGTTACGTAACCGGCCAGGCTTGGGCCATCGACGGCGGGATGACCATGTGAAAAGGTCCCGGATCGGCTGCATTTTCTTGTTGCCTAAATGGCCCCGAGAATCCTTACTGCGCACCTCACAAACCTAGGAGCCCAAAGCACATGAGCGAAAAACCCGTCGACCAAAAGGTCAAAGACATCATCGTGGAACAACTCAGCGTCAACGCCGAGCAGGTCACGCCCGAAGCCAAGTTCATCGAGGACCTCGGCGCGGACTCCCTCGACATCGTCGAGCTCGTCATGGCATTCGAGGAGGAGTTCGGGATCGAAGTGCCCGATGGCGACGCCGAAAAGCTCCTCACCGTCGGCGATGTCGTGAAGTACATCGAGGACAAGCAGTCCAAATAGTTTTGGAAACCCTGCGCCCGGCCCGGAAGCAGTTCCCGGCCGGGCGTTTTTCCGTCCGGCTTTCATGAGTACCCGTCGCGTAGTGGTCACCGGCTTGGGCGCCCTCACGCCCCTCGCCAACGACTTCCCCGGCACCTGGGAGCGCCTGCTCCGCGGGGAGAGCGGCATTGGCCCGATCACCGCGTTCGACTGCACCGGTTACGACTGCCGCATCGCCGGCGAGGTCCGCAACTTCGATCCCGCCAGCGGCTTCAAGAATCCCAAGGACGTGCGCCGCACCGACCGCTACACCCACCTTGCCATGGGCGCCGCCGCCGAGGCGTGGAAGGACTGCGGCCTGCAGGAGGGCTCCTTTGATGCCGACCGCGCCGGCGTCCTCGTTGGCTCCGGCATCGGCGGCCTGCGCACCCTGGAAGAACAGCACTCCATCCTGCGGGACCGTGGCCCCAAGAAAGTTTCCCCGTTCATGATTCCAATGATGATCAACAATATCGCCTCGGGCCACATCTCCATGCAGTACGGCCTGCGCGGGCCGAACTTCGCCATCGTCTCCGCCTGCGCCACCGCCAGCCACTCCATCGGCGAGGGCTGGCGCCTCATCCGCGAGGAGGAGGCAGACATCATCGTCGCCGGCGGCAGCGAGGCGGCTGTGGTTGGCCTTGGTCTCAGCGGCTTCGCCGCGATGAAAGCCCTCTCCACCCGCAACGAGGAACCCACCAAGGCCTCCCGCCCCTTCGACAAAAACCGGGACGGTTTTGTCCTCAGCGAGGGCGCCGGCGTCATCGTCTTGGAGGAACTCAACCACGCCAAAAAGCGCGGGGCGAAAATTTACGGCGAAGTGGCCGGTTACGGGGCCACTGCCGACGCCCACCACCTCACCGCTCCCGCCCCGGAAGGTGCCGGCGCCGCCCGCGCCATGCGCATCGCCCTCCAACACGCCCAGCTTCGCCCCGACCAGGTTGGCTACATCAACGCCCATGGCACCTCCACCCCGCAGGGCGACATCTGCGAGACTCAGGCCATCAAGTCCGTCCTCGGCAACCACGCCAAAAAGACCACGGTCAGCTCCACCAAATCCCACCTCGGGCACCTGCTCGGCGCCGCCGGCTCCGTGGAGATGGCCATTTGTCTGAAGGCCCTCGAGACCGGCATCCTTCCGCCCACCATCAACCTCGACGAGCCCGACCCGGAGTGCGACCTGGACTACATCCCCCATAAGCCCCGCGAAAAGAAGGTGGACGTGGTGATGAACAACTCCTTCGGCTTCGGGGGGCACAACGCTTGCCTTGTCGCCAAGCGTCTGGTTTAATTTCCACCCCCATGAAGGCCGAAATTCATCCGAAATACGAGGAGACGACCATCTCCTGTGCCTGCGGTGCGGTCTACACCACCCGCTCGACTAAGATGCAAATTCGTTTGGGCATCTGCGCCGCCTGCCATCCTTTCTACACCGGCACCCAGAAGTTCGTGGACACCGCTGGCCGGGTGGAAAAGTTCCGCCGTCGCTTCACCGACGCCTCTGCCCCCTCCAAGGCCGTCAAGGCCAAGGCCAAAACCCGCGCTTAGCTCGCCTTGCGGATCCGGCCTCCCGCCATCCCCAGGCGGGCACCGCCGCCCGCCCATGCCAAAATGGACCCCGCCGACCAGCTTGCCCGACTTGAAAAACGGCTCGCGGAACTCGACCGTGAAATGGCCGACCCAAACCTCTATCGCCAGGCCAACCGCGCCCGCGACCTCACCCGGGAGCACGCCCGCATCCGTTCCGGCACCGAGGCCGCCCGCAAACTCCGCACCCTTCTCTTCCGCAAGGACGAGAACGCCAAGCTGCTTGCCTCCACCCCCGATGCCGAGATGCGCCAGCTCGCCGAGGAGGAGGCCGCCGAGATCGCCAAGGAGGAAATCGTGGCGCGTGACCAGGCCATGCAGGCCCTCCTGCCGCCCGATCCGGATGAACATCGCGATACCATCGTCGAAATTCGCGCCGGCACCGGCGGGACCGAGGCCGCGCTTTTCGCCGGTGATCTCTTCCGCATGTATAGCCGCTACGCGGAAACCCGCGGCTGGAAACTGGAGCCCCTCGCCTCCAGTCCTTCCGACCTCGGCGGCCTGAAGGAAATCATCTTTGAGTTGAGCGGCCCGGGCGTCTTTGGTGCGATGCGCCAGGAAAGCGGCGTCCACCGTGTCCAACGCGTCCCCGCCACCGAGGCCCAGGGCCGCATCCACACCTCCACGGCCACCGTCGCCGTATTGCCCGAGGCGGAGGAGGTCGATGTCCAACTCAAGCCCGAGGAGATCCGCGTGGAAGTCTGTCGCGCCGGTGGCCCGGGCGGCCAGGGCGTGAACACGACCGACTCCGCCGTCCAAGTCCTCCACATTCCCACCGGCCTGATCGTCCGCTGTCAGGACGGGCGCTCCCAGCTGAAGAACCGGGAAAAAGCGATGAAGGTGCTCGCCGCCCGCCTGCTCGAACGCCGGCGCGAGGAGGAGCGCAACAAACTGGACAGCGCCCGCCGCCAACAGGTCGGCACCGGCGAACGCAACGAGAAGATCCGCACCTACAACTTCCCCCAAAATCGCCTGACCGATCACCGCATCGGCTTCACCTCCCACGACCTCGCCCAAGTGATGGAAGGAAAACTCGGCGATCTCGTGGATGCCTTGGCAGCCGACCATCTTAAGCGCCGCCTCGAGGAAAACGCCCCTGCGGCATGAAGCTTCTTTCCGTCTTGGAAGCGACCACCGGCCACTTCACCAAACATGGGGTTCCCGCCGCCCGCCTCCAGGCGGAACTGCTCCTGGCTCACGCCCTTTCGCTTCCGCGTCTCGGTCTCTATCTCCAGTTCGAACGGGAGCTGAATCCCACCGAGCTGGAATCGCTGCGCCAACTGGTCCGACGGCGCGCCGCCCGCGAACCGCTCCAGCACGTCACCGGCTCTGCCGGCTTTTGCGGGCTGACGCTGCGCTGCTCGCCGGCCGCACTGATTCCCCGCCCGGAAACCGAAATCCTTGTCGAGCATGCCGCCAAGATCCTCGCCGAATCCTCCCCGGGCCTGGTCATCGACGTCGGCACCGGCACCGGCGCCATCCCATTGGCCTTGGCACGAAAACATCCAACTTTTCAGTACCTCGGCCTCGATATCTCCCCCGAAGCCCTTGCCTTGGCGAAGGAGAACCTATCCGCTCCCGGCTCGGCGCCGACCGAGGGCACAAAGGTGGAGTGGAAAAAGAACGACCTGCTGGAGGGAATCACCGGATCCGCCGTGCTGATCACCGCCAACCTTCCCTATCTCACTCCGGCGGAGATTGAATCAGCCGAGCCGGAGGTGCGCCACGATCCGCGTCTGGCCCTCGAAGGAGGAGCGGACGGCTTGGATCTGATTCGCCGACTGATTCCCCAGGCAGCCCAGCGGACCCAGCAGCTCCTTTTGGAATGTGGCCCCGATCAGGCTCAACGGGTGGCCTCCCTTTGCCGGGAAGCGGGTTTCACCCAAGTGACCGTCCATCCCGATCTCACCCAGCGTCCCCGGATCGTGGAGGGCCGACTCTCCTGAAGAACCCATTGCGTCACCGCAGGCTTTCCCCGAAGCTCGCCGCTTGATGAAACGTGCCGTCTATCCCGGAACCTTCGATCCAATCACCCTCGGTCATCTCGATGTCTTGGCCCGGGCCGTCCGGATTTTTGACGAGGTGATCATCGCCGTGGCGGAAGACAGCGGCAAAGACGCCGCCTTCACCGTGGCGGAACGGGTGAAGTTGATTGAACAGGGGATCGGATCGGAGTCGTGGGCCGGCCGCGTCCGCGTGGCCTCTTTCCACGGACTGCTCGTCGAATTTGCCCGCCAGGAGAAAGCCGTAGCCGTGATCCGCGGCCTGCGGGCGGTTTCCGATTTTGAGTACGAGTTCCAGTTGGCCCTCACCAACCGGCGCCTGCATCCGGAGCTGGAGTCGGTCTTCCTTATGCCACGAGAAACCCTTTCCTTCCTCAGCTCGAACCTCGTGCGGGAATTAGCCCGGCTGGGCGCCCCGCTGGAAGAGTTCGTCCCGGCGGCGGTGGTGGCGGCGTTGCGGAAAAAGTTCGCCAAAAAATGAAAATCGATCCCCGCCAGATCCCGGAGAGCGGGCTGACGCTCCAGGGATCGCTGCCGGTGGCGGATTACGCCATCCCGGCCGAAAACATCACCGGTTGGAACACCTTGGATTACTCCCTTCAGGTCAGCCGCCACGGCTCCGAAATCACCGTCACCGGCACTTTGGGGGCATCGTTTCAGATCCAGTGCGCCCGGTGCCTCGACCCCATTCCTTGGCAATTGGCAATCAAGGACTTCTGCCGAATTGTCACCGTTCCCGAGGATGCCGTGGCTGACTTGACTCCCCTGATCCGGGAAGACATGATTCTAAGTATGCCGCTCGCACCCCGCTGCGAGTTGGACAGCGCAGGTCGTTGCCCGCGCTCGGGGCGAGAATTCGCCCCTGGCAAGGACGACTTCGCTGAAAAAAGACGGGCCTTGGTCTGGCGGGATCTGGACCAGCTCAAAAGGGAGAACTGAAACCATGGGTGTTCCGAAAAGAAAGACTTCAAAGATGCGGATGCGCATGAGGAAATTCACGCACCGCCGATCCTTGCCCCAGCTGCGCCGCGACCAGGCCGGCCAACCCCACCTCCCGCACGTGGTCGATCCGGCCACCGGCCGTTACCGCAATCGGCAGGTCCTGACCATCGAGACCCCCGCGGCCTAAACCGGTACCCTCGCGGCCCCGCGAGTACCCTTTCATGAAAATCGCACTCGACGCCATGGGTGGTGATTTCGCCCCGGAACGTCCGGTCGCCGCCGCCGTCGAGGCCCTCGCCCGCTTCCCCCAGATTGAAACGCTCCTGCTTTTCGGCAAAGAGCCGGAGATCCGGGCCGAACTCAAAAAACTGGGCCAGGCAAAGCCCGATTCCCGCTTCGAGATCCACCACTGCGATACCGTCATCGAGATGGGCGATCCGGCGGTGGAATCCCTGCGCCGCAAAAAGAACAACTCCATCCTGCGTTGCATTGAAGCCGTCCGCGACGAACAGGCCGAGGCTGCCGTTTCCGCCGGCCACACGGGTGCGATGGTCGCCGCCGCCACCATCCGCCTGCGCACCTTGCCCGGCATCAGCCGCCCCGGCATTGCCACCATCATGCCGACGGAAACCAATCTCTTCATTTTGCTGGACGCGGGAGCCAACCTCGACGCCCGCCCGGAGCACCTGCTCGATTACGCCTTGATGGGATCCATCTTTTCCGAGGAAATTCTCGGGTACAAAAAGCCCCGGGTGGGCCTGCTCTCCATCGGCTCGGAGGATGTCAAAGGCAACTCCCTCACCAAGGACACTTTCAAGCTCCTCTCCGCGGCCCCGATCAACTTCGTTGGCAACATCGAGGGCCGCGATCTCTTCGAGCGTCCGGTGGAGGTCGTCGTCTGCGACGGCTTCGTCGGCAATGTCGTGCTCAAGACCAGCGAGAGCATCGCCTCCGCCATCTTTCATTGGCTCGCGCACGAGATGAAAAAGACCCCGCTGCGCATGGCCGGGGCCTGGTTGGCCCGCAACGCCTTCCGCGCCATCAAAAAGAAGACCAACTACGAAGAGTACGGTGGCTCCCTGCTGCTGGGCGTCAACGGAGTCACCGTGATTGCCCACGGTAGCTCCAGCGTGAAGGCCATCCGTAACGCCATCCGCGAGGCGGTCGAGGCCGTGGAACACCGCGTGAACGATCGGATCATTCGCGCCGCCGAAATCGCCGGTGCCCACAAGGAAGCCAAAGCCGATGCCGTCGCGGCCTGATTCCGGCCTGAAAGTGGTCGGGACGGGCGTCTATCTTCCCGCCCGCGTCCTCACCAACGCTGATCTCGAAAAGCTCGTCGACACCAGCGACGAGTGGATCATGACCCGCACCGGCATCAAGGAGCGGCGGATCGCCTCGGAACAGGAAACTTCCACCTTCATGGGGGTGGCCGCCGCCAAGCAGGCCCTCGCCAACGCCAAGCTCAAAGCGACCGATCTGGATCTCATCCTGACCGCCACGGTCACCCCTGATTCGATGTTCCCCTCCTCCGCCTGCCGCATCTCCGCTGAGCTCGGCGCCACCGGTTGTCCGGCCTTTGACCTGCAGGCCGCCTGCTCCGGTTTTCTCTACGGCCTGATCGTCGCCGACCAGTTCCTGAAGACCGGCGCCGCAAAAAACATCCTGCTCGTCGGCACCGAGCGCCTTTCCTCCGTGGTCGACTGGCGGGACCGCAATACCTGCGTCCTTTTCGGCGATGGCGCCGGTGCCGTGGTCGTTCGCCGCGAGCCGGATTCCCGCGGACTTCTTGCCACCGACTGGGGCGCTGATGGCGCTTCCTCCGAACTCCTCCACCTCAACAACCCGATGGCTCGGGGCAAGGCGATCGCCCCGCCCGCCCCGGCCAGCCCCGATTGCATCGTCATGGCCGGAAAGGAAATTTTCAAGCAGGCGGTCACCGCCATGGCGGATTCCGCCCGTCGTTCGATGGACAAGGCCGGGGTGAGGCTGGAGGACATCACCTGCGTCATTTCCCACCAAGCCAACATCCGCATCATCGACGCGCTGGTGGAGAAGCTGAAGTTCCCGCGGGAACGCTGCTTCGCCAACGTCCACCGCTACGGGAATATGTCGGCCGCCTGCATCCCGGTCGCCCTGCACGAGGCCGCCTCGGAAAGGAAACTGCAACAGAGCGATAAGATCCTGCTCGTCGCCTTTGGCGGCGGCCTCACTTGGGCCAGCGCCATTCTTGAATGGTGACCGCTAGCCGCTGACATCCAAAGCATGGCGGCGCAGCTCGGCCAGCTGCACATGTTCCAAAGCCGCGGCGTGGGTCGACTCAAGAATTACCGGCGGCGCTTTGCCGGCCAAGCGTGCCTCCTCCCAACGAGCGGCGCAGACGCACCAACGGTCCCCCGGTTTTAACCCTGGAAACTCGTACTCCGGCCGCGGCGTGGAAAGGTCATTGCCCGCCAGCCGGCTGAACTCCAAAAACTGCTCTGTCACTTGGGCGCAAACCGCATGGCATCCGAAATCCGCTTCGTGCCCCTCACAACTGCCCGATCGCGTGAATCCGGTCAGCGGATCGAACGAACAGCTCTTGAGTTCCGTCCCCAAAACATTCCGCTGGTCGTTCCGCTTCGTAACCATCCTTGAATTTGTCGCTTGGGTGTAATCGGGGCAATCGGGAAACCATTCAGGATTCCCCCCGAGCCAAATGGCAAGAGCGGGGCCCAGGGCCATCCTGGTTAGAGACCTTGAGTACTTATGTATCTCATTGCCCATCAATATATAATGTCGTGTTTTTCATCTGAATTTCGATCTAACGTCGATTTCAAAAAGCACCCTCGCCTAATCAACTTACTTTGGAATACTCGTCATTGTGGTTCGCGACCTCCAACCCACGCCTGAGCCCGATCCAGCCCTCACCGCGCTGGACCGGCTGAATCCCAATCGCTCCTCCGTCGCTCCTTCTCCCGCTTTAGGCCGGTTGGGCCACCCCGGCCACGCCGCCCTGCTCGAAGACCTCTACGAGCAGTGGAAAAACGACCCCTCCTCCGTCGAGCCCGTCTGGCGCGGCTTCTTCGAAGGCTTCGAGCTCGGTTGCCAACTGCGGCCACCCGCCCGCCCCGGCTCCCCTTCCCCCGCACCCACCGGGGACGTCCTGCCCCAGGCCCGGGTCTACAATCTTCTCTTCGCCTACCGCGCTCTCGGCCACACCCTTGCCCACCTCGATCCCCTCGGCTTGGCCCCGGCGGAAAATCCGGACCTTGCGCTTTCCAACTTTCGCTTTACCGATGCCGACCTCGATCAGGTCTTTGACTCCGGCACCCTCGGCGGCGGCGGCCCGCGCACCCTTCGCGACATCCTGACTTTCCTTCGCGAAACCTACTGCGGCACCCTCGGCGTCGAGTTCATGCACATCATGAACTTTGCCATCCGCCGCTGGCTCCGCGACCGGATGGAACGAAATCGCAACCAGTCCCAGTTCACCCCCGCCCAACAGCGGCGCATCCTTGAAAAAATCATCGCCGCTGAATCCTTGGAGCGGTTCCTGCACACCCGCTACGTCGGCCAGAAACGGTTTTCTCTGGAAGGCGGGGAAACTCTCATTGCTGTGCTGGATGCTCTCCTCGAGGCCTGCTCTCTCCACGGCGTTGAGGAAGTCGAGCTCGGTATGGCCCATCGCGGCCGCCTGAACGTCCTCGTCAACACGCTCGGCAAATCCCGCCGCAAGCTTTTCACCGAGTTCCACGAAAACTACGTCCCCGAAACCGTTCTCGGCGACGGCGACGTCAAATACCACCTCGGTTACGAAAACACCGTCACCACCTCGGACAACAAAAAGCTCCGGGTCTCCCTCGCCCCCAATCCCAGCCACCTGGAGGCCGTCGATCCGGTCGTCGAGGGCAAGGCCCGCGCCCGCCAACGCCTCCGCGAGGACACCGTCAAACGCGAAAAGGTCCTCCCCGTCCTCATTCACGGCGACGGCGCCTTCGCCGCTCAGGGGGTCGTCGCCGAAACCCTCAACCTCTCCAAACTCGAGGGCTACAAGACCGGCGGCACCATCCACATCATCGTCAACAACCAGATCGCTTTCACCACCGTCCCCATCGACTCCCGCTCGAGCCGCTATTGCACCGCCCCCGCCAAGGCCCTCGGCCTACCCATCTTTCATGTCAACGGCGATGACCCCCTCTCCGCCTGCGCCGTCATCCAGTTGGCCCTCGAGTTCCGTCAGCGCTTCCACGAGGATATCGTCCTCGACATCGTCTGCTACCGGAAACACGGCCACAACGAGGGCGATGAACCCAACTTTACCCAGCCCACCCTTTACTCCGAGATCGACCAGCACCCCTCCATCAGCCGCCTCCTCGCCCGCCGCCTGCTCGAATCCGGCGTCATCACGGAGGAGCAGATTCAAAAAATCCGTTCCCTCCTCGACACTGTCTCCGAGGACGCCCTGCGCGAATCCCGCGAGGCCGTTTCTCATTTCAAACCCAAGCTCCGCCCCGATCGCCGCTGTCCTGCCTTGCTGGAACCCACGCCCACCGGCGTCCCCGGCCCCACCCTCGCCAAACTTGGCCGCGCCATCTCCTCCGTGCCTGCCGATTACCAGATCAACACCAAGATCCGCAAGATGCTCGATCACCGCCGTGCCATGGCGGAGGGGAAAATGCCCCTCGATTGGGCCGGCGCCGAACACCTCGCCTTTGCTTCTTTGCTCACCCAAGGGCACGCCATCCGGCTCTCCGGGCAGGACAGCCGCCGCGGCACCTTCAGCCAGCGCCACTCCGCCATCTACGACCTTCGTACCCGGGCCCGCTACCTCCCCCTCAAGAATCTGGCCAAGGATCAGGCTACTTTCTGCGTCTACAATTCCCCCCTTTCAGAAGCCGCCGTCCTTGGCTTTGACTACGGCTACTCCCTCGACTGCCCCGACATGCTCATTCTCTGGGAGGCCCAGTTCGGCGACTTCGCCAACGGCGCCCAGACCCAGATCGATCAGTACATCGCCGCCGCCGAATCGAAATGGGGCGTCACCTCCCGCATCACTCTTCTTCTTCCCCACGGCTACCACGGCCAGGGACCCGAACACTCCAGCGCCCGCCTCGAACGCTTCCTCCAACTCTGCGCCGAGGATAACTGGGTCGTCACCTATCCCACCACACCCGCCAACTATTTTCACCTGCTCCGTCGCCAGTCCATCCGCAAAACCATCAAGCCTCTGGTGGTGATGACCCCCAAAGGAATGCTGCGCGATCCCCGCGCCTCCAGCCCCGTCAAAGACTGTACCCGTGGCTGTTTTGAGGAGGTTCTCCCCGACCCCGCCGCCGCGTCCGGTGCGCGCCAGGTCATCCTCTGCTCCGGCAAGATCTACTACGACCTCGCCGACTTCCGCGAAAAACACGGCCTCCAAGACAACGCCATCATCCGGCTCGAACAGATTTACCCTCTCCACGAGAAAAAACTGCAGACCGCCGTCTTCCAGCATTCACCCGACGCCGAAATCGTCTGGTGCCAGGAGGAGCCCAAGAACATGGGGGCGTGGAACCATCTGGAATCCAGGCTCCGCAACCTTTTCAAAAAGGAGATCCGCTACGCCGGTCGCCGCGCCGCCGCTTCCCCCGCCACCGGCGCCCTCGCCATCCACACCCTCGAGCAGAACCAACTCCTCGCCTCCGCCTTCAATTTCAAATCCCCCTCAATCCCCAATCCGCAATCCCCCATCCCTCCCGCTGCTTCGTTGCAACCTTCTGATGGGCCGCGCTCCGCCGCGGCCAAAGCCAAGGCCACAAAATCCCAAGCTGTGCGCAAAACTAAAGTTCAACTTAAACGTAAATGGAAAAAGAAATGAACCCCGCCACCGCTAATCTCATCTCTGTAAAGGTTCCCTCCGTCGGCGAATCCATCACCTCCGGCGTCATCGGCAGCTGGAAGAAGAAGAACGGCGACAGCGTCGCCTCCGGCGATCCGCTATTCGAGATCGAGACGGATAAGGTCACCTCCGAAGTCTTCGCCGAAACCTCCGGCACGCTTGAGATCCTTGTTGCCGAAGGCACCGAGGTGAAGGTCGGCCAAGTCGTCGCCCACATTTTGCCCGGCAAGGGTGCCGTCAAACCCTCCGTAGCTGCGCCCGCGAAGCCGGTCCGCAGCGAAGGAGGGCCGAGTACAACCTCCAAACCCGAACCTTCCGTAAACGTAAACCTAAACGTAAACGAACGCCCCCCATCTCCCATCTCCCCCCGCGAAAGCGGGGGCCCAGCCACTTTTGAAGAAAGGGCTGTGGCCCGAACTTTCCGGGCCGGCAAAGAATCCCGCCGCCGGATGTCCCCTTTGCGGCGCAAAATCGCCGACCGCCTCGTCAGCGCCCAACACACCGCCGCCATTCTCTCCACCTTCAACGAGGCCGACCTCTCCAAGCTCATCGCCCTGCGCTCCGAGGTCCAACCCGTCTTCCAGGCCGAGCACGGGGTGAAACTCGGCTTCATGTCCTTCTTCATCCAAGCCGCCGTTCACGCCCTCAAGGCCGTCCCGGCCGTCAACGCCCGCATCGAGGGCGATGAGATCGTCGAACAGCACTACTACGACATCGGCGTCGCCGTCGGCACGGAGAAGGGCCTCGTGGTTCCTGTCCTGCGCGACTGCGACCAACTCGATCTCGCCGGAATTGAAAAGGCCTTGGCCGGGGTTGCCCAACGCGCCCGGGACGGAAAACTGTCCCTCCCTGATCTTGAGGGAGGCGTCTTCACTATTTCCAACGGCGGCATTTACGGTTCCGTGCTGTCCACTCCCATCCTGAATCCGCCCCAGTCTGCCATCCTCGGCATGCATGCCATCCAGCCCCGGCCCATCGCGGTAGACGGTCAGGTGGAAATCCGTCCGATGATGAACCTCGCCCTTTCCTATGACCACCGTCTCATCGACGGCAAGGAGGCGGTGGGCTTCCTCATCGAGATCAAAAAGTTCGTCGAAAATCCCACCCTCGCCCTCTTCGGCCTCTCACCGTCTTAGGTCCGGCCCGCCGGGACGTCGGGCCCTACCGGATTCCAGCTAGGTAGGGCCTGACCTCCGGGCAGGCCGCACGGGTACTTGGTTCCTTCTTTCTCCTTCGTAAACATAAACGAATGGCAAAAACTCTCCTCTTTCTCCTTTTGCCGCAACTCCTTCTCTCAGCCTGCTCCAGCCCATCTACCCATCGTGATATCGATGTTATTTCAGCCATTCTGGACCGCTCCGTATTCGTGTTACAATTGTAACACGAATACGTAAGCCCTCTTCAGTCACCTTATTGGCCAATCAAACCCAAAAATCAGTCTGCTTTTCCTAAACCGTTCCTCCTTTCTTCTTCGTAAACGTAAACGTAAACGTAAAAGAATGGCCAAAGCCCTCATTTTTCTTCTTCTGCCTCTGTTCCTCCTTCTGTCCGGCTGCTCCAAACCAGGAGACGATTCCGCCCGTCGCGCCCACGAACTCCTCGAAGCCGGCCGCTTCGAGGAAGCCCGCACCCTGATCGATACCTCCCTCAAGGAAACTCCCGACAGCCCCTCGCTCCGGCAGGAGCGCATGCATCTCGCCCTCCTGCTCGGTCAACCCGAAATCGCCGCCGCCGAGGCCCGCCAAATCCTCCGCCTCAATCCCAAGGCCCAGCCCTACCGCCGACCTTTGGAGGATCGACTGCCCGCCGTGCGCGCCAATGCCCTCAAAGCCCTGGCCCTCGATCCTCCCGACCGCCCCTCCCCCAGTTCCCTGATCAAAACCGGCCTGAAGGATCCCGATCCCACCGTCCGACGCGAAGCCGCCGAGGCCACCCGAATTCTCGATTCCAAGGAGGCCATCAAAATTCTTCGTGTTGCCGCCAAGGATCAGGACTGGCTCACCCGCGCTACCGCCGCCCGGCTTTTCGGGCAGCGGGGCAACCCCTCCCTCATTCCCGATCTCTTCGCCATGCTCCAGGACGCCGACTCCTATGTCCGCCGCTTCGCCCGCCGCTCCCTTTTGGAGCTGGCCGAAAAAGCGAAACCGGAAGCGTATGTTCCCTCGCTGAAATCTTCGGACCGAACCACCCAGATCGTCGCCGCCCTCGCCCTGGTCCGTCTCAACGACGGTCGCGGTGCCGAGGTGTTGCTGGCTGAAATCGCCAATCCCTTGGGGATCGAGCGGGCCGAATGTGTGAAAGCCGTCTCCAAACTAGTCGATCCCCGCGTCCTCGCCGCTCTCCGTACCGCCACCGGGGACAAGGATCCAGAAGTCCGCGTTGTCGCCCTCATTGCCCTCGGACTCCTCAAGGATAAGGATTCCGCCCAGCTTTTTAAAAAGATTTCTACCGATCCCTCCAACCCGAAAGATGTCAAACTGGCCGCTGCCAAGGCCCTGGATTTGCTATCCAAGCCGGCGGAGACGCCTTAATCGATCCGATCGGCCGAAGGTTACTTTTCCTGGTGCTTATCTCCACTCATGTTTGGGATAGCGCCTTTGTAACTCCGCCTTGAGAGTCGGATAAGTCTTCTCCCAGAACGACGTCAAATCCTGCGTTACTTGCAGCGGCCGAAGGTTCGGCCCTAGGACTTCCATGGTTACCGTCACTTTTCCTCCTCCGATCACCGGCAACTTTTTTAAACCATAAAGATCCTGAATCTTGGCGGAGATCACCGCTTCCCGGCCCTTTCCGTACTTCACCTTGGCCGACTTTCCCCCTGGTAGCTGAATCCTTTCCGGAGCCAAGGCATCCAACTGCATCACCCTCTCTTTCCCAAGCCATTCCCGGATGGCGGACACAGCGGTGTTTTCGTTCGCCTGCCGCCAAGTCAGGCATCCTGCACACTGCGCCTCCAAAACCAACTGCTTCGCGGCCTCATCCCACTCCGGCCATCCCTCTTCCCCCCATTCCCGCACGGTTTTTAACCTCTCCAAGAAGGCATCTGCCTCCGGGCTCCATCCGGGCCAGGCGCACCTCTCCTCCAACACCGCCTGAGCCAACACCGCCGCGGCTTCGGCACCTTCCTCAGCCTCCCTTTTCTTCTCCTCCATAACCAGATCCCGGAATTTCACCTGATCCAACCGCACCACCTTCCGCCCATTCTCCTCAAAATCCAGCCCTCGCTTTTCCGAGAAATCACCGGGAAACATCTCCTTCAGCCAGGCCTCCTCCACCGCGGTCACCAACCCCATCACCACCTCCACCTCCCCGTCGGTTCGCCCAATCTCCTTCAACTCCCCCGCCACCACCAACGGCCGATCCCGTACCACACTCTCCCGCGCAATGGTCCCACGCCGGTGCCCGACCAAGGCGCATCGCAAGGTCCCCCCATCCAGTCTTCGGCCCAGATGATCGGAAAATCCGGCTAGCACACATCGCCGGAGCTTCTCACCGGAAGCGGGCTTCTCCTCCGGTTTTAATCCCATGCCTTGGGCCATATGCAGTAGCCGATCCCGCACTGCCGCCGCCTCCCGGGCTGCCCCACCATGGATCCCCATCCGGCCGCAGGCTCCGGGATGAAACCTCTCCTTCTCCGCAAATCGCAAGGCCCGTAGCCAGACAAAGAGATCACTTTCCTCCTCTGCTTCCCAAAGGATCTCCGCCCCCTCCCCCTTCCGCCCGGCCATCCGCTGCAGCAGCGGCCGACCCGAAACCAGCGCCGCAATGCCCGCAGCCCCGCGTAAACATCCCTGCTCCCCCGCTTCGATCAGCATCCGCGCCAACCTTGGATGCACCGGCCATCCCGCCATCGTTCTGCCAGTAGGCGTCAGCTTCCCTCCCGGCCCCTCCGTGGCTCCCAGATCCGCCAGCAGCCTCTCCGCTCGCTCCACCGATCCCTTCTCCGGGATATCCACCCAGCGAAAATCCTGAAGCCTCCCCGCCCCGGCGGCCGCCAACACCAAGGCCGCCTCGGCCAGATCCAGCCTCTTCACCTCCGGCAACTCCGCCTTTTCCCGCTTCGACCAGTCCGCTTCGGTCTCCAGTCGTACGCAAACCCCTGGAGCTGTCCGTCCGGCTCGACCCGCGCGCTGCGCCGCCGAAGCGTGGCTGATTCTCTCCACGAGCAAGGTCTCCAAACCGCGCCGCGAGTCGTATTTCGCGATCCGGGCCAATCCCCCATCCACCACCGCCTTCACCCCGTCCAAGGTCAGGGAAGTCTCGGCCACGTTGGTGGCCACCACCACCTTGGGCCGCTCGTATCTTTTCAACGCGGCATCCTGTTCCGCCGGGGGCATCTCCCCGTGCAGGGGCAACACCACCGCCTCCTTCTGCCCCAGTCGGCTTTCCAAATCCCGCCGGCAACGGTTGATCTCATAGGCCCCCGGCAAAAACACCAGCACGTCCCCTTTTCCGTCCCGAACCAGTCTCTCCGCCTCCCGCGCCGCCACTTCCGCCACCCCCGACCCGCTCAGATCCTCCCGTTTGGCGAGATACCGGATGTCCACCGGATACATCCTCCCTGCTGATCGCAACACCTCCGCCCCGATCGATTTCGCCAGCTTCTCCGTTTCCAGCGTGGCCGACATCACGATCAAAATCAGATCCGGTCGCCCCGCCTCCTGCAGATCCAGAATTCTGCCCAAGGTCAGGTCCCCATAGAGATGCCGCTCGTGGAACTCATCACAAAGCACCGCCTGCACGCCTTCCAGTTTAGGTCGGGAAATCATCTGCCGGACCAATACCCCTTCCGTCAGAAACCGGATTCGGGTCTTGGCCGAAGTCAGGTCATCCAGCCGGATCGTGTACCCCACCTCCCCGCCCAGCTCCACTGCGCGTTCCTCCGCCACCCGCTTGGCCAACATCCGCGCCGCCAGCCTCCTCGGCTGCAGAATCACCGCTTGACCGGCCTCCCCCAGGCACCCCCCATCCAAAAGCATCTGGGGAATCTGGGTCGACTTTCCTGAGCCGGTAGGCGCCTCAATCACGATCCGCCGCTTTCCCGCCTGAATGGCCTTCATCAGCGGTTCCCGGATCTCCTCAATCGGCAAACTCGTCACCATCCGGTCAGGCTATGGCTTCGAACCTCTTCCATCGAGATGTCCCTTGGGCCTCTCACCTCCAACTTGGATCCCGGCCGGAAAAAAGCTTCGCCATCGATTGCCGGCCGACTGAGAATCGTTCTATGTCTTCCGGCAAAAAGGATGGCTGGGGCTCCTCCCTCGGCGTCATCCTCGCCGTCACCGGCAGCGCCGTCGGCCTTGGCAACTTCCTCCGCTTCCCTGGCCTTGCCGCCAAATACGACGGCGCCGCCTTCCTCATCCCCTACTTTATCGCCCTGCTACTCGTCGGCCTGCCGATCGCCTGGTCGGAATGGGCCATGGGCCGCTTCGGGGGCCAACGCGGCTTCAACTCCTGTCCGGGCATCTTCCGCGCCATCTGGAAGAGCCGCGCCTCCCCTTACCTCGGCGTCCTCGGCCTCATCGTTCCTGTGGTCATCTACATGTACTACCTCTGGATCGAGTCATGGTGCTTGGGTTACGCCCTGAAATACCTCACCGGTAGCCTCAGTTTGGGATCGGAAAAAGCCGCCTATACCGACCACTTCTCCTCCTACGTAGGGATCGCCGCCGACGGCGCCTTTTTCGACCAAGGCCTCGCCCTCCCGGTCCTCTGCCTGCTGGCCTGCGTGGCCCTAAACTTTTTCATCATCTATCGGGGGCTCAGCGGCGGGATCGAAAAAGTCTGCCTTTGGGGCATGCCGCTGCTGGTCCTTTGTGCCTTGTTCGTCCTGATTCGCGTCCTGACTCTCGGCACACCCGATCCCGCCCATCCCGAAAGAAACGTCGTTGCCGGCCTCGCCCAGATGTGGGACCTCCGCGGGGGAGTGCCGGGCTTGCTCAAATCCCTCGCCAACGCTGAAATGTGGCTGGCGGCTGCCGGTCAGATCTTTTTCAGCCTCTCCGTCGGTTTTGGCGTGATTATCAACTACGCCAGCTACCTGAAAAAACGGGACGATATCGCCCTCAGCTCCACCACCGCCGTGGCGGGCAACGAATTTTGTGAGGTCAGCCTGGGCGGCCTGATCACCATTCCCGCCGCCTTTCTCTTTCTCGGGGCCGCCGGAGCCGTGGGCGGCACCTTCGGCCTCGGCTTCCAAACCCTCCCCATGGTCTTTGACCGTATGCCTGCCGGCCAACTCTTCGGTTTCCTCTGGTTCTTCCTCCTCTTCATCGCCGCTGTCACCAGCTCCCTCTCTATGCTCCAGCCCGCCATCGCCTTCTTCGAGGAGGGCCTGGGCCTCGGCCGCCGCGGCTCCGTCAGCCTGCTCGGTTTCATCACCCTCATGGGCACCGGCATCGTCGTCTGGTTCACCAAGGATCTCGCCGCCCTCGACGCCATGGACTTCTGGGTCGGTAGCTTCGGCATCTTCGTCCTCGCGACGATCCAAACCCTCCTTTATGGCTGGGTACTCGGCCCCAAACGCGGCCGCGAGGAGCTGGAACGGGGCGCCCTGCTGCCCATCCCGCGGATTTTCGATTTCGTGATCCGCTATGTTTCCCCTGTGTTTCTCCTGACCGTCTTTATCCTTTGGCTCCACCAGTCCTGGGCCTCCAACTGGCAGGCCATCCAGACCCAGCCCTCCGTCCGCATCGCCCTGGTCTTTGTCCTCGCGGTGATCATTCTTTTTGTCCTGCTCATCGCCCATGCCGTCCGCACTTGGGAGGCCCGCGAAAGGAAAACTGCATGAGCCTCTGGGGCTGGCTCATCCTGGGGATGGCAGTCGGGGGAACCACCGGGTTCCTGGCCTGGTGTCTCCTCCGCGTCCTTGGGAATCAGGACAAAAACCACCTCCACGCCACCACCGACCTCGACCCCCGCCAAACCGACCGGGAACCGACGGACTGATAGTTTCCGCTGCCCGTACCTGAATCCCGATCCCCACGTCGGCCCGGCCTACGCGCTTGGCCAAAAAAGAAGCCGACCGCAATTCTCGCACGTGACCCCGGCCTTGCCCCCTTTGGCCGCCAACACCGAGGCCTGCGTCAGCTTCATATGACACCCCCCACAGTTCGTCCCGTGCACCACCGGCACGATCGCCGCATCCTTCTTGTTCGTGAAAATTCTCCGGTACTTCGCCAGCAGCCCCTCTTCCACCCCGGCCGCCAAGGTCTCAATCTCCTTCACCAACTCCGCCAACCGCCCTTCTAGTTCCCCTTTTTTCTTGGTCAGATCTGACTCCTTGGCCGCCACCTCGGCCTCTTGGCTTTTCGCCGCTTCCGCCTCGGCCGCCGCCGCTTTCTTGGCCTTCTCCCCCGCATCCATCAGTTCCAGCTCCTTATCCTCGATCTCCTGAATCTCCTTTTCTTCCCTTTGGATCTCGGTGCCCAGCGCCTGAAACTCCTCGTTCTTGCGGGTCTCAAACTGCTGGATCTTGTAGCGGGCCACCTTGGAGCGGTGCGACTCCGCCTCCAGCTCGAGCTTCTTTCGCTCCACTTCTGTCTGCTGGGCCTCCTGCTTTTTGCGCTCCGCCCCTGCCCGGATCTCCGCTTTTTTCGACTCCAGCGACTTCATTTCCCTGGGCCATGCGGCCAACTCCCGGTCGCATCGCATTTTTCGCTGCTCCCGCTCCTGCAACACCAGCAGCTTTTCCAGCTGGGGATCCAGCGCGCTCATCGGGACTCTCGGTTCACCTTCTCAACATACTTCGCCAAAAGATCGCACTCCAGATTCAGTTCCTCCCCCTCGTGCCGGTCCTTCAGCGTGGTCACCTCATAGGTATGCGGAATGATCCACACATTAAACTTTCTGCCCTTCACCCGCCCGATGGTCAGGCTGATCCCATCCAGCGCCACGCAACCTTTCGGCACCACGTAACGCTCCATCCCGGCGGGAACCTCCGCCTGCAGTTCCCAGTCCTGCCCGGCTCGGCTCCACTTCGTCACCTTGGCCGTCGCCTCGACGTGGCCCGTCACAAAGTGCCCCCCCACCTTGCCGTCGGCCCGCAGCGATCCCTCCAGATTTACCCGCGCTCCCGCCTGCACAGCCT
>Ga0194130_10002617_pt1 | contig 25722 bp, 25 predicted proteins | sample TA2KigsurfametaG_FD_160084 | JGI IMG/M metagenome (GOLD analysis project Ga0194130, IMG submission 160084) | Freshwater microbial communities from Lake Tanganyika, Tanzania - TA2015050 Kigoma 12 surface | ecosystem: Environmental > Aquatic > Freshwater > Lake | place: Tanzania: Lake Tanganyika... | reverse complement strand
CAGCACCTATAGACCGGTTTCACCGCTCCAGGGACGTACGCCCCTGGAGGTCAGCCAGCAATGGAAAACGGCCTGACTACTTACCAGCTCTCAGAAGGACACCACCAGCAAAGGTGGTTACGACAACAGAAGCAGCCGTAGATGTAGGCCGGTTGATCGGCACTCCAAGGGTGACACCTCTCCTCAAAGTCTTCGGGTTGGACAAGAAAAGATGCGGTTTGGAATGGGCCTAATTCAAGAGACTATCCCTGCAGCACAGCGCTGAGTCTATGCACTAAATCTGCTGATATTAAAACTCAAAAACTGATGATGCTTCTTTTTGCCTTTCTTATGTGCTGGCTGAACCTTCTCCTCAGAAATTAGCCAGCAAAGAGTTACGTTTGTGTGTGAGCGCACAGACCAGCCGACAACAACAACCAACAAGCAGCTCGGCAAAACTCGGATGATTTGTGATTTGGCCTTGAGCTGACTTTATCAGGGAGCCCCAATTATGGGCAATTATTTGTCTAATAGGCTTCGAACTATGCCGGTATCTCTTGGTCACATAATAGTTACAAACCTCTTACAAGCAGTTCTCTTGACTTTTTATACTTCGATGATGCTGTGGATGGGTGACAATATGGTGGATAAGCTAGGTCCAAACATACGGCTCGCAATGACTTCTTTTTTGGATTCTTATGATGTTCTAGCTTGTTGAAGTCCAACCTTGGAACAAGTCCTTTCATGATAAATATATTATTATTCTTGTTTGATGGAACAATCGATTGAAGAATAAACTCGGCATAATTTATAAATCTGACAAAAGGGTAGACCAACCAAGAAGGAAGAAGATCTACGAAGCGATTTCCTATAATATAATTATCAATAAAGTATGTAATAAATGTAAATTTGAGTGCAGTGTATTTTAGGGCATACCTTGGATTTGCCTCCCTCTTCAGACGCATAGCCTCAGCGGCCCTGGTTTCAATTGCAGCAAGATTGTGCTTGCCATATTCCATTAGCTGCAAGTTGCGGAAGGTACGTGATGCCTCCAAAGCTACTAATACATCCCAAAAAATTACTTCATGGGTAGGAGCGCCATTCAGATTTACATAGTATCTCTTATAAGTTCCTGCATCTGTCACACGCTCTAAATACTGACCAGTTCCAAGAGGCGATGGATCAATGATGCCTAACTTTTCGCCATACTCGTAGAGTGGTGTCCCTGGCAGTGGCAACGCGTAGAAAATATCATAACCCATAAGCTTTGGATGAGTATCCAATTCTGACGCGATTTCACCTATCAGACGGCCAGTGTCACGTGCTGTGTTAATAGTTTCTCCAGGCATGCCCATCATTACGGCAAGCGGCGAATATATACCATGCTTAATGCACATCTTAACCCGAGACACTACGTCTTGAATGTCAAAGAATTTCTCCATTAGGTCAAGAATTATTTGACTCCCTGATTCAATACCAAATTTAAGTGCAGAGCAACCGTGCTCTTTATAGAAGACGATATCTTCCTCAGTAATACTTGTGCATCGTACTCCCGTCGCCATCCATAACATATCATTTTCCCAAAGGATACGAGCGAATTCATGGCTATGTGACCGGTTAGAACCGAAATTCTCATCGAGGATTTGGATAAAACCAACATTCATTTCATTCCTAAGATATTTAAGATGGCTATCAAGTTCCTCGTAAGGATGAACTCGGTAGCTTTTAGTATTTCTTTGGCAGAATGTGCAGCGTGCCACACAGCCTTTTGAAGCAAATATTCCAGCAATGTTTGGCTTTCGAGCAGGATCATGAGCGCGAGGATCTAAAGTAAACCAACCCGAATTTAAACCGGATCTAAAATAGTTGTTTAGTTTTTCAGGTTCCCAGCGAAGACCTCTTTTTAAAATCCGATAATCAGGTAGTACTAAATCATTAGCTGAGACAGCTAAACCATATGTACGGAAAAATAAATCACCGTCTTCGTCGATAAAACAAGCACCAGGAATATCTCTCAATTCATTGTAGACCCATGATCGTCCATGCTTTTCGACATAGCGAACAAATTCTAAGAATGAGATCTCGCCATCGCCTGCAAAACAGATGTCAACCTCAGTATTAAAAAGTACTGCCTCAGATGATGCGGCTAGGTTGCCACCCATTTCAATCCAAACCTTGGGACACTCCTGTCTTGCAATTTCTGCAATTCTTTTAACTTGGCTGTACGAAGTTGATACTACCGCTGAAAGAGCAATTACATCAGGTTGAGCCTCTCTAAAATATTCAGCTATCCATTTATCCGAAGGGAACATCATATCTATATCTATAAAGTCCCAGTTTGTCTCGTCATAACCGTTCTGCTCTAGCCAGTTAACAAGTGCAACTATAGCAACTTTAGGTACGATACCCAGTGATCCTTCATCTCTACCTCGGTCAAGTTTTGATCCAATACCTTCCACAGGTATGCTGCAAAAAACAACTTTAATCGATTTTGCACTGGTTTCAGTAGCTTCTTGTGTATGTAGCCCCATTTTTGCCATGATAGAGCGAACTGGCTTGCATTCTAGCATGTACTACTGGCAGCCCGTTAAGACAATGACTTAACCTAAAAACGAATGGACTTGCCTATGGCAACTATTCGTTATTATAATTTTATTATTTTCCTTTGCTCTATGCGGACAATAACGATCTTCTATACAGATCGATCGCTTGCAAGCCTATGAGCCTCAGGGCTTATTAAAGGCTCACCTTAGTAGTGTAGTCCCAGAAGGTCGCTCAGTTGACAAAGGCGTTTGAGGTCTTCATTAAGCCAATGAGCTGATTGAGCGTTTTTGGTGGTGCTTGTGGAAGCCTACTTAGCGAGTAGCGACACCTGGTTAGTCTAGATTGAGGTGGACTTGTTGTTCTGGACAGGCCACATCGAGAGCCTCTGAGGAGGGTAACCGTCCTTGTTCGGGGCTCCCACCAATGAGCACGCGCCGTATAGACAGTCTCGAATTTGAAGCCGGAGTCACCATGGAGGTGGTCAGTAGTAGCAGGACGATCCAGGAGATCTACGCCGATCAGGCCATCCACCCGATCCAATTCTGCCAGTGGATACTGGATCTTCTCGATGTCGGTAGCAAGTTATTCACCACAGGTCAATAGAACAGGCACTCCAGCGATTGCAATGGCAGGGGGGCTGAGCTGTTCAAGCAGATCGGCAGTCTATAGTCCGAGCTGGAGTGGCAAAAAAACTCAGCTGCTCTGATGGTCATCGACTTCGTATGCACAACCATTCGGAGCTCATCGTAAGAAGACAATGCGCCTTTAGAGTCTGCGCAGATCCATGCTCTCGAACCGGAAGACACCTAACATGAGGATTCCGGCATAGGCAGACGACGGTTGGTGATTTACCTGGTCCGAGATGGGATCAAGTACAGCCGCGATCGGGTACGAAACCTCATGTTGCGTAGTGACGTAAACCCTAGAACTGAACCAATCCATATGAGAGCTTCCCAATTGCCAAGACGTGACCAGGAGAAGCTCGATGATACGCAATCGCCGCAATCCCAAGGCAATCATTTACAAACTGCGCACTGCTGAGCAGCTCCCGAACCAGGGGCCGAGCGTCGCCGTTGTCTCCCGCGATCTTGAGGTAGTGGCTCCGAACTATCACCTTTGGCAGCAGCTGTACGGCGTGGTAAAAGCCACTGAGGCGAAACGCCTCAAGTTATTGGAGTAGGAAAACGCTCACGGCAAGTGGCTTCCGGCTGATGCTGAGCTGGATACAGCGATTCTCGAGGAGTAAGTCGTGGGAGACGTCTGAGCCCGGAGCGACGTCGTAGAGCCGTGTATGTTCTGCAATATCGATTCCGGTTATCCGAGTGCAGGCCGGTAGCGGTCACAGCGATTGAGGTGTAGAAGCTGGCCTGCGCATCCCTGTGCTGGCCCGGCATCATGTTCGCTGGGGGCGGAAACTAGTCTAGAGGCGGCTCCGGCTAGAGGGCTGGTCCGTAAACTTCAATTGAGTGCAATAGATATGGCGGGAGGAGGAGTTGCAGCGGCCCCTGCCGCACCGACACAAGTAAACACTTGCTCCTAGAAGTATGCGGGAGCTGTTACGAGCTGTGTATCGACATCATGTTTGAGCAATGACTTCTAGTTCGACCAAACCATGGATGGGAGCACCCCTATGGTTTCTGAACATCATCGACGAGTACAGCCACCTCTGCCTGCCCATTCAAGTCAGTAGGAGCTGCTGGCTGGGAAGGTGATCGACGCCGTCGAGGAGCTACTCAGGCTCTACCCACCACCCTACCATCTGCGGATGAACAACGGTCCGGAGTTCATCGCCAACGTACTGCAACAATGGTGCATTGGAAGTGGTTGCAGCGCTGCGTACATGCAGCTGAGATCAGCCTGCGAAAACTTATTCGCGGAGTCGTTAAACAGCCATCTCATGGATGAATTTCTGAATATTGGGCTATATGCCTCGGTACAGGAAGCCAAGCTATTGGCTGTGCAGCACCGAATCGAGTACAGCACCTACAGACTGCATTCAGCGCTTCAGGGACGTACGCCCTTGGAGGTCATACAGGTAAAGGAAAGCGGCCTGACTACCTACCAGGGCTCAGAAGGACTAGACCAGCAAAGGGATGCAGGTCGGAGAAACAGTCGGAATGCGGAGGAGTAAGTAATACAAGGGACACCACGGCAATCTAGATGAATATCTAAAACGAACGCATAAATAATACAGTGATAAAAAGATAGCCTGAAGAAAGAATAGCAATCGTCTCAATCTACAAGTTTGTCCGAGGCATATAACAGTAATCAGGAGAGTGTAACGCGTTAGGAGTAGTGCCCGGCAGCAAACATCATCTATGCAGGGTGCGGAAAAATAAGCAGATGCAGAATTCCATCAATAAACAGCGCTTAGCATAATCACACAACTAGAAATGTATAATATTGCTAGATTCTATAGTGGAAATATGTACGAGCAGATTATAAAGTAGTGGCCATTTATGAGCCCAAAACTACTTAAGAACGGTAAGCCTCAATAAGAAATAGAATTATGCTCGGCGAGATCAACGGTCGGCGCTATCGATATACCAAAGCTTTATCAGTAAAGGCTCTCGCCAAGTCAGACGACCACCGTTTAATAGCTGAAGTTAGTTGGGAGTCCATGAAACTCGTAGTGAGACAAAAAGCTTAGTTCAGTGGCTTTAAAACAGGCGATTGAAGGGCATGGAGCAAACAGCATTAGCTTAGTACGAAATTCAGGTTTGGGGACGCATAAAGTCTAATAAGATCCTAATATAAGCTTGCATATGAAAGAGAAAGACTCCACTTTACAATAGTCACATCATGCAGAGTCAGCTGGGGTAAAATGGATACAACCTAGCCTAGTCATCTTGTGGAAATCGAATGGACCACTCAGCTTCAAAAACCAGAGGATGTTCTGAAAGCCCTCTCAATCTGTGGCCTTGATCTGGGCGAGTGCCTACACCAAGGATGCGTGAAAACAGAGGTAATCTGTGATTGTATCGCAAGAACAATGGCAGGCAGGACCATAGTATTTGATCAACTAATAAATGCGTTGATACAGGGGTGCGCAAATGCGACTCCTGATGGATGTACGGCGTCTAGAAAGATACTTAATGCAATAGAAGTCTCTAGGAATTCATATATTAGTGTTGATGGAAGAAAGTTCTGGCCTGACCCAACAAGCGAAAGACGCGAAAATAAAATATCGCGATTTTGTGACTATCTATTAGTACAGCCCAAGAAGATAGATAGGGAAAGTCATAAGAGCTCAATAGTGACAATGGGCTCATGCTTCATGAATGAGATTAACAAACATTTAGCATCGGACAGTCTACTGTTGAGAAAATCCGAAAGGGGCTCATCATCACCCCACACATTTCCTGCAAACTGGGGGACAATCTTTAATCCGTTGTCAGCGCAATATGCTCTCGAATGGTACTTTGGAGAAAGGGAAAGACCAGAGATGCTATGGAAAAGTTCTCATAGCGGCAGAGAACTCCTTTATGATGTTTTTCGAGAGGATGTGACATTCACGTCATTAGAAGAATACAAGCTTAATCAGCGGCAACACATCTCTAATGCCAAAGCTCTTATTCGAGATTGCAAATCATTTATATGCGCTTTCTCTATGACAGAGACTTGGCTGACTAATGATGGATGCAATTATCCTCTTGCAAGAGCTCCCTGGAAGATAAATCCGCTTGCCGCAAGACCCCATAATCTTACGTTCAGTGAAGTCGAGGATGCAATACTTAATATTGCTAAGATTATAAATAGACATAATCGAGATTGCAATATATACGTGGGGGTAGATCCCGTACCATTGCATGCTACTCATAGCTATGATAATGCAGTTATTGCCGATAGCAATGCTAAGGCGACCCTGATAGCGGGTACAACAAGTGCTATCCGGCAATCGGCTTATGGAAATCTACACTATGTTCCATTCTACGAAAGCATTCATTATTGCATGAGTGAGCCATGGGCAAGTGATGAGCGACATCTCAACAAGGTTGCCATAGTACATGCATACAAGGAGTTGCTCTCTTGCATTGGCTAGTTTAAAGAACTAAATTAGTTTCGTAGAGAAGCGAGTTGGCGCATATTCAGGCTGAAGGAGCGTCCTGACGCCTGTTTTGATCGCGGTGCCTTTATGCCAGCATCTTGTATCAGCTAAGACCAGGGTCCCAGCAGGACATATGAGGTATTTCCACGTATTACTTGGGTGATAATGATTCATATCATCATCACTAATTCGGCTATAGCCTCGAGATAACAAGCTGGGATTTTTAAATCCGGGACGATGTGAACCTGGTATGAATACGTGAGGGCCATTTTGGTCGGTTACGTCTGTAAGGAATATAAAGAGCTTCAGCCATCTAAACTCGTCAAGATCATAATGAAACAATTGAGCTAGTTCAGCATTTGGCTGCTGACCTATAGACTCGAAGCTATGCCAAAAGGACACAGAACGGACACATATTGATGTTCGTAGGTAGAAATTAACTAGCCCTAATATTACTGGGTCATAAATAATATCGCGGATAATCTGAGAGGCGTAAATACATGATTCTGTCATTGAAGCAGAAAGAGTGTTTGGGATGATATCATTGAGAGTCTTAACTTCGTATCGGATGCTCTGCGATCCGGATCGTGCCAAACAAGAGTATTGCTGTGAACTTGCATATTCTAGTATTTCATGGCATATATTCTTGTCAAGTAGACAGGGAAGTGTGGCATATCCGGTGTTTTTGAGATCAGCCATAATACTTGTAAACTCTTTCGCACTTAATTTAATATATTCTGATTGTAGCTTGATAGATTTAAGTGTATCAGCTACGGATAGATGTCGAAAGCTGTGAATGGTTTCTTGAATAAGACCAGATGACAGGCAAAATAACTTAACGAGCTTTAGTTGAGTCGCATTAGGTACAATCCCATACCTATTTTGATACGATATTGCTAACAAAAGCTCAACTATATCTTCTTTTGTAACAACAAATTCATTTAGTATGTTAAGTATTTTTGAAAGGTGTTCTTGAAACTGAGCATATAGGGGCTTCATAGTTATGGTGATAAAGATTATTTGGAAGGGACTAGGGCGTATCAGCCTAAAATAGTCATAACATTACGAGAAAAAACCATGAGAAAGGGCATGGCAGAAAGGTATATAGATACTAAATAGCAAGGAGGGACAACCATAGTATATGAGATAACAAAATAACAGCAGTAAAAAGACTAAGCTATACATGGAAAGATATTTTTTCGCCTGGAATATGCAGGTAAACTATAGAAGCTTGAAGGCGATATCACCAATACGGACGATAGAGGATTGTAATATATTATAAAAGGTTTGTCAGGAGTGGAAGAAAATATGAAGGCTCTAAAGAAAATTGACATGTAGAGGGCGAGGTTGGGACAAATCAGCTGGTTGAATAAGGTTTACACCCTTTAAATGATTGTCTATTGCCTTATTAAGGTAGTGCTGAATTGGGAGGCTGCCCATCATCGATGGAGCGTGGAAACGTGGAGAAGCAAGGTACTTCATTACGCGATCGTATTGATAGGAATTAAAAATATCCTTGAATCTAGATTCTGTAAAGTTACCAATATGAAATTTCGAGTATTTGGCGTTGAAGAACATCCCCGATGGTGCTACTAAACCAGAACCACTTATTTGCAATAAAAATTGTGGGCCATACATTGCAGTATAGGTACAATCATTACCATCTTCTATTTTTGACCATTTAACGATCACTTTTGTGATTTCATTGGACATTTTCTCGGCTTCGAGCAGAAGTTCAGTTAATTGATTATATTGACTATAGTCTACTCCCAAAGAGCCTTCAGGATCATCTGAGCAGTGCTTGATAACCGCATAATCAACGCCCAAATCAACTCCAAGCTTTGAAAAAGGTAGGATTTGATCTCTAAATTCAGGCATCAAAACCATTTGAATGCCAAGAGTGACCTTCAGATTAAGCTTGCGTTTGAGGTCAACTGCATAGCGAATATTTCTCATTGCATTATCAAAAACATCAGTATGCTCCGAGCTTTTATACATTATTTCGGAATATCGTTCAGGAGTCCCCGCTGCGACTGTGAATCTTACCCATGTGAGATGAGGTAAAACGCGATCTATCTTCTCCTTACTCCAATCCCATGCATTGGTAGCATTTCCTACATCAATCCCTAGGGTTGAAGCATGCTCAATGAACGGGGCGTATGCAGGTGAAAGGGTACTTTCGCCATCTGAGATTAATGAAACTGCTTTAACACCGATCTCTGCAAAATCGTCAAGAAGATTTAATGCATCAATTTTTTTGATCGGAGTTCGCTCTTGAGGCTCTTGAACCATCGCATAACAAAACTTGCACATCGCTCCACAAGATCTAGTGAGCGCCATATCAACAGATATGGGTGCTATTTTTTTTCCATCAAGCCAAGACTGGAAGCGCTGATAGTGGTAAGAAAGTTTATGATTGTCCAGAATAAGATTACCACTTAGTGTCTGGACACCACTTTGTTTAGATTTGAGCTGGGTCACAGTCCCACTCCACGAAGGTTTCTGAGAGTATTCTTGTCTCCAAGGGGAGTGTGCCAAATACGGATTGAAGGATCATACTCACACAGGGCATCCTCAAGATCAAGAAGTAAGCTACCACGATCCTGTGGAAGCATAGATTCATTGATAATGACTTCTACATTGGTAAGACCTAATGGACTCTTTGTAATAGAGACGATCTTTATGTTTGCTTGAAACTTACTTGGTAAATCCATAGGGACAGGCAAAAACAAATTTTATCAGAAAGGTCCTGTGAAGTGCTGATTGGGTACGTCCGCTGGGAATGCTTCTTCGAGGATTGCTATTCTTCCTACCAACATATTCATCCTCTCGGTTTCAAAATCAAGTAGTTCACATGCTGCTTGGGCTATTTCAGAGCTTTTAAGATAATATTCAGTAGATAGTGCCGGGGAAGAGGGGCAGTATACACCATGATTGGATAATCTTACAGGAGGTTTTCGTAAACAACTCAATTGATCGCTCAAAGCTAGCTTACCTAGTATTTCAGATGAAACAGAAAAAGATCTATCATCTAGATCAAGAAGGATTAGCAAACCGGTATTTATTATTGAATCGGCAATTAGTTTATAATTAATATTTGAAATGTTAAACAAGTTAATGACCTCGATTGAAACATCAAACTTGTGGAGCTCATCAGCAACAGTGTTGGCGAGTAGTACATTGTAAGAATAGGCAATAATCGTTAAATGCTTGCCTTTTGCAATAATATAGGAAGTGAGCGAGGTATTGCTCTTACTTGCACATGTATCAAATGAATAGTGAGTCCACCGATGCTCGAGTGAAATAGAAGGATGGTTTAAACTAGAGAAAGTGCTATAAATAAGTTTCGAGTCAGCGGGGAAAACAGGCATAAGTACACTTATGTCTGGAATATGAGCAAATATCACTTCGCAGCTCTGAGAGTGACTTGGACCCTGACCCCAACCTCGACCAATAACAAATCTGAACAAGCACGGATTATGCCTCTGATTGCCTGAAAGGAAGCTATTTTTTGCGGAATTATTTACCAACTGTTCTACCGCTAAGAGCGCAAACTCGACGCGTTGGAGGCAAACGAGTGTTGTCACTTCGTAGGAGCTCGCACTAAGAGCCATCCCTATCATGGAACTTTCAGAGCAGGGTATCTCGTACAATTGCTGGGGATACTTAAGAGACAAGCCCTCAATAGTAGAATAAAAACCATCACTAACACCTTCGCACAAGAGTACATTTAGTGGATGGGATTTAAGGTAATTATCGGTGCATAATAGTATTGTCTGAGCGTGAGATAAACCATTCATAGAAGCGCCTCAATGCTTAAGCATATGTCGATGGTTTCTTGATAAGTTTGATCGAAGAGTGCTTTGCTTTCAGGGTCCTGATTAATTTGAATTGAGATCGGGTCTTGATATTCAAAATAATCGTATTCTGCATTTGTCCTATCACCGCACTCTCTATCGATTCTATGGCCACAGTGTTCAAAAAGTCTGTAAGACCTGATCTCAAGAAAAGCAGGGGCTATGGATGAACTAGAGATTGAATCAGAGAGGACCAAATTAATATCTTCAAAACTATCTAAGCTGCTAAATTGAAATGTCTTGATTTTAGCGGCTTGGGCAAACCTTATCATGTCATCAGCAGGCTGCCTTTTGCCAAGGCGGGTATTACATGAATAGAGATTATTTTCACAAATGAACAAAATAGGGAGGATATTAGTTGAAGCATAATTAAGACACTCGTGTAGCACTCCCTCTTCACAGGCGCCATCACCAAAATATGCTATTGATAGGATGTTTTGCTTGCTGTGCTTGGCTGAAAAAGCACTTCCTAAAGCAAGAGGTAAGGAACTACCCACAATGGGAACTGAGGCTTCGAGACCAACAGATAGGTCCTTCAGGTGCATACTTCCTCCTCTACCCATAAGACATCCTGTGTGAAGGCCATAAAGCTCGTTTATCATAGAACTTAAATCGCCTTCAAGAGCTAGATACATGCCATGAGAGCGGTGACTAGAAAAACAACGAACTTTACCTCTTATATTCTTCTTGAGGAACGGAAGCCAATACTCTTGCCCAATTGATAGATGGACCGGACATCTCATCTTTTGATTGCCATACTGATGGGCTATGGCCAACTCAATGGCCCTGTACTTTACTCCTTTGTCTATATACTTTTTGAGATCTTGCATTATACCTATTAGATAAAGTTTATATGCTGTATTTTTTTATTAATTATGCTATCTAAATATCTATTAACTTGGTCCATTCTGCAGTTGACGCGACATTCCTTAATATCAAGTTGATGTAAGACAAAATCTGCGTGCTTGAGTCTATACTCTGATTCCCAGATTTCGGCGAATGTGTTGTCGTTGATGTTACCAAGTCGAAAGCGCTCATCCAACAAATATGCGCTACAGCTATATACAGAACCATCTGCCATTATATATGACCAAGTAGAGGGCGTTGCATAACAGTGACAATACCTGTCGTTATTCTGGGAGATCCAATTATTGATGGTATTCGCACGAAATACTACGTTAAAATTGGGTGAATTATACTGTGATAATTCGGCTTCTAGTCCCATATATTCTGAGTAATCAATATTTTCATATGTATGCGTTTTGGAGAATCGGTGCTGAGAGTATGGCTTTATAACAACATAATCTACGCCTGTATCGATGGCGAGCTCGCATAAATCGTGAATTGAGTGCCTATTGTCAGGCAATAATAGCATTTGCAATCCAAAAGAGGTGTTAAGTCCTTTGCTATTCTTGTAGGTCACTGCCGCTCTGATATTCTCGATCACTTTATCAAAATCTGAAGGATTGGTTCTATGAATATTGCTGTAAGTATGACGATCACCGCCATTAAACGAAACTTTGATCCAACTTACATTATGAAGAGAACTTTCAACAAAGTTACTATTTAACATGAATGCATTTGTGGTAAATGAAGTATCTATATTTCCAATTTCTTTGGTATAGTTCACAAATTCTGCTATTTGCGGATGCAGAAGAGGCTCACCTTCACCTGCAAACATAACACTACCACAATCCTTGCCTTTCATTGAATCAATTGAGGCTTGATATTTCGCTAGGTCCATAAAAATAGATTTATAGCCGATATAATCAACGGCGCAAAAAGTGCATCTGTGGTTACATGCTCCAACAGGTGATAATTCTATATACTTAGGATGCTGGCTTCTGAACGCATTTCTTCGTACGGGGTCTTGAGTATTTGTTACGTAATCAATCACAGTGGTACTGTGGTCGGGATGGTATGAGTATTTGTGGCTATCAATTCTGAAGAGGTCAGTCATACAAGCGACTTGTCAAGTCGAGAATTCTAGCATCAGCCCAGCTCCCTGAACCAGGCTTGGGTTGCCTCAGCAATACTCTCAGGTGACCACACCGGAGCTTCTTTCCAAAACTCTATATTATCGAGTACCATCTGAACTCCATCTTCGAAACTAACGCTTGGCGAATAGTCAAGAAACTTCCTTGCTTTTTGAATATCAGCATGCGTAACATGGGGTTCACCAGGTCGTTTAGGTATATAGACAACCTCTCCACCCAATAAGTTCACGAGGGTATTAATAGAATAGGTTTGCCCTGAGCCAAGGTTAAATATATCTGAGGTTATATTCTTACGGTATGCTTGTATTAAACCGGTCGCAATGTCTGAAACGTAAGTAAAGTCTCTTGTTTGTGTTCCATCGCCTACAACCGTATAAGGCTTCCCTGCGAGCTTTTGTGCCAAGAATATTCCAAAAACAGCACCATAGGTCCCGGAAGTCCGCGATTTAGTCCCGTAAACATTGAAGAACCGAGTTGAAACGACTGGAAACTTATACACCTTGCCCCAATGGAGAATCAATTCTTCGCCTAACCTCTTGGTCATTGCATATGGATATTCAACTCGAATTTCGGCGTCTTCCTTTGTTGGATATTGGTCTGGTATTCCATAACAGGATGAAGAGGCCGCATAGATAACTTTAGTAGAATTAATCTTTGCCGCCTCTGCAACATTCAATGTTGAGGTCACATTTGAATTGTAATAAAGTTGTGGCTTTTCTATGCTTGGCACTATATCGGCTAAACTAGCAAGATGAAATACAACATCTGCTGCTTCGATCTCTTTTTGCCACTTACCTGGCTCAGACAAATCCTGCTGAATTAGATTAATATCTGTGATAAATTCTTTTATATTATCGTAACGCCCAGTGGATAGATTATCAATAACAGTCACCTCAAACCCCTCGCCTAACAGACGCTCAACCAGATGGCTACCGATGAAGCCTGCACCGCCAGTTACAATTGCTTTCATGTTACGCATCGCAAAATTAACTACCACACAATTTAGGGCAGCCTTCATCACAGGTCAATAGGAATGACATGTATATCTTTGCTTAATGACGCCTGCCCACTCAATAGACCCAGCGACTAACCTAATAATGCCATTAAGTTTTCTTTATGTCTCTTGCGTATAGCTCTGAATTCTCAGATTTAAGTAATTGAAGTTTTGAATTAGAGCTTGCTATATTAACCATGTGCTTGTGTGGCATTCTGAGCTCATAACTTGTGATTTTATTACGGCAAACTGCAAATTTACAACTTTTCCGCTGATCTATGGAAGCTCATGCCACACCACAGGCCTATTCGCAACTAAGGGTTTTGATGAACCGCACGCCTTTGCCGTTGGTGCGGGGCGTGTACGGCCTGGTGCGTTTGGGTGTCAGACGCTGAGCCTCACAGGTCTGGCGCCACGGCTTGAAGCGGTAAGCACTGCCATTGTCCGAGAGCACCATGCGGCACGTGACTCCTTGGCTGCCAATCCCGGCCAAGGCTCTGATCAGAAAGCCTGCTGTGAGGACTATTTCTCATTGGGCAAAACCTCGGCATAGGCATGTCGTGTCGCATTGTCGATGGCGAAAAGGGCTTTTTTGTATCCCGCACCGCTGGAGCGGCCAAGCCTCCGATCTCCCGTGATCCGGTGGCCGACGCGGGTAAACCGAGCCAGCTGTTTGATGTCGACATGGACCATGTCGCCGGGTTGGTACCACTGGTATCGGCGTACCGGCACAGGCGGCTGCAGATATTTGAGACGTCCCAGGTCCATTGCGTTGAGGGTTCGCCCCACGGTGGAGAGCGGTGCCGCCAGCAGCCTGGCGATGCGTCTGAGGGTGAAGTACTGATGACGCAGGTCCACGGCTTACTGCAGTTGCTGTGGATCGAGCGTCCGCCGCTGAGTACGACGCCCGCTGCGTCGATCCACGAAGGCAGCGCTGGCGCCAGAGCGATAGCGAGCCAGGCACTTGTAGGTGGTTCGCAGGCTGATCCCAGCCTGCGCTGCCAGATCAGCAGGGGCTCAGCGTCTTGAATGTGTCGACGTAAAAGCGTGCCCGACTGACAGCTGTCAGTCGGGCATTGGGGTGGGTATGCATGGGCTGTGAGGCCAGTGGATCGGGGGTGACACCCGGACCATGACGTCCTTACATCCCCTTGTCAGCTGAACAACCTGCTGAGAAAGAACACCTACCCAGCGCTTCGAGTGTTAGACACAGCATCTAGAGTAGAGATTCGATGTGACCTCTTAGTTGAGAAATCCTTAATGCTGGGGGATGCAGGAGATATCAGACACCTAGAGCTGATTTGTACCGGTGATTACTTTGCTATCCACAATTCACGGAAACGTCTATGCCCCATGGCCTAGAAGATGGTTCAGCGAGTCTGGGAAATCACCCACAATCTATACAGAGAAGGAGAATTTACACCCGACCTCAGCTTACCAATGCGGAAGCCATCGGGATCCTCCAAAAACATGCTCTGATCAGTGAATAGCTCTCTAAAGAATTCTACAATCATAATTTGCCACGCCAGCCTAAAGCATGATCCAGAATTATTAGCTGAGGAGAAGCACCAGTTACTGGGACGACACAATGTGGTCAAAATAAGAATCGGCAAGGGAACATCGTGATAGACCGAGTCTGATCCGCGAGAGGTTCGCTATCACCCAGGATTCAATAATTGTTTTGCTCGTGTCGGCATTGAACATTGAGAGCACGTAGGCTTTGTGGCTTTTCTGTGGCCTGCCCACGCCTTATTATGGGCAATCAAGGCTATCGAAAGGTTCAAGGTAGGTCGGGGCATCGCCAGACAGTTGCACTGTAATAGTTAGGCCGAATGATCAAACAAAAGCCGCCTATCTTGAAGACAATTCTCAATTTATTTTCTCCGGAATCAGGAATTGGCGGGCCGTGCGTGCAAAGGCTCTCGCAATTTGGAAAAGAAACTATTTGCAGCTAGGTTTGTTGTGCAACCAAGTAATGATTACACGCGTAGGATTCAAAAATGACTGCGGACTAATCCGCGGCCATAGGTCCCTCTGTCCAGCAGCCAGTACCTTCTCAAGTCCAGCGGAAATAGCGTGGAGATCGGGGGGCAAGTCGAGCACATAACCATGACGCAGCCGTCCGGACTGGCGATCACCGATGTTGAGCACCGGCATGCCCAGCAAAGGCGCTTCGATTACACCACTGGAAGAGTTGCCCGCCATGGCCTCAAACAGTTGTAGGGCCGATAGGTAGCGCTGCTGCCCCAAGGAGGGCACGGCCCAGCTGCGCTGGGGGTGCCGCTGCACAAATGCCTGCAGCAGCGCCAACAACTGATCACGGCCCTCATCGGCGTTAGGGTAAGTAAAAAGCACATGGCAGGGCGTAGATTCCAACGCCTGCAGTAGGGCCTCAAACCCCGCCACGCCCCGGTCTGCCAACAAAGTTTCCGGGTGATACGTGATCAACAGGTTGCGCGATCCAAAACGGTAGCCGGTGGTCTGCTCGAAGGCGCTGCGGCTCGCGGCAGGTGCAGCCAGGAGACCATCCAGCACCATCGGCCCCACATGGAACACCCTCTCAGGGGGATGGCCCATGGCGATCACCCGCTGGCGGTATGGCTCAGCTGCGGTGAAGTGCCACGTGCTGAGCTGCGTAATCGCATGGCGCAGGCGATCATCCACCGCACCCTGCGTGGTTTCGCCGCCATGGATATGCATCACCGGAATCCCCATCAGATGGGCAGCGGCGGCGGCGGCAAACGCCTCATAGCGATCGCCCAGGAGAATGAGACATTCTGGTAGCAAGCGCTCGAGAGCTTGGGCCACACCGGCCAGCGCATCAGCGCTCAAGGCCGCCATCGAAGGGGGAGGTGTTTGATCCAGCGGCAGTGGCACCAGAGCTGCCGGCTGATGGCCATCGGCCTCGATTTCGGCAACGGTGTTGCCATGCCGTGCGCTGAGGTGGCTCCCGCTCACGATCAGCTGCAAGACGAGGCCTGGATCAGCGGCGATGGCGGCGATCAGTTGGCGAAGCAGACCGTATTCGGCCCGGCTACCCGTGAACACGGCGATGGGCCGTTGAGCCGGTTGGTCAGCCATCGATCGCTTCATGGGGCTGGTAGCTGCGGTGCGCCGGGCGGCCTAGCAGCTGCGGGTAGAGCATCGGGCTGAGGCCATCGGCTGGCCGCTGGCAGATCAGATCGTCCGGCTGGATGGGCTGGCCAGCCGCGATGAAGCGGGCGGCACGAAGGCTACGGCGAGCCATCTGGCGAGTGTTCTGTTCAGCGGGCTGAGGTTGCTTGCGACCATCGCCGAGCATGCGTTCGCAGCTACGGATGGCGGCCACCATGGCGGCAAAGGTCTCCGGTTCCAGGCTGGCGCGGTGATCCGGTCCAGGCAGATCCACATCCAGTGTGAGGTGCTTTTCAATTACCACCGCCCCCAGCGCCACGGCCGCCACAGGCGCAGTGAGGCCCAAGGTGTGATCGGAATACCCCACTGGACAGCCAAAGGCGGCGGCAAGAGTGCCCATGGCCCGCAAATTGATCTGATCCTCAGGCGCTGGATAGGCGCTGAGGCAGTGCATCAGGGTGACAGTCTCCCGCGGCACTCCGGCAGCCAGAAATACCTCGAGGGCTACCTCCACATCACCAAGCGTGCTCATGCCGGTGGAGAGATAAATTGGGAGCCTCCGGCTGGCGGCAGCTGAGGCCATCACTTCTAGCAAGGGCCGATTGGTGATCTCGCCAGAAGGCACCTTGATGGCTCCGATCCCGAGCTCGAGAAGCAGATCCAGCTCAGGAAGCCCGAAAGGAGTAGAGAGAAAGTCAATGCCGCAGCTCTGGCAATGAGTCGCCAACTCACGATGTTGCTCAGGGCTGAGCTCTAGGCGCTCGAGCATCTCGCGCTGACTGCCAACACCGTCGTTGGTGGTCTGATAATCAGCCTTTGGTGCTCCCGCTGTGGCCAGATCGGCAGCAGAGAACGTTTGGAATTTCACGACATCGGCGCCGGCGGCGACCGCCGCCTCCACCAGCTGCTTGGCCAAGGCGAGATCGCCATTGTGGTTCACACCAGCTTCAGCGATTACAACAGTGGCCATCCCATCACTCGTTTACCAGCGCTGATCACTGTGCCGGCGGGGAGCTGCAGGCCCTCGCGCAGCATCGCACCGCTGCCAATGAAACAACCAGACCCAAGCAGCACGCCACCATTAACGAGGGCACCAGTGCTCACGTGGCAGTGATCACCCAGCTGGGCATCGTGCTCAATCAGCGAACAGGAGTTGAGTGTGCAATAGGCGCCAACCACAGCTCCAGCGTTCACGATCGCCCCATGGCCAACAACGGTGCCAGCTCCGAGCTGGGCATGGCGACTCACCACAGCATTGGGCGATATTAGAACGGGGCAGTGAAAGCCGAGCTGCTCTAGCAGGGTCGCCAGGCCCTGGCGCAATGCTGGATCCGGCAGCTGGCCGAGTGCCAGCACGGCAGATTGGCAGACGGCCCGCAGATTCGGTAGATCTTCATCTGTTCCAACTACGGGATATCCGAGCACATTGGAACCCACTTGATTTGGGAGGCCAACGAGCCCGTGAATGCTCCACTGGCCCTCAGCTTCGATTAGGTCGATGAGGGATCGGGCGTGGCCTCCGCAGCCAAGCAGCAGCAGGGGCCTCATGAAACCCAACTTTGGAGCAATTGAGGGCTACTGGGGAGATTGAGCAGGCGGCAAGCTTGGTCTTCTGCCACAGCGAGCTCCCCGCGCGGAGCCTGGTCATACATCGGCAGCTTGTGGAGGAGCTGCCAGACAGGGCGAAGCAACAGGTCCTGGGCATGGGCCGCTTCGAGCAACTGCAGGCGCTGAGCTTGCGCTTCGGCTGGGTCCTCAGCAAGAAAACGCAGGCTTACAAGCCAGTGGTTGCTGCGGCAACCCGGGGGTTCGGCCACCAGTTCTGCATCGGGCATGTTGTGGAGGACTGCCCCGTAGCGCTCAGCCAAGCGCCTTTTAGCCGCAAGGCGTCGCTCCAGATCTTCCAGCTGGGCCACTCCCAAGGAAGCATTGAGGTTGGGCATCCGGTCGTTCCAAGCGACGGCATCGTGCTCCAATGCCCAGGCGTGCGGCAATTTGGCGGTGGTGGAAAGATGGCGAGCGCGTTGAGCTAACTCGGCATTGTTGGTGAGCAGGGCGCCGCCACCGCCTGTTGTAATAAGTTTGTTGCCGTTGAAGCTCAAGGTGCCCACAGCACCGAACAGGCCGCAATGGGTGCGATCGCACCAGCTTCCGAGTGCTTCGGCAGCATCTTCCACCAGGGGCAGACCCCAAGCATCAGCGACGTCAAGCAGGTCTTGGATGCGTGCTGGATGGCCGAAGACATGAACGGGCAAGACTGCCGCCAGCCGGCGGCCGGTGCTGCGGTTGAACACGCCGCCATGGCGCCGTTCGGCCACGGCCTGAAGACGGGTGGCCAAGGCCGCTGGATCCATTCCGAGTTGGCCTGCATCCACATCCACGAAGTGGGGCATCGCCCCAAGGTGGGCCACGGCATTGGCTGTTGCCACAAAGCTCAAGGGAGGAAGCAGCACCTCATCACCGGCACCTACACCCACGAGGTGAAGCGCCAGTCGCAAGGCAACAGTGCCGTTAGTTACGGCCACGGCATGTGCAGCCTCCGTGCGGGCACAGAGCTCCTGCTCGAAGCGGCTCACCCATTGGCCAGCGGTGCTCACCCACCCGCTATCGAGGCAGTCACGCACATAAGCCCAAGCCTGTGTGCCGCTGAAATCGGGCTGATGCAAGGCGACCGGTTGGCCCGGTGTGCCGGTGCCACACACCTGCTGAAGCGCACCAAGAATCTCTAATGTCTGTTTCATACGGTGTATGCGCCAGGCCGGTAGCGGGACAGGTTGGCTGGCTCGGAAAACCACTCCACTGTGCGCTCAAGACCACGTCGGAAGCCCTCACGACCGCCATAGACCGGCTGCCAGCCAGCGAGCTCACGCAACCGAGTGTTATCGCCGAAGAGTCGGTTCACTTCGGAAGCCTCGGGCCGTAACCGTTGCTCGTCGGTGATGATCTCCACCTGGGCGTTCATTACCTCGGCAATCAACGCTGCGGTGTCACCAATCGATATTTCAAACTGGCTGGCGGCATTGATCACCAGGCCTAGGGCTTCGTCGCTGGCGGCAACCGCCAGAAATGCCGCACAGGTGTCGGACACGTAATTGAAATCACGGGTTGGCGAGAGAGCACCGAGACGAATCTGACGGTGACCGGCTGCAATCTGGCTGATAATAGTAGGGATTACGGCGCGGGCGCTTTGACGGGGCCCGTAGGTATTGAAGGGACGCAGTACGGTGACTGGGGTTTCAAAACTGCGCCAGTAGCTCAGCGCGATCTGGTCTGCACCAATCTTGCTAGCAGCGTAGGGAGATTGGCCAACCAATGGATGGTCTTCCGTTATCGGCACAAACTGAGCGGTGCCATAGGTCTCGGAAGTAGAGGTGTGTATAACCCTCTGGACCCCGAGATCCCGGGCGGCCTGCACCACGTTCAAGGTGCCATGGATGTTGGTGTCGATGTAGCTGGATGGTGCCACATAGCTGTAAGGAATTGCGATAAGAGCTGCCAGGTGGAACACCTGCGAGCAACCGCGCATGGCATTACGCACACTTTGGGCATCGCGAATATCACCTAGCTCCACATCGAGCTCAGCCTTAAGCGTAAGCGGTAGGCTATCGAGCCATCCCCAACTACCCAATGAATTGTAGAGGCAGAAGGCGCGCACCTGATAGCCAGCTTTGAGCAAGTCTTCCACCAAGTGTGAACCGATGAAGCCATCAGCACCAGTAACCAAGACACGAGATGAGGAAGTCATTAGAGCGACCACCCGTCGTCTACAACAAGGTTTTGGCCATTAATTGCTTCGGCCGCTGGAGAGAGGAGGAAGGCCACAGCAGCAGCCACGTGCTCACCTGACAACATGCCGATGTTTGTGCAGCTCTCACGATAGCGCAACAGAAAGTCGGGGGGTTGCCCATCCAAGACGCCCCCAGGACTGATGCAATTAACCCTGATGTTTTGGCCTGTATGGTACTTTGCAAGCCATCGCGTGATTGCTATCACGCCAGCTTTGATCGCCGCATACTCGATTGGCGAGCTCATTGCCGTGCCTTGATAATGTTCGAACTTAGGAGCACGGAAACCTTGAATTGAAGATATATGCACAAGGTCCCCTCGCTGATTGGCTTTGAAGTAACGGAGGATATGTTGAGAAAAGAGAATTGCACCCCCAAGCTGATTGCATAGGTCTTCATTTAAGAAAGAAGATTGCAGCTTCTCAAAAGACGTGCCCCATCCCGCCGACGTGGGATAAGCACTATGGACTGCAGAAGTGAGCGGCCCTATAGCAGCAACCGCTTGCTCAATCAGAGAAATGATGCCAACCCCTGTCGTAACGTCAGATGGAATGGGGTAAGCTCGGCCCTTGCAGCAATGCGGAAGGCTGCTCACCAAAGCATCAAGCCGATCTTCCGCAATATCTGATATGGCAACACTAGCTCCTTCAGAGAGTGCAACTCGTACAATTGCGGAACCAATACGGCCTGCGCCGCCAGTTATCAACAAGTTTTTACCGGTCAAACGACCTTGATGTGAATCAACCATGCCCAAAAGCCTCGAGGTTTGGTAGATATTGTTCTTTTAGAAATCTTGCAATGGCGTAATCGACTGGAGTATCAATATCGATAGCGCGTTCTGGAGGAATTTCGACACCACGTATTCGACCATTCCAAATACCCGAGGAGCTGAGGATAAAAGCTGGGCGCGAGACATAGGCGGCTGTGGTTAAGTCGAAACAGGCGCTTGCTTCCTGCCGTCGGCTTATTGCGCTATCGGGTATTACAAGATCGAGACATTCATCACTTCGCTTAATGACCATATTAAACCAGGGACTACGCTGGGAAGGGGTCATTGTTAGGACAAGATCTACATCAGGGGTTAATGCATCGATACAACGTCGCACATCAGCAACACTTCTGCAAGGGGCTGTAGGTGGCAAACTCAAAAAGCAATCGAAATAACCATGATTAGTTTCAACCCATTTAATAGCATGTTGCCAGGCGAGCCACTCGGGCGCAGTATCACTAGCCAACTCAACAGGCCTGTCAATCACTTCAGCACCTTCAGCCAAGGCAAGGGAAAGAATCTCTTTGCAATCCGTTGAGACATATATCCCGTTGATATCACCAAGCATCTGAGCGGTGCGGATACTGTGAATAAACATTGGCACGCCATTTATCGGCAATAAATTTTTCCGCGGCAAGCCCTTTGAGCCGGCTCTCGCAAAAACAAAGGCACATGTATGCATAATTAATTTAAACCTCAAATTGGGAGTTCAGATCACGGGCTTGATTCGCAATATTTAATACAGACAATCCCTCTAAAACTGAACATACGGGTTGGGTTTTTCGGGCTGCGCAGGATAAAAAACGATCCATCTGGAGGCGATAGCGCTCATCCGAGGAAATAGGTGATTGAAAATATTTTACGTCTCTAGTAGCAGTATGAACGACCTGAACCTTACCGTCAATTATATCCCAGCGAATCTCGCCATCGCTACCACGGATGCAAACATGCCGTGCGGCCGGTTGTGTACAAAAGTTAAGCCTGATAGATATCAAACAGTGGTCTTCTGTGTAGGCCAGAAGATGGGCCAGGTCTTCAACATCAATCTGTAATAAACCAGACTGGTGAAGGTGTGCAGACAAAAGCTTAAGGCTGCCTAGAAGATATTGGGCTAAATCGAGCTCATGACTTAGCTCAAGTAAGACACCTCCTCCTAAGGCGCGATTTGCAGATACACAAACGCGATAATCAACACCTGGTCGCCAGTCAGGAAGCCATGATCCACAGTAAAAATCCGCTTCCAAAAGCGTTCCTATTAGTCTGTCTCTAATGTGACTTTTAACATACTCCGTGCACGGATCATGGCGTAAAGTATAGCCGACTTCGATAGGGACACTGACAGAAAGACGCACCAATTCTTGCCAATAATGTTGCGGCTCTGTTCCATCACCTACTGGCTTCTCAATGAAAAGGGGGACGCCGTGACGAGCCAAGGGCAACGCAACACTAAGATGCTTACTAGCCGGCGTGGCTATGATAGCAGCGTCAGGATTCCACTGAACAGCATCGCCTAGGCTTGTGAAGACATGTTCGACAAGTTCACTTTCATAGACATAACCACCGTGACCAGACCTCAAGATGGCCAGATCAATGTCTTTCCAGTATTGGCGTAGTATCTGAAGATGCCGCTTTCCAATACTCCCTAAGCCACAAATCAAAACTTTACGCACTTCTGTCAATAAATCCATTGAATTACTTATCGACCAAGATTAATCCATTCATATTGTGCAGTGTTCAAAGTTTCGGGTCTGCCGATATCAAGCCAATACTCATGAATTGGACACACCATAACCTGCCGTCCAGAAGCCTGCGCATCTGCCAATAGCGTTGGCATATCAGTAGGTATATTCGGGTTCAAAAGGTGTAATATACTGGGATCGATCACATAGACGCCAGCATTAATAAACTGACGATACGATGGTTTTTCCTCGAATCCGACCAACATATGTCCTTCTGCTTGAACCACTCCAAACGGAATCTGAGTGAGATGCTCCCTAACGCACATTGTTGCCACTGGCTTGTGATTATCATGAAACCGGATCGCGTGAGAATAATCAAAGGTTGTTAAAAGGTCTCCATTGAGAACTAGAAACGGCTTAGTAATTGACTTAGGTAATAGCTGCAAAGATCCAGCGGTTCCCATTGGTTGATCTTCAAAAAGATAATCAATTGCAATTCTCATATTGCTTCCATTTCCGAAATAATCAATAATATGCTCTTTGAGATAGTTAACGGATATATAAAATTTGCTGAAACCGGCTTTAATGCACTGTTCAATTATTATTTCCAAGATGGGCTTACCCCCAACCCTTAACATCGGCTTGGGGCAGTCCTTCGTCAGTGGATATAGCCTAGACCCTTTACCCCCTGCCATAATAACTGCTGTATTATTCTTGTTGCGCTCGTGCAAGAAGAAGCCATCTATCAACAGTGTCACCAACCTATTATGCCGTGTCACAAGAGGAAGACAGGCGAGATTTTTACTCCTCAGTAAGGCAACTGCGTCTTCAGTAGCAATCGAAGTTAGTGCTTTGATTGGATCAGATTTCATAAACGCATCCACAGTATTGTCTAGATCGAGACCGTTTAGCAGGCCACGCCGAAAATCTCCGTCGGTAAGAATTCCTTTAAGACTACTGTTGAGATCTACAATAAATGCCGTGTGAACTGGAGGTGTATTGACTACTTTGAGGGCCTCCATTATAGGCATGCCAGAATACACAAGATAAGGCGACGGGTCTATTCTGTCCATGTTCTTAAAAAGTTATTTGTGAGTCATGGGGAGGCATTATTGTCTTCTGCAGCAACGCAAAGATGCCATTATTTGAAAACTGAGCGGATCCAGGATGCATTTGCTTTAGGGCTTTCTCGATCTCTGCTGGAGGTTGGCTTTGGAATGTGAGGTGATACTGGTCAATCACAAAGGGCGAGGCTTCAAAAGCCATTAGATAATCTTCGCTAAAATATCGGTCGATGTGATCACTATTAAAGGTGTAATAGATGACTTCCTCGCCGAATTCAGAATCAAAGCGATCTCGAATCACCTTGAATGCCTGAGCGCGCGTCAATAGAAGATGCTCCCAGGGCCGAAAAATCTCATCCTTGTTGCTCTGGCTGAGTTCAACTCGATCCGGAATCCCAATGGGCAGGTGATGCCCATCAAATTCGCTCCAGATTGGTGAATGCATGGTGAACAGCCGCCTGCCAGGCTTTGAGCAGCGGTGCATGACCAGCAGAGCCTGCGGCAGGCGATGGATATACTCAAAGCAAGCGATTGAAAAAATCAGATCATATTGGCCGTAATGCTCTTCAGGAATGGCTTCGACATCGAGGTAGAGATGTCGATAGCTGAACGCATGCTTTTTTTGATACTCTTGATCTAGAAGATTGCGATGAGTCTGATTGGCAGAACCAAGCTCTTGGTCATAAGCTGGTGCTTCCACGGCTGTCCAGCTGTTGCATCCACGATGATCAATCACCAATGAGGCGGATAGGGCACCACCCACCTCAAGCACATCCGATCCACGTAGTGCCACAAACTGTTGGCAGACCTGCAGATAGTTGAGGTGATGACTGAGCTTGAAATCCTGCTGAAAATGGTTCAGCTGCGCTTCGCTCAGGCTAAGCAATAGAGGCGTCGCTGTCATACTCTGAGACTTACAAAAGAGCACAGGATCTGTCGGGCTTCTGCTTGCTGTTTGAGTTGCGTGATCCAGTCACTAGAACCTATTGATCCTGGCTGATCATCAACAATCAGGATTTGGTCGGGCTCCATCGCGTCGACACAAGGCTGAACCTGAGTGGGATCTAGACCCAGGATAGAACTACACCAGCGCTGCATTCCATGAAGGACGGGGGTCTGCGGGAGTGCATCACTGATCAGAGCGATGCGGTGATTAGGATGCTTGCTGAGGATGGCTTGCCTGAGCGGCTCGGGGATGCAATCGACGTGCTCGGCGCGACAGACCACCAACAGGGTCTGGGGTCTCGGTGCCTGCGAAGCAGAGAAACTCGCCTTTGGCAGATGCCGTTGCAGCAGCGCCACCAGCTCCACCATCCGCTGGGTGTAGGTGTGATGCTTCAGTGTGCGAGCCTGACCTCGGGCCGCAATCGCTGATGCCGCCTGGGGTTGTGCCAGCAGCTGCTTGAGTTTGCTCACGGCCTCGGCAGGCGAGGAGTAGGTCACCACCTCATGGTCTGGCTCAAACAAGCAGGGCAGATTGGCCTTGGCATCGGTGAACAGACAGGCGCCCATCCCCGTGGCCTCATACAGGCGCATGTTGTTGGCATAGCCCTCGGCAATATCGATATGGCGGTTGAGGGTGATCTGGCTGCTGGCCAGCAGGCCATACATGTCGTCAGCCCAGGCTTCGCCTCGCCAGCGTTGGCGCAGGGTTGAATCCCCCGGCAGGTGCTGACCGCCATAGCCCCACACCTGCAGCGGCAGCTCCTGGGCGATGACCTCCAGCATCTGGGTGCCTTGACTGTGGTAGCCACCCAGCCCCCCCACGAACGTGAGGGCATGGGGCCTCGGCCCATCGGTGCGGTGCCGTTGCAGCAAGCGCTGATCGAAGCCGATCGGGAAATAGGCCGCCGGCACCCCCTGGCTGCGGAAGCGCCCCACGTAATGCGGCA
>Ga0194130_10002615_pt1 | contig 25752 bp, 25 predicted proteins | sample TA2KigsurfametaG_FD_160084 | JGI IMG/M metagenome (GOLD analysis project Ga0194130, IMG submission 160084) | Freshwater microbial communities from Lake Tanganyika, Tanzania - TA2015050 Kigoma 12 surface | ecosystem: Environmental > Aquatic > Freshwater > Lake | place: Tanzania: Lake Tanganyika... | reverse complement strand
CGCAACTCGGCCAGGGGATCGGGGTCGTGCTCATCCTCGCGGGCAAGCACGCTCGCCACGATCGCGCGCTCACGCCGAATGTCGATGTCGTCGCGAAGTCCTTGCTCCACGGCCCCGATTCTAGGGGCGATGCGCCGACATGCCGTAGGCTGCGTGCATGCTTGTCCTGGGCATCGAGACCAGTTGCGACGAGACCGCCGCCAGCGTGGTCGAGTGCACCGCGGGCACACTGCGCGTGCGCTCGAACATGGTCGCCAGCCAGGAAACGCTGCATGCCCCGTACGGCGGCGTCGTGCCCGAACTCGCCAGCCGAGCCCACCTCGCCTGCATCGTGCCCACGCTCGAGCGCGCACTGCGCGATGCGGGCGTCCGATGGTCCGACCTCGATCGCGTCGGCGTCGCGCATTGCCCGGGCCTGATCGGCAGCCTGCTGGTTGGCGTCAGCGCTGCCAAGGGCATCGCGTGGTCGCTCGGCAAGCCGGTCGTGCCGGTCGACCATGTGGTCGCGCACCTCGCGGCGTGCCTGCTCGATCGACCCATGCCTGCATGGCCGGCGCTCGGCTTGGTCGTCAGCGGCGGCCATACGAGCGTGTTCCGCATGGACGGCCCGACAGCGCCTGCGCTGATCGGTTGGACGATCGACGATGCGATCGGCGAAGCCTTCGACAAGGCGGCAGCGATGCTCGGACTGGGCTACCCGGGCGGGCCGCGGATCGAGCGCGAAGCCGCCGGTGGCGATCCGAGCGCCGTCCGATTGCCAAGTGCCTTCCTGCGTCGGGACGGTGTCCAGTTCTCGTTCAGCGGAGTGAAGACGGCGCTGCTGTACGCCGTCCGCGGCGTACCCGGCAGCGCGCGCCGACCCGCGCCGGCCGCGCCTCCCCTCACGCCCGAGCGCGTGCGCGATCTGGCCGCGAGCTTCCAGCACGCAGCGGTCGCCAGCATCATCGAGGGGCTCGATGCCGCGCTCGAGCTGCCCGGCGATCGACCCAGCACGCTGCTCGTCGGCGGTGGCGTGAGCGCAAACCAGTGCCTTCGTGCCGCGCTTGAAGGCTGGGCGTCGGCGCACGGCATCGAGTGCCGCGTGCCGAGCATGGCCCACTGCATCGACAACGCCGCCATGATCGCAGGGCTTGCCGCGCTCATGCCGGCCCCACGCGGCGTGGGCGACCTCGGCTTCGTCGCCGAACCCATGAGCCGGATCGCACGCGGCGCCCGCGGACCGCAGAAGAAGGCATCGTGAGCTACCGGATTCCCTACGTCGATCCCCGTCTCACCATGCTGCAGGCGCCGCACCCGGCCACGCTGCCCGAAGCCGACCTCCTCAAGCAGTGCACGGTCGAGTTCGGCCGCGTGAGCGGCCCAGGCGGACAGCACCGCAACCGCGTCGACACCGCATGCTGGGTCCAGCACACAGCAACCGGCATCGAGGCCCAGGCGACCGAGCGGCGCAGCCAGGGACAGAACAAGGGCATGGCGATCTGGCGCGTTCGCCTGAAGCTCGCGGTGCACTGCCGCACTCCCACCAACCGTGACCGCCACCAGTGCAGCGAGCTGTGGAGCCGTCGCCGCCAGGGCGAGAAGATGAGCGTGAATCCCGAGCACGAGGACTATCCGGCGCTCCTGGCCGAAGCGCTCGATGTGATCGTCGCGCGCCGCTACGACGTGGCCGGCGCGGCGGGCGTCCTGGGCATCACGATGAGCCAGCTCAGCCGGCTCGTACGCCATCACAAGCATGCCTTCGGCATGCTCAACGATGGCCGCAAGGCCGTCGGCCTTGTACCGCTGCGCAGTTGATGCGCGTGCGACCCAAGGAATATCGTGGCCACACAGGGTGCCACGACCCTTGCCCGACTCCAGCAAGGATCCACGCATGACGACCCGCGCTTACGCAGCACACTCCCCCACTACGCCCTTGGCCCCGCACGCGATCGCGCGCTCGACGCCACGCTCTGCATGGTGGGCGTGCCGCCGAACCCGCAGCAGATCGCGGCCTTCAGCCTGATCCTGCCCCGCCGCAACCTCGCCGGCTCGTGCATCGGCGGCATCCGCGAGACGCAGGAGATGCTCGACTGGTGCGGCCAGCACGGCGTGGCCTGCGACATCGAGCTCATCCGCATGGACCAGATCAACGAGGCCTACGAGCGCATGCTGCGCCAGGATGTTCGCTACCGCTTCGTGATCGACATGCAGTCGCTGAGGGCGTGAGGCTGACTCGGCTTCCCCTACACTCGCCGCGTGCCTGATCCGCTGCTGGTCATCGCTGCCGGTGCTCTCGTGGGCGCGTTCGTCGGGCTCACGGGCGTGGGCGGCGGCGCGATCATGACGCCCATCCTGGTGCTGGGCTTCGGCATCGATCCCGTGGTTGCGATCGCGACCGACCTGCTCTTCGCCTCGGTCGTGAAGATCGCCGCCGGCACGATCCATTTCCGCGGCCAGCACGTCGACATGCAGGTCGTGCGCAGGCTCTGGCTCGGCAGCATCCCGGCCTGCATCGTGGTGGGCTCGGTGCTGGCGATCAAGATCCAGCCCGACCAGAAGACCGTCGTCGTGCGCGCCATGGGAGCGCTGATCCTGATCTCGGGGCTCTCCATGCTCTTCGGCCACCTGGTGCAGAAGCTCAGCACGGCCAAGCGCCTGGCGGATCCCGAACGCTTCAAGAGGCCGCAGGCTGCGCTCACGGTTGCCGCCGGCGCGCTGCTGGGGTCCGTGATCGCCGCCACCTCGATCGGTGCGGGGGCCATCGGCGCGGTGCTCCTGCGCGCCCTCTATCCGCTGCGCATGACACCGATCCGACTCGTGGCGACCGACACCGTCTTTGCAATTCCGGTGGCGCTCGTTGCAGGCGGTTCCTTCGCCGTGCAGGGGCGGACCGACTGGCCGCTGCTCGGTCTGCTGCTTGTGGGCGCGCTCCCCCTGGCGATCGTCTGCAGCACGCTCGCCGCACGGCTCAATGCGCATTGGCTGAAGTCGATCGTCGGGCTCACGCTGCTGGGCATCGCGATCAAGATGCTTCTGTCTTGATCCAGTCGCTGCACCCGTGACTCTGGCCATAACCTCCCGCTAGGCTTGCCGTCATGCCCACGACCGAACGGCTGCGCGCGCTGATCGCCAAGGAACTGCCCTCGCTCATCGCGCTGCGACGCGACCTGCACGCGCACCCCGAGACGGCGTTCGAGGAACGACGCACGAGCGAGGTCGTGCAGCGCGAACTTGCGGCGGCCGGCATCGAGCACCGAGGCGGCTTGGCGCGCGGTACTGGCGTGCTCGGCCACATCGCTGCGGCCGGCGATCGAGCCACTGCCCTGCGCGCCGACATGGATGCGCTGCCGATCACCGAAGCGACCGGTGCGGCGTGGTCGAGCACCACGCCCGGACGCATGCACGCCTGCGGGCATGATGGCCACACCACGATCCTCGTGGGCGCTGCACGCGTGCTCGCTGCACTGGGCCGCGACGGTCGGCTGCCGCATCCGATCACGCTTGTCTTCCAACCGGCCGAGGAAGGCGGCGGCGGCGGTCGCCACATGATCGAGAGCGGTGCCCTCGATGGGTCGGTGCTCGGTCCACCGGTCGATCGCATCATGGGCTTGCACTGCTGGCCCTGGCTCGAGACAGGCGCGGTCGCGCTGCGCGCGGGGCCCGTGATGGCCAGCGCCGATGAAGTCAAGATCACCGTGCACGGCATCGGTTCCCACGCGGCCATGCCGCACACCGGCCGCGATGCCGTGCTGGCGGCGAGCGCCATCGTCGTCGCGCTGCAGCAAATCGTGTCGCGCACGCTCGATCCGCTCGACGCCGCTGTCGTGGGCATCAGCTCGGTCCACGGCGGCACGGCCGGCAATGTGATTCCGGAGCGGGTCGATCTGCTTGGCACCATGCGCACCCTGCGGGAGTCAACCCGGACCGTGGTCAAGGAACGCATCGAGTGCGTGGCCAAGAACACCGCTCTTGCCCACGGTTGCACGGCAACCGTGGCGTTCCGCGATGGCTACCCCGTCACCGTCAACGACGAGGCACTGACCGGTCTCGCTGGTCACCAGCTCTCTCGCGCCATCGGCAGTGCGAACACGCGCACCATGCCCGCGCCCGTGATGGGTGCCGAGGACTTCAGCTACTACGGCCAGTGCGTGCCCGCGTGCTACATCGTGCTCGGTACATGCCGTGAGGGCGCGCCGGTGCACCCCTTGCACTCACCGCACTTTGACTTCAACGACGAAGCGATCACCACCGGCGTGATGGCCATGTGCGCCATGGCGCTCGCGCCGACGAACTGAACTCGTCGCACGCGGTGCAAGCATCGCTCGCCGCATGAGACGCGCCACGATCAGCCGGTCCACGCGCTCAGCAGCACCCCGAGGTCGGCGCCATCCACGGTCCCGCTCTGGTCGATGTCGGCAGCGGCAGTGGCCGTGCCCCATGCAGCAAGCAGGAGGCCGAGGTCGCCACCATCGACACGGCCATCAAGGTTGATGTCGCCGCGATTCACGGTGCCGCCGCGCGTGAGAGCCGATGCCGGGATCACGGCCTTGGACGCGCCTGTGCCCTGCCAGCGCAGGATCATGCCGGCACCGCCGCCGTTCTCGAAGAAGGCCAGCCGCACGGGGTGCTTGCCCGCGGCCAGTGCGATCGAGCCCGAGCGCTCGATCATGCCGTGAAGGCCGTCGTTGTCGATGAGCATCTGGTCGCCGATCCACAACCGGGAGCCGTCATCGCTCTCGATGAAGAGCGTCCAATCCCCCGAGGTGGGAACATTGATCCAGCCCGTCCACACCGCGCCGACGGTGTCGGCGCGCTGGCTGTCGGCGAAGTTGCCGCCGGTCGAGGGATAGTTCACCTGTGCGGAGAAGTAAGTGCGATACGGCGTGAGCTGCGTGAAGTCAGGCAGCACCGATGGTGGCGCCGCACTCAGGTTGTAGTAGTCGACCAGCAGGCCGGGAAGATCGCCCTGCACCGGCGTGGCGGGGCGGAGGGGCTTTACTTGCACGCTGATCTCGCCGGTGGCGGTGGCCCCTGAGGTCTCCTCGATCGCATAGGCGATCGAGTCGACGCCCGAGCTCCCAGCCGGCGCTGTGTAGCGCAGGACCGATCCGGTCGTACCGACGCGCTCGACCACACCGCCGAGTGACGTCGTGGGCGCGTAATAGCGCAGCGAAATCGCCTCGCAGTTGACCGGGATGTCGTTTGCGAGCGGATCGAAGGTCGCCGGCTGGCCGGGAATGGCGACGATCGCATCGATCATGGTCTGCGGCGGACGCGACGAGCCTTCCTCGGCGCAGCCGTTGCCGTCCAGATGCGCGTGCATCGATGCATTGCAGCTCGGATGCATCTCCATCCGCACGTTCGACAGACCGCCTTCGCAGATGTGGCAGTAGCTCATGATGGTGCCTAGATCCTGGTCGGCGACCGCGCAATCCTGCGGGTTCGAACCGCAGCCATCGACTGGTGGGGTGTAGTCATGGGTGTGCGGAGAGCCGACGTTGTGGCCGATCTCATGCGCGACCACCATGAGATCCCAATTCGAGTGTGAGTTGTTGACGATTGGGTACGGAAACGAGCCCCCGAGGTCGGCGCTGAGGCCGAAGCCGTAGTTCGGATTGCAAACCACACCGAGCCAAGCGACGCCACCGCCGAGCCCACGGCCCGAGAGGAAGTGCGCAAGTTCGCGCGGCTGCGAGCCCATGTTCGCCACCCAGTAGTTCCGGAAGACGCCGAGTTCGGCACCGGTCGAGGTCGCTGACCACGGGTCGTTCGGCGTGCTCCAGAGGCGCAGGTAGTTCACGCTGATGCGGGTGTTGATCGCGGCGACGAAGACCTCGTTCACGGCTCCCATGAGCACGGCGGCGTAGGCCGTCGCTGGAGCCGTGTTGCCGCCGAAGAGCGACTGCAGGAATTCGTGGTCGGTCTCGACGGCGATGCGCAACTGGCGACACGGCGAACCGGCGAGCGAGCCATCGGCGGGCGTGGTCGCCGGCGGATTGGCACCGGGCACGGTGAGTTCCGTGCAGGTGAAGGTCGGTGCGGGCACCAGCCCCGGAGGTAGTGCACCGAGGTCATAGAAGAGCGTGGGCAGGTTTGAGTTGAAGTTGCCGCTCGAGAGGATGAAGGTGCGGCCTTGCGCCAGCACATAGCCGTAGTGACCGAACTCGCTGATCGCGATGTATGCGCGCGAACCCGGTTCACCATCGACTGAGCCCATGAAGCAATCGACGGCCGGGGCGTCGATCACGGCCTCGGTCTTCTCGCCCTGCGCGTCGACGATGGTCGCATCGTCGGTGAAGGGCCGCACGCGGGTCAGGGTGAGGTCGACGTTGCGACCAGGCGCGATGGGGACCCCCTGCCAGCGCTGCAGTTCGTTGGTCCGCGTCGCAGCCCACGCGGCCGCATCGATCCGCACCACAGAGGCCGCCGGGGCGAGCGCAGGGGCGAGTTCGACATCCTCTCGGACGATCGGGCTTGGTATGGGCTGCCCGAACCAAGGGGTCAATTGTCCGAGAACCAAGGCAGCGAGCGTTGCGGTACCCAGCATTGGCCTACCTTAGCCCAAGTCGCTCAGCGCGCGAATCAGGGCGGGAATCCCCGCCGAATTTTCGGCGAGTTCCCCAGATCTTTCTCCTGCGGGCGTCACACTGCTTGACTCGCTCCGTTCGCTTGACACCGAACATGTGTTCGGTCTACCCTAACACCTACCGAACGGACTCGGACCTCTCGTTCCAACCCACCGTGACCACCTCGTGAAAGGACTCACCATGTCAGCCCCCACCGCACCAAAGCCCACCACCGCCAGCAAGCCCACCGAAACCATTGCACGCGCTGCAACCCGCGCTCCGGAGCAGGCGAAAGCCGTTACAACTCGACCCATAGCAGGCACGGATGCCTCGTCGGCCTCCTCGCCTGCGCGCCTCGAAGGCAGCACCAATCAGGGGAGCAGCATGGCCAAGCCGTCCACCGTGTCCGTCACCGCACCCACCGCAGGCAAGGCGCCTTCCGCTGGCGATGCCGGCAGCCGAACGGTCGAACCCAAGCCCTTCGTGTCCGATGCGTCGGCGGGCGATCCTCGCACCAACGCACTTGATTCCAAGGGCAAGCTCAAGGCGCTCGAAGCGGCCATGGGCCAGATCGAAAAGTCCTTCGGCAAGGGCTCGATCATGAAGCTCGATGGCGAGAACATCACGCCGATCCCTGCGGTTTCCACCGGTGCGCTGAGCCTCGATCTTGCGCTGGGCGGGCGTGGCCTGCCGCGCGGCCGCATCATCGAAGTGTTCGGCCCCGAATCCAGTGGCAAGACCACGCTGGCCCTCACCGTCGTTGCCAACGCGCAGCGCACAGGCGGCACCGCCGCCTTCATCGACGCCGAGCACGCGCTCGATCCCTCGTGGGCCAAGAAGTTGGGCGTGAACCTCGACGAAATGCTGGTGTCGCAGCCCGACACCGGCGAGCAGGCTCTCGAGATCTGCGAAATGCTGGTGCGTTCGAACGCCGTCGACGTGATCGTCGTCGACTCGGTGGCCGCGCTCATCCCGCGCGCCGAAATCGAGGGCGAAATGGGCGACAGCCACGTCGGCCTCCAGGCTCGTCTCATGAGCCAGGCGCTGCGCAAGCTCACCGGTGCCATCGCCAAGAGCGAGACCATCGTGATCTTCATCAACCAGCTGCGCGAGAAGATCGGCGTCATGTTCGGCAGCCCCGAAACCACCACCGGTGGCCGTGCACTCAAGTTCTACTCCTCGGTGCGCGTCGACATCCGTCGCATCGGTGCGATCAAGGATGGCGAGCGCAATGTGGGCAATCGCGTGCGCACCAAGATCGTCAAGAACAAGATCGCACCACCTTTCCGCGAAGCAGAGTTCGACATCATGTTCGACGAGGGCATCTCCTGGGTCGGCGACCTGCTCGATCTGGCCGTCAACGCCAACGTGGTCGAGAAGAGCGGCGCGTGGTTCAGCTTCAAGGATGTCCGCCTCGGCCAAGGCCGTGAAGCATCCAAGCAATTCCTGCGCGAGAACCGCGACCTCGTGATCGAGATCCGAAAGGGCGTCCTCGCGTTCCGCGCCGCCAATCCCAACGCACCGCTCGTCAAGAGCAAGAGCGAGTGAATTGACCACGCAACACTGTGCAGCCCCGTCCGGCCACGCCGGGCGGGGCTGTGTGCTTCATCACGCAGAGTGCCGTGGTGCTGCGGGCGGTGCACACGGATAACTGCCTTTCCTTCGTGTGATCGGATCGCTATACTTCCCGCCCCACTTGCGGTTGTGGCGAAATTGGCAGACGCGCTAGATTCAGGTTCTAGTGGGGTAAAACCCGTGGAGGTTCAAGTCCTCTCAACCGCATTCCCGCCCCGGGCCGTCGCCTGGGGCGGTTCTGCTTGCGGCGCTCACCCGCGCGCCCCGTTGCTGACCGCTCAACCGCGCTTCGACTCGATGCTCTTGAGCAGCGCGTGCCAGCTTGCGATGAAGGCATCGCGACCCTCAGTTTGGAGCTGGTGGGCCAACTTGGCCAAGTCGATGCCGTGCGCCAGTGCGCCCTTCAAGACCTCGGCGGTCGCCGGATCACCGGGCGCGAAGCATGCCTTGAGGGTGCCCGCATTCGCCAAGCCGTGCAGTGCATCCTCGGGCATCGTGTTGACGGTGCCGGGGCTGCAAAGCGCCTCGACATAGAACGACTTCGGCAGAGCCGGGTCCTTCGTGCCGGTGCTGGCGTACAGCAAGCGCTGCGGCCGAGCGCCCTTGGCCCGCAGCGCCTCAAAGCGGTCGCCCGAGAAGAGATCCAGGAAACGGTCGTAGCACGCCCGACCCATCGCGATGCCCACTCGGTTGCGAAGGCTCTCGGGCAGGCTCGCCGTGGCCTTGTCCCAGCGGCTGATGAAGACGCTGGCCACGCTGCAGGTCTCCGGCGGCAGCCCCGCCGCCACGCGCTGCTCGAGTCCCTTGATGTAGGCCAGCACGGTGGCCTCGTATTGAGCCACATCGAAGAGCAGCGTCACGTTGATCGGCACGCCGCGAGCGATCAATTCCGTGATCGCCGGCAGTCCCTCTGGCGTGCCCGGAACCTTGATGTAGAGGTTCGGTCGTCCGGCCCGAGCATGCAGCGCAACGGCCGCCTTGACCGTGCTCTGGGTGTCGTTGGCAAGGAGCGGGCTCACTTCCAGGCTCACCCACCCGTCCACGCCACCGGTGCGGCGGTGGATCGGCAGGAAGAGGTCGCATGCGCGGCAGAGATCCTCGAGCGCCAGCTCGAAGAACGTCGCATCGGCATCGAGCCCTCGCGCTGCGCATGCCTTGACCTGCGCGTCGTATTCGGAGCCCGACCCGATCGCCTTCTCGAAGATCGTGGGGTTGCTCGTCAGTCCGGTGATGCCGAGCGAGTCGATGGTTCGCGCGAGCGAACCGTCATCGAGCATGCGGCGGGTGATGTTGTCCTGCCAAGGGCTCTGGCCCAGCAAGTTCAGCAAGGCGGTCTGCTTCATGCGATCCACTGTACCCCGCGGCACTGGCCATGGTCGGGCTACAGTTCCGTCATGCCGAACACGATGAACGATGCTTGCTCCCTGCCGCTCCGCAGCCGGCTGTGCGACTGCGCATCGTGGAAAGCCCTCATGGCGCATCGTCGTGACATCGATCCTGTCGACCTGCGCACCGCCTTCATCGCCGAACCTGGCCGTGCCGCACGCTGCACCACCTCGGGGGCCGGATGGACGCTCGACTGGTCCAAGCAACTCATGCAACCGGGAACGATGCCCCTGCTCCTCGATCTGGCACGCGAACGCGAGGTGCCCGGGCGCTTCGCCGCCATGCTCGCAGGGGTGCACCTGAACTGGACCGAGGGTCGCGCGGTGCTTCACACCGCGCTGCGTGCACCAGCCTCGGCGACGATCGAGGTCGATGGCCGCAATGTGGTGCCGGATGTCCACGACACGCTTGGGCGCATGGCGAACTTTGCCACGGCCCTGCGTACCGGTACCTGGCTCGGTGCCACCGGCAAGCGCATCCGCCATGTCATCAATATCGGGATCGGCGGAAGCGACCTCGGCCCAGCCATGGCCTACCAGGCCCTGCAGCCATGGCGTACGCGCGAACTCGACTGCCGATTCGTGAGCAACGTCGACGGCAACGACCTCTCGACGGCTCTTGATGGACTTGACCCCCACGAGACGCTGTTCATCGTCTGCAGCAAGACATTCACCACCCAGGAGACGATGGAGAATGCTGCAAGCGCCCGCGCGTGGCTGGTGTCGCGGCTCGGAGAGGCAGCGGTCGGCCGGCACTTCGTCGCCGTCAGCACCAACCACGAGAAGGTGCGTGCCTTCGGCATCGATCCCAACAACATGTTCGGCTTCTGGGACTGGGTGGGCGGGCGCTACAGCATGGATGCCGCAATCGGCCTGAGCACCATGGTGGCCGTCGGTCCGGAGTGCTTCCGCGAGCTGCTCGCCGGCTTCCACGCCATGGACGAGCATGCCCGCACGGCGCCCCTCGAATCGAACCTGCCCGTGGTGATGGGCCTGATCGGCGTTTGGAACGCCAGCGTGCTCGACCTGCCGGCCTTGGCTGTGCTGCCTTACGAGCAGCTGCTTGCACGATTCCCGGCCTATCTCCAGCAGCTGCTGATGGAGTCCAACGGCAAGCGCGTGGACGACCACGGCGAACGCGTGTCATGGAACACGTGCCCGATCGTCTTCGGCGAGGCAGGCACCAACGGTCAGCATGCTTTCTACCAGATGCTGCACCAAGGCACGACGATCGTGCCGATCGATTTCATCGCGTTCCGCACGGCAGCGCACCCGCTCGGCCGCCATCGCCTGCTGCTCAATGCGAATGCGATTGCGCAGGCGCAGGCGTTCGCGTTCGGCCGCACCGCGAACGAGGTGCGCGCCGAGGGCACGTCCGATGCACTTGTCCCGCATCGGACCTTCCCGGGCAACCGACCGAGCTCGTTCCTCTGGGCGGATGCACTCACGCCATCCTCCCTGGGCGCGCTCATTGCGCTCTACGAGCACGCGACCTTCGTGCAGGGCATCGTGTGGGGGATCAATTCCTTCGACCAGTGGGGCGTCGAATTGGGCAAGTCCCTCGCCGTCGAAGCGATCAAGGGGCTCGAGGGCTCGTCGACCTGCACAACCCACGATGCGAGCACCAATGCGCTCATCCACGCGCTCAGCGCCAAGGTGCCCTGAACCATGCAGGCGTACCTCGACTGCAACGCGACCACCCAGCCGCTGCCCGAAGTGACCGAGGCGATGGGCTCATGCCTGCGCGATCTCTGGGCAAACCCCAGCAGCGTGCACCGTGCAGGCGTCGAGTCGCGGCACGCCATGGAGCTCGCGCGCGAGCAGGTCGCGCACCTCATCGGCTGCGCGCCTCGAGCGCTGACCTTCACCAGCGGCGGCACCGAAGCCGCACAGCGCGTGATCCTGGGCGCCGTCGCCGCGCGGCCTGAACGGCCCGCCATCGCGACCAGTGCGCTCGAGCACAGCGCCGTGCGGGAACTCGCCCAGTTTCTCGAGGCCCGCGGCACCTCGGTCCACTGGCTGCGCCACCGGCCCGACGGCGTGATCGATTTGGGCGCGCTCGATGCCCTGCTCACCGACCACGGCACGTCCATCAGCGTGCTGAGCCTGATGTGGGCCAACAACGAGACCGGCGTGATCCAGCCGATCGCCGAGGTCGCTGCCAAGTGCCGCGCCGCCGGTGTCGTGCTGCACACCGATGCCGTGCAGTGGGTCGGCCGGGAGCAGACCGAGTGGTCCGCGCTGGGCATCGATGCACTGACCTGCAGCGCCCACAAGCTCCACGGGCCGAAGGGTGTGGGAGCCATCGCGATGCGGGCAGGTGCTGCCATCGAGTCGATCCTGCCGGGCGGTCCTCAGGAACTCGGCCGACGCGCCGGCACCGAGAATGTGTCCGGCATCATCGGCTTCGGCGTGGCGGCGGCGGCGGCAGCGGCATGGTTCGCGCGCGAGGCTGCCTCGGCACCGTGCCGAATGCTGATCCCCGCCCTGGAGCAAGCGATCCTTGCAGCCGTCCCGGACGCGATCGTGAATGCCGCCTCATCGCCGCGACTCTGGAACACCTCGAGCATCGCGTTCCCGGGGCTCGAGGCCGAGGCGATCCTGCTGCTCTTGTCCGAGCGCGGCGTTGCCGCCAGTGCAGGCGCAGCGTGCTCCAGCGGATCGCTCGAACCGTCTCCCGTGCTCCGCGCCATGGGACTTCCCGATCCGGTCGCCCACGGCACGATCCGACTGAGCGTGTCCAGGCTCACGACCAGCGACGAGATCGATCACGCCGCGCGGGTGATCCCGGCCTGCATCGAACGGCTTCGGCTCAGTAGTTCGGCGTCGGTGCGCGGAAGTCGCTGAGATCGACCGACTTCATCCAGTCGATCGTGCGTTGCAGGCCTTCGGCCAGCTGCACCGTGGGCTCCCAGCCCAAGCGCTCTCGCGCGAGCGTGATGTCGGGCTTGCGCTGCTTGGGATCATCGGGCGGCAACGGCCGGCTCGCGCCCAGGCGCGCCTTGCCGCCGGTCATGGCGATGGTCTTCTGGGCAAGATCCATGATGGTGAATTCGTTCGGATTGCCGAGGTTCACCGGCCCGGTGAACTCGGCGGGCGACTCCATCATGCGCAAGAAGCCGTCGATCAGGTCGCTCACGTAGCAGAACGACCGAGTCTGCGAGCCGTCGCCGAACATGCTGATGGTCTCGCCGGCCAGGCCTTGGCGGATGAAGTTGCTGACCACGCGGCCATCGAACGGGTGCATGCGCGGCCCGTAGGTGTTGAAGATGCGAACGACCTTGATCTGCACCCCGTGCATGCGGTGGTAGTCGAACATCAGGGTCTCGGCTGCACGCTTGCCCTCGTCGTAGCAGGCGCGTGGCCCGATCGGGTTCACGCAGCCCCGGTAGCTCTCGACCTGCGGGTGCACCTCTGGGTCACCGTACACCTCGCTGGTGCTCGCATGGAAGATGCGCGCACGCAGGCGCTTGGCGAGGCCGAGGCAGTGCATCGCCCCGAGAAACGACGTCTTCATCGTCTTGATCGGGTTGTACTGGTAGTGCCCAGGCGCGGCCGGGCAGGCGAGGTTGTAGATCTGATCGACCTCGAAATGGAACGGATTGGTCACATCATGGCGCACGAACTCGAAGTTCGGCCGACCGAGCAGGTGCGCGATGTTCGACTTCTGGCTCGTGAACAGGTTGTCGAGGCAGATCACGTCGTGACCGGCCTCGACCAGACGGTCGCACAGATGGCTGCCAAGGAAACCCGCTCCGCCCGTGACGAGGATGCGCTTGTGCATGCGACCCGCAAGTGTAACGGTTCTGCCACAATGCCTCCATGCTGAGTGGCGACGGCGTCGTACGCGTGATCCATGGCTGCATGAGCGGCACGAGCTGCGATGGCATCGATGTGGCAGCCGTCGCGATCAAGGGGCACGGCTGGGCCATGCGCGCCCACTTCCTCGCGGGCGCGTCGCTCTCCTACGACGACGCCATGCCCGGACTCGCCGCGCGCGTTCGGTCGGCGCTTCGGCAGGAGCCATTGACGGCAGGCCAACTTGCCCAACTCGGGCACGACCTGGCGCACGCGCATGTGCAGGTGCTCCGCGCGCTCGCCCGCACGGCCGCCGCACCAGTAGCGATCGCCATGCATGGTCAGACGCTGTACCACGCACCCCCGGTCTCGCTGCAACTGTGTGCACCGTGGCCGGTCGCCGAAGCGCTGGGCGTGCCCGTGCTGCATGATCTTCGCGGCGCCGATCTTGCCGCTGGCGGCCAAGGTGCCCCGCTCACGCCGACGAGCGACTTCATCATGTACGCCGGTGCGGCGCCCACCGCGGTCGTGAATCTCGGTGGCTTCGCCAACGCCACGGTGCTTCCGCCTCGGGGCAGTGATCCGTCCGCCGTGCGGGGCTTCGACATCTGCCTGTGCAACCAGCTCCTCGATGAACTCGCGCGCACACGACTCGGGCAGCCATGCGACTGGGATGGCCGCGCAGCCTCGGGTGGCACGGTCGACCGGGCTGCACTCGAGTCCGTCATGAACCTGCTCGCTGGACAGGCAAGTTCAGATCGCAGCCTCGGCACAGCTGACGAATCCGTGGCCATCGCGGCATCGATGCTGGCGCATCTGGCCCCGGGCGATGCCTGCGCGACAGCGGTGTCGGCGATCGCCCAGACGATCGTGGCCACGCTTCGTGATCACCGCGTGCGGCATCTCGCGCTGGCGGGCGGTGGCGTGCTGAATCTCGCGCTGGAAGGGGCGCTCCGCGACGGCCTGCCCGGTGGCCCCCCGCCGACCGCCGCCGAGTGGCCGCCTGCCTTCCGCGAAGCCGCAGCCATGGCCGTCCTTGGAGCGCTTGCCCTCGATGGCGTGGCGCCAGGACTGCCCGCCGTCACCGGACGCCGCAGCCTCGCCGGATGCTGCTGCACCACGATCCGGCCGTAGAGGGTTCACCGACTCTTAACGCTCTGGACACATGACAAAGATGCCAAGCACGCCATAATCCCACCATGCGCGCGAGTGCCCTGATTGTCGAGGACGAGAACGAGATCGCTGACCTGGTGAAGTTCCACCTGGAGCGCGACGGCATGCAGGTCAGCGTGGCCCGCAACGGTCGAAAGGCGATCGAGATGGTGCAGGGTGCGGGCTACGACCTCATCGTGCTCGACCTGATGCTTCCGGACCTCGATGGCCTGGAGATCTGCCGACGCCTGAAGGGGCAAGACCGGACCAAGGAGATCCCGGTGGTCATGCTCACCGCGCGCGGCGAGGAGTCGGACATCGTGGCCGGCCTCGAGATGGGCGCCGACGACTACGTGACCAAGCCCTTCAGCCCCCGCGTGCTGATGGCACGACTGCGCAACGCGTTGCGCAAGACCGGCGCGACCGAGCCCACCGAGCGCATCGGCCTTGTCAATGGACGGCTGCTCATCGACCGCGAGCGTCACGTGGTGACCGTCGATGGCCAGACGGTCGAGCTCACCGTGACCGAGTTCGGGATCCTGCACTTCCTGGCCCTGCGTCCGGGCTTCGTGCGCACCCGCGACCAGATCATCAGCGCCGTGCATGGCCGCAACACCGTGCTGTCGAGCCGGACGGTTGATGTGCACGTGACGGCCGTACGCCGCAAGATCGGTGTCTTGGGCGAATGCGTGCAGACAGTCCGCGGGGTTGGCTACCGCTTCCGCGATCCGAACGACCTGACCGAATGAACCGGCCGCGGCCGGTGCGATAGCCTCCGCGCATGACCAACGTGCCGACCTCGGTGCTGCGCACGCTGTCTTGGGCCATGCTCCTGGCGGCGGGCTGGTTGGTCGTCGTTGCGCTGGCCAGCGACGCGCCCTCGCGTGGCGCAGTCATTGCCAGCGTGGCCTGCGGAGCGGCCTGCGTCGTGCTGCGTCACGCGATCCGCGCTCGTGATCTGCGCATGATCGAGACGGCGCTCGACACGATGGCCGAGGGCCGTCTCCCTGCCCGGTTCGAACGGCCCCAAAGCGGCCAGGCGTTCCGCGTCTCCCGCGCGCTCGGGCGTGCGCAGCGCGACGTGTCGACCACGATGTCCCGGCTGACCACCGAGCGAAACGAACTGCAGGCGATCCTCGAAGCGCTCGGCAACGGCCTGATCGCGCTCGACCGGGAACAGCGGATCCGTAGCGCCAACCGCATCGCCGAGCAGCTGCTCGGGCTCACCGGTGACTACCGCGGCCAGTTGCTCCAGCAAGCTACCCGCCAGCCGGACCTGAGCCGCTTCGTGAGCGAGGCCCTGGCTGCGAGCGGGCACCTGAACGCGGAGATCCGCCTTGAAGGCGTGGAGACGCTCGTCATGCAGGCCGCCAGCGAACCACTGCCAGGCAGCGACGGCCGCATCGATGGCCTGCTGGTGGTGCTCGACGACATCACGCGGCTCAAGCGGCTCGAATCGATGCGCACGGACTTCGCCGCCAACGTCAGCCACGAACTCCGCACGCCGATCACGAACATCAAGGGCTACGTCGAGACGCTGCAGGAGATCGGCTACGACGATCCACCGCAGGTCGGCTACTTCATCGAGATCATCCACCGCAACACGCGCCGCCTGTCGATGCTGGTCGAGGATCTGCTGAGCCTCGCATCGCTCGACCAGATCGATACACGGACCAGTCTTGAATTCGAAGAACTTGAGATCGGCAGGGTGCTTGGCGACGTCCAGGGCGAGCTCGGCGACACGGCGCTGGCAAAGCAGGTCGCGCTCTCGGTCTCGTGCAAGCCCGGGATCCTCGTGTTCGCCAACCGAACGCTCGTCCACCAAGCCGTAGCGAACCTTGTCTCGAACGCCATCAAGTACTCGCCCACGGGCTCGACCGTGGAGGTCGAGGGGCGGCTTGCAGGAGATGTGGCCGAGATCGAGGTGGTCGACAACGGCCCCGGGATCCCTGCCAAGCACCTGCCCAGGATCTTCGAGCGCTTCTACCGCGTGGACAAGGCCCGCAGCCGCGAGCTCGGCGGCACGGGCCTCGGCCTGGCCCTGGTCAAGCACATCGCCCTCGCGCACGGAGGCGCGGTCGATGCACAGAGCGTGGTGGGCAAGGGATCGCGATTCACGATCCGCCTGCCGCTTGCCGACGCCGGCAAGAGCCTGCTTCCTGAGGCTTCTTAACACAACCTAAATATTATTTGTGCTACGGTCGCGCTCTGCAGATAAGGAATTCCATGCTCCTGACCACGCTCTCCGCCATCGTCGCCCTCACCGCCCCGCAGTCCCCCGCCACTGACGCAGCGAAGGCCACGGGCCCCGTGCGACTCGATGGGTCGAGCACCGTCTTCCTGATTTCCGAGGCCGCGGCCGAGGAGTTCAAGAAGGTCGCCCCCAAGGTCAACGTCTCGGTGGGCATGTCCGGCACCGGCGGCGGCTTCAAGCGCTTCTGCGCCGGTGAGATCGATGTGACCGCGGCGAGCCGCGCGATCAAGCCCGGCGAGGTCGAACTCGCCCGCAAGAACAGCATCGAGTTCGTCGAGCTCCCCGTGGCCTTCGATGGCCTCTCGGTCGTCGTCAACAGGGCCAACACCTGGGCCACCTCGCTGACGATCGCCGACCTCAAGCGCATCTACATGGATGGCGGCGTGAAGACCTGGAGCGAACTCAATCCCGCCTGGCCCAACGAAGCCATCCAGATCTTCAGTCCCGGCACTGACTCGGGCACGTTCGACTACTTCAAGGAAGCGGTCATCGGCAAGGATGGCAAGGTCCGCGGCGACATGAGCGTCAGCGAGGACGACAACGTCCTTGTGCGCGGCATCCTCGACAACAAGCACGCGATCGGCTTCTTTGGCATCGCCTACCTGATGGAGAACGAGGGCAAACTGCGCAGCGTGGCGATCGACGGCGGCAAGGGCCCTGTGGCACCGAGTCCCGAGACCATCGAGGACGGCTCGTACCAGCCGCTGGGCCGGCCGCTCTTCTACTACGTGAATGCAGCGTCGCTGACCAAGCCGCAGGTCGTGGCTTTCGTCGACTACCTCATCGAAAAGGCGCCCGAGTTCGCGCCCGAAGTGGGCTACATCAAGCTCCCGGCGGACCTGCAGTCGATGGTGCGCGCCAACTGGGTCGCGCGGCGCACCGGAACCCAGTTCGTCGGCGCTGACGGCAAGGAAATCCACGGCACATTCCGCTCGATCTACCGCTGAAGTTGAACACGGCCTGAACGCGTCGCGTGCCCTGCGCCATGGGCTCGCCCGTAGACTCCATCCATGGCCCATCCGGCAGCCGCCGAGATCACCTCTGCCGCACGCGGCACACCGATCCCACGATCGTCGCGGGATCGCAGCGAGCGGGTGGTCAAGTCGGTCCTGCTCTCGTTCTCGCTGCTTTCGATCGTGACCACATTCTCGATCGTGGCGGTCCTGGGCATCGAGGCTTGGGGCTTCTTCACGGGTTTTCCCGACAAGCCGGGCATCGGCCTCATCCCGTTCCTCACGGGGACGGAGTGGAGCCCCCTGCTCGGCGGCGAGCAGAAGTTCGGCGTGCTGCCCCTGGTCTGCGGCACCGTGCTGGTGACGGTGATCGCCGGGGCGTTCGCGCTGCCCATCGGCTTGGTAACCGCGATCTTCCTCTCGGAGTATGCGCCACCGCGTCTGCGCGTGGTGCTCAAGTCCGCGCTCGAGGTCCTCGCCGGCGTGCCAACGGTCGTCTACGGCTTCTTCGCACTCGCGGTGATCACGCCGGCCTTGCAGCGCGTGAGCGATGCGTTCGGCACCTACAACGCACTCAGTGCGGGACTGGCCGTGGGCATCATGATCCTGCCCATCGTCTGCTCCCTGAGCGAGGATGCCCTGCGCGCCGTGCCGCAGAGCCTTCGTGACGGGAGTTCGGCGCTCGGCGGCACGAAGTTTGATACGTCGGTCAAGGTCGTGTTGCCGGCGGCGCTCAGCGGGATCATGGCGAGCTTCCTGCTCGCACTCACGCGCGCCATCGGCGAGACCATGATCGTGGCGCTGGCCGCAGGCGGACTCGCACAAATGACGATGAATCCTGCGAGCCAGGTGCAGACGATGACCGGCTTCATCGTGGCGATCTTCACGGGCGATGCCCAGGCCAACAGCGTGGAGTATGCGTCCAGTTACGCCGTGGCCGCCACGCTCTTCCTGATGACGCTCGCCCTCACGCTCACCGGCTCGGCCATCCTCAGGCGTTTCCGGGAGGAGTACGAGTGACCGACGCCCCGCACGTGCCCGTCGCCCGCCGGCTCCTGGCCAACCGGATGTTCCTGGCAACCTGCATCACCTGCACGGGTCTGGCGGTCTGTGTGCTCGCGGTGCTCATCGTGAGCATCATGATGGATGGCGTCCACCGCCTGAGCCCGGACTTCATCGCCAACTTCGCCTCGCGCAAGCCCGACCAGGCCGGGATTCGGGCACCGCTTGTGGGCAGCATCTGGGTCTGCACGATCTGCGCACTCACGGCCCTGCCGGTCGGCGTGGGTACCGCGATCTACCTCGAGGAGTTCGCCAAGCGAGGCCGGCTCACCGAGTTCATTCGCATCAACATCAGCAATCTGTCTGGCGTCCCGAGCATCGTGTATGGCATCATCGGACTCACCGCCTTCAGCAGATTCTTTGGCTGGCGCGCCGGCGCCGAACCGATCGAGCTCGGCAGCCCCGACTCGCTGCTTTATCTGCGGCTTCCCTTCGGCTCGAGCGTGCTCGCGGGCGGGCTCACGCTCGCGCTGGTGGTCCTGCCGATCGTGATTGTTGCAAGCCAGGAAGCCATTCGTGCCGTGCCGAACTCCCTGCGTCAGGGAGCGCTCGCGCTGGGTAGCACCCGCTGGCAGATGGTGTCCCGCCTCACGCTGCCTGCCAGCTTGCCGATGGTCATGACTGGCGCGATTCTGGCGATGAGCCGCGCGATCGGCGAGGCGGCACCGATTTTGGTACTCGGGGCGCCGCTGATGGTGCTCGAGACCCCGGCTAACCTCATGTCGGAGTTCACGGTCTTGCCCATGCAGATCTTCAACTGGGCCGGACGCGCCAAGGCGTCATTCCAGGAGATCGCGGCGGCGGCGATCATCGTGCAGCTCGCGGTGCTCATGTCCTTCAACGCCCTCGCGATCGTCGTGCGCCAGCGGCTCCAGACTCCACTCCAATGACCATCATGTCCCTGAGCGAGACCAACCCAACCACGGCTACCGTGACCTCACCCGGCTTCCCGGAACAGTCGATCCGTGCAGCGGACTTCGATGGCTTCTATGGCTCGTTCCAGGCGCTCAAGGGGATTTCGCTCGACATCCCCCGCAACCAGGTCACGGCGTTCATCGGGCCCAGCGGCTGCGGCAAGAGCACCTTCCTGCGATGGATGAATCGCATGAACGATACGATCGTCGGCGCTCGGGCCAGCGGAACGCTCACGCTCGATGGCGAGGACATCCTTCGCCGTTCGGTGGATGTCGTCGACCTGCGCCGGCGCGTGGGCATGGTGTTCCAGCGCCCCAATCCCTTCCCAAAGTCGATCTTCGACAATGTGGCGTTCGGACCACGCCTGCACTGGCGCCACAGCCGTCAAGACCTCGAGGATCTGGTGGAGCAGAGCCTGCGATCCGCCGCCCTCTGGAACGAGGTGAAGGACCGATTGCACGCGAGTGCCCTCGGCCTCTCCGGTGGGCAGCAGCAGAGGCTGTGCATCGCGCGCGCCATCGCCAGCGGCCCCGAAGTGCTGCTCATGGATGAGCCCTGCTCTGCACTCGATCCCAAGTCGACGGCGAGCGTCGAAGACCTGATCCGGCAGCTGCGCACGGCATACACCATCGTGATTGTCACGCACAACATGCAGCAGGCGTCGCGCATCAGCGACCAGACAGCCTTCTTCTTCGAGGGCTCGCTCATCGAGGCTGGCCAGACCGAAACACTCTTCACCAACCCACGATCCAAGCAGACCGAGGACTACGTCACCGGTCGCTTCGGCTGACTCAAGGAGGGACCCCATGCCGATTGAACTGCAAAGCGAACTCACGAGCCTGCGTCGTGACCTGCTCACCATGGGAGCCATGGTCGAGCGGCGCCTGACCCGCGTGATCGATGCCTTGGTCGAGAACGACCTCGATGCCGCCCACGAAGTCCGTGAAGGCGACGACGAGATCGACCGCATGGAGACCATGATCGAGGAGCACGCCATGCGCCTGCTCGCCTTGGCGCACCCCGTGGCCGGCGACCTGCGACTGGTCCTTGCGGTGATGCGCATCAACACGGACTTCGAGCGCATGGCCGACATGGCTCGCGGGATCTCCAAGCGCATCCTTCGGCTCTCTGAGATCGAGCACGACGAGTTGCCCAGGGACCTGATCGACATCGCCTTTGCCGCTCGAACCATGTTGACCGATGTGCTGGTGGCGCTGGGCAACGAGGATGCCACCCTCGGCCGCCACGTGCGCAACAGCGACCGTCGCGTCGACGACATCAACAAGGCGATCCTGCTCTGGGCCCGCCAGCAGATGCCCTCCCACCCGGAGTGGGTGGAGGCAGATCTGGAGATCATGGCGATGGCGCAGCGCTTCGAGCGCATCGCTGACTTGGCAGCTTCGGTGGCCACGGAAGTGATCTTCCTGGTCGAGGGTCAACTGTCGCGCCACGCCGCGATCTGAGCTGCCAGGGATCACTGATAACCACAGGCCGGACGGCACCAGCCGCTTGCCCTACCGCGAACGCCCCGCTAGCCTGTGTGGCTCGCCCTGTCGGGCCAACCACCGAGATCGCCATGCACTATCCCCACAAGGTCAGCCGTACGAAGAAGGTCCGCTCGGTCGGTTTCCGCAGCCGCATGAGCACGCGCAAGGGCCGCAAGATCATCAACCGCAAGCGTCGCGTCGGCCGTGCGATCCGCGTGCGCTGAGCGGCCCGCCCCTCTCTGCATCCATGGTGCATCGCGCCGCCCCGTCGCATGCAACGCCTCATCCTGATCGGTCTTCGCGCCACCGGCAAGTCGTCGGTTGGCGCGGCGGTCGCTCGCCTCTCGGGTGGCACGTTCCTCGATCTCGATGATGCGGTGGCTTCGGCCGCGGGTTCCTGCTCCGCGCATGATGCCTTCGTGGCACTGGGCGAGCCGGCCTTTCGTGCCCTCGAAGCAGCCGCCCTCGATGAGGCGCTCCGCACCTGCGCCCACACGGTGATCGCCCTCGGCGGCGGGACGCCCATGGCGCCGGGCGCACACGCCATGATCGAGGCTGCGCGCGCGTCGGGCTGGCGGGTCATCCTGCTTGATGCTCCCGATGAGGTCCTTGGTGAACGCATCCGCAAGGCACCAGGGACACGGCCGAGCCTGACAGGCGCCGCACCGGACCGGGAAGTCATGGAGATTCGCGCGCGACGGTGGTCGACCTTCCAACGGCTGGCCGATCTGGTCGTGTCCACCGACTCCCTCGAACCGCGCGAGATCGCTCAGGGCATCGTGTCGGCGATCGACTGAGGCATCTGCACCTGCGGACCGGTCGGGCCGTCGATGACGAACCCAAGCTCCCGCAGCGCATGCAGCGCCGCGCCTTGCTCAGCTGCCTTCTTGCTCATCCCCCAGCAGCTGGTGAAGCCACGATCGCCGATCTGCGCCCGGATCTCGAAGTTCTTCTCGTGATCGGGGCCACGCTCAGCCATGACCGAATAGGTCGGCGAGCCGAGTCCGGATTGCTGCGCAAGCTGTTGGAGCACGCTCTTGTAGTTTTCTTGGTGGCCGAGCTGCAGCGTGCGCTCGATGTGGGGCTCCATGTGACGAAGCACGAAGGAGCGCGCCGCCTCGGCACCGCCATCAAGGTAGATGGCGCCAACCAGGCTCTCGAAGAGCCCGGCGAGGACGCTCTTGGGCAGTTGATCCACGCTGATCATGCCCTTGCCGATGGACATCATCCGATGGAACCCCGCTTCGCGCACCAACTGCGCGCACATCTCGCGGCTGACGAGGTACGACTTGAGCTTGGTGAGATCCCCCTCAAGTCGGTCCGGGTAGCGCTGATACAGGTGTTCGCAGATGATCTGCCCCAGCACGGCATCCCCGAGGAACTCGAGGCGTTCGTTGCTCACCATCCGAGTGTCGCTCACCGAGGCATGCGTGAGCGCAAGACGCAGGAGCGCAGCATCGGTGAAGCTGTGGCCGATCAGCGCGAATCGCCCGTCGTGCGGCGTGGTGCCTGGGCGAGGACGGCTTCCGGTCGCGGCGCGGCCTCGCTTGGCGCCCAGCGTCGGTGCAGTCGCACCCGATGGGCCGGTCTTTCGCATGGGCTTCGGTGTCGATGCCAGCTGGTGCGCCGCTGTCTTGGCTCGCTTGGCCGCGTCCTTCGCTGCCGGCTTGCGTGCGGACTTCTTGGCGGGACCAGGGACCTTGGCCCCGGACACCTTGGTCACGGCTGCCTTGCCCTCAGCCGGCGCCGTCGTCGATCGCTTGGATGGCATGGGACGCTCGATGGTCGGATCAAGCCATCATCAGGTAGCCGCGGTCGAGGTGACCAAGCAGCCGTTCCCGGTGCGACTCATCCTCGAACGAATCGACATGCAGCGCCATGCGGCGCGGCCCCGGATCATCGGCCTCATCGAAGAGTCGAACGACCCGGCCCGCCAAGCGCACCCAGCCGCCGGCACCAGGAAGCAGCAGTTCGAGGCTCAGGGGCTCACCCACCTTCAGGCCCTCGTCGAGTTCGAACCTCAGCCCGGTGGCCGAAATGTCGTACGCGTGGCCTTCGAGCGGAACACCAGAGCCGCCGGGAGTCTCGACGCGGACCTCCGTATACGGAGCATGGACTCCGTAGCGTTCAGAGGTTCGTTGGTCGGCAAATGCGGTCATGGGGTCGTTATCGGTTGAGCGGGCCAGCAGCCTTGAGGGGTTCGGCGCTGAAACGCCGCATCCGACCTGAACTTGCCACGGTTTCGCCCATTTCCAACCGAATCGTGGTCCGACCGCTATGTTCCGTGGGCCACCATGGGTCGCTCCGAGTGCCAACTTCTGCAGGATTCCGCTGGACTCTGGCTCGAAGCGTTGCAGGGGCAGACGGTCGCCATCATTGGGTTCGGCAACCAAGGCCGCGCCCACGCGATGAACCTGCGTGACAGCGGCATCACCGTCGTCGTCGGCGGCCGGGCGGGATCCGCCGCACGCGACGCAGCTCGTCACGAGGGATTTCAGCAATTCGACGCAGCCGACGCCGCATCGCAGGCCGCGCTCGTCGCCGTCTGCGTGCCTGACCATGTGGCGGGTGGAGTGTGGTCGGCCGTGCAGCCGGCGATGCGCGCGGACGCGGTGGCCGGCTTCGTCTGCGGCGCGCCACTTCGATACGGCTTGGTGACGGCCCCCCCCGAGCGCGGCATCGTCATGGTCGCACCGAAGGGACCGGGCGCCACCCTGCGCATGCGGTTCACGATGGGCCAGGGCATTCCGGCACTGCTGGCGGTGCACAGCCCCGGTGCGGATCCGCAGCGGACCCGCGCGCTTGCGCTGGCGTGGGCCGCGGGCATCGGTTGCGGACGCTCGGGCGTGATCGAGTCAACCGCAGCGATCGAGGCCGAGACCGACCTCTTTGGCGAGCAGACCGTGCTCTGCGGCGGCATGGTGCACCTGATGCAGGCTGCCTACGACGCCCTGGTATCAGCCGGCTACCCGCCGGAGATCGCGTACATCGAGTGCATCCATGAACTCAAGCAGGTTGCCGATTTGGTCTACGAGCATGGGATCGCCGGAATGCGCGAACGCATCTCGCCGACCGCTGCCTTCGGCATCGACGAAGCCGGCCCGGTGGTTGTTGACGATCGAACACGAGCGGCGATGCAGGGCGTGCTCGCGCGGGTCCGCGACGGCAGCTTCTTCGCAGCGCTCATGGCTGACCAGCGCGAGGGCGGCAGGCGGCTCCTCTCGGGGCGTACGGCAGCGACCGCCATGCCACTTGAGGATGCAGGCCGTACCGTGCGCACCATGATGCCATGGCTTGCCCAGGAGAACCGCCGATGAACCTCTTCGATGCCGTGATCCTCGGACTCGTCGAGGGCGTCACGGAGTACCTGCCGGTGAGTTCGACCGGCCACCTGCTGCTGACGGCACAGTGGCTGGGCCTGCGCTCGGATGAGGAGCAGCGCCGAGCCGTCGATGCCTTCTCGATCGTGATCCAGGGTGGCGCGATCCTCGCCGTGGCGGGCCTGTACTGGAGCAAGGTGCGCGGCATGGCGCACGCCTGCGTCGCCGTCACCGGTCTCGTGCGAAAGGCTGCCGACCATCGTCAGGCGCTTCGGCTCCTGCGCAATCTCATGGTGGCCTTCATCCCGGCAGCCATCTTCGGGCTGTTGCTTGGTGACTGGCTCAGCGCCCGGTTGTTCAAGCCGCTGCCAGTCGTGCTTGCGCTGGCGATCGGCGGTGTGGCGCTGGTGCTGCTCGACAAGTGGGTCCGTGATCGGGCCGCCGATGAGCGTGGCACTGAAGTCGACGGCAGCTCCCTTACCGTCGTGCAGAGCGTGCTCATCGGGCTCATGCAGTGCGTGGCGATGTGGCCGGGCACGAGCCGCTCCATGATGTCGATCCTCGGCGGACTCTCGGTTGGGCTTCGGCCGCGCGCCGCCGCGGAGTTCAGCTTCCTGCTCGGCTTGCCCACGCTGGGGACAGCCTGCGCCTACAGCCTGCTGAAGCTCCTTCGACAGGATGGCGGCATCGATCTTCTGGGTGGCATCATGCCGGTGGCCGTCGGCATCATCGTCGCTGCGGTGAGCGCCGCCTTGGCCATCTCATGGCTCGTGGCCTTCATCGGGCGCGGCGGATTCCTGTGGTGCGGACTCTGGCGCATCCTTTTGGCGGCGCTCGTCGGTTGGATGCTGTGGAGCGGCCGGATCGCGTTCTGACGGTAGCCTTCCCCGATGCCGAGCCCGTTGACGCTGCTCACCCTGGGACTTCGCGCCCTCCTGATCAACATCGTGATCTTTGTGCTGCTCGCGGCAGCGCTGGCGTGGTATCTGGGCGGCAGCCTGCTGCCGGGCCGACAGACCGTGAACTTCCCGTCGTTCGAGTGGATGGGCGACGACTACCACTTCAGGGTGATCGGCCACGGCACCACGCCGGAGCCGGTGCGCTGGGAACTGCTGCACACGCTGCCCAACGGTGACGAAGAGCGGCTGACGCTGAATGTCGACGGCCGCTGGCGCAATGTCTGGGGACCGCTCGTGTACGACGGTGGTGTGCTCATCGGGCTCGAGGTCGAGGCGAGGGACGGCACCACGCAGTGGTGGGTCGCCCAGATCAATCGCGATCGTGCCGTGAAGACCCAGCAGGTCGA
>Ga0194130_10002614_pt1 | contig 25754 bp, 17 predicted proteins | sample TA2KigsurfametaG_FD_160084 | JGI IMG/M metagenome (GOLD analysis project Ga0194130, IMG submission 160084) | Freshwater microbial communities from Lake Tanganyika, Tanzania - TA2015050 Kigoma 12 surface | ecosystem: Environmental > Aquatic > Freshwater > Lake | place: Tanzania: Lake Tanganyika... | reverse complement strand
TATGGTGTGGTTTGGGCGTGCTCAGCAAAGATCGCCTGGGCGCGGTAAATGTGATTGATGTCAATCAGGTCGTGGCGTGTTGTACATACCTGTACTGCGTGTGTCAGCGCATCATCCGCCCAGTCGATGATCGTTGGGATGTGCAAATCAGCGGCCGCCGGGTAGAGGCTTGGACGGATGAGGTTTGCCACAATTGTGGTTGCCTCTTCATCATCGGTGACAGCATCAAGGAGGCGTGTGCCGGGGTAGACGCGCTCGAGCAACACGGCGTATTTTTCGGCGTCTGTGGCAAGGCATCGGACAGCACCACGTCCTGCATAGTGGCGATGCATGGTCAGCTCACCCATGAATTCGGGTGTCGGCGCGCCGGTCTTGAGGACCACGGGACAATTGTCGTCGAGGCGCGTTGCCTCGCATACGTAGTTGAAGCTCAGCTCAAACGTTGGTCCAAGTGCCAAATTCCACTGGTGCGCTAATTGTGACAGGTGATTGGGCAAGTTATCGCACCACTGCTTGCCGATAGCGCCATACATGGTGTGCATTTTGGCAATGAACTGGTCACTCGGTGGATGGTACATGTGACTACGTGGTGCTTTCGTTGGCGACGTAGATGAGGCGGGCAAGGCGGCGGTCGAGTGCATGCGAGGCGCCTACCACGGTCACCACTAATGGGCCATCAAATGGGGCTACGCTCTCAACGGTGACCAGATTCCCGGGAATCAGGCCCAAACTCTCGAGGTACTGCAGTCGACCCGTATTGTTATCACCGCGCACCCGCACAATCGGCTTGCATGTGCCAGCAGGAACTTCTGCGAGACTCATATTCGAGTGGTGTGGCACCACGCCATCAAGGCTAGGAATAGGGTCACCGTGTGGGTCGAGTGTGGGGTGCCCGAGCAAGTCGGCGATGCGCGCTTCGAACTTTTCGGAAATGACGTGTTCGAGGCGATCGGCCTCTTCGTGCACTTCGTCCCAGCCGAATCCGAGCGCCTCGACCAAATACAACTCGATGAGGCGATGATGTCGCAGTACTTCGAGTGCGACGCGTGTACCCGAGGCGGTAAGTGTGACGCCGTAGTAGGGTGTATGAGTAACAAAGTTGAGATCCGCCAGACTACGTACCATGCCACTAACTGATGCTGGTCGCACCCCCATGCGTTCTGCGAGAACGGATGTGGTGACTTGCTGATGATCTTGCGCCAGTTCATAAATCGCCTTGAGGTAATCCTCCATGGCATGCGTGACTTGTGGTGGGCGCGAATCTGAGGATGACATAATAACTCCTGCTGGTCGATTCCCATACAGGCGTGAACACGCTACCCCTTCAGTCTATCACATGCATTCTGCTATCTCAATTCGATGTACGATGATTCATCGGCCAAAACCATGCTCCGAGTCCGCTGATTACGGTGATGCCACCAACGGTCAGCATGAGTGGTCCGGTTGTCTGATCTTGCACGGGCGCCCCACACACAAATTGCCATACGATGCTCGGCGTGGCGGCTATTGCTGCCACATCATGAAAGTACGCCAACGCAATCAGCATAAATATGACACCAAATCCGATGAACGACCCCGCAACAATTTGCCGGTAGAGTATCGGTGATATGGTTGACTCCATGGGATGCTCCTTCACCACAAGAGGCACACGTACCAGCGGTTAGGCATGGTACGTGTGCCCGTGTCCCCTAGGGTAATGGCGTTATGCTCTCTGGGCGATAGCCGGGGGCATTGAATCCGTTGACAAAGTCAATGGTCTCGGCAAAGACGGGTCCCCAGGCAAAGATGGTCAGCAGTAACACGACACCTAACCAGAATCCCCAGCGCTCTAGGAACAGCGGTGAGTTGGTCTTGGCCACGGTATCGATTGGTGGTTTGGTGGCGTCGACTTCTTTGGAGAAGAACAACGTGCCGAAGATATTGACGAATAACAAGACAGAACTAATCAGCAACAAGACGCCGGCCAAAATTGAGTAGTTAAGGTGGATAATTGCCGCCTCATTGACGTATGGTGCAGCACCAAGGTCGGTACGGCGTGGGACGCCCAAGATGCCGGCTGCTCCATAGCTGTGACCGAATACCGCCATGCCGGCCAACCAGGTGTAGACCTGCCACAAGGCTACTCTGGTGCTGTACAACTTGCGCCCACGAATCATTGGTAACAACCAGTACAAGATACCGAAGTAGGTCATGGTCACGGCGCCTGCCAACGTCTGGTGAAAGTGTGCCGGGATCCACGAGGTATTGTGTAAGGCAATGTTCAACGTCAACGACGCATTGATGATGCCCGAAAATCCGCCAGCCAAGAAGAGTAGCATGCCAGAGAGTTGGGCCGCAATGATGGGGTTTTGCCAATCTTGCTTCCACAACCAGTCAAAAATACCCGTCGCACCGCGTTGACGCCCGGCACGCTCAAGCATGGCTCCAATGTTGAACGCCGTCAAAAAGCTCGGTACCACTACTACAAAGGTAAATACCGTGTGAATCCCCTTCATGACGGCACTCACCCCGGGATCGGTGAACATGTGATGCACCCCGACCGGTATCGAGAAGAGCATAAAGAGTAAGAATGCTACACGTGCCAATGGGTCACTCAAAATCGTGCTATTGGTCTGCTTTGGCAACATCGTGTACCACGACGTGTATGCAGGTAATAACCAGAAGTACACAAGTGGATGACCAAAAAACCAAAAAAGTGCGCGTGCTGTCTGCGGGTCGGTCGTGTTGGTCAACCCCAGCGATAAGGGCAACAACATGAACAACACTTCAATGGCTACACCAATACTTGAGACCGTCCAAATCACGAAGTTGACGAGCGTCGCATACACGGCTAATGGAACTCGTTCACCGGCATGCTCCTTGCGCCATTGACTGTAGGTCATAAACAAGTTGCCGGTGACTATCCAAGTCCCCACAACCAACAAGACTAAACCCAAATAAAAGGTTGGATGCGCGATCATCGATGGATAGAAGGTGTAGAGCACATTGGCCTGATTGGTGATTAACGCATATAGGACCAACAAAATCCCAATCAACATGCTCCAATATGCCGTCCAGGCAAGCTTTGGGCTCCACATATCGCGTTGTAACGACCGCGTCACGACAAAGTAGCTAAATCCCACGATGAAAAAGGTCGTGAAGAATAGGGCATTCATGACGCCATGTACCGTTAACGCTTGATAGTAGTAGGTAAATACTGGGATTTGCCACTCAAGCGCTGGTGCCCGACGAAATACTTGGAATGGGCCGAGGAAAATGCCGATTGACAACGCAGCCAGGGCGGTGATGATGTGTGCCCCAAGTAACCACTGCTCACTCGTTAATAACCCGAATTTGGGGAACGATAGTGCGCCTGGTCGCGCAGTATGTGTGTTTTGCATGATGTGCTCTCCTATTTGACCACAATCTTGGCAATCATACCGTGATGCCCAGGGCCACAGTACTCATGACAAATGATGTGAAATGCCCCTGGTCGATCGAATGTGACCGCAACTTGTGAAATTTGTCATGGCAACATCATGACGTTCACATCGTGTTGCTCAAGATAAAATCCATGCGTGACATCTTTGCTGGTCGCTTTGATGGTGAGGGTGCTGCCGGTGGGAATGGTAATCATCGGGATGGTGCCATCTTTTTCTACACCCTTCCCTAGATCGAATGACCACATTTTGGCAACAACCCGTCAGGTGTACACCCCATCCGCTTCCTGCGTTAAACCAGGTGTGGCAAATTCGCTCTGGTCTATGTTGGTCGGGTCAATCCGCCCAACTGGACTCGGTAAGCGAATGCCAAAGATAAAGACACTGTAGATGACGTAGCCCAGGAGCATCAGCAACACAAATACAAGTGTGCCGATCGCATTAAACTCCTCGTGCTCGTTGTGGGAGTCCTCCGATTTGGAAGCCATACAACCCTCCTTGTTTATTCATGCACGTCCGGTCGTCATGCGCTCGCCCCGTATACGCGTTGTTACCCGTTTGGGGCAGATATGCTGACGCCGCTGACGGCAATTGAACCCGTGCGTAATACACAAAGCACGAACATGCTGGTGAGGTTGAATGTGATTGATAGTGTGTCGAAACAGGGATTTTGTTCGTTTGTAGCGGTGATGTAATGAGTGCGCAACACACACATACTGTGTGTTGTGGTTTTGTGAAATATTTAACAAAATGTAAAATAAAAAAAAGCAACCATACCGATACCCCCCTGGTGTGACATTTCAAACAGCGGTCATTCGGGCCGATCTAGGTAGCATATTTGCTACAAAACAGACACAAGAGATGTCATATTGGTGGGTCAGGTGGGATTCGAACCTACAACCCTTCGCTTAAAAGGCGAGTGCTCTGCCGTTGAGCTACTGACCCACACCATAGACAGGTGATATTATACTGTGAAAAACTACACGATGCAACAGCATTTGACCTAAATGCCCAAAATGGTCATTAACTCAGTTACATACATAGGCAGGGTGACATATCGATGATGTCAACCTGCCTACGTGTTGTCCTGAGAATTACGCCGGCAACTGCAGAGGGAGAGATGTGAGGCGTTGGCCAGTCAACGCAAACACCGCATTCGCCACTGCACCAGCCACGGGTCCCATTGGAGGTTCACCCATACCGCCAGGATCATCCTCACCGCCCGTGATAACGACCGTGATATCGGGCGACTGACTATTGCGCAAGAGTGGATACTTGTCGAAGTTGAATGCACTGAAAGCGCCATCAACCACGGTTAATTGTTCGATCAGGGTTGACCCAATGCCCATGACAATGCCACCTTCGGTCTGCGTTTGCACACCCGTGGGGTTAATGACGAGTCCTGCATCAACCGCCGCATAGACGTGGTGCACGCGAATCTGGTTCTCCATAATCGAGATTTCGGCAACTTGGGCCACACACGTGCCAGCATCGGCTGAACAGGCAATGCCGCGCGCCCGACCGGCTGGGAGTGGAGTCCCCCATCCGGCAGCGTCAGCGGCTGCCTGGAGGGTGCGCTTCATGCGCTCGCCAAAGCGTGTGTTTGGCAGGTTTTTGAGGCGGAATGCAAGAGGGTCAATGCCGACCTGATGCGCCATGTCGTCAATTAAACTTTCGATGGCGAAGCCGTTGGCCAACAGACCGAGCCCACGCCAGAAGCTGGTGGCAATCGGCAACGCAACGCGTTGGCCAATGGTGCGCTTACCCGTGGTGGCGGTGTAGTACAGCTTTGCACCGCGGGCGGCGCCGATGTCCCATCCGAGTAGCGTGCCCACTGCCGGAGGAAAGATGGTCAACAGCACGTCGCCACTAGCAAAATGATGCTCAATTTCCTCAATGGTTCCGTCAGCACTGACTTTGCCTTGCATGACATGATGTGTTGGCGGCCGAACAAAGCCGTTGCGGAACTCTTCGGCACGGTTCCAACTCACATAAACGGGGCGGCCTGCCGCTTGCGACAAGCGTGCAGCCTCGACGCCGAGGGTTGGTTCGAGTCGGCGCCCGAAGCCGCCACCGAGATAGACCGGGTGCACTTTGACTTGTGCCTTGTCACGCCCGAGTGCACCGGCAATGGCATCGTGGAGCCCAACCGGCACCTGGGTTGACACCCAAGCTTCGACGCCGTCGGCTCTGACATCGACAAGTGCCGCCTGTGGCTCGAGGTGTGCATGAACTGCCATCGGCGTACGGAACTCACGTCGAATGACCCCTTCGCTCGACCAGTCAACAGCACCTTCGGTTTGAATGACAACGCCACTCCCTGGTTGGACCGTCGTAGCGCGGTCAATGTCTGCTTGCTGGACAAGCGGTTGCGGCGTGTTCCAAGTGATTTGCATGGCGCCGATTGCGGCCGCTGCTTGGCTTTTGTTCTCGGCTGCCACCGCCACAAACTGATCTTCAACGATGACGCTGACAACGCCCGGCATTGATGCGGCATCTTTGGCATCCACGCTGGCTATGGTTGCACCGATTTGGGTGGGACGTGCTACTACACCCCACAGCATGTTGGGCAGACGCATGTCATGTCCATAACGTGCTTCACCGATAATTTTGGCCGGCAAGTCGACGCGTGGTTGTGATTGACCGATATAGCGGAACTGGTCAGCGCTTTTGAGGGTTGGTTCACCTTCAGGCACTTGCCATTCACCTTGATGCTGCGCAACTACTTCGCCGAAGGTGATGGATTTGTCGTTGTAACTGATAACGCCGTTGTTGATGACAAGTGCACTAGTTGCTACCCCCCACATGGTGGCGACGTCGGTACGGAGCATGTCACGTAGCGTGGCGGCCGCTTTGCGCAAAGGCAGGTAGTGCGATACCACACTCTCGCTGTTGCCGGTACCGTTTGGATCGTCAACCGACGAACCGGTGGTAGCCGCGATGACACGCAAGTTCTCCCACGGAATGTCAAGTTCGTCGGCGGCGATTTGCCCGAGTGCTGTGTGAATACCCTGACCCATTTCGATTTTTTGGACGTAGAGCTCAACGGTGTTATCAGGTTTTACAACAAACCACTGTGTCGGAGTTGCCTGTGGCGCTCCGCGACTGAAGGCTTTTTCGGTGCCTTCAGCCACGTCAGATAAGGCGAGTCGTAATTTGGGGAGGCCGGCCACCCACCCAAGTGCAAGGAGTGCGCCGGTTGTCCCTGCGCCAATCAAGAATCCACGACGGCTGATGCGCCAACGTTTGGGTTTGGTCGTACTCATGCGTTGCTCTCCTGTTGGATTGCAGCAGCACGGGCAACAGCCTGACGAATGCGGTGATAGGTGCCACAGCGACAATAATTGTTATCCATGGCGCTGACAATGTCGTCAGCCGTTGGTGCGGAGTTTTGGGCGAGAAGTGCAGCCGCAGTCATCATTTGTCCACTCATGCACCAACCACATTGTGGTACTTGGAGTTCAAGGAATGCCTGTTGCACAGGGTGGAGCGATCCATCGGCTTCTGCAAGGCCTTCGATGGTGCGGATTTCTTTGCCGATGACGCTATTCACGGGTGTTTGACATGCGCGTGTGGCAACACCATCCACGTGGACGGTGCAGGAGCCACATATGCCAATCGCACAGCCGATTTTGGTGCCGGTTAAGTTGAGTTCGTCGCGAATGACATTGAGGAGTGGTCGTGTATCACCTAGGTCTGCAATCGTATATGTCTGGCCATTAATGGTCAGTTCCATGTGAAGTCCTTTCTCGGTAACCTCATCTTCAGTATACCGATTTTGCAAAGGAAATGCACCGCTTCTTTCATGAGAAAGCGGTGCATATACAATGCGGTGTAGCCGAGCGTTAGCTTTCAGCAATCACGATGATTCGATCCTCAGACGCGAACGTAATGCGCTGTGATTTGGCCGGATTGAGGACGACACCATAATTGGTGCCACTATCAAATGACTGCGCATGAATGCGGTAGCCGATGGCAATTTCGCCGCGTGCATGTGCCGCCTCAATGAGTGTCGCTTGATTCACTTCAACACCTACTTTCACATAATGTGTAGCTGGTTTGAGATAAATCTCGGAGCCATCGGGGTCGAACAAATCGGTGAATAACGCATTCAGGCGTTTGTTTTCGGCGACTTGTGCAAGGAGCAAGCTCACGAGGCGATTGCTGATGATGAAATCATCGGCACGAGTGGCATCTGCGAGCCGGCGGTTGCGCACATCGAGCATTTCGCTGACGATGGTGAAGTGATGTATGGTGCGATCGGCAATGTCGCGCAAATGCAGAAGGGTCATCAAGGTAGCGGCATCGGCTCCATCCACGTCGAGCACATCGGACATGGCCATGACGATGATGTGATCGTACGTAGTTAACTGCAGTCCATCGAGGACCTCACGGTCGGTTGTATCTTGATTGAGCGTTGTCACGGTGAGATTGGCAAAGGTGGCCTGTTCATGCCAGGCTTGAATAGTGTCAAATGCGCGATCGCACACGATGGTGACATGTGATCCGGGCGCTACGTAGCTGTCCAGATCGCGTACAACGAGTGACGTACGCCAGTTCCAGCCGAGAATGATGGTGCGTTCGGTCGTGACTCGACGGCGTGCCTTCTTGACGATGGCGTCTTGGTTGAGTGGTGTCATCGGCGTCGAGGATAGATGAATTGCACTGTCATCAGCAGCCACAAAAATCAATTGGTCGTCTGCGCCAAGAATCGTGCTGTGTTTCGGGTTGAGGTGGAGCGATTGATCTGGGCGCACGATGCCGATGACACTCGCCGTATCAAATGCATGCATGGCGTGCGCAAACGACTGTCCGGCGAGGGCTGGCACCGATTTGAAGTATATTTCGTCGCCGCCGAAATCAAGTAAGTCGGTGTAGACAATAGACAAACCGGATTGTCGGCAGGTTTGTGCGGTAATGCGGGCAATTAATTCACCGGTTGCGATGAGTTCTATTTCATTGCGACTGATGATTTTGGCGACAGCGATGTTCTTGGGGTCGTTGATTTCGGCCACGATGTGGTATGGCGTAGTGCGGCGTTGCCGATCATTGATGACTGCCAGGAGGATTTTGATGACGGCCATATCGGGATCGTTGGTTTCGGGGCGCACAACAACGATGGATTTTGCGTCGGGCAGATTAGCCATTTGCAGCGCACTGCTATCTGCCGGATTGCCACTGCGGACGACAATCCGCGTACTCCGTCGGTCGGGAATATGTGCGTGGAGGAGCTCTTGCATCTCAATGGCATCTAGGTCGGCCATCACGACAATACAGGCGTATTTGTTACTCGCATTCGCTTCGATGAGTTCACTGATAATCGTGTAAATTTGGCTACCCCATCCCAAGATGACGGTATGGTTGCGTTCAACGACTTTTGATTTGCCTTTGCGCATCTCGGCGAGGCGCTCATCAAGGCCTGAGCTCAAGACACCGATGAGGGTACTCACAATGAAAATACCGCCGATAGTCACTGAGAGCATCATGAATTTGAAGCTCCAACTGCCGGAGTCTCCACCCATGGTGCCAGGGTCAAGGGTACGCATCAGTGACATCCACATCAAGTCAATGAATCCGAATTCAGGATTTAGGCGAAAGATGGTCACAATAATCGCCGCAACGATGATGACTGCAAGCGATGCGATGGCGAGGACTCCGATAAGTGCGACTGTCCCCTTGGCGAGGATGTTATCCATCTCGTAGCGGATTTTTTCGCTCCATGACACTTGTGACATACACACCACCTATTCAACTGTAAATAATTACGGTGACACAATCATATCATTATTGTCAACAGTATGTGACTACATGATGAAAAGGAGTGCGGTGTCCGCCCAAATCCATGATGTTAATCGGGCGTGAGCAATATTTTGAGGCCTTGTTTGCGTTCGAATGCCTCGAATGCGGTCTGCCACTCATGAATTGAATAGACGTTGCTAATCAATGCGTGTGTGTTGACCAACCCGTGTTCCATGAGGCGTAATGCGCGGTCCCAGGCATACGGGACACTTGCATTGCTGCCTGTCACAATCAGTTCGCGGTAACAGACTTGGTCCATGTCCCAACTAATTGCTTTGCCAAAGAGCCCTATCTGCGTATAGCGTCCGCCGCGGCGCACAAGGTGGAGCAGTTGATGTGCAGCTGGGCCAGCGCCGGCACACTCGAGTACCACATCGGCGCCCAGCCCATCGGTCACATCGTTGACGTGTGGTGCTGGGTCGGTGGTCGAGATATCAAAGACCTGGTCAGCACCGAGTGAGTGTGCCACCGCAAGTCGCGGTGCATCCACATTGGTCCCAAGCACGATGACATAGGCCCCATACGCTTTGAGCACCTGGAGCGTCAACATGCCGATGGCGCCGGGCCCGGCAATCACGCACACATCGCCGGCGTGAATGCGGCTCAGATCGATGGCGTTAATGACGCAGGCAAGTGGCTCGGTGAGTGCGGCGGCGCGGTCGCTAATCGTATCGGGGATGCGATGAATGTTGTGTGCGGGGACGCGCACAAGTTTGGTGAAGCCACCATGTACTGCAGAGCCAATGGATTTGCGTTGTACGCAGAGGTTCGGCCGACCGTTGCGACAGTGGTGGCAGTGGGTACAGGTGTGGTAGTAGGTCTCGCTGGTGACACGCATCCCAACACGTAACCCGGTGACATCGTCGGCAATCTGGGCGATACGGCCAGCGATTTCGTGGCCCATCACGACAGGCGGGGTGGTTTTGAATTCGTCGTAGTAGATGTGCAAATCGGTGCCACAAATCCCCGTATACGCCACTTCAATGATGACGTGTCCAGGCACGAGCGTAGGTGGCTCAATTGTACCGATGCCAACATGGCCGACACCGCATGCCAACTTCATCAATGCGTGCATAGATGCGCTCCTTGTGGTGTGCGTGAAAGTGCCGCCATTGTAGCAGGATTTGTGATGGGTCGGAGTATAATGCAGGTAATCAGCCAAAGAACCGAGTAGACTCAATGAATCATCGATTTACTGATCATGTGGTGTTAGTGAGTGGCGCAACCAGTGGAATCGGCCGCGTTGCGGCTGAGCGCTTTCTGCGCGAAGGTGCCTATGTCGTCTTTTGTGGGTTTGGTGCTGAGGATGCAGCAGAACTGGTGGCGTTGAGTCACGGCCGGGCCACCTATGTTGATGTTGACTTGTGTGACCCGGCAGGGTGTGAGCTGTTCGTAGATACGGCGCTGGCACAGCATGGGCGCATTGATGTGATTGTGAACAATGCGGCGAGTGTATCACGGAGCACGCTCGAATCCACCGACGCAGCGTTTTTTGATGCGATGATGGCACTGAACGTGCGTGCACCTATGCTGATTATGCGACGAGCCTTACCCGCCTTACGCGCCAACCCTACCGGAGCTGTGGTCCTGAATGTGGGATCGTTGAACGCCTACATCGGTGCACCGAACTTGTTGGCGTATGCCACGAGCAAAGGCGCCTTAATGACGCTGTCGCGCAATCTGGCAGCAGCCCACCGTCACGAAGGGATTCGTGTGCATGTGTTTAATGTTGGCTGGACTCATACCGATGGTGAGGACCGCCTACAAAAATCACTGGGCAACGGCGATGATTGGGCAGAAAAAGTCAGTGCACACCGACCGATTAAACGCCTGCTCCGTCCCGAAGAAATCGTAAATGCCATAACGTTTTATGCCAGCGCTGAGGCGGCGGTCTTTTCGGGGGCAGTGATTGACCTCGATCAAGCCCCACTGCGCTGAGTACGATAAAGGAGTTGGAACATGGCCAGCAAAAAAGCCCAGCACGAACCGAGTGTGAGTCGTACGTATCGTGCGGCCGTCAAAATCGGTGAGGATTATGTGACCATCGAAGAAACGATTACGCTTGACGTCGATGCCACTGATGAACAAATTACACAAGCCGTTGAACTCGGCTGGCGGATTTTTAAGGCGCAACAAGACTCGGCCAGAGCGCAAATTCTTGAGGCACGCGAGTCGTATGGTGATGACCGCGAACGTATTGCCTTGCCCAGCCAACTCGAGCGCATCGGCGATTTACAACGTGTGTTGGGTTGGGATGCCCAGCAACTCGCGGACTTCCTTATGGAGCGTCGTCTCGATGGGAGCAAGTTGTCGCGTCGCCAAGCATCGCTGGTCATTGACCAGCTCCGTCGTGCCATCGACGAGTACCAACGCGATGCAGTGCCGGCACATGCAAGTCAAATTGAGGCAATCCGGCGGAAGGCACATGAACTCAATGTCGATGTTGATGTGGCAGTTGCCAAAGTAATCGGTGAAAATGCATCGATTGAAAGTCTGACATATGGTGAGGCCAATCAGTTGATTCAACGCCTACAATCGGGACGTAAACGCACACCGTCGTCGTGATGTATGTCATTTTGTACTGTCGCGTACCTTTTTTGGGTGCTCCTACGGTAGTGCTGGCGAACACATGGACGCGGGTTCATGTGAAAGCACAAAGGAGGCGCACGATGCGCGCTGTACGTGGCACGTTGAACAACGTTGAATTGATTGGGTGGTTGGGTGGTGCACCTGAACTCCGCAAGGTCGGCAAGGAGAGTCAGGTCTGTGCGTTTAATGTGGCGACCAAACGCATCGCCGGCCGTGGTGAGAGTGGTGTGCAGTACGAGACCGAATGGATCACGGTTGAGGCCTGGAATCGCTTGGCCGAGCAGTGTCAAGAGAAGTTGCACACCGGGAGCCGGGTCATGGTACGTGGTAGTCTGATGACTCAGTCGTGGGAGGACAAGCAGTCAGGGGCACGCCGTTATCGTACCGTGGTACGTGCCAACGAGTGCTTGTTCATTGCTACGGGTGATCATGCGGAGAGCGATACCGAACACGATCACGAAGACGATGTGGCCCAGTAGGCGCTCATAATCGTAACCCTGCGACGTTCATGTGTGGTGGCATGAGCATCGCAGGGTTCGTCTGTCATTGTTGTGCTTGTTGCAGTTTGCGGTCGAGCTTTTTCTCGGATTCGAGGCGTTCGAGTTCGTAGTCGTTGAGATCCACAAACTTCATGGCAGCCGCTAATTCGGGGTGGACCTGTGCAATGTGTTGGTACATCTGTTGCGCTACTGCGCGATAGGTGGGATGTCCTTGGGGGCTCGAACGCAATTCACATAAATGGTAGGCCTCACGGAGATTGACCGTGAAGCGCCAGCGCATCAAACAGGCCATGGGGACCACGTATTGAGCCGATTCGGGTAGATCTTCGCTAATATCACGCGCAAGGGCACAGGCGCGCTCGATGGCCACGCGGTAGGGGGCATCGAGTTCGGCGAGTTGCAACTCTGGTGGCACGATGTACCCGAGGTCAGGACCGAACGTTTGGCGTTCTTGCGTCAAGATACGATGACGTTGCAGATCGCGGTAGGCGCCGATGTCGGCCACAATGTCGAAGACGTAGCGTGCCTCTTCGAAGGCGCGCCCTGGTTTGTGGAAGCGCACGGCTCGCTCACCGGCCGCAGCAGTCACAATTGCGACCTGTTCTGCATGTGGTAACGCATGCACATATGCCGTAATCTCGCTCAGCGACAATTGACTGTGCGGGTAGAGTGCGGCACTGGCGACGCGTACCAGCGCATCACGGTCGTAGTCGATGAGCGTGGTGTGTGCATGTGTTGTGGGCGAGGTTGGTTTGGGTAGCGCGTTCGCATGTTGTTGACTCGCCTGGCGTGCGCCGGCCAAGTAGGCGCGCATGGCGGCGCCACGTGGTGATGCCGCACGTTTGACGAATGATGGGATAAGGTTGTCAAGTGCATGCTGCAGTCCGTGACTGACCTGTTGCATCTCATCGAGTTGATGTGAGCCGACGCGCGTAATCAGGTATTCGAAGGCGCGGCCGTTGCCGAATAGGCCGACATTTGTGCGGGTGGCCATGGGGAGCAGGCCGCGCAGCACATCACAGGCTTTGGCGCGTGTTGCCGAGTTGTAGGCTCGCTCGCTGGTTTGTGCGTCGCGTGGGGTACGACTGCGCACCCAGGCAATGGTCGGCTCAAGCAGTGCATCATAGGTGTCAAATAGGTGGTCAAGTGTTGCTTCGTAGGCATCGGCCCAGCGTGATTGCATGATGCTCGTCTCGCGTACGTAGCGATATTGACCGTTGACTTTTTTGTTAAAGGTGACATAACGAGTTGATTTTTCAAGTGGACTGAGACCGATGCGCGCATCTTCGATGATTTTGGCGGCAACGTTGCTGATTTCTTCGCAGGCGACATGAGCACCGCCAAGTTCAGCCACGGAATCATCGCCGTAGCCCACCAGAACGCGGTCATAGAACGCTTCGGCCTGTTGGGTGGCAACGAGTTGCTCACGACTTTCGCTCCCGAGTTGCGCGACGAGTTGTTCGAACCCTGACTCTGGTAGATTGATGAACTCATCGAGGAGAATGCGACGAATGCTTTTGTCACTCCGGCTATAGCGCGAGAACAACGCGCCTTTGACGACTTCCGGCAAATTCCGCAAGCCGAAAATCGACGATGTCATGTCGGTGACAAACGGTGCCAGCAATGATTGTTCTATATCAGTAAATTCCATGTGGTGTGGAGGTGTATTCATGTTGCATCCCTCATCTGGCAATTACAAAATTTGGTCATCATCGACTGCCGGGTGTGGCACGATGATGAGTTGATCGGCGTGGGGACGAGTAATAATCGTAGTTGCACCACTTGGCCATTGTATGCTCACCTGGTCAATGGATGTATTCTGGCCAAGCCCGAAGTGGGCTACTGGTTCCATTTGACACAAGTACCCACTCCCACCATCAATGACACTGGCCGTGATGCGGTCTCCTTGTTGGATGGTGACCAGCGCGCCACGTGCAGGAGCACCACTCCGGGTGAGCGGGCGAATGCGGAGCCAGTGATTGCCGTTTGCGGGCATCTGGTAGTAGCTCAGCGGTTGGGGGGCACTTTCGCCGTGGGTAATCAACAACTCGAGGCGGCCATCGCCGTCAATGTCTGCCACTGCGGCGCCGGTACCAAGCCCATCTGCTTCCCGTGCATCGCCGATATCGAGTTCAATCCATTGGCCACTACGGCGACCAAATAGGCGATTCGGTTCACCGAAGTTATTGAAGAAGAGTTCAGGGTTGCCGTCATTGTCAAAATCAGCGGCGATGACGGTGCGGATACGCGATGATGTGGCCAATTCCATGGGCGCAATATTGTGGAATGGCAGCGTATTACCGGCACGGACCCACAGGCGATGCGGGCCCTCCCAGTTCCCGTAGGCGATATCAAGGCAGCCATCGTCGTTGGCATCAAACAGGGCCACTCCACGCCCGTGGAATTGGCGGTCGACAATCTGGCAGTCATTTGCCACATCCACAAACGTGCCATCACCGCGGTTCGCAAGCACCAAATTTGCGCCTCGTTCGTTGATGGCGATAAGATCAACATCGCTACCAAAGAGTGGGCCCGCTACTACTGCGCGTCCGCCTGTGGCATAGTTGAGCCCGGCCGATCGCGCTGTTTCGTTGAGCCGCCAGTTATTATCGAGTTCGTAGAGGCGCATCACGGCCGCATAATTTGCCACAAAAAATGCGTAGCGACCAAATCCAAATCGATCGATGACACTCACAGAGCGACCTGCGCTACGATTCGCCAGTGGTTGAGTCTCAGGTTGTGCAAAAAGGTCAACACGTTGACCGCCATGCAGTGCAAAGAGCCGATCAAATTGTTGCTTAGGGCCCGCCAAGGTATCGCTGTTGAGGACGTAGATTTCTTCGATACCATCACCATCAATGTCCCCGGCAGCCACACCAATGGCCTGCCCGTGCTGATCAGCGAGGACGGCATCTGCCGCATCAAGGAGACCGCGGCCGTTCCATTTGAGGGCCAAGTTATGGTAGCCGTAACCGGTTACGACGAACTCGAATTCACCGTCGCCATCAATGTCACAGATTGCGACACCATAACTCAATCGATCAATATTATTAAAAATTAAATCATGCCGTGCGATAAACATACCACGCCCAACTGCCTAACGATGCTGTAGAGTACTAGTGTAGCATCAAAAATGAGTCTCTATTACAGCGCATAACACCCGGTGCACAACCGCACTCATGGCTGCCCATATGTGGCATATAGCACATTATGGTGCGTTATAACATGCCAGCATGCTCTGACCATATTGGTATGACGTGGTCATTACGAGCCGTATCAATCCTTGAGTTGATGTGCGTAAAGCGTCGCATACAGGCCATGTTGTGCGATCAAGGTATCGTGGTCTCCATCTTCAACGATGAGACCTTTTTGGACTACCAAGATACGATCTGCGCTACGTACCGTGGCCAGACGATGTGCAATGATGATACTTGTCCGCCCATGAAAGAGGCGCTCAAGTGCCTCTTGAACCAAGACTTCGGTGGTCGTATCAATACTACTCGTCGCCTCATCAAGAATCAATATTCCGTGCGGTTGAAGGGCAATTGCACGTGCGAGAGCCAAGAGTTGGCGTTCGCCAGCCGATAAGTTTGCGCCGTTGGGAGTAATGGCTGCTGCATATTGGTGTGGCATTCGGTCGATGAACTGCGCCGCATTTGCGAGCTGGGCCGCATTGACAATTGTCTGGTATGGCACGCTTTCACGGTAGAGTTTGATGTTAAATGCAACATCGCCTTCGAACGTCACCGGGTCTTGGGGAATCACCGAGACAAGCGCGCGTAAATCGAGCGGGTCAAGATGCCGAATATCAACGTCATCAAGGAGAATACGACCTAGTTGCGGATCGTACCAACGCGCCAAAAGACCGATGAGACTTGATTTGCCTGCACCGGTTGGCCCGACAATGGCGACACGTTGACCAGCCGGAATGTGTAGCGTGATGCCCCGCAACACGGGCTGATCGGGAAGATACGAGAAGTGCACGTTCTCGAGCAGCACATCTCCCTTGAGCGGATGAGGTGGTGCAACCGGTTTGTCAGGGGCTGTGATGGTCGGCGTCTCCTCAAGTGTGCGCTGAATGCGATCTGCCGCACCAAAGGCGATTTGGACCGCGTTGTACTGTTCGGATAGTCGGAGTACTGGTTGGAATGCACGGTCAGCATATTGAATAAACGCTACTAACATGCCCAATGTCGCCCACCCCGACAGCACACCTTGACCCCCGCCGTACAGAAGCATGGCTAAGCCGACAGCAGCGAGAATTTCTTGGGTCATCAAAAAAACCGCACTATGCCGTCGTAGCACAATTAATGCACGGCGATACCCATGATTGTAATCATCAAATCGCGCTTGACTACTTTGTTGTGCGCCAAACACCTGAATGACCGGCACACCCTGAAGTTGCTCGTTGAGGTATGAACTCACACGCGCTAGGGCGGTACGTTCGCCGGTTGAGGAGCTCCGGACACGCCCGCTGAAATAGCGCGTGACCAATACCAGGATGGGTAAGATGGCCACGACGAGGAGTGCAAGACGCCAGTTGATACTAAACATGACCACCACCACCACGATGAGTGTGGCCGCCTCGGTGATGATTGTGACTGCGCTCGTCGAAAGGAGCGCACTCAAGGTGTCAACATCACTCGTCAAACGAGTCACAAGATCGCCGACGGGGTTGCGATGAAAAAACGCTTGATCTTGCGTCATGATGCGATCGAATAAATTTGTACGCATATCAGAAAGCGCCCGTTGCCCGGCTTGTTGTAAATAGTAGGTGTAGACGTATTGAATCACAAACATGCCAACCGCCGTACCACCGTACAAGATGGTGATTGGTAATAAATCTGCGGTATCGCCTGTGGTAATTGGTCCGTCAATTGCCCACTGTAAAAGAGCCGGGGGGACTACGTTGAGCGCTGCCGTGATGCCAAGGAGCACAAATGCAACCATGAGTGGTCGCCAATGCGGTCGAATTGCCTGATACATTAGTTTGAACAACACACTGTCAGGACGTGGAGCTGGCTGCGTAGGGGTTGTACTCATGGTTACCTGTGTCATGGTCAGTTGCTGTTGCATGTAGTATACATGATGCCTGTATGATAGGTCGGTCGTTGTGGTATAATCATTTTGTACTACAAACACTCGTAAAACCACGTTTGAGGATGACGACATCATCGTAATTCGGTAATCTGCGACCATCGACGCATGATGTGTCCCATTTGATGGTATGTGATACATGCATCCTATTGGTCAATGATGATGGAGTTGCGGTATAAGGAAGATGTATGACACACTATTTTGTAAATGATAACTCATTGTAAATTTGTCTTGTTAGCACACTGTAATTGAATCCAAAAAGAGGAAGCCGAAGGGATGTGGTAGGATACGTATGTATCACAGACGAGGATGTTGTGGCAAACAAACTAACCAAAACGAGTGCATCAGCACGCTTTAGTTTGAGTGAAGTACAAGAAGCGTTGTTATGGGTCACAGATAATGAGCCATGGCATCGTTGTTGGTCTTGTGATGCGCGTAAGGGGCAACCCAGCCATGAATTTTGTGGTGAATGTGGTGCGCGATTTACGCCACGACGATACCGTGCCGAATTACACCAGACGGCCCAAAGCGGTATGTTGCTTGAATTGTATAAAAATAGTAAAATAGCAGGGAATCTACTGCAACTCCCTGAAACGTACGAGACACTTGAGACGCCTCAGGGGATTGTCGTAATGGCAAAGCCAATCGACGGTTCAACGTTTGCGCCGTTGTCGGCGCATGATGGGTTATTGTTAGCACGCGCGGTTTTTCGCGCTGCACGTGATCTCTACCGTGCGGGCTATCAACTAGGGCATCTAAATCCAGCGGACGTGGTATTTCAAATTGACGGCACCGTGGCGTTGCGCGCAGCCCCACAACTTACTGCCGTCAACACTACAGAAGCAGCAGTGATGCAACACGTGGTAGACGTGCTCGGTTCATTTGTTGAAGTGCCCCGGATAACGCGCCGATTTGATATTGCTGATGCTGATGTCAATCCGCTTTTGAATATTATTGCTGACGTCCGGGCTGGGATCATTACTACACTTGACGATTGTTGCATACAGGTCGAAACGGCACTTGTGCCGTACGAGTCACGTCGCTGGATGCGCATGGTTGTGGCAGCTATCAGCGAAAATGGGCGTAAGCGTACCAGCAACGAAGATAGTGTGTTGATGTACAGCACCACCTGGTTGCGTGATGGTAACAACTACGCAGTAGGGTTGTTTGGCGTTGCGGATGGTATGGGCGGGCACGCCGCTGGTGAGGTGGCTAGTGCAACGGCAATTCAAGCGTTGTTTGAGCACCTGATTGCGGGGAACGTGGCTTCGTTGAGCAACCCACATTTTGCCAGCGATGTGGCCGGCGTGGTGCAGTGCATCGATGATGCAATGCAGTTCGCCAATACGCGTGTCATCCAGGAGGCGCAACGTCTCGGCAATAATATGGGCACGACGTTGACGATGACGCTCGTGCTCGGTGATGTGGCCTACATCGCAAATATCGGTGATAGTCGCACCTACATATGGCGGGATGACCAGCTACGACGTATCACGAGCGATCATTCGTTAGTGATGAAACTGGTCGAACTCGAACATATTGCCGAGGATGAGATATATACGCATCCACATCGTAATGGTGTGTTGAAGTCATTAGGGGTTGCGTCGGTGGCAGAGGTCGACATCTACGTGGAGCGCTTGCGTCCCAATGATGTGTTGATGCTGTGTAGTGACGGTTTGTGGGAGCTTGTGCGCGATCATGATATCGCTACCATGTTTCGCCACTCAACCAACCCGGATGCGGTGGTGAAGTCATTAGTGAATGCTGCCAACAAAGCGGGCGGCGATGATAATATCAGTGTAGTGCTGGTTCGATGTGAGTCTGACGGCCGGTAACAAAGTGAGGTGCGTATGTTGTGCCCAATGTGCAATGAAATGAATAAGATGGATGCACGCTACTGTGAATATTGTGGCACGAAGTTAGAGCCCGCCACCGCAGGTGTCGCCGCTACCAGTGTGTCTCAGTCGCAACCAGTGGTGGTGTCTGCGTTGACATGTTCACGGTGTGGTGCTGTGGTGCTTCTCGACGAATCATCTTGTGATATTTGTGGTCATGTGCTCAAACAATATACCGGTCATTCGGGTGCAATGCCCACCATCCCACCACCGAGTGCACCAGTACCAACGAGCGTAAGTGGTGAAATCCGCATTCCTGATCTGCCAAGCGGTGGATTTGTGGGCGCATCAAGCAACATGAACGATATTCATCAAGGTGGGACGGCAGCCTCAGTGGGCATCAAGTATGAAATTACAGATGAAGTGGTTGATGATACGGCCGATGCGTCAGCAAAAGACGATGTGCCGGTTGTTGATGGCGATGTTGTGGCCGAAGAATCGACACACGTCGTGGCCGAACACCCCCATGATGACACGCGTGTCGATCAGGCAGCCAGCTGGCAGCCCGTAGACGCACCAGTCGCACCTGAAGCGCCTGAAGCGCCTGAAGAACCCGAAGCTCCAGTTGACGTGTATGCAGATCGTCGTGGCGATGCAGGTGGCATTGATGAGCCTGCTGACCGTATCGACGCAGTTGAGCCTGTGGCGGATGAATCAGCTGCGGTGATTTCAACAGTGCCATCAGCGGGTATTGATGTGCAGGCCATAAGGCAGAAGCGACAGGTGCTTGAAGATGAAATCAAACGTCAAAAAGACATCATTCAGCAGCTGAATCAGATGCGCAACGCGTTCCGTGAAGTAACACCGCAAGCAGTGTTAATGGGCATCGAAGAGGCTGAGCACAAACTGCGCGATGCACAGGCAGAATTCGATGCGCTCCCGACTCCGCCCGAAATAGATCCACAGGTGATTGAGCGTCTGCGCAAGGATCACATGCGGCAACTTGAGATTATTGATCAATTTGAACAACTGCAACGCACGTTCGGCTTGGCGACACCGCGTGCCGTCATCCAAGGAATTGTCGAAGCACGTGACACCGAAGATCGTCTGCGCAAGGAATTGGTCGCCTTAGGTGTGCAGGTAACACCGCAGTCTGGCACGAGTGCGCCAATCGCCTCACCCGAGATACCGGTACCACCACCCGTACCCACGATTGTCCCGCCCACTGCCATGCCGACGAATGATGCGGTGCGTGTGCGTGATGCGAATGCCCCGGTCGAAATCCCGCAGAACGTGCTCCCCGAAGCGCCACGTGATGCGTTGATTGCTGCGGCACCGTCTAGTCCAGTCAGTCTGGGCGGCCCGGTTGGCCCGGTCATGAATCCTGCGGCACCGCCGGCACGTCTCCAGCTTGAGTCTGGGACGACACTCCAGTTACCGGCAGGGCGTCGTGAAATCATCATTGGCCGTAGCGATCCGATTAGTGCAGTGCATCCGGAGATTGATTTGACGCCATATGGTGCCGAAAGTGGCGGCGTAAGTCGTCGTCATGTACGCCTGACCGTGATTGATGGTCAGTGGATGATTACCGACCTGCAATCCACCAATTATACCCGCGTGAACGGTGTACGCATCGATCCGGGCGTGCCCACACAACTTCCGGACGGCGCTCAAGTGGTACTTGGTCGGATTGGCTTCATCTTCCGAAGTGCATAGTCACGTCGTTCAATTCGTGCGATAATACCAAGTGGGGCATGGCCCCACTTGGTTTTTTGTAGACAAAGAGGCGCATCGTGGAGAACTCCGTCGATTTGCTCGCTGGCCTCAACAATTCTCAAAAACGTGCCGTAACCACCGTTGATGGTCCTGTCTTGGCATTGGCAGGTCCTGGCTCGGGGAAGACGCGTGTGCTGACGCATCGAATTGCCTATTTAATTTACGAAAAACGCGTGTCGCCGAGTGCCATTCTCTCAGTCACCTTTACCAATAAAGCTGCGCGTGAGATGCGTGAACGGATGGCCAACCTTATCGGTGAACGTGTTGCTGAACAAGTCACCATTGGCACCTTCCATAGTTTGGCGGCGCGCTGGCTCCGCCGTGAGGCGCGCAGTGTTCAATTGGCCGACGGTTGGGTCATTTATGATGATGACGATCAACAACGGTTGATGAAGCGCCTCATCAAAGAACGCAATCTCCCCGAAAAGACTTTCACTGCGCGTGCCGTGCTGAGTGCGATTTCAAGTGCCAAAAGCGAACTGCTCGATGTTGCCACCTATGCCAAGGCGAGTAGGAGTCCTGAGTCGCGCATTTATGCGGAATTGTATGCACAGTATCAACAGGCGTTGCGGATAGCGGGTGCCTTGGATTTCGACGATTTGTTGTTGTATGGACTTGATTTAGTGCGACAAGATCGTTATCAACAACGATTTCGATATGTGTTAGTTGATGAGTATCAAGACACGAACAAAGCACAGTACGAGATTGTGCGTGCGCTGTCGCGTGGGTTTGGCAATATCTTTGTTGTGGGCGATGACGATCAATCGATTTATGGGTGGCGTGGTGCCGATATTCGCAATATTCGGCAGTTTGAAGTTGACTTTCCTGGGGCACAGGTCATCGTGCTGCCCGAAAACTATCGAAGTACGCAGGCGATTTTGGATGTTGCACAAGTGTTAATTGATGCATCACCGAAGCGAGCCCATCGCAAAATCCTTAAGGCACAGATACCTGGTGGTGAACCGGTGTTGTGGCGCGATTGTAGCGATCAAAATGACGAATCACAGCGCGTGTGTGATGCCATCGACCGCCTCGTCAAGAGTGGGGTGGCTCGTTATGCCGATTGCGCAGTCATGTACCGCACAAACGCACAAAGCCGAGCCTTTGAAGAGGCGTTGGGACGCCGGCGGATTCCGTATATTTTGGTCGGTGGTATGCGCTTCTACGAACGCCGTGAAGTCAAAGATTTGCTAGCGTGGATGCGTCTCATGGCGAATCCAGATGATGATGTGTCACTCGAACGCGCCCTTGATTTTCCCAATAGTGGTATAGGTCAATCGTCGTTGACACACCTGCAACAATGGGCGCGATCACAGGCGCAGTCGGTGTTTGGTGCGATGGTGGCGGTGGCCACCGATAGCCAGGCAATCCCGGCCCTCAAAGGAGCAGCCCGACAACGCGTCATTGCATTTGGGGCGAAGGTGCATCATTTGCGTGGACAGGTGCGCACATTGCCACTCAATCAGGCGTTTGATGCGGTGTTGAGTGAGACGAAGTTTACTCAGGCAATTGCCGAGATGTACGACGATAGCGACGCAGATGCACGCATCGAAAATGTGAATGAATTGCGGCAGGTCAGTGGCGAGTATCTTGTGTTGCCAGTCGAAGAGCAGCTATTTCGCTTTCTCGAAGAAGTGGCGTTGGTCGCCGATGTGGACACATTAGCCACAGGAGAACCGGTCGAACGCGACAATCGCGTCGTCTGTATTACCATGCATCAGGCCAAGGGTCTCGAATACGACAATGTGTTCATCGTTGGGCTCGAAGATGAGTTGATTCCCCACAGTCGTACACACCTTTTTCCCGAACAAATAGATGAAGAACGACGGATTTTGTATGTGGGTATCACGCGTGCGCGCAAACGGTTGATGTTGTCACGTGCGCAACGGCGTATGACGTACGGGCGGTACGAACCAACGCTGACGTCACGATTTTTGAAGGACATCCCGAAAGGCATGTTGCAGGTAACTACGGGGTTGGGTAGCGTGGCGCCGACAATGACCCGTGCCCAACAGCCGTCGTCGCAGTCGCCACAGTACCGTACATGGAACGATACTCCTCCGGTACATACGCCGTCCGTTTCTGCAGCGCCGAGTGTGGAATTTGCTGTTGGTGACCGGGTACGTCATCAACGCTTTGGTGAGGGAATCATCATGGCCGCCAAAGTGGTTGACGATGATGTAGAGGTGTTGGTGAACTTTGCTGACAAAGTCGTTGGTGAAAAGCGCCTGATTGCGAGTTTTGCTCGACTTGAAAAGATTCTCTAACAATGAATGATGAAACGGATAGTGCGCAAATGACACAGATAATTCGTCCCGAAGTCATGAGCCCGGCTGGCTATTGGCCACAACTTGAGGCGGCCATTGAAGCTGGTGCCGACGCCGTCTACTTTGGGCTGACGCACTTCACGGCACGGGCCAAGGTGGGATTTACCCTCGAAGAGCTCCCCGATGTGATGAAAACGTTGCACCGACGTGGTGTGCGTGGCTACCTGACCTTTAACACCCTGATATTTGGTCACGAGCTCGCTGAAGCGAGTCGTGCGATTGCAGCGATTGCTGCTGCAGGTACGGATGCGGTAATCGTGCAAGATATTGGCATGGCACAACTCGCGCATCAAATCGCTCCAGAACTCGAAGTGCACGGCAGTACGCAGATGAGTATTACGAATGCGGCGGGAGTCGAATTTGCCCGGCGTCTCGGCATCAATCGAGTCGTACTTGCGCGCGAATTATCGCTCGAAGAAATCCGTGCCATAAAGCGTATGACCGATCTCGAGCTTGAGATTTTTGTGCATGGTGCACTGTGCGTGTCGTACTCCGGCCAATGCTTTTCGTCGGAGGCGTGGGGTGGGCGCAGCGCAAATCGTGGTCAGTGTGCACAGGCGTGTCGCTTGCCGTATGATCTGCTGGTGGACGGTGCGCAGCGCCCACTCGGTGATGCCCGTTATCTCTTGTCTCCAGGTGACTTGATGGCACTCGATTTGGTCCCCGAAATCGTGAATATCGGTATTGCATCGCTCAAAATTGAAGGACGCTACAAAGATGCCGATTATGTGGCGATGACTACGCGGGCCTATCGACAGGCGGTTGATGCGGCTCTCAAAGGGCAGGTACACACTGCAACCTCCGAAGAACGTATCGCGCTCGAGCAAGTCTATTCACGTGGGCTGGCACCGTCATTTATCAGTGGCACCAACCATCAGACGGTGGTTAATGGTCGGGCACCACGTCATCGCGGTGTTGAGGTGGGGCGTGTGGTGGCCATTCAAGGTGATGCAATTGTGATTACGCCAAATCATGTGCCACTCAAAGCGGGTGATGGCCTGGTGTTTGATGCGGCTGATTGGCGCAGTCCCGAGGAGCCTGAAGAAGGCGGACGGATCTTTGCCATGCACACGGATGCGCCACAGCGTCAACGGCTGTTGTTTGGTCGAGGTGCCATCAATACAAAGCGCATTCGTGTCGGCGACATTGTATGGCGGACCCATGACCCTGACCTTGCGAAGCTGGTCAAGCCGTATCTCGATGCCAATCAACCGGTAGCCCGCCAACCGGTGCGGGTACTGATTGAGACGGTATCAGATACACCGGTGCGTATCACCTGGCAACTTGTCCATCGCCCGCAGGTGACGGTGACCCAGCAGGTGACTGCACTCCAAGAAGATGCACGACCACTAACCCGTGAAATCATTGTTCAACAGTTCGGTCGGCTCGGTGGTACGGCATATGCGCTCGACGATGTGCAATTTCATGGTGATGTGCCATTCTGCCTGCCACTGTCGACGTTGAATCAGCTCCGTCGTGAAGCTGTTGCCCAGCTTGAGGCGCTACAAGGTGCTGCCCCAGAACGCACTGTGCATGATGCACAGCAACAGTTGCAACAGGCACAACGCCGTATTGTGGCAACCGGTGTGCGCGATGATGTACCACGCATCCACGTACTAGTACGGCAACAGTGGCAACTTGCGGCGGCGATTGCTGCACAGCCGGCGAGTATCACACTCGACTATCTCGAGTTATACGGGCTCAAAGATGCGGTTGCACAGGTGCGTGCGGCGGGGATTGCCGTACATGTGGCCAGCCCACGCGTCATCAAACCAGGTGAAGAGCGCGTCGTCACCTTCTTGCGTAAACTTGAGTGCCCGATTTTGGTACGTGGAGCGGGTCTGCTACAAGAGCTCCATGTGCACGGTGTGACGGAGATGATCGGCGACTTTAGTTTGAATGCGGCCAATCCACTCTCTGCACAGTTGCTCCGTGATGCAGGCATCTCACGTTTGGCGCCAACGCATGATTGTAATGCGGTCCAAATCGCCGAAATGGTCCGTCATTTGGGCAGTGAAGCAATCGAAGTCATTGTGTATCACCATTTGCCGGTGTTTCATACTGAGCACTGCGTGTTTTGTCGATTTTTGTCGAATGGAACCAGCTATAAGGATTGTGGTCGACCCTGTGAACAACACCAAGTCGCTCTCCGCGATCGGAATGGACGTGTCCACCCGGTTATTGCAGATGTTGGGTGCCGAAATACGGTGTTTGGTGGCGAGGCCCAAGAGGGGAGCAAGCACATGGCAAGCTGGTTGACTGCAGGGGTGCGTCACATCCGTCTTGAGTTTGTTCAAGAACAGGCTGCGGAGATTGCACAGGTAGTTCACCTCTTCCGCCAAGGTCTCAGCGGAACGATGAATTGGAGCGATGTGGGACGTCAGTTACGCCATATCGCCCCAAGTGGAACGA
>Ga0194130_10002612_pt1 | contig 25768 bp, 37 predicted proteins | sample TA2KigsurfametaG_FD_160084 | JGI IMG/M metagenome (GOLD analysis project Ga0194130, IMG submission 160084) | Freshwater microbial communities from Lake Tanganyika, Tanzania - TA2015050 Kigoma 12 surface | ecosystem: Environmental > Aquatic > Freshwater > Lake | place: Tanzania: Lake Tanganyika... | reverse complement strand
TGTTCAGGTATACCTTCTTCATTACAGAAAGCAGATATAGGTGACCGCCACCATACACCACCATCTTCCATTATAAAATTAAATAAAGGTACTTGTTTAGGTATACTTGTTACACCAAATACAACGCACCAAAAATATTTATCATGGCTATCTTGCTGATTTCTTAAATAGTTACCTCTAACATAACATTCAATAAGAGGTATATTTGCATTTAGATACATTCAATTTTTTACATTTACAATTATTTAGTAGAGTGCAAATACCTATTTTTAATTTAAAGATACAATCTTTAAACGTCATTTTTTAAATTTATCCATAATATTTAAACCAAAGCTACCACAATACACAACTAGTACAGCATATAATAATTCAGATGGTGCTGATTTAATTATCTCAAAACCTTTAATCATATAAGGTTGTAATGCAGGTATAAAACATACTGCTATACCTACAGTAGTAAAGATAGTAAGCCATTCGTCTTTCCAACTTTTTTCTGATGCTTCTACTTGTGCAACTTGTATTGCTTTAGCGGCTTCTATTTCTGCTACTCGTTCAATCTTTTTTAATTCAAGATAATGTTTTACTTCTCCAATAGTCTTATCAACTACTAAAGATGTAATAGGATTTTTAATTAAGCCAATTAAGAAATTAAACATATTAACAGTTCCACATTCTAAGTGCTTTATTTATTCTTGAGTTAGGATCTCTTGCAGTCTTAGCAGAAGTTAATTTTCTTTTCATACCCATCATTCTAGCACAAAAAGATTTTCTTCTTTTGGCTGCTTTAGATCCTGGTTTTAGTTTTGAGGGTGGAGTAGTAACTGCCATAGACAATTTAGATCCTGGATTTTGTCTACGATAGGATGCAATACCAGCACGATTTAATCCACCTCTAGGATTCTTACCTTCTCGTCTTTGCCATGCAGGTGTTTTAGCCATTTATTCTCCTAAATTGTTTTACTTTATCTGCAATCCTTTTAGGTTGTTTTACAAATTGTTTACCTTTACGATTGCCAATTGCCTTTGCTCTATTAGTTGCAGCTTTTTCAGATGAACTTAAAGATTTCCAAGCTGCGTCTGGAAGGTATCTTAACTTACCTTTGCTTGGTTTTCCACTTGATGTTCTCCATTTTTGTTTAGACCAAGATACAAGTGATTGCTGTCTTTTTGAAAGAGACATTATAGATTCCTCTCTCTTCTAATACTTTCTTTACCTTTTCTAAAGATAGCTGCTATTTGTGTTTTACCCATAACTTTTGCTCGTTGTTCACCAACAGTTAATATCTGTATTTTTCTAGCATAGGGTTTATTTATTCTTCTTACTTTAGCTACTGTTCTTTTAGCATCCATAGGTGTTGCAAATTTAATACCTACAGTATCTTTAGGATTTTCGTCTGTGTACAATCTACGACCAGATCCTTTAGGTTTTTTGCCTGTTCCTACTTTAGGATCTCTTTTTGAGAAAGGCATTATCTATAACCTCCACCAGCAGATTTATAAGCTTTAGCTAACATTTGTGCTTTACGTGCTGACCATTGTCCAGCCCTTCCACCTTTAGTTCCAGATTTTATTCTTTGAAATAATCTCTTACGTAGAGTGGGTTTAGTATAATTGCCACTTGCATTAACGGTGCTTTTTCTTTGCATATAGTTTTCTCCATGTATAGTTTTCTAGTTTACTTGCATATTTATTTATGACGAATAAAATAAACTTAATTATTTTTTCCATGCTAAAACCATTCCCTCAATGATTGTTTCGTCATTATAAGGTTGTACACCATTTTCCATTTTAATGATAGCTTTAATTACTGGTAGGTAATCCTCAATGGTTTCATCAAGTTCTTTGAGAATACCAAAATTAGTTTCCTGAGATACAAAGTTTTTATATGCTTCAGTATCGTTTTCTTCAATAGGTGCATATCTAGTGATAATAGACATAATGTTTTTAAGACCATATTTATGTCTATAGGTTAGTAGTATTTTAGTTAATGCTCTAATACCCCATTTAGATGATTTAAATTGGAAGAATGTTTTATCGGTTTGTTCATCAGATAAACCTTCCCATTGAATATCATTTTTTTTGATATTGCCAGGATTGTTATTTCTTATTCCTCTAGGAATATAATTGTCTGCACCATTTACCATCTTTATTTAGCACCATAGGAATTAACTTGGGAGTTGAATCAACTATCATTCCACAACCCATAATAAATTTAGTTTTAAAGTTTTTAGAATATGTAAATGCCATATGGGTTTGTTGTATTAAACAACCAACCTGCATAGCAAAATATAATGCATCTGGATTTGCCCAATAAGAAATAGAAAACTTAGAGTGAAAATGTCCTTGTACACAACTCATAGCATTTATCTGTGATACTTTTACAACGTCAGCAGATATACCATGAGTAAAGAAACATCTTTGTTTATTAGGTAATGTTAATGTTAAGTTATCTACCCAGTTCCATTTTTTAACATTTAAAAAATCATTATAGTCTTTAAGGTATCCTTTAGGTATACCAGACTTTAATGCTCTACGATAAACTAAACTAGAGTGGTTAGAATCTAGTAAAGTCATCTCAGGAAAAATAGATTCTAATTCTTTAATACAATCTCTAGCTTTAGCTAATTCATGTCCAGCAGAAAATAAGTCTGGATTATGTTCATGAAAGCTAAGTGCATGACTATCAATCTCATCTCCAATGTTTATTATTGTATCTGGTTTAAATTCTTTTTTTATTTCTTTTAAGAAATCAAATGAGTCCGGTCTATGATAAGGAATATGTAAATCAGATATAACTAATATTCTTTTATTCATTAATTGTGTATACAGTAAGTTGTATTATAAATCTACATTTGGATCATTTAAACAATACATAACAAGTTCTAGTATTTCTAAATTAGATTTTTCCATACCTTTGTTTATTTTTTTAGCTAGTTCTTTAGATTTAATAATACACTCTTCTCTAGTGTTATAAAGCTTTACAGGATTCTCGTAAAAATTCATACAACTATAACCTTCTATACTGGTTGGATTAATAAAACAAAGATAACCTATTAATATGTAAGATTTCATTAAAATAATGTTTCATATGGAGATCTTACTAATCCTGCTAATTTGTATTGAGTGCTTCTTGGACCTTTATATCTTGGATGTCCTGTTTGTCCTAAAACAAAATCTACAGCTACATTAACAGCTAAATCTGCAGATAAACCATTTTTCTGTAGTTCTTCAGAAATTTGTCTAGCAGATGTTTGTACCCATATAGGTAAAAACTTAGAGCCAATTTGACCACCTATTTTATAAAACTTTTCAATAGCATTGTCATCTAATGTAGTAATATTAGGAGACCACTTGGTAGTTAAGTATTGTTTGTTTGTAAGCACTTCAATAATTCCTTTTGGTAAAGATCCTATTTTTTTTATTGCTGTATCCTGTGGGCTAGTTACCCATTGGAACGGTTCCATAAATTGTTTGCTTAATGTTAATACAGTTCCATCACCAAGATCAATCCTTGTTGGATCTTTATTTTCTAAAGTAGAGTGTCCTGTAAACATATAGTTTAAAGCTGTACCTAAGGTTGCAAATATTAATGCACCTCTAGCAAAGTAATATTGATATAGTCTTATTAAGTCTGGATCTTTGGTAATGCCAGGTAATGCTTTAGCCATAATTCTAATATTAGATATTGTCCAATCAGGAGCAAATAATAGTAATTGTAAATATCCTCTAGATGATGGTTTATATAAAGTAGTAGCTAAATTCCTAAAAAATTTATTATCTATTTCTCTAGTTATTCCTTCCCAGTTTAATCCACCAAAAGCATCATTAGAAAATGTAGCAGCGTTTTTAGCTTTAGCATAAATAACTGCTTGAGTATCACCAGGTTTAACTAGTTTATCTAATTGTTTTAAAAAAACATAAAGTTTTGCTTGGGTAAATAATTTATCCCAAGTTATAGTATCAAACCATTTAAATACCTTTTCTATGTTATCTGCATTTTTTATACCTAAATGATTTTTAAGCATATCTTGTGTTCTTCTAATACCTACATAAAATTTATCAAAACCTACATCTTCTGGTATTGCAATCTCTAATCTTGATGCTCTTGCTAAAGATACAACATCTTTTAATCCAAGTTGTTCTGCAGCTTGTTTGGCATATACAAAATTTTTAACCATCATATTAGGATTGTTAATCATTTGTAATATTTGGTTTTTGCTAGGTAAAACTATTTCTTTTAAGACTTTTGCTGGTAATCCAGCTTGAATCATTGATTCGATTAATGCTCCACCATGAAAGAAAGAAAAGCCAACAGCTAGACGTTTCATCATAAGGTTAGTAAAAAATGTAGCACCAATAAATTGATTTTCATTAGCAACTTCAAATCTCATATTTAAAGCATTTTTAATATCCTGATGAACGTAATATGTTTTATTATTATTTAAGAGTGGATGTCTAAATTCTTTATATACACCTAGTTTAGAAAAAAACTCAGGAATACTACCTAAGTTATCATACATTACTGAATATGAAATTGTTGTACCAGTTAATGTAGTACCAACACTAAATCTTTTAGTTGTTAAATATTTTACTAAATTTCTATTAGCTAATGCTTTTACTGCTGCTTGTGCATATGCTTCCATAATCCTAATAGGATCATCCATATCTGGTACTAATCTAGCACCTGCAGCTAAAGCTTCATTAATATCATTATATTTTCTTTTAAAGAAAAACCTTGATGTTTTAGTTCCTGATCCAAATATCTTTTTAGAAAAATCTAATGTTGTACCAGTAACAGGATTTTCAAATATTAAAGAAGTATAGTTATTTCTAAAATTAATATTAAAATCTAAATCATCCTGTAATTGTGTTAGTGTATCAAAAAAAGTATTATAGTATTGTTGGTTAATTTTTTTAAATTCAAGTTCTTGTTTAGTTAATTGACTATCTTGAATTATTTTTCCTTTAGGATCTGGAAAAAAATTTTCATTAACTTTAGTGCCTTGTATATTGTGAAATACTTTTCTTCTAGCTGTTCTATCAGGTAGTAAATTTTTTTGTGCAGTTCTAAGTTCACCAACATTACTTAATATTTTTTGTGATTGGATTAATGATGCATCTGTAAAGTTATCATAGTCTAATGTAAGTCTTGATACTTTTTCATCAAGTTTAAGTGCTTTCTTTAAACCTTTAAGTATTCCATATACTGCAACACCAGCACCAAAACCTATTATGGATTCTTTTACTTTCTCATCTTCTTCAGTTAAAAATTGTGCAGTAGCACCGATAGTACCAAATGTACCTGCTTTTACTAAAGAAGATTTTATTGAATCATTAGCATTGTCTAATAGTTCTCTAGTTGATCCAGTTATTGTAGCTTTAATTGCTTCTATTTTAGATGGAGTATAATCTTCAATATTTAATTTAAGATCATCAAATACATCATTAATTAATCTAGGATTTTCATTTACTATTTCTAAAGCTTCACTAGGATCTTTGTATTTTCTCAAAGATTTATTAATACTTTCATTAACTTTTATTTGATTGATATAAGTATTTCTAGATGTAAGTGCTGATATACTTCCTATAACTGTAGATATTAATAGTCCTGCAGTAGCACCAAAAGTAGTTTCTGCAGTAGTTCTATTAGCATCAATTTCACCTTTTTCACCAAGTTGTAATCCTGTGCTAAATGCAAATGGTAATAATACAGATGTCATAGCACCAGCTTTAATATCTCTATAAGCACCTTTTCTTATGGCTGTTTTTTGTACTTCAGATAATACTTTAAATTTATTTTGATATTTTAATCTAGTAGCATTGACTATACCTCTACCAACACCAGCAAACGCTGTAGTAGGTAATAATAATAAATATGGATCTGCAACTAACATATTAACTAGTTCTGCACCAAATACAGATGGATAGTTTTTAGCTAATTTAACTATTTCTTTTGCATCAAAAGTTTGATTGCCTTCTTCTAATAGATAACCAAATTTATTATAAATCCTTGTAGCTTCTTTATACGCACCACTATTTTGTAGTTCAGGATATTTTTCTAAAAAACGTAAAGCTTTTTCAGCTTGTCTTTTTTTAGTATTACCAGTTATCCATTGGTAAAGAGAGGCAGGTAATGAATCTTCGAGTATAAGTTCAATTGGATTTCTAAGTGTTGAAAAAAAACCTGGTGGACTTTGTTCTTTATTTTGTAAAGGATTATTAAGTCCATCATTTAAATCGTTTATTGGATCTCTAAATTTAGGATCATATACATATGGCTGGTTTGCCATTATTATAAACCACTAGGTTTTTTATTTTTTTTTCTATATCCTGCAGTTCCCATTTTATAATTTCTTATTTTTGTAGCTTCTTCTACATCTTTTGAAATATCAAGACTTTTTCTAATTCTTCCAGTATCATCTCTCATTCCAGCATCAACAGATTTTAGAAAACGTTTAAACATGGCTTTTTTTTGTTTAGGTTTTGCAATACCAAATGGAGCAGTATCTGGTGGTAAATTTATATATTTTTTTGTTTCAATAAATCTATCTGGACCTGCAACATATTGTTTTGTTTTTTTATCAAATGTAGCAGCAAAACTACCTTTTCTTTTTTTAACCATTAAACCTTGTTCTTGTTTAAGAGGGTATTGATCAAATCTATAAGAAGTTTCTATTCCACCTTTTGGTGTAGATCTTGTAGGAACGCTAGATGTAGTTGCGGTATCAAATGTAAAAGATCTAGCATCTGTTCCCATTTTTGATCTTAATATATCTGCTTCATCTGCAATAGAACCTTTTTGTGTTTTTTCAAAACCATATTTTTTGTCTAAAGCTTCTTTAAATTTTCTTTTCTTTAATGCTGCTAAACTTATTCTTTGGCTTTGTAATTTATCTATTCTAGTTTTTATTTTTTTTCCAAATTCTGTTCTTTTTAAACCAAATTTTGGAGTGTTACTTTTTTCAAAAAATCTAGGTATGTCATATACTTGTACTTGCTTAGAACCTAATTTTCTTTTAGCTACTCTTAAACTTTGAGCTGCTGCTTTTCTAATTTTACTAACTTTTCTTAATTCTCTTCTTTCAATATAATCAGATACTTTATTTATTCTTTCTTTTTGTAATGATAAAACAGGTGGTCTTTCACGTATATTAGTTGGAATATCACCAAATGCAGATTCAACTACTTTATAATCAGTTTTTCTTAAAATAGTATCAAATGGTGATATAGTTTTAGGAGTGGGTTGTGGTGGTAGTTTAGTAAATTGGTATCTTGGTGATCTACCTTTGATTATAAACTTTTTTATAGGCATTAGAAATAATCAGGAAATCTTGCCTTTAAGATTTTTACTGCTCTTGCTCTAGATATGCCTTTTAATTGTGGGTTAGATTCTAAAAGCATATTAACTACTTTTAAATCATCATTGTTAATTATATTTCCATCTAATTCAGGAACAAATAGTTCCGGTCCTTTTTCTCCAACTATATAAGACTTGTCTGCAGCTACTGGTCCACCAGATGCTTTACCTTTTATTCCTGGAGATGTTGTTTTAACAGTTCCTGGAAAAATAAAACCAGCTTCTGTTACTGAAATTTTTCCACTTTTTACTAAATTATCTACAGCTTCTCTATAGTCTGATGATTTTCTTCTTCTTGATTGACCAGGTAATGTTTTAGATTCAGCAACTTTTTCTGTTTCTTCATATATTAAAGCTAATGCTTCATTATATCTTGCTTCAGCTTTAACTTTATCACCTTTAAACATAGCTTTAAGTTTATCAACTACATCAGGTGGTTCTAATCCATAATTTCTTAATTCTGTTTCAACTTCTCTTCTTTGATCCATGTTTATAGGTGCTAATTGTTTTGTTCTAGATTTTATTTTATCTTTATAAGCTGAAGATACAGCACCACTTTTTAAAATAATATCTTGAATATCAGTGCCTAATTGTTTGCCAAGCATTGAAGTTTGAATAATTCCAAGACCTATTTGAAATGTTGGACTAGCCATTAGTCCTTCAAACCCACCATTTTTTGCCCAGTTTTTTTGTATGTCTGATATTGTTAAACCAAAAATTTTAAAAGCTTGTTTGTTTGAAATACCTAAAACATTTTCTTTTTCTTTAGTTGTTGATGTTTCATATCCCAATCTTTTTTGTTCTTCACCAAATTCTTTTTTCTTTTTAGTATAAAATTCTTTTTTACCTTCGGCTGATAGAAAATCTTTAAGTTCTTTTTGTTTACTAGAAATTCTTTCTTCAAGATTAGGTAATAGTGTTTTAGATTCAGGATCTTGAAGTAGTACATTTTCTTGATCTTCAAGATCTTTTATAGATTTTTGTTTTTTTTCTATTTCTTTTTTATAGGCATTATCAATTCCCTCTTTACCATATAAACTTTCTATAGCTTTTTTTTGCCCAGATACATAACTTTCATTTATATTTGAACTTGGTTTATATGGTTGAGAAACCGGAGAAACTTGATTGCCTATAACATTATTAATAGGCATTTGAATATTTGTTGAATTTGATAGAACAGACAAATCATCTGTTGGTCTATTTAAAGACTGTAATAAACCAGTTTTTAATCCTGTAGCTTTGCTTACTAAATTTTCGTAAAATTCGTCTAAAAGAGCCATTATGCTATTATACCTTGTTGTCTTAAATAAGGATCAAATAATCCTTTAACTGGATCATATGGTTGTCCTATTTTTCTTTCCTTCATGAAATTATAAAATGGATTACCTTCTAAAGCAATCTGCCCATGAGTAGAACTGGGTGTTTCTATAATAGTTGCTACTTTCTTTTTTGCTATAGCATAGTCATTTAATAAGGTAGACATATTGTTTTCTGCACCATCATAATAAGATTTTAATACAGACCTAGTATTATATTCAGATGCTGGTGATTTACTAAATGTGCCTTTTGCTACTTCTGCCAATATACCACTCATAGAATTAATTACATTAGAAGCTTGATCAGCATATTGCTGTTGTTGTGCTGGTTGTTGTTTTCCTTGTTCTGAAAAATAATTTAATGCTGATCTTGTTGCAAATTCTACAGCTTTACCTATTGGTTTAGGAATTTCATAACCAAAATCTTTCATAGGATCATTAGGATCTATGTCACTAGATACAGTTCCTTCAGGTGCAAAAGTTTTATATTCAATTGATTGACTAATTTTATCTAGATCAAAACCAAACTCTCCTGAACTAGGATCATAAAAAGCACCAGGATTAAATCCTAATTTTTCATCTATTTTAGTTGATGCAATAAAAGTTGCTGGTAAATTACCACCTGTAGTAATGTATGTTAATACTGCATCTTTAATATCAACATTTTTTGCAACATCACCAACTACATCCCCAACACTACCAACAACATCTCCTACAGTATCAGTTACTCCACCTACAACATCACCAACTGTATCAAATATATCTCCAATAAATCCACCACCACCAGACATTATAAGAAATAAGAATATGGATTAAATGATCTTGCTCCACCTCCGTATCCACCTCCAGTTAAAATATCCATAGTGCTTCTACCCATTGGTCCAAGTATTCCGCCTTGTGATAAAATAGATCCACCTGCTAATAGTCCACCAATAGTAAGTCCTAATCTATTAGGTGCTGGTGGTAGTGTAGTTGTTGCACTTCCACCTCTTGCAATAGAATTTATTATATTTGCATAATTAGTTAAGTTAGTCATTGGTGCTGCTAATCTTTGCTGTTCGTATCCTTCTAATGTTTGTCCAACACCTGTGAGTGTAGGTAATTGTTGTGCTGTATTTAATTGTCTTTGTCTTTCATTTTCATAAGCTTGAAAAGCAAAAGGTAATGCTGCTTGTGCAGTTTTACTCATGGCTTCTGATTGAGCCATCATTGATGTAGGAGTTCTACCTGCACCACTAAATTGTGTTGCTACATTAGTATAAGCGTCTTTTGCTGCTTGTTGAATTAAAGATGATAAGAATGGATTTTGAAATTTACCTGCTACTGTATCTGCAACTTGGGAATATCCTGCTCTAGATAAAGCTTCTTGTTGTGCAATACCTTCAAGTGTTAAAGCTGTAGGTGGAACATAACCACTACCTTGTCCATATATTTTACCAGCTTCACTTATAATTTGATTTAATGCAGGTTGTGATGGTGCATATGGTTCGTTTAAAACTACTGTAGATGCACTTCCACTAGTACCTGATGATGACATTACTTCTCCTTTAAATATTTATCTAAGACTACATGGGATTTGTAGTAATTATATTGATGTAATACTTTTTCCCATCCAGGTCTTGCAATAAGTTCCATTTTATCACAACCATTACTTTTAGCAAATTCTTCTATTATTTTAATATGGTGTTGCCACTTTTGTCTATCTTTGCCTACCATAATACGAATATTACAAACTTTAATTAATGGTCTATGAATAAGTTCTGTAATAACAACTCCGTGATATTTTTCTTTAATATCAACGTCTTTATCCCATAATATCCATAATTGTGCTATGCCTTGATTTAACCAATTCTTAAAATGATTTGTATTAGCATAGTTACCAGATCTTTCTAATGCAGATTTAACATCACTTTCTACATGATGCCAAGCTCCATTTACATCTTCAGTAGGTATATTAACTAGTTCTACCATTAGAAGTCTATCTGTAATATTCCAAGTATTCCTGTAACAGTATTTGCAGATGCTGCTTTAATTTTAAGTATATCTCCTGCTTCTAATATAATAGTTCCTTTTGCAAAATTTTCTGTTGATCTGGCAGACATTGTTGAATGGGAAATTTCTACTTCACTAGTAGCTGAGACATCTTCAATAAAAACTTCAACATTAACTGAACCTGTTTCGTTAGTTAATTGAATAGTTTTAATTAAAGCTGTTGTATTGGATGGGCAAGTATAAACAGTAGTTTTACTGGTACTTGTAAGATCAATTACTTTATTTTTATAGGTATTAGCCATGATACTAATTATTACTTAATATCATGGAAATACTAAGTAATTATTTGTTTATATTCTTTTGAATATCTAAATACCAATCTTTATAAAATTTAGCAACATCACCCCAGAATTTTGATACTTGCTCTTTGTATTCATCATAAGATGGTACTTTAAAAAAATTAATCATATTTTACTCCGTATGTTAGATTGTGTATATATTGCGTTGCAACATAATTTCAAGCTACTTTATAAAGTAACCATAAATTGTCGCTACAATAGTTGCTAAAAATATTAACAACCAAACAGCACCTTTACCTTTGTTAATATCTTCTTTTAAGATAGTAATTTCTTGTGATATTGTTTGTTGTTGCTTTTTAAGCTCTCTTATTTCTTTGCAAATAAATTCTAATTTAATGTCTACCGCAGATTTCATTTAAAGAACATACCTTTAATGGATTCAACAAAGTCATTAATATATGACTCAAACCTCCATCCTAGATATGTTCCTATAATCAATCCTAATAATAAATATATCATAAAATATTATTACAAAGAAAACTGGGAAAGTCAAACCCCTGAAAGACCAAGTTCTTCAAACTAATGGTAGTGGAGTATTAAGTTTTGGAACTATATCTGGTTCAGTTTTTGGCACAGCTTTAGTTCATATAATAGATGAAAAAGCTACACAAGTACAAGGTGGTTCATTATCATCTGGTACAGATAATGTAAGAACTTTAAATACTGTAAAAACAAATGAAGTAACTGGTGCTTCTTTAGCTTCAAATCAAATAACTTTACCTACTGGAACTTATTTTTTAATGGCACAAGCATTAAACTATTCAACAGCATCAGCTAGATTAACTTGGAGAAATACAACAGATAGTTCTGATACTATTATTGGAATGATGGCTTATAATAATACTGGTAGTAGTGCATCTACTTATAATTTTATCTCAGGAAGATTTACAATAGCCGCACAGAAAGTTTTTGAATTACAACATAGAGTTCAAACTACTGATGCTAATGGTGCTGGTTATAGAGATGATGGTTTAGATAGTAAAGTTTGTATTTATTGTGATGTTAAAATATGGAAAATCTAGGAGATAAAATATGAAATACGCATTAATTAAAAATAATAAAGTAGAAGTAATATCCTATCCTTATGTAGAAGGTTGGGAACAAGTATCAGATAATGTATTTGCTGATATGGTTAGAAAACCTGATGGTACATTTGACTATACAGATGAGTTTAAAGCAATACATCAACCTAAACCTACATATTCAGATAAAAGAGTTAAGGAATATGGTTCTGCAATAGACCAGATAGAGTTTATAACTGAAAATGGATTAGATGCTTGGCAGAATAAAGTTGCCGAAATAAAAGCTAAATATCCTAAAGAATAGACTTTACTTCTTCCTCAGTAAGACCGAGTGCTTTTAACTTTGCTAATGCACTAGCTTTAGCATTTATTTTAGCTTGTTCTTTAGCTTCAATTTCTGCAAGGCACTCAGGTATTAAATCTAATATCTGTTGCTTAGGAATTGGCGGTGTGCCATTTAACCAAGTGATTTGATTAATGTCGTCTGCATTAATTGTAAATTCTGCATTTGGATTTATTTTTTTAATTGCTTTCTCTATCATGCTGAAATCTCCATTACTATTATTGATGAAGCACCTCTGCTTCTGTATTGGTTATCGCTACCTTCTGCTACTCTATTAATATATGATGCAGTAGTATAAGCAGACCTTAATTGAACTTTATATGTAGTTGCTGAAACTGTTGCTGGTGTATCTAAAAAGATAAATGCAGAATCTAACATTCCATAATAAGCATTTCCTGTTGTGATAGTAGAATAATTACCACTTGTAACTCTTATTCTACTTCCAGCGGCATCTCCAACATAAATATCTGTTGAGTTTCTAACTAATTTTATCATTGGATATGTACTATCATCTCCACTAACAGCACATTTACCCATAACTAAAATTTTATTTGAAGCAGATGCAGGAGTTATTGAAACAGACAATCCTGTTACATCACTCCAAGTATCAACAGATGATTGTGTAAAAGTATCAGTTTTATAGGCTTGAAGAACTTGTAAAACTTTACCACCACTTGGTGTAGCAAAACTTAATACTCCACTACCATTAGTTTGAAGAACTTGGTTAGCACTACCATCTGCATTAGGGAACGAAATACCATCTAAAACAATTTTTCCAGAACCCTTAGGTGTAATCTTTAAATCTATATTTGTATCACTACCAGTTGATTGTATTTCTGGTGCAGAACCAGTAGCAGAATTAATTACTGTAAATTCATTAACTGCTGATGCTGTAGTTGTAAATTTAATTTGTTCATTACCATTTGCGTCTGCAATAAACCCACCACTTGCAATCTTAGGTGCTGTTAGTGTTTTGTTGGTAATCGTTTGTATTCCTGAGTCAGACACTAATACTGCATCTGTATTACCAATAGTATTACCACCTGGTAATGTTAAAGTATTAGTAGCCGCTTCTGCATGAGGTTGTGAAGCAATTTTTTGACCATGAGAATTAACTGGACAGTTTAATTGTATTTTACCAACGGCAGAAGATCCATCACCTTGAATTTCTAGAATATTTGTAAAAGGTTTTAAAACTATATTGCCTGAAGCTGATATTCCAGTACCACCAAATGTTGCAGATGTTAAAGTTTTATTTGTTAATGTTTGTGTACCAGTTGTTGTTACAACTGTGCTAGGTAAAGAAATTGTTGCTGAGCTTATATCTAGTGTTTGACCAGAAGGTACTGTTATTGTACTGCCTGTAGCAGCTTCAATTTGATTGACTTTAATCTTTGACATAAAATTTAAATATTACTCCTATTGTATTATTATATTACACTAAGTTCACTACCTGAGGCAATAGTCCATGTAAATCCACTATTTACAGTTATTGGACCTTTTAAAAAAGCATTAACTGTAGCTGCAACAGTAGTTGTTACACTTGCTGTAATAGCATTATAGTTAGAAAAATAATCACCTTCAGTTGTTATATTTCCACCTTGTAAGGTAGTAAAAGATAAAACTCCTGAACCATTTGTTTTTAAAACTTGATTAGCAGTACCATCAGTTTGTGGATAGGATAAGCCATCAAGTACAACAGATCCTGTTCCATTAGGTGTTATGTTAATATTTGTATTAGATGTTGATACAATTGAAAAACCATTAATATCTAAATCTCCACCAAGTTGAGGACTAGCGTCTTGTACTAAATCAAGTACAGTTACATTAGTTCCACCATACGTAATACTTGTTGTTCCAAGTGTTCCACCAAAATTAGCTGTACATAAAAATAATAAATCTGCGTTTGTTGCACCTTCTTGTACAGAAATAAGTTGTCCTGCTAATTCATCAAACGTATCAAATTCAGTAGCTCTAGAAGCAGCTCCACTAGCTACAACAGTATATATACCATTTTGTGATGCGGTACTTTGATTCTTTAATAAAACATTATCTCCTGTAACAAGTGTAACACCATCTATTACATCTCCATTTTCTAATCCTGTTGCAATAACAACATTCGCTGTAGAAGCTACTCTAACAGTAGTTCTTTTTCTTATACCTGCTAAAAGATCATCAACATATTGTTTTGTTACTGCATCTGAATTATTTGATGGTGAAGATAATCCTGTAATACTACCACCAGATATTGTAACGCTATTAGCATTTTGAGTTGCAATAGTTCCAAGACCTAATGTAGTTCTTTGTGCTGTAGCATCTACATCATCTAATAATGCTTTACCTGCAGTTGTTAAATCGTATGTAGAAGCTGTACCTGATCCTGTAAATTGAATACCTTTATCAGCAGCAGAAGTTAAACCTGCAATAGCTACAAGTTCTGCATCTGCAATTTTTGCATTTGTAATAGCACTATCTGCAATTTTTGCAGTTGTTACATTACTATTTAAAATTTTTGCTGTAGTTATAGCATCATCAGCTATTTTAGCTGTTGTAATATTTGCATCAGTTATCTTAGCAGTAGTTACTGCATTAGAAGCTAACTTTGCTGTAGTAACAGATCCGTCTGCTAATATAGATGACGATACTACACCAGCAGGTATTGATGTATTAGTTGATGATAATGCACCAACATAAATAACTAAAGATTCATTTATTAATGCACCGCTATCAAATGTTACGTTTACAGTTGTATTAGTAGAAAAGGTTGATGAACTTATTGTTCCAAATATTGTTCCTGTAGTAGAACCTACAGCTTTAATTCTTCTATTTGCATGATAAAAACTTGTAACATCAACACCAGCAACTGTAAAAGATGTTGCTGTTGCAAATGTAATGGTAAATGATCCATCACCATCTCCATATATTATCCATTGAGAGTCATTAAACCATTCTCTAATATCAGCAGCAAATGCTCTAAATGCATTATTAATATTTGAAGGCAACATACCTTCAGCAATACTTATACCACCTACTGAAGTATTATTTCCGGCTGTTGTGCTATAATCTTTTATTCCTGCCATATTAACTTACAAACCAAGTATAAACTTTATCATTCTCAAGATTATTTTTATTAATTAAACTATTAACTGACTCCTCTAATAATCTTTGAAAAAATTCTTGGGTTTCAAAAGAATAACGAACATTATCTATATCCACTTCAATAATATCAGCCATTATCTTAAACCTGACCTACTTGCTATTATATCAATACCCTGTGCATGAGTAAATATTGTACCAGAAGGTATTTTAACATTTGCTCTAAAATATCTACCAGATTGTCTTACAGGATTTACACCAAAACTATTCATACTAGATGAACTTGATTCTATTTCAGAATCTGCAAGTCTATCTCTAGTTTTTATTGTAACTGTTGCTTGTGCATCAACAATAGGTCTAATAAATTGAATACTTGCTCTACTTCCAGGAAATGGTTCAAATTCTGTTGTTTCTAATTCACATTCATTTGATGTTCCTGAAAATATTGCTGCTTTAAAATCTCCATCAATTGCACCTAAATATCTTTGTCCACCATTCCAAAAATCTGTATCTAATGCTGCATTAATATTATCTAGGTTTTGTGAAATAATATCCATTAATTCTACTGTGTATGAACTAACAAATTGTGAAAATATAAAACTAGCATTAGCATCAGCTATTGACCATTTTTGTGTAGCATAATTATAAATTAATACTTTATCACAAATACCTGTGGTATTACTTTGATTATCTGCAGAAGGATATAACCATAATGCTAATTGATTAAATGGATCTATTTCTCCAACAATTCTATCTAAGAAACCTTTATTAACATTAAGATCAAAAAATCTATTAACTCTTTCTGCTCCTATAGGAATAATATTATCTCCATTAATTTCAAAGAATCCATCATCTGCATAAAAGAAAACACGTCTATTATCCTGACATATTGTTTTTCCATATATAGCTCCTCTATTTGGAGAGATAACTGAAAATCTAAATACAGTTGATCCACCAACAAAGTCCATTCTAATTATTTCATTTTCTCTAAATACATATCCTATTTCACCAGAAGTTATTCCAACAATTCTACCACCTGCACCTGGAATATCTTGTGAATCAGATAGTTTAGAACCAGACGCCCAAGTTGAAATATCATTTATTCCAGACCATTGAACTCTATTAGATGCATTAACTATATTACCTGTAACTAAGAAATCTCTTATAACACCACTAACTTTAAATATAGGTGGAGTACCATCTGTAGCTATAGAAGATAAATTTGCAAAATTAGTTGATGAACCCATCAAATAATACTGAGGTGCATCTACACCATTACTTGCAATAATATAATTACCAAACTGAGTAAATGTCCAATAATCAGTATTGCCTCCAGTTAAAGAACTTTTTCTAGATGTAAATGTACCACCATCTAATTGGAAAATATTTGTATTAGTTGCAACAAAATTAAATACTGCACTTGTTGCACTTTTAAATGACCCACCACCTCTAACATCAGTAGATGTAGTATTACTAGAATAATTAACTAAAGAGGGAAATCTTTTATAGCTATCTAATGCATGATAAACATTAGATGCAACATTACATCCTTTATTGAGATGTTCAGGTTGATCTGGTAGCCAATCTCCAAAAGCTATCTGCATAATTATCCTTGTGATTTTTTTCTATAAAAAGAAAGGTCTGTACCTATATCTGTTCTTTGCACTACTGGTGCAGAACCATAAGAATCAGATCTATCATTATCTTCACATCTTTCTAAAGCAGTAGCATACATATTAATCCATTGAGATAATTGATTTGGTTCTATTCCCCCCAAGAAATTAGCAGCATGAAAAAGACTACCATAAAGATAAATACTTGGATGATTTGTAAGAATATAGTTGCTAGTATTTGCATCAGATAATGCAGCAAACGCTTTATAGTAATGAATAAATCCTGTATACGAAGAATCAGGTATAGGTGCAAACCTGAAACTTTCCGAACTATTATCCGATTCAATCGTAAAAACTCTTGGTAACCCAGTTGTACTTGATCCCCTTATTTTAAATAAATTGCTGTGTGTTATAAATTCTAAATTAAATTTTGTACTTGATTGTAAAACGTAAAAAGATTTTACAGCAATAAATCCTGTAGGTACACTTACAGTCTCAGCATTTATTGTAATAGAATCAATCTGTTCCATTTGTCTAATTCTTAATTTAGAATTAAAGTCTGCTTCTGTTAGTTTAATAAAGTCATTTGCTATCTCAGAAGTTAAATCTGATCTATTTAACCAGTTAGCTATTGCTGATTTTAATTCTGAATATGTACTAAGTGCCATTAAAACCTTCCTGCAGCAGTTCTAAAATATCTATAATCACTACTGTTTAATTTATTTTTAAGAATTTTTTTTCTTTCTTTATTTGGTATTGAAAACCAATTGTTAGTTCCATTATACTCTTTAGCCCAAATTGTTAGAACAATATTAGGAATACTTGCTACACGTTTTAAATCTTTAGATTTATTATAGCCATTATTTAATGAATAAAGTTTTTTATTCTTATCAAGAATAGGAGAAGTATCTTGAGAGTTTTGTACAGTTAATTTTCCGTCAGTCTCAAAATAGTACTTAGTACCATCTTTGTCTACTGATCGTAAAATGCTCATTACTCACACAATTCAGTTACGTATAAATTAACACTTCCTATTACAGCAACTTTTTCACCTTCGGATACTTTAAAATATTCAACATCTCCAGATGGTACAAATATTTTAGATGAAGTAGCTGTTGGATTTACGCCAAATTCAATATGACAATCAGCATCTGCAACTATTCTAACGTGTTCAATATTAGCACCAAAAGCTGATGATTGTGCTGATGTACCTGAAGAAGTTACTTTATTAGTCCTAACTGCTCTTAATGTTCCAATCATAATTTTATATTAAGTTTATATTTAATTTTAACATAGATTATGTGGGGAGTAAAAACTACCCCCCACACAAATAAGTACTATGATGTTGTTAAATCATAAACTCCACCTGAAGCACCTTCATTTCTAGAAATCAATGTAAATTCGACAAGCATTTGTCTCTTTTCACTATCTCCAGTTTTTGAAAGTTCAAACATTGTGAAGTCTCTTAAGAATCCTAAAGCCCAATAATCCATGTCTAATACATGAAGATCTCTGTCTCTTTGGAATCTATTTGGTACTACTTCAAGATCACCGAAGTCAGAAGAATAAACATCAATACTTGTGTATAAAGTTTTATCTTCTGAAGCATCGAATCTAGTAGATCCACCAGTAAATCCAGAAACTTTCTGTTTATTGAATGGTCCTACCATGATTACAGATGGGTTACCACCTGCGTTCCATATGCTCTTGATAGCAGTTTTCAAAAAGTCCTCAGTTAAAGCTCTTTGAGTACCATCAGTTCTAGCAGTATTACCTGCTGATCCAGATGCACCGCCTGATCCAAATTCATCATTTGAAGCAATCCATGCATTAATAGAACCAAATTTTCTAGCAGTTGAGGAATCTCCTACAACTTCTGCTTGGTTAGCTAACAATGTAGCTTCCATGTCTCTTTTTAGTTCTTTGGATTTTTTAGCAATTTGATATGCTAATTCTGATGCTCTTCCAGCTTTGTTAGTTACTTCTTGAGTACCAGTGATCACGACAGTTTTGTCCATGATCTGTGTTGAGTTTGACAATCTACTAGTTGCTGTTACAGCATCTAGAGTTGCGTCATCACCTTCGATAACAGCATTAGAAGTAGAAGCAGCAGCTAACGAGTCTGTTTGCCACTCATGCAAAGTTGATCTTACAGCTTCTCTTGCAGCAGAACTCATAAATGGAGTGTCTGTTGGAGAGATTGAGTAAATCACATCTTGCAAATCTTCTCTAGTGCCTATGGAATCATAGGTATCAAAGGTATTTGTTGGTTGTGCCATGTTTTACTCCTATTAAGGTTATTTAGTTATAATATCTAAAATGGCAGACTGAGCATCTTTGATATGACCAGTTTTTCTTAATTTAGATATTTTGTTCCTAACTTCATTCCTCTTAGAGCTTTCACTTACAGCAACACCTGGTTTTATTACTTTTGGTACGTTAGTTACTTTTTTTTGGATTATAGGTTTATTCTTCTGTAAATCCTTATAAGCCATAGCATCCTTAATGACTAATAACATTTTATGATCTGTTATTCTTCCAATGTCCTCATCTGTAAATCCATAATTTTTTAATGTATTTTTTACATTAAATTGGAAATTTTCTGATTTATTTGGATCTGACATTTCAGGTATGCGTTCCCTTGCTAATCGTCTTTGCTCATTAAGATAAGAATAATACTGATTTCTTTCAGCTTCTCTTGCTCTTAATTTAGCTTGATTAAGTTTTTCCTGTTGTTGTCTAAATTGAAAATCTAATTTAGCAGCTTGTGCAGGATCTTCTTCATAAAGCTTTTGCAAATTAGCTGGATCTAATTGTTGTCTGGCAATAGATTCAGCTCCCATAATTGCTTCATTTAGCTCTCTAAGTCTCATGTCGTATTGTTGTCTAAGAACAGACTTTTCTTCATCTAATTGTTTTTTATCTAAAGAAAGAGAATGTGTCTTTTGACGATAATCGGAATCTCTTGAATAACCTGCTTTAAGCTCATCAAGTGTAACCTCTAACTCTTGACCTTGTACTTTTACTCGGTGGAGAGAAGGTTTCTCAATTTCTACTTCTGATGCAGTTTGTTCTTGCGTTCCTTGATTTTCAGTAGCTGAGATTTCTTCTGAAGCTTCTTTAGACTCAGATTGGCTTTCTTGAGAAATAACCTGTTCCTCAACAGGTTCTACTGATGGTTCTGCAGAAACTTTAGGTTCTGATTGTCCTACTACTTGATTTTGCTTTTCAGCATCAAGTTTAGGATTCAGGATTCCTAAAATCTTTTCTGTAGCACCTCTAATTGATGTATCGGTTTTAGCCATTATACACTCCTATGTTTAACGCTTCTAATCATTTTTAGATTGGCGTGTTAAGTTTTCTAGCTGTGAGGCAGCTAGTTTACCTGTTTCCATAACGCTAACAAGATGTCCTCTAATTTTATCTAGCATATTATATGCCATCCATAACACTTGTCTTTGTTCGTGGTCATTGTAATTCGTATTAAATATTTCACTTTTGTATTGATCAAATAGATAAGTAAAAGCTTCTTTTAAAATAGGATCTTCTATTAAAACTTTAGCTCTATTCCCTCGTTGTATCTGGTTGTACAGGTTGTTCTGTTCCATTTGTTTCTACCTTTTTGTTAAAAAATTCTTTTTGTCCTTCCATGATCTTTTTAAATATATCTCCGGACTGTTTAACTTGTTGTTGTTCTATCACAGATCTATTTCTTATAGCAAGTTCATCAATCTGTGTGTTATATTTAAGTTCAAGTTCTTTTACTCTTAATTCAAAATCTAATAAAGACTCACGTAATTTAGTCTCCATTTTCTTCATTTCAATCTGTGAATTTAGTAAAGCTCTTTCATTTTCACCTTGTACTTGGGCTAATGTAACTTTTTCAAATTCTGTTGGTCCTTTAGGAGGTATAGGTGGCATTTGAGATTGTCCAACTTCTGGATCCATAAAGTATGGTTCAACATTACCTAGACCTGCATTTTCAACTATCTTACGTAATGTATGATAAATATTTTTAACATTAACTACAGGACCAAAGAAATTACCTTGTAAGTTAAATGCTTCTAATTGTCTTTGTAGTATAGAATTTAATAATGCTAATTGTTGTTCTTTTGATCCAGTACCTAATCCAACTGCAATATTAATATTCATTCTATCTCTCCATTCATATGGCTTCATAGGTATAAACTTACCTCTAATTCTAACTATCTGTTCTTTTTGTTGATACTTACAAACTAGTTCAAATATTTTTTTAGCTAAATCTTTAACTCCTGTTTCTGCAAAAATCCTTGCAATCAATTCTAATCGTAATTGTGATTGTGTTAATATTTGATTTATACCTGTAGCTGTTTTTGTATTAATAGTATCTGGCATTAAACCTTGTGCTTGTCTTGTTTGACCAGTTCTATTTTCTTTTACAAAATCTAAATAAGTTAATAATGCATTTGCTTGATCTGTTATTGGTTGAGCAGTTAAAGGAAAAATAACATTTTGTGGTGGTTGTTTTGTTCTAACAATTCCACCAGGTCTATTAGTTAATAGATCATCCATAGATACTTGACCATCTTGGATTGCAACACGATTGTTATTTGTTAAATACATATTGTCTAACATTTGTCTCATAATGGTAGATTTAATTAATTGAATATCTTCAACTAGTTCTGAAACTGATCTGCCATAAAATCTATGAGGCATAAGGATTGGTGTTACAGAAATAAATGGCATAGAGTCTATTTCTTCAATACTTAAAATTTTATAAATAGAATCTCCTGCTATACAAGCTTTTACAAGTTCTGCTTGTCCATCACCATCAATATCTATTCTTGCATAACATTCATGAACCAATATTTCATCAGTAGATGAATCACCTTTATCTTGAGGTGCTGAATAATCTGTATCTTGATACCTAATATGATGATCTTCTGAATAATAATTAGTATCACCAATTGGAAGTTTATTTACTATTTCAGGATCATAACCCATTTCTATTAATTGAGATCTTGTCATATTAGTTCTGTGTGCAATAAAATTTGCATCATCAATTGACTTTGCTCTACGTTCAATTAAAAATTCTTCAGGTGGTACTGGCTCTATAGTTACTTTTCCATAAGAAGATACTTTATATAAAACTAAATCATGATATTTAATGCTATCTAATACATTACCTTGTTCATCTTTTATTTCCTCTTCGTACTCGGAATGTTCTTTTACAATAACATCTGTATCATTAACTAATAAATTAAATTCATCTTCAGTAAGTTTTTTATATTCTTCTCTTATTTTCTTTCTAGATTCATCCCAAAATATTTTAACTATTCCATTCTTTTGAATTAATGCATCTTTAAACATTGTATACAATGCAAGAAATCCATTGTTCTGTTTATAAAAAATATAGTTTAAATAATCAGTTGCTTGTTTAGCTGAATCTTCATCTTCAGGACCAACAGGTTCACAATTAAATACATTATCACTTGCTGTAAATATTCTCATCAATGATGGTAAAATACTTTCTACTGTATCGCTAACGTCAGTAGATATAACTTGTGATCTACCTTCTTGTTCATTACCAAATGGTTTTCCTAAATAATATTCTAATGATCTTTTTCTTCTTGTTACTATTTCACCACCTATGTATCCTGATGATGCTCTTATTTCTTTATTTAAAATTGCTAAAATCTCTTGTTCAGTTTTCATACTATGTATCTTGTATCAATTCGTATAGGTTTATTCCAGTCAGACGTATTAATAGGTTCGTGTACACAGCCATACCTAAATGCATCTGCTGCATGAGAACACCAATCGTGTAAAGGTTTATTCTTAAACACTTGGTTTTTCTCATCCCATTGTTTACGATATTGACGTAAAGCATCAATACCTAACTTGCACTTTTCTCGATCAAACCAGCATTTTGGTAAAATATTTCTTACCGATTCAATGCCATGATCTACTTCAAGTTTAGGTGCAACTTCAAAATCAATACCTAACTCTAAAGCAACTTCCAATCTAGATTTACCAGTTCCTAGTTCTCTAGCTTGAATATCATGCGGTGCAATATGCCTACTGTAATAATACCCTTTATTTTCTAAAATGTCAGCATAGTGCATTAGACTTTCACCTGAATTTTCATAGTAATCAATAATATGTATCTCATCTCCAACACGTTGAGCAAACCATATTGCTGTAGAATCTCCTATTCCTAAATCCCACCAAGTCTCAACACCTATATGATCATCATAAGGTACAACAACAATACGTTTTTCATTATCTGCATTGGTCATTAGTTTTCCATAATATGAACCAGATACTGCTGCAGTAAATGAACATTCAAATTCTTGATTATATTGTTCTTCAGTCATTATGGCTTTTGCATGATCTAACTCTTCTTTAGGAATAACATTAGTTTCACTAGATCTATACATAGCACCAAACCAATCTTCATTACCTCTTAATGCATAATCGTATACTTCCCAAAATTGATTATGACCCATAGGAGTACCAATAAATATTACAAAACCTTTTGTATCTGCTATTGCTGGTCTAATAATCTCAGTCCAAGTTCTGGGAGCCATAATTGCATATTCATCCATAATCACTCCATGAAAACCCATACCTCTTAATGAGTCTGCATGATCTGCACCAAATATCTGTATTCTAGAATCATTCCAAAGATCAACTCTTAATTCTGATTCATTTCTATATCCACCAAGATCCATTAAAGGTTTTGTATAATACTTCAAATAGTCCCAAGCTATTGCCTTACCTTGTCTATAGGTAGGAGCAATATATGCTAACATCTGTCTTTGTTTTTTAGTTGCAGCTAAAATTAATTCATTAATTGCAAGAACAGATTTACCAAAACGTCTATGACATACTAAAACATTAAATCGTTTTAATAATTCATGAACCTTTTTTTGAAGTGGTCTTGGTTTATATGGGATAACTATATTATAAGTTTTATTCTTCCCACTTGAGATTGACTCGGATTGGAGAGGTTTCGATTCTATTTGTTGTTGGTGCTTTTCCATGAATATAAGGTGCTGCCTTTTCTGCAGCATATAATTTTCTTTCTGGTGAAGTTTGTGGATTATTTAACACAGATAATAAATAATCTAAAGGTGATATATTGTATTTAATAGCTAGATCTTGTAAGTCTTTCCAAGCAGATTTAGTCTTGGATCCTTTTGGTCTACCAGCACCTTCTCTTTTACCACCTGCTTCTGACATAATTAAAAATCTTTATCAAATGCTGAATATAAAACTCTATCAGACAAGTCTCTATCTCTTTCCCAACTTTTTTCACCTTTTTGATAGATTCTTTCTGATCTTCCAAGAACATAAGCACCACCTGCTAATGCTCCTAACCCAAGTCCTACTTTAGCAGTTTTACCTGCAATCTGATAAATCTTTCTACCAACACCTAATATTCTTTTACCAAAAGTATTAGGATTAGGTTTAATTTCAGGTTTTGATTTTAATTTAACTATAGTTGTTCCTGGTAAAACCTTACTAGGATTATAAGGAATTAAATCTTTTTTCATTATCTTCCCTTTGCAGCTAATTGTTGAAATCTTTTTTTACCATATTTTTTTCTACCAATATAAGCAGCAAGTGCTTTAGGATTTTTAACTCCTCGTTTTTTTAATGAGGCAGCTAACTGTTTAAATCTTTCCCCAGATCCTAGTTTAGGTTTATTCATTATTTCTTTTTCTTTTTTGCTTTTAATATTTTAGCTTTAAGAAAAGGTGGAAGATTTTTTTGTTTTCCTTTTAACATTTTATCTTCTTTATTCTTAATTTTTTTCATTATTCGTTATCCTCCTGATAACTGTTGTTTTTATAAGTATCCAATAAATCTTCTTCTAATTCTTGGATAATCTTATTTTGTTCATCATTTAAATCTTTTAAATGATCTAAAAGATCTTCAAATGATTTTTTCCTTTTCTTCATTACCCTATTAAACCTTGTAATGCAACTTCTCTTGCTGTAGGTGGTTGCATAGATGGTTGTGCTTCAGCAACATTTTGCATATTAGCTCTATTCTCTTCATCTAATAAACCTTTTTGTCTTTCAATCTCAGGCATCATCTTTGCTTTAATTACTATCGCCAATTGTTCAGATTCTTGTGGTGATAGATTAATTAACTTATCAGCTAAATCTTCTATATCTTCTCTTGAAGCCATTATTTCATGTCGCTATCTTCATATGCATTACGATTGCCACCATAAAGATAAAACCCAGTTCCAGCAGCACCTGCACCAATTACTGTAGATTTAATTGGATTACGTCTAATTGCTCTTCCTGATTGTCTTATTGCTTTAACAGGTTTCTTTATTTTTGTTTTTGCGTATGAAGCAATATCTTTACCAGCACCTTTTAGTCCTTGCATGACTAAACCTAAGTTTGCTTTTATTGCCATTTTGTTCTCCTTTTGTTTTAACCTTGTCCTATATACTTTTTATAAGTTTTGGACTTGTTTACTCTTTTTGTATGCCTACCTGGTCTCTTTCTTTTGGTACGTTTGTGATATGTGCTTACACCGAATAACGACTTCTTAGCCACTATTCTTGTTCATCAATATCATCACCATCTAAGAAAGAGCTTATTCCATAACCAGTTGCTATTCCAGTAGTTATCTTTCTTCTAGCTGGAGTACCTAATGCAGCACCATACA